>Ga0307287_10000234_pt1 | contig 20898 bp, 18 predicted proteins | sample ER_DNA_141_FD_194485 | JGI IMG/M metagenome (GOLD analysis project Ga0307287, IMG submission 194485) | Bulk soil microbial communities from the East River watershed near Crested Butte, Colorado, United States - ER_DNA_141 | ecosystem: Environmental > Terrestrial > Soil > Floodplain | place...
TCGCGTCGCTCAGACGCCGAAAGCGTTCTCCAGCAGCGCGGTCAGCGTGCGAAACTCGAGCTGCCGCTCGGGAAATCCGCAATCAGGTCCCTGGACTACGGGTTCCTTGTCGACCTGCAAGCGGTAATAGGCCTGCGAGGTACAAGGGGAAACAGGGTTTTCGATCACTCGCGCCACCAGCAGCCGGACGGTGTCGCGTTGCTGAACCGACAACGAGTGCCACTCAGACGTACGCCCAGAAATCATGATCTTGGCCCGCCCAGCGGCGTTGATCTTGATCACATAGGCGGGCCGATCTTGGAGTTGGATACGCTGCAGCGACATCGGAAACAGCCGCGGCTCTGCTGTGTCGGCCGGTCCGTCGAAGTTGCCCCGCAGCGCCGGAGCGAGGATGCCGGTGATCTCGTCGAACGCAGGAGTCGGCTCGGATTTTTCGCGGCAGGGATCACTGCGGCTCATCGACAGATCCCCCATGGTGACCTCGATGGTGATCTGGTCGGCACAGACGGGCGCTGGTGGTCGCTGCTGCCGCTGCGCGTCCGCAGCCACTTCTTGGCGGAACTGATCCGACGTCAGCAGGGTCCGAAGCCGGCTCAGCGATTGGCCGCTCAGTCGCCCGGCGGCCGGCTGGCGAGAAACCAGCAGCGCAACGCCGTCCGCCCGGACATACACGATGTTCTGGCGGCCGTCGATGCCACCGAACTCACCCACCGCAAAATCGCCAAATGGTTCGGACGGTACGGCCACTTGATCGACGAGCGTGCAACCCGTGAGAACCAGCAGGACAGCTGCCCCGATGACCGCGAGCGCCCGCCGCATCGCCCTACTGCTTGATCAGACTACGCAGCACGAACTGCATGATTCCGCCATTGCGGTAGTAGTCCGCCTCACCTGGAGTGTCGATGCGCACCATTGCGTCAAAGCTCAGATCACCAGCCGTGACCTTCACCGTCTCCGGCGTGCGGCCTTCGTTCAGCTCGGTGATCCCGACAACGTCGAAGGTCTCCTCACCGGTGAGACCGAGCGAGTCAGCACTTTCACCCTCGGGGAACTGCAGCGGCAGCACACCCATCCCGATCAGATTGGATCGGTGAATCCGTTCGTACGACTCGGCGATCACCGCTTTCACCCCGAGCAAGGCAGTGCCCTTCGCCGCCCAGTCACGTGAGGACCCGGAACCGTACTCTTTGCCAGCAAGAACAACCAGCGGCGTGCCTGCGCCGAGGTAGTGCTCCGACGCCTCGTAAACAGTGGTGACGGGCTCGTCCGGCACCGTGAAGTCCTTGGTGAACCCGCCCTCGGTCCCCGGTGCCAGTTGATTGCGGAGCCGGATATTGGCGAATGTTCCCCTGATCATGACCTCGTGATTGCCACGTCGGGATCCGTAGGAGTTGAAATCCCTGCGCTCCACGCCATGCTCTGAGAGGTATCGCCCGGCAGGCGAATCCGGCTTGATCGAGCCAGCCGGAGAGATGTGGTCCGTCGTAATCGAATCTCCGAGCTTGAGCAACACCCGTGCGCCAGTGATGTCGCCGACCGCGGCAGGCTCGGCAGGCATGCCGTCGAAGTAGGGGGGCCTACGGACATAGGTGGAGTCAGGATCCCAGTCGAAGATCTCCCCCTCCGGTGTCGGCAGCGACCGCCACTGCTCATCACCTGCGAAGACATCGGCATAGGAGTCGGTGAACATCTCCGCGCCGATCGCCGAGGCGACGATCTTGTCGATCTCGGATTCTGTCGGCCAGAGGTCGGCAAGTCTGACGTCGTTGCCCTGCTCGTCGGTGCCGAGCGAGTCGTTCATCAGGTCGATGTCCATGGTGCCAGCCAGCGCGTACGCCACCACCAGCGGTGGCGAGGCCAGGTAGTTCATCTTGACGTCGGGGTTGATCCTGCCCTCGAAGTTCCGGTTGCCGGACAGTACGGAGACCACCGCAAGATCATTTTCCTGGACTGCTGCGCTGACTTCAGGGATCAGCGGCCCGGAGTTTCCGATGCAGGTGGTGCACCCATAGCCGACGAGATTGAACCCCAGTTTGTCTAGGTACGGCGTCAGACCTGATCGGTCGTAGTAGTCGCTGACGACCTTCGATCCCGGTGCAAGTGTGGTTTTCACCCAGGGCTTGCGATTCAAGCCACGCTCGACGGCCTTCTTGGCAACCAACGCGGCACCGATCATCACACTGGGGTTGGAGGTATTGGTACACGAGGTGATCGCGGCGATCACCACTGCACCGTGGTCGAGGTCGAACGCACCCCCGTCCCCCAAGATGACGGGCACCCGCTTGCTCGGCCGGCCGATATCAGCCGGCACGTCCTCGCCGTACTCGTGTGGTTCTGTGGACTGCGTGCCGTCTCCGCGACTCGGCACGTCGGAAGCCGGGAAAGACTCATCCACCGACTCGTCATAGCCCGTCAGTTCCTCAGCCGAGACGAAATCGCGCAGGGCTTCCCGAAACCCCTGCTTGGCATGGGCCAGCTGCACGCGATCTTGCGGTCGCTTCGGCCCGGCAATGCTCGGAACGACGCTCGTCAGATCCAGCTCCAGATACTCCGAGTACCGGGGTTCGAGGTCGTCGCTATGCCACAGGCCCTGCGTCTTCGCGTACGTCTCGACCAGCGCAATCTGGCGTTCACTGCGACCCGTCAGCCTGAGATAGTCGCTCGTCTTGCTGTCAATCGGAAACACCGCGATCGTCGAGCCGTACTCCGGACTCATGTTGCCGATCGTTGCCCGGTTAGCCACGGGGACATGGGAGACGCCGGGCCCATAGAACTCCACGAACTTGCCGACCACCTTGTGCTGGCGCAGCATCTCGGTGATCGTCAACACAAGATCGGTTGCGGTCGCTCCTTCCCGCAGTGCACCAGAGAGCTTGAAGCCAACGACGCGAGGAATGAGCATCGACACCGGCTGACCGAGCATGGCCGCTTCGGCCTCGATCCCGCCGACCCCCCAGCCGACGACGCCCAGGCCGTTGACCATCGTGGTATGTGAATCCGTGCCGACGCAGGTGTCCGGATAGGCGTACACCTCGGTCTTGCCTTCGGTCTCGATAGTCCGGGAGAAGATCACCCGAGCGAGGTGCTCGATGTTCACCTGGTGCACGATCCCGGTGCCAGGTGGCACCACTTTGAAGTCGTCGAAGGCTGTCTGGCCCCAACGAAGAAACTGATAGCGCTCGCGGTTGCGCCCGTATTCGATCTCCACATTCCTGGCGAACGCGTCAGCAGTCCCGAACACATCGGCGATAACCGAGTGATCGATCACCAACTCGGCCGGGGCCAACGGGTTGATCTTGGCGGGATCGCCGCCCATCTCCTCCATCGCCTCGCGCATTGTCGCAAGATCGACAACGCAGGGCACGCCGGTGAAGTCCTGCATGATCACCCGCGCGGGAGTGAACTGGATCTCCTCGCTGGGTTCGGCGTCCGGATCCCAGCCCGCGAGCGCCCGGATGTCATCGGCGGTGATGTTGGCGCCGTCCTCGGTACGCAGCAGGTTCTCCAGCAGGATCTTGAGACTGTACGGAAGGGAGTCCGAGCCCTCGACGGCATCGAGCCGGAAGATCTCGTACGAATCTTCACCCACCTGGAGGGTTGTCTTTGCACCAAAGCTGTTCACACTCATGAGCCCTCCATCAGCCGTCACCCAGTTATCTTGACGTCAAGATACGAGACTAGCCGGTGTACAGATGACGGCGGGCGTTCTCCTGGGCCGTCTCGCGCTCGATCCGCTGTTCGGCCTTGGTGGAAGAGGCGAGATGGAACGGTACCGAGGTCACCATCACACCAGGCGTAAAGAGCAGCCGCCCCTTGAGTCGCAGGGCGCTCTGGTTATGCAGGATCTGTTCCCACCAGTGGCCGACCACGTACTCCGGAATGTAAACCGTCACCACATCACGCGGGCTCTCTCGCCGCAGGTTTCGGACGTAATCGATGATCGGGTTGGTCACCTCCCGGTACGGCGAGGCAATCACCTTGAGCGGAACGCCGGTGTCGGCCTCCTCCCAGACTTTCACCAGACGCGCAGTCTCATCGGTGTCGATCGAGACCGTAAGAGCCTCCAGAGTGCTGGGCCGCGCGGCCTTAGCAAAGGCGAGCGCCCGCAGCGTCGGTTTGTGCAGCCTGCTGACCAACACAACAGCGCGTACTCGGCTCGGCAAGGTCCGATCCTCGCCTTCCACCAGGGCGGTCTCGCGAGCTACGGTCTCGTAGTGCCGCCTGATCAATTTCATCAACACGAAGATCACGGCCATCGCGATGATCGCGATATAGGCACCCTTGGTGAACTTGGAGATCAGCACGATGACGAGCACCGTTGCGGTCATCGTCAGACCGATCGCATTGATCACTCGGGAACGCATCATGCGACGCCGGACCGCGGGATCCTCCTCGATTTTGAGGTGCCGTGTCCAGTGTCGCAACATGCCCAGTTGGCTGACCGTGAACGACACGAACACACCGACGACATAGAGCTGGATCAAGGCAGTGACATCAGCCTTGAAGGCGATGATCAACACGATGGCGAAGAAGGCCAGCACGACGATGCCATTGCTGTAGGCCAAGCGGTCGCCGCGGGTGTGCAGCTGGCGAGGCAGGAAGCCGTCCCGAGCCAAGATCGATCCCAGCACCGGAAAACCGTTGAAAGCGGTATTCGCAGCCAGGAACAAGATCAGCATCGTGGCGGCTACGGTGAAGTAGAACGCGGGCTTGAAGTCGGCGAAGATGGCTTGGGACAACTGGCCGATAGCGGTCTGCTCGACGACCTCCACGCGCTGACCGTTGAGCGTGTAGTGCGACAGGCCCTGGTCGATCAGCTTGAGTCCTGTCAGGTTGGCCAGCACGACGACACCGATCAGCATGGACACCGCGATGACGCCGAGCAGCAGCAGGGTGGTTGCGGCGTTCTTGCTCTTTGGCTTACGAAACGCCGGAACTCCGTTCGAGATCGCCTCCACGCCGGTCAGCGCAGCGCATCCCGAGGAGAAGGTACGAGCCAGCAAGGCAACCATCGCGAAGCCGGTAAAGGCGGCGTAACTCGGAGCCGGCTCGATACCGTACTGAGCACTGTCCACTTGAATCTGCTCGCCGAGGACCAAGATCCGAAACAGGCCGAAGATCACCATGCTCAAGATGGCGAACATAAAGCAGTAGGTCGGAATGGAGAACAAGGTGCCGGACTCCCGTGCGCCCCGCAGATTGAGTGCCATGAGCAGCACGGCAACAGCGGCAGCTACCCATGGCTCATGCCCGTTAATGATCGGAAATGCCGACTTGGCGTTCTGGACCCCGGAGGATATCGAGACTGCGACCGTCAGGACATAGTCCACCAGGAGCGCCGAGGCGACCGTAAGGCCCGCATTGGAACCCAGGTTCACAGTGGCCACCTCGTAGTCGCCGCCGCCTGAGGGATAGGCATGCACGTTCTGGCGGTAGGACGCGACTACCACCAGCATCACGATGGCGACCAGGATGGCGATCTTCCATGAGTACGAATACGCCACGAGCCCGGCGAGCGACAGCGTCAAGAAGATCTCATCGGGTGCATAGGCGACCGATGACAAGGCATCAGATGCGAAGACCGGGAGAGCAATGCGCTTGGGGAGCAGCGTCTCGGAAAGCTGCGTGCTGCGGAGCTTACGGCCCAACAGCAGTCGCTTGCCGATGTCGGCCACATTCACCACAGTGCAAACCCTAGTAGAGCAAGCACGATCAGCCACTGGTCGAACGCGGCTGTCGGTGACCGGCGTCACAGAATTTTGCTCCGAGTTCACTAGACTCAAGGTGTGCACATCGTGATCATGGGCTGCGGCCGAGTGGGGTCCAGGCTGGCGAGAAGTCTGGAGAAGCGGGGGCACACGGTCGCGGTGATCGACCTCGATTCGGAGGCCTTTCGTCGACTCGGCCCTGACTTCGCCGGCAAGACAGTCCGGGGCGTTGGTTTTGATCGCGAGGTGCTCTTGGAGGCCGGCATCGAGGACGCCGAAGGGTTTGCCGCAGTCTCGAGCGGCGACAATTCCAACATCTTGTCCGCCCGCGTCGTGCGGGAGACCTTCGGCGTTGACAACGTGGTGGCCCGGATCTATGACCCAGGTCGCGCCGAAGTGTATGAGCGGCTGGGAATACCCACGGTAGCGACGGTGCGGTGGACATCTGATCAGGTGTTACGGCGGCTGTTGCCTAGCGGATCCGAACCGCAGTGGCGGGACCCCTCGGGATCGGTGCGTCTGATGGAAGTACACGTCGACCGCGCTTGGGTGGGTCGGACCATCGAGCAGATGGAGGAGGCTACCGGGGCGCGCATTCCGTTCGTCTTCCGGATGGGATCGGGAATCGTGCCCAAGCGCACCAGCATCTTTCAAGACGGCGATCTGTTGTACGCGGCCGTCGTCGACGCCAAGCTCGCGGCGGTCGAGGCGATACTCGGTTCGCCGCCGAGAGGAGTATGACGATGCGAGTAGCGATTGCGGGCGCCGGAAATGTGGGCCGGTCCATTGCGCAGGAGCTGATCGAGAATGGTCACGAGGTGCTGCTGATTGACAAGGATCCGCATGCCATTAAGGCGGAGACACTGACGGAGGCCGAGTGGCTCCTGGCGGATGCCTGCGAACTGTCCTCACTGGAGGAAGCCGGCCTCGATACCTGCGATGTGGCCATCGCCGCCACCGGCGACGACAAAGTGAACCTGGTGATGTCGCTGCTAGCCAAGACAGAGTTCGGGGTGCCGCGTACGGTCGGCCGGGTCAATCACCCCAAGAATGAGTGGCTGTTCAACGAAGTCTGGGGAGTTGACGTCTCCGTCTCGACACCCCGGCTCATGTCGGCACTGGTTGAAGAGGCAGTCACGGTCGGTGATCTTGTCCGATTACTGACCTTCCATGAGGGCGCCACGAACCTGGTCGAGATGACGTTGCCGTCCAGCAGCCCGTGCGTCGGCGCCCGGATTGGCGACCTGCACTGGCCTGGCGACGTCGTCTTGGTCGCGATCATCCGCGATGGGCATGCCCGACCCCCGGACAGCGACGGCTCGCTAGAAGCGGGCGACGAACTACTGTTCGTGACAGCACAGGATTTCGAGAAGGAGCTCGCCGAGATGCTGGCCCCGCGCGACGGCTCGATCAACATCTCCAAGACACCTACCCCGCGCGTACAGGCAATTTCCTAGGACTCAGGCGACTACGAGGCACTTTGCGGACGACTCTCGGGTGCGAGTGAACCCGCGAAAGCAGAATCCTCCATCGGGGTTTTGCCTTTCGAGAGCATGAACCCGATCACGGTCAGGGCGCCGATCAGCATCGGCCAACCCAGAACGACCTTGGCTATGCCGAGCAACACGACCTGTCCGGCCAAGAAGAGTGGCAGCTGGATGACGAAACGGGCAACGTAAGGCACGGCGAGCACCAAGGTCAGCTTCGAGGTCATCTTCACGAGTCCGCGATCCCTCGTCCAACCTACGGGGTCACCAACCGCGGCGCCGATGATGAAACCTACGAGGGGCTTGCGGATAGCGACGGTCAGCAAAGAGATCACGGCGAGGACACCGTTGTAGAGGATGCCCGGCAAGAACACGTCCTGGGCCCGGCCAGTACGCGTGGCGATCAGCACCGCGATCGCCGTCGGAATGACGGCCTGGACCACGTACTTGATCGACTGACGCTGAACCAGGCGGATGACCGCCAGCAGAATCGCCGTGCCCACGGCAGCGGCGATGGCTGGGTACAGCTGCCGGGCTACGACCCAGGCGATGGTGAAGGCGATGAACGGCAGAGCCGACTCGATCATGCCGCGGGCGCCACCGAGTGACTTGCTCAGCTGGTAGCGCACGAACTCTTCTACGTAGCGGAACTGCGGCGTCTCTGCCTGCGCAGTTGTTGGTCGTACGTCCTGCGGCACTGCCTTCGGTTCCGTTGGCAGCTCACTCATGTACCAGGCACTGCGCCGACCTCGATCACGCGGCCGGCGCCTCCATCAGTTCATAGCCCGGGTTATAGATCAGCCGCTTGCCCTCGTGGCAGCTGATCCGGCCCCAGACTTTGAGGGTCCGACCCGGATCGATTCCAGGGATCTGTCGCCGGCCAAGCCAAACCAGGGTCACGGCCCCTGAGCCGTCACGCAGCTCGACCTCCAGCGCCGGATGTCCCGCTCGAGGAGTGATAGTCACCGTTGACACCGTGCCTGTGAGCTGGACGCGCTGACGGTCCTCACAGTTCTGAATGGGTACGGCGCCCTCTTCACGGACCTTGCGTTGCAGATCCTCGGACTCGAGCTCGGCATTCGATGAGGCGAACCGACGTAATGCCCGCTGCAGCATGTTTTCTTTAGCCATCGCGTGTCACCTCCGCCCCTCAAGCATCCCACCCCCGTCAAACTTTTGGTATCCGCTCGCGCCCGAGCGTCTGCTGAAAGTTGCTGTCTTCCTCCCTCGCAGTCACGGCTTGCCTCATCCCCATATGTAGCCTCAACCCCTGATCACCGTGCCTGCTCGATCGTCCAGACAGCACCGGCACCCGCTCTACCCGACGCTCGCGAATGAAATTTTGGTATCCACTCGACCCGACGCTCGCGGACGAAATTCTGGTATCCGCTCGCGCCCGAGCGCGCACTGCTGATCAGGGGCTATGTCTCCGGATCCTCGGGCTCCGGGGTGACATTGGTCGGCATCGTCAGCGGTAGCAGGTCGCCTGGCGCCATCGCCTCGTCGCCGCGCCGCACAATGACCTGACGAAAGGCGGAGAGCACATCAGCCACAATCGGTGAGTCTGCGTCGTCTTCGATGGCCGCCTGGCCGTACACGATGCCGCGTAGCAGCCAACGTGGACCTTCTGCGACCCACATTCGAGAGGGTTGATATCCCTCCTCGCCGTCAGGCGTCGTCACCGGAATGAGCCGCCGCAGCTCGATCCCGAACGGCCCCTCGCCGAGTGAAGCCGTGCCGCCCGCTTCCGTCGCGTTCCGGGCAATCTCATCGCGTAGCTCAGCCCAAAGGCCTCCACTGCGAGGAGCCGCGTACGCGCCCAGCTCCAATGCCGACGAATAGGCCTGGGGTTTCTGGTTTGCACTGGCGGGTAGTTCCACGATCGTTTCGATCACGAGCATCGCCGAAGCAATCTCGCCGGTCTCTTCGGCTACCTGAAGTCTGAGCTCGGAGCCGGATACCGCCGTAAGGATCAAGCTGCCGAGGTCGATCCTGGGGTTCTCCTCAGTGCTCTCGAGGTCCTCGACCTCGGCGATGTCGTACGGTCCTGACGTCCGCCAGTCGAGCTCGTCCAACGCTGCCAGCTCCGGGCCTTCCAGATCCGTGCCATCCAGATCCGTGCCCTCCAGATCCTCGCCTCCCAGCTCTTCGGTCGAGGTTTCGCCCTCCGCGTCGGTAGCCTCATCATCCAGCTCGTCGAGGCTCGCTTCGTCGGTTGACTCCTCGGTGGATTCCTCGACAGCGGACCCGCTGCCGCGCTTCCTGCCCCTCTTGAAGATCATCCGCGTTCCCTTGGCACACTCATGCTTTCGTCTCCTCGCTGGGTGGCCGCTGGCTCGTTGGCACCGCCCAGTATTCCTCCGGTTGACCCGTACCCGCCAATTCCGCGTGCCGAACTGGGCAGAGCGGTCACCGGCACGAAAACCGCTGTATTGACCGGCTGGATCACCAGCTGAGCGATCCGGTCGCCGCGGGCAATGTTCACCGGATGGGTTCGGTCGGTATTGATCAGGCAGACCTTGATCTCGCCGCGATAACCGGAATCTACGGTGCCCGGAGCATTCACGATGGTGATGCCGTGCCGTGCGGCCAGCCCGGAACGTGGGTGCACGAAGGCCGCATAGCCAGCCGGCAACGAGATAGCGACACCAGTTCCCACCAACCGTCGCTCTCCCGGCCGGAGCTCGAAACCTTCGCTGCTGCACAGATCCGCACCAGCGTCGCCGGAGTGCGCGTAGGACGGCAATTCCAGTCCAGGATCGAGCTGGAGAAGCAGCACCTCGACGGCGTTCATGACTCACTCACCCGGTCAGCGTAGACGAGGCAGCTTCCCTCAGTGCTTCTGCCAGTTGTTGCGGACGCCGCGTGGAGACCAGCCAATACGGCACCGGATCCTCAGGGTCGTCGAGGGTGATCTCGACCGCAGTCCTCACGTAGGGCCTCAGCACCAGGTGAGCCCTGGCATCGGCTCCCACACCGGCGCGCTGACGTGCTTCCTCAGCAGCCAGCGCTTGACTGGAGGCGATATAGGCATGTTCGATACTGGCCCGGCCTATCCGGATTTCCCGCGCATCGATGCTGATCACTACCGCAGCCGAGATGAAGATCGCGGCGGCCACCATGACGGTGGCAAGCGCGGTTCCGATGCCCCAGACCGGCCCAAGGTAAGCGCCAACGGCGAGCAGCACCGACAGTGCGAAGAGGCTCGCAAGCACCCACCACATGATGGGAACAGTGAGCCGCTCTCGGAACAGCATGGAGGTAACTTACGCGCCTTGATGCGAACTCAGCGGCGGCGGCGTTGATCTCCGCATGGCGCACTAAGATGCGAACACGCAACCGGGAATCCGCACTCCGGATGGCCCAACATGGAAGGTTGATCCGATGGGACCGACGCAAAAACTGCTCTGGAAGCTCTACGTCGGAGTGATCGGCGCGGTCACCACCGTGGTGGCCCAGCGGCTGGTCAAGGCGGCCTGGAAGCTCGTGACGGGCAATGAACCACCATCACCGACCGATCCTGAGACTCCGGTGCTGGAGGCGGCGAGCTGGGCGCTGGCGAGCGGCATCGGCGTAGGCGTCACCCAGCTACTCACCCAGCGGATGGCCGCCCGGCACTGGGGAAAAGAGATCGGCAATGAAACGCCTGATTCAGGAAAGATCAAGTTCAACATCTGAGGCGAGAAGCACCACCCCGCGCCCCGTTCGGGGGCGCAAGGTGGTGTTCTGTCCGGACTGACTGCCCCCAATCAGCCCGGTACACCGTGTGCACCTCGTACCGCGCCCCGGGATCACGCAACAGCCGGATCGCTGAACCGACGCTTGCTGCTGCATACGCGTCTTTAGTGACTCAAGCCTAAGTGATCATGCAGCCGACAGCTAGATATCGTTCCGCTCAGCCGGCGCAATCGAAGCAGTAGGCCTCTCCGTTGGGACCTTCTTCGGCGATCTGGCTGCGATGCCGTACCAAGAAACAGCTAGCGCAGGTGAACTCATCGGACTGCCGTGGCAGCACGCGAACCGTCAACTCTTCATGGGAGAGGTCCGCGCCAGGAAGCTCAAAGGCTTCCGCCGCCTCGGCCTCGTCTTCGTCAACCTTCCCGGAGTTCTTATCGTTGCGGCGAGTTTTGAGTTCTTCAATGCTGTCTTCGCTGAGTTCTTCATCGGTCTTGCGAGGGGCGTCGTAATCGGTCGCCATCTTTGCCTTCCCGGGCCCGAAAGCCCAGATCATCATCTGACTCGTGCGCAGTCTTACCACACGAATCAACCGATATGCGTGCTATGGGAGCTCGCGCCCGCTATAACGCCCTCGCGTGTCTAAAATTCCCGCTCCACTTAAGGATCCTGACCCATTCATACGCGGCCGGTCTGCCGTGAGGAAATACCCCGAAATTTGGGCCAAAAACCGCTTCAGCTGCGTACTTGGCACAGCGCTGGTCGGCCGGGATCGCGCAGGTTCGGGCAGCAATCGGTCCAGCACTCGTACCAGCCGACGGTTCCGGATCCGACGACGGTCCGATCCGGCTGCTCCCCGCGGGCGGCGGCGGCCCGCTCCAGCATGAGATCAACGAGTCCGCTGACGAACACAGGATGGTCCCCAGCGCTGGCTGCGCGAGCGAAGGCCAGCCCGCACTCGGTTGCTGTCGCTGCTGCCTCGGTATCAAGGTCGAAGACCACTTCGATGTGGTCTGACACGAAGCCGATCGGCACTGCGACGACCGCCGGTACGCCGGAAGCCGCGAGCTGACGCAGGTGATCATTGATGTCCGGCTCAAGCCACGGCTGGCTGGGGGGACCGGACCGTGAGCAATAGACCAAGTCGCTCTCGTAGCGCCGACCTCGATGTTCGCTGACCCGATCGGTTACTGCGGTCGCGACGACTGCGTGCCAATCCACGTACGCGCCGCTCGGGCTGCGAGGCACTGGCCCGGCAGTCTCCGCCATGGTCAACGGAATCGAATGAGTGACGAACACCAGGCGGGCCTCGTCCGCAGTCTCACCCAATGTCTCCAGTGCTTTGAGCGTGGCATCCACAGCTACCTCAACGAACCCCGGGTGATTGGCATAGTGCCGGATTCGGTCGATCTGCACTTGAGTGTCGTGCGCCGCGTCGAACAGATTCTCGCGATATTGCCGGCATGAGGAGTACGACGGATACGCACTCGTCACCACGGCCAGCACCCGACGACAACCGTCGCGGTCAATGGCACGCAGCTCATCAGTCAGGTAAGGGTCCCAATTTCGGTTACCCCAATACAGCGGCACCTCAATCCCGCGACTGCGCAATTCGTTCGCCAACGCCGCGAGCAGACTGCGACACTGGTCGTTGATCGGGCTCTTGCCGCCGAACAGCTGATAGTGCTGACTGACCTCGACGAGTCTTTCGGTGGGAATGCCACGACCACGGGTGACGTTTTCCAGGAACGGCATCACATCCTCCGGGCGCTCGGGGCCCCCGAAGGACACCAGCAGGACTGCCTCATATGGCGATAGTGCGTTACTTAGCTGGCTCCCTGATGCGTGATGAGAAGTTGCAGAGCGATCATCCACACACGAGATCTTTGCCTACGAGGAGGACAGTCGTGGCCGCGGGACCTAGGCGTGACGGCCGGGCAAGTCGGCTCGGCGCACCCGCGGGAGTTTACGGGGGTCGCCGTCCTTGCTAAATATTCGCCCGTACCGGGAAGTGCTTTCCGATCGTCGAGCGGTGGCGTTCAGCTTGGCCGGGTTCGTGGCCAGATTGCCGTTGTCCATGACCGGCATCGGCATCGTGCTGCTGGTATCACTGACCACGGGTTCCTTCGGCCTGGCCGGTTTGCTTACTGCCGCTGGCACGGTGACTGGTGCGGTCGTTGCACCGCTCTGGGGCCGCGCGATTGACCGCGCGGGCCAAGCTCGTGTCTTGCTCGCCGCTGCCGTGATCAATGTGCTCAGCGTGGCCGTGCTGGTGACAGCGATCGAGCTGGCCTGGCCGCTGGCTGTGAGCGTGGTAGCGGCTACCGGCGTCGGCGTCGGTTTCAGCATGGCCGGATCGGCCGTACGCGCGCGTTGGACACTCCGGCTGAACGGCTCCCCATTGCTGAACACAGCATTCGCCCTCGAGGCCATGTTGGACGAGGTGGTGTTCATCATCGGTCCGGTCCTGGTCACCTTTCTTGCCACGGCGTTCCATCCGGCACTCGGGATCAGTGTCAGCGCGGTCATCGGCTTCATCGGTGCCGTTGCGCTCGCTGTCCAGCGAAGTACCCAGCCGCAGATCCAAGCGACGCCGCGCGATGGCCGTGCGGGATCATCCGGGCTGCCGTGGCGTGTCCTGGTCCCCGTCGCCATCGCGTGTGCTGCCCTCGGCATGGTGTTTGGGGGCATGGAGGTCAATGTCGTCGCCTTTGCAAAAGAGGCTGGTGTCGTTCGGTATGCCGGCGTGATCTTGATGTCATGGGCATTCGGATCGTTGGTAGCTGGTGCCATAGCTGGGGCGATCACGTGGCGGGCTTCGGCTGCCAAACGCTTCAGGGTAGGCGCGTCTCTTCTCGCGGTGTCGCTGCTGCCCCTACCGTTCGTCGGTCACCATCCGGTGGCGCTTTCGTTGCTGCTGATGCTCAGTGGAATGGCCATCGCGCCAACCCTGATCGCTTCCGTTGCGGTCACCCAATCTTCAGTGGACCAGACACGGTTAACCGAGGCATTGGCATGGATCTCGACCGGCATGGCCGCTGGTGTGGCAGCCGGCGCCGCCGTCGTTGGCCACGTGATCGACAACTCGGGAGCAGCTGCGGGATTCGTTGCCGTCGTTGTGGCGGGGGTGCTTCTCACCATCAGCGTGCTCTTTGTTCGAGGCCAGCGTTCGAACATGGACTCGCCAACAGTGGACCTATCCGTGACCGAGCTCAGTGGACAGTTGCCAAGTACGCCGCCAGCTCAGTCCTCCCATCCGCAGGTTGGAACCCGGAGCCGATGATCTTGTCAAGACTGAGCATGCTGTTGCGCGGCCGGGGCGCGAGCGATTTTCCGGCACCGTACTCGGTGGTCGTCACGCCGCTGACTGAGCCTGCATCTCGGCCGCGCGCCTGAAACACCGTGCGAGCGATGCTGGCCCATGTCATGCGATCGCCGGCATTGGTGAGGTTGTAGGTGCCGTACGGCGCGTCCGTCTCGAGGAGGTGGCGGATGGCGCGGCTGATCTCCGTCGTGAACGTGAGGCGGCCAAATTGATCGTCTACCACCTCGGGACTGACCCCGCGGTCGGCTAGCGATGCCATGGTGCGTACGAAATTGTGGCCGTCGCCGATAACCCAGCTGGTTCTCAGCAGGTAGTGCGCCGGCAGTGATCCGACCAGCGCGTCACCGGCTGCTTTGGTCTGACCGTACACACCGAGCGGGGAGAAGGGCTCGGTCTCGGTGTGCAGCTCTACCGAGCCATCGAAGACGTAGTCCGAGGAGATGTGCACCAGGGTCAAGCGGTGCTTCCGAGCTGCTTCCACGAGGGCAGCAACGCCGACGACGTTGACGGCCCAGGCCTCCCGCCGTCCGGCTGCGGTCTCAGCGGCATCGACCCCGGTGTAGGCCCCAGCGTTGATCACCGCGGAATACGGCGCGAAGTCGAAGTTCTTGATCGACTCCGGGTTGCCGAGGTCCAAGGTGGCGCGGGTGGTCGGCGCCGCGACCGGAATCATGGTGCGCAACGCTCGTCCCAGCTGACCAGCCGCGCCGATGATCAAGATCTTCTTCGGCTCTACCGGTGTCACGTCGGCGAGTCGTGGATGAGACCCGTCCGCCTCCGACAACTCCGACTGCTCGAGCGGAATCGGCCAGTCGATCGCCAATGTCTCGTCCGCAAGATTGACAAAGGTGTAGGAGTCCTTGGCCGCCGGCGTCCAATGATCATTGACCAGATATGAGTACGCCGTCTGATCGGCCAGAGTCTGAAAGGCATTGCCGACCCCGCGCGGCACGAACACCGCCGTCTCAGGACCCATCTCAAGTGTGAAGCAGCGGCCGAAGCCAGCGCCGGCGCGCAAATCGACCCAAGCACCGAAGATTCGTCCAGTCGCCAACGAGACCAGCTTGTCCCACGGCTCGGCGTGAATACCTCGGGTCGCGCCGAGCGAGGAGTTGTACGAGATGTTGCTCTGCACCGGCGCGAAGTCAGGCAGACCGAGAGCCATCATCTTCTCGCGCTGCCAGTTCTCCTTGAACCAGCCACGGCTGTCGCGGCGTAGGTCCAAGGAGACGACGAGCAGACCAGGGATAGGAGTCTGGCTGACAGCCAGCTCGGCCATCGCCTACTTGCCCTGGCGGGCGTACTTGTTCTCTATCTCCGCCTTCTGTGGGCGCCACCATGCTTCGTTGGCTTGGTACCACGCAATCGTGGCAGCCAGGCCTGCCTCGAAGTCTGAGAAGATCGGCTGCCAGCCCAACTCCATCCTGAGCTTGGACGAATCAATGGCATAGCGCAGGTCGTGGCCGGCTCGATCGGTGACGTGATCGTAGTCGGTTCGCGACCGCCCCATCAGCTCCAAGATCGTTTCCACGACCTGCTTGTTGCTTCGCTCGCCATCGGCGCCGACCAGATACGTCTCGCCGATCTTCCCCTCGGCCGTGATCAATAGGACGGCGGCGCTGTGATCATCGACATGAATCCAGTCCCGAACATTCAGGCCTGCGCCGTAAAGCTTCGGCTGGCCACCGTTCAAGACATTGGTGATCTGACGAGGAATGAACTTCTCGACATGCTGATAAGGACCGTAGTTGTTGGAACAGTTGCTGAGCGTGGCCTGTACGTCGAATGAACGTACCCAGGCGCGGACCAGGTGATCCGAGCCGGCCTTTGTCGCGGAGTACGGGCTGGACGGATTGTAGGGACTGGCCTCGGTGAACCTGTCCGGATCGTCGAGGCGAAGGTCGCCGTAAACCTCGTCAGTGGAGATGTGGTGGTAGCGCGTGCCGTAGCGACGTACCGCCTCCAGCAGCGTGGCGGTGCCGATCAGGTTCGTGGTAACGAACGCCGATGGGTCGCGCAGCGAGTTGTCGTTGTGGGACTCGGCCGCAAAATGCACCACCAGGTCATGGTCACGCACCAACTCATGAACCAGGCTTGCATTGCAGATGTCGCCCTGAACGAATGCGAAGCGATCTTTGGGCAAGCCCCGTAGCGACGCACGATTGCCGGCGTACGTCAGCTTGTCCAATACCGTCACCGAAGCATCGGTGTTGTCGAGCACGTAGCGGACGAAGTTGGATCCGATGAATCCTGCCCCGCCAGTCACCAGGAAATTCGTCATGCGAGTCATCCTAAGGACGAACTGACGGTCTATCGTCGACACCGCCACTCGCCTCATTCTGCGAGACTGTGGGGTGTGCGAGGCATCATTCTGGCCGGCGGATCCGGCACCAGGCTGCAGCCTGTGACGCTCGGGATAAGCAAGCAGTTGGTCCCCGTGTACGACAAGCCGATGATCTACTATCCCCTGTCAACTCTGATTTTTGCCGGGATCCGCGACGTTTTGGTGATCACGACGCCACGCGACCGGGGCGCCTTCCAACGACTGTTGGGAAATGGCTCACAGTTCGGGATCTCGATCAGCTACGCCGAGCAACCTTCGCCGGATGGACTTGCCCAAGCTTTCGTCATCGGCGCCGACTTCATAGGTTCTGAGAAGGTAGCGCTGGTGCTCGGCGACAACATCTTCTACGGCCCCGGTTTGGGCACTCAGCTGCGCCGTTTTGCAGACGTCGAAGGCGGAGCTGTCTTCGCCTATTGGGTGGCGGAGCCGAGCGCGTACGGCGTCGTCGAATTCGATGCCGAGGGTCGGGCCATCTCGCTGGAGGAAAAGCCTGCTCATCCGAGGTCCAACTACGCCGTTCCAGGCCTCTACTTCTACGACAACGACGTCATTGAGGTCGCCAGCCAGCTCCGGCCGTCGGCGCGCGGCGAGTACGAGATCACCGACGTGAACCGTCACTATCTCGAGGCCGGAAAGCTCCAGGTGGGTGTCCTGCCGCGTGGCACAGCCTGGCTGGACACCGGGACGTTCGACTCCATGAACGACGCCTGCAACTTCGTACGCACTATCGAGGCTCGGCAGGGACTCAAGATCGGGGCTCCCGAGGAGGCAGCCTGGCGGCAAGGCTTTTTGAGCGACGACGAACTCGAGCAGCGTGCTCATGCTCTGCTGAAATCAGGTTACGGAACCTATCTTGCCGACATCGTGCGCAGGCAGCGGCAGAGCGCCCTGAACCTGGTCTCCTGATTCGCGGAGCACCGACCGGCCTTACCGACGGCCGCGCCGGACCCTCAGATAATCGGCGACCACGTACTCTCCGAGGCGAGATATGTCGGGCGTGAAGACCCTGCCCCCAGCCCGTCGGGCCAGCGCATCGACAAAGCGAGCGAGCCCCGGATCGTCTCCCAGCATGAAGGTGTTGATCGTTGCGCCGTAGCGAGTGAGCTCGTCCACCTCTGCGATCGTGGCACGCAGTGTTTCCGACGTCGTCGGCCAGCGGAAATACGCCTCTCCCCCACCGGTCAGATGAGCCGTCGGTTCGCCATCAGTGACGACCAGCACCACCGGCTCCGCATCCGGATGCCGCCGCACGTGGCGCAAGGCAAGCAGCAATGCATGCTGCAAGTTGGTGCCTTGTGTCCACTCCGGCTCAGCCTCGGCCAGCTGAACCGGTGTCAGCCGGCGCGCCAGCCGGTTGAAGCCGATGACTTGCAGCGCATCCTGCCGGAATCGGGTCTCAATGAGCTGATTGAGCGCCAGCGCGGTTTGCTTCATCGGTCCCCAACGTCCGTCATGCACCATGGAGAACGACAGGTCAACGCAGAGGGCTACTGCAGCGCTGGTTCGTCGCTCTGTTTCGGTGACCTCGAAGTCGTCGACCAGCAGGGCAACACCGTCCGATCCCAGCCCTGATCTGCGCAATGCATTGGCCACCGTACGCGGCGCATCGATCGGCAGCTCGTCCCCGAAAACCCACGGCCGGGTCAGGCCCGTCGGCTCATCAGCCGCACCCGTCTGGTGCTCGTCGTGATCGCCATTGTTCGAGCCGTCGAGCTGTGCGAACACTCGCCGGAGCGCAGTCTGCCCAAGTCGGCGGACCGCCCGCGGGGTCAGCCGGAGTCCGTCGTCACCCCGGGCCAGGTATCCCTGCCGCTCCAGCTCTCGTTCAAGATCACGGAGCGCCTGCAGGTCGCTGACGGCCTCGCGACCAAGATGCTTGGCCAGCAAGTCGACATCCACGTCATCCAGTGTCGAGGCCTGGTCACCCTGGGAGAGCTGGTTCTGGAGTGCCTCGAGATCGGCCAGGTCAGCGACTGCCTCGACGGCTGCGCTGTAACCGAGCGATTCGCCACCCGGCCGCATGCCCACCGGTTGATCTCGATCGAGTTCTGGACGCAATGCCCGCAAGTTGTCAGCCAGCTGTGCCATCTCCGCGGCAAGATCTGCGTCGGCGAGCGCCTGGCTCATCAATTGGCCAAGTTGTTCGCGCTGCTCAGGGGTGAGCGAGGCCATCAGTCTCATAGCGGCTGCCTCGCGGCGGGCCAGCGCGTCGATCAATTCCTCGACCGTCTCTGGCTGTTCGGGAAAGAATTCGCCGTGCCGCTCCATGAACTCTGCGAACTGGTCGGTCGTGTCTTCCTGCCGCGCGTGCGCTGCCAGCAACGCATTGAGATCGGCCAGCATGTCCTTCACGCGTTGCATGGCCTCAGGATCCGGCGACTCGAGCGCCTCTTTGATGCCAGCGAACTGGGCGTCCAGCACCTCGCGCTGCAGCATGTTCTTGATCGCCTCGAAGATCTCGCGGGCTTCCTCGGATCGCCACGGATATTGATCAAGGCCCCGAACAGCCCCGGCGACATCATCGGGCAGCGTGTCCAGCTCGAGCTCCGCCAGCCGCGCCTCCGCCGAGCTATCGGCCGCCAAGGTGTCCCGCTCGGCGGCGAGCGCCTGGTCGAGCGCCGCTCGCACCTGATCCAGCACGCCACCCAGATCGCCACGTCGCCGCGTCTGCGCACGCAGCTTCCTGATCTTGTCGGCCAGCCGATCGAGGCCACCGCGACCATCGATGCCGCGGCGCATCAGGTCCCGCAGCGCATCGCGAACTGTGCCGGCCGACAGCACATCCTGACCGATCCGATCAATGGCCTCGCGTACGTCAAACGGGGGCTTGAGGGGATCTGGTCCACCGCGCCAGGCGCCATAGCGGTACCTTTGATGGGCCCGGTCCGGTCCCTGGTCGTCGGGGTGATCGCGATCACTGTTGCCGGAAACCATGATCACTTCCTGTCAGGCTGCGCCGTAGATCGCCCGCCCGTTGGCGATCTCCTTATCGATTCGGCGAGTCAGGTGCAACCCTTCCAAGGTGAACTCGGCAGCGGCGGCAACCTGTCCAGGGCCGGCCGAATCGTCGTAACCGAGTCGGGACAACACCTTGAACAATCCGGGCACGGTGCCCAGCTGCGACAGCAGATCGGATGCCGGGACCAGATCACCGGTCTCAACCAGGCCACCCTGGGCGAAGACCTCGGTGAAGCCCGACAGGTCCAGACCGGAGAGCCGATCGCGGAACGTCGCCGCTGTGGCGAGCCGGAGCAGGTGTTCCAGGACCGCTCGTTCCCGGCCTTCCTCACCCATCTCGAACTCGATCTTGCCGAGCAAGGTAGGCAGCACCACCGCAAGATCACAGGTTCGCGCTACAGCTGTTTCATGATCATGATTACGCGCGGTGCGGCGCAACGCCGAGGCTGCCACGCCTTCGGCCGCTGCAATGGCAAAGCGGGCCGAAACACCCGAACGCTGATCGATGGAGCTGGATTCGCGGAGGTTGCGGACCAAGCGCGCCAGCACCTCGAGCAGATGATCACCAACTTCGGCAACCAGCGTGGCCTCCTGGCGGATGAGCGTCACCTCGTCAGCGAGGTCGGTGAGGTAATGGGTGCGCAACTCGGCACCGAACCGGTCCTTCAGTGGTGTGATGATCCGGCCCCGATTTGTGTAGTCCTCGGGGTTGGCCGTCGCGATCAGGAAGACGTCCAACGGCAGCCGCAACGAATAGCCGCGTACCTGGATGTCCCGCTCCTCCAAAACATTGAACAGGGCCACCTGAATGCGCTCGGCGAGATCGGGCAGCTCGTTGAGGCCGAACACGCCTCGGTTGGTGCGCGGCACAAGTCCGTAGTGCACCGTCTCCGGATCGCCGAGAGTGCGGCCCTGAGCGACCTTGACGGGGTCGACATCCCCGATCAGGTCACCGACCGAGGTATCCGGCGTGGCCAGCTTCTCGGTGTATCGCTCGTCGCGGTGCAGCCACTCGACGGGTAGTTCGTCGCCCAACTCAGCAGCCAGGGTTCGACATCGCACGCACACCGGCGCGTACGGGTCATCGTGGATCTCACAGCCGGCGACCTTGGGGCTCCACTCGTCGAGCAAGCCAGCTATCGTCCGCATCAGCCGGGTCTTGCCCTGTCCGCGCTCGCCGAGCAACACCAGATCGTGACCAGCAAGAATCGCACTCTCTAGCTCGGGAAGCACGGTGAGATCGAAGCCGACGATGCCGGGGAATGCCGTAGTCCCGGACCGAAGGCGTTGCAGCAAATTGTCGCGTAGCTCGACTTTGATGCGGCGACTTACATATCCAGATGCCCGGAGCTGACCGCGGGTGGCTGGCTCCGATCGCGAAGGCTCACGCATGGAGACGAC
>Ga0307287_10000235_pt1 | contig 20726 bp, 17 predicted proteins | sample ER_DNA_141_FD_194485 | JGI IMG/M metagenome (GOLD analysis project Ga0307287, IMG submission 194485) | Bulk soil microbial communities from the East River watershed near Crested Butte, Colorado, United States - ER_DNA_141 | ecosystem: Environmental > Terrestrial > Soil > Floodplain | place...
GGCGCGCTTCGCAGAGAGCAGCGGCAGGCCGCCGATGTGATCGATGGTCAGGCGATGAGTGACGCGCTCGAACAGGCGCGGCACGAGGGAGACCGAGACGCCGAGCTCCTCGCAGCGCTGCACCTGGCGGAGCAGCACCTCGCTCGGTGCCGTCGAGAAGGTGACGACGACGTGCTCGACGTCGTGCTGCTCGATCAGGCGCTCGAGGTCCCAGCTCGCCCCCAGCACGGGCGCGGGCAGCGAGGACTCGTTCAGCGGCTCCTTGTCGATGAAGCCGACCGGCTTCAGCCCGAGCTCGGGGTGCGCGATCAGGCGATCGGCGGTCAGGCGGCCGATGCGGCCGGCGCCGACGATCAGCGTCGGCTTCGACAGCTCGCCGTGCCGACGGGCCGCGATCTGGGCCCAGTCGAGCGCGACGCGACCGGCTGCGAGGTAGACGGCGCTGAAGGCCAGCAGCCGCAGCGACTGCGAGGCGAGGTCGTCCACTTCGCCGGGGAGCAGGATCCTCAGGCTGAGGACGGTCATCGACGCGAGCGCCGTGATCACCGCGACCGCGCGCACGTCGTCCAGCACCGACACCTTCAGGCGCCACGAGTAGAGGCCCCTCAGGTAGAGGAAGAGCAGGACGAAGCCCGCGTAGGCGACCAGCCAGACCGGCGCGACGCGGAGGATCCCAGCGTCACCGGCGCCGAGCTGGGCCGCCGCGCTGGCCGCGGCGAGCATCACCGCGTCCAGGAGGAGGGCTCCCCGCGCCCACGAGCCGGAGCGCAGACGGCTGAGCGCCCGCTCTTCGGCCCGCTCTAGCTCGAGCGGTTCGAGCGCAGGGAGCACCTCGACGTTCGTCAGTTGTCGCGTCGCCACAGCGCGATCCGGTTCCGGTTAGCTGCCGGTGCCTAGTTGTTCTTGGCCCGGCCGAGCTTGCGCAGCCCGGTTCCCGCTACCAGCAGAAGCCCGCCGCCCGCGGCCAGCAACGCCAGGTCGAGGCCCGTGAACGGGAGCCCGCCCTGCGTCTTGACCGCCTGAGCACCGAGTGCCTGCTCAACGGCTCCCTGGACACCCACGCGTGGGTACCCCTGGAGCGCTGCGTCTCGCTGCGCTCGCTGCAAGTCCGCCTGCGAATATCTCTGATCAAGCCGACCGTTGTCGGCGTAGTCCCTGTAGATCTGCTGCGGAGTGGCTCCCAGCGCCGACCCCGCGCCAAGCGCCAAAGCCGCACAAGCAGTCACTCCCCAAATTGCACATCGCCGCCACATCGCCGCTCTCCCTCCTCCTCGGTGGCCCGTAGGCCAGCCTATTGACCTTCAACCCCGCGCCCCATTGCACGAGGTGCCGCAGAAATCCCCGCCCTTTGTCTGGGGATGCTTCAAACGTAGACGCGCCACGTCCGTTCCGCAAGGGCAGCATCCAATTCCCAAACAATCACACTCAAAACCACACTCATATGATCATCAACGGAGAAACGGCGATTCGGGTTCTGCCCACGGCCGCTCTGGCCGCCGCTGCCTGGGCGCTCGCCTGGCTCGCCACCGGCAGCCTCGACTCGGCCGACTGGCTGCCCTACGCGTCAATCGCGGGCGTCCTCCTGGTCGTCCTACTCCTGACCGGGGCGGCGGCGACGCCGAGGCCGCTCGAACTGGCCGCGCTTGGCGCGCTGGCCGGGCTCGCAGCCTGGGAAGCGCTCTCGCTGACCTGGTCGGCCGTGCCCTCCCTTGCGAGGGACGAGGGGCTCCTGACGCTCTTCTATGCGATCGCGCTGCTGGTTCCGCTGCTGACCCTGCGCGGAGACGGCGACCGCCTCCTCGCGGCCGGGACGATCGCGGCCGAGGCGGCGCTTTTGGCCCTGGCCGCCGCGCTGAACCTCCGTTTCGGCGGCAACCAGGTCGACCACTTCTACGCGGGCCGGCTCTCCTTCCCGATCTCCTACCCGAACGCCCAGGCTGCCGTCTTCCTGATCGGCTTCTGGCCGGCGGTTGTCCTGGCCGCGCACCGCCGTGCACCCGTGCTGCTGCGAGCTCTCGCGCTCGGGGGCGCGACCGCGATCGCGGCCGGGTGGCTGACGGCCCAGAGCAAGGGCGGCGTGCTCGCGATCGGCGTCTCGGCGGTCCTCCTGTTCGCGATCTCGCCGCTGCGCCTCCGGCTGCTTCCGCCGACGCTGGTGGCCGCCGGGCTGACCGCCGTCGGCTACCGCCCGCTGACCGCGCCGTTCAGGTCGGACGGCCAGGCGCAGCTCGTCAGCGACGTGCGGAACACGGGCACGACGATCCTGCTCCTCACCGCGGTGGCTGTCGTCGTCGGGTTGCTGTACGCGCTCGCCGACCGGCGACTGGAGCTGAGCGCCCGCACGAGGCGGATGCTAGGAGCGGTCGCCGCGGTCGGCGCGCTCGTCGCGGTCGTGGCCGCGAGCGCCGTGGTCGTCTCGCGCGTCGACTTCGGCGCGGAGTGGCGGGCCTTCAAGCACGCGCCGACCAACTCGGCGTCCAGCCACCTGCTCCAGCTCGGCTCGTACCGCTACGACATCTGGCGAGTGGCGCTGAAGGAGTTCGAGCACCACCCGCTCGCGGGGATCGGCTCGCGCGGCTTCGGCCCGGCCTACCTCCGCCTGCGCGAGAGCCCGGACACCCCGGTGCGTGCGCACTCGTTCGAGCTCGACGCCCTGAGCGAGGTCGGGATCGTCGGATTCCTGCTGCTCGGGACGTCGCTCGTGCTGCTCCTGATTCCCGTCTTCTTACGCACACGCGCGCGGGACCCTGCTGCGACGGCCGTCTTCGGCGGCGCGGCGTACTGGCTCGCGCACGGCTCGGTGGACTGGCTCTGGACCGTGCCCGCCTGCGGCCTGCCGTTCTTCCTGCTGCTCGGCAGCGGCGGCGCCGGCGGCGAGCGCCCGCTGCTCTCGCGCCGAGTCGCCGCACCTGCTGCGGCCGCCGTGGCGGCGATCGTCGTCCTGCTGTTCGTGCCCCCCTGGCTCTCGGCCCGCCTCGCCGTGCGCGGGCAGATCTCCTGGGCGAAGCGGCTCGACCCGCTCGCGATCGACCCGTACCTGGCCGCGGCAGCGCGCGCGTCCACGCCGCAGGCCGCCCTCGAGCCGCTGCGAGCGGCCGTGCGCAAGGAGCCGCGGGTCGTCGAGCTGCGCTTCGCGCTGGCGAAGGGCTACGAGCGTGCCGGTCAGATCGCGGCCGCGCGGCGCGAGCTGCTCGCGGCCAAGCGCCTCGACCCGCGCGAGCCTCAAATCGACCAGGCGCTGAGCTCCCTGCCGCGGTCTTAGCGGGCCGAGCCAGTCGGTACGCTCTCCGGCACTGTGCCCAGGGCCCTCGTTACAGGCGGCGCGGGCTTCATCGGCTCGCACCTCTCGGAGCTCCTCCTCGCCGACGGCTGGGAGGTGTTCGTGCTCGACGACGTCTCGACGGGCTCGCTCGAGAACATCGCGCACCTGCGCGACAGGCCGGACTATCACCTGGTGGTCGACTCGGTCCTGGCCCCGGCGATCGTGAACGAGCTCGTGAACAAGTGCGACGTCGTCTACCACCTCGCGGCGGCGGTCGGCGTGCGCCTGATCGTCGAGCAGCCGGTGCACACGATGGTCACGAACGTCCAGGGCACCGAGACGGTGCTCGACTGCTGCAGCCGCTTCGGCAAGCGCGTGCTCGTCGCCTCGAGCTCGGAGGTCTACGGCGATCACCGCACCGAGCGGCCGCTGAGCGAGGACGACCGCCGCGTCTACGGGCCGACGACCGAGAAGCGCTGGCTCTACGCAGACTCGAAGGCGATGGACGAGTTCCTCGCGTTCGGCTACCACCAGGAGCGCGAGCTCGACTGCGTGATCGCGCGGCTCTTCAACACCGTCGGCCCGCGGCAGAGCGGACGCTACGGGATGGTGATCCCGCGCTTCGTCGAGCGCGCCCTCGCGGGCGAGCCGCTCGAGGTGCACGGCGACGGGAGCCAGACGCGCGCCTTCTGCCACGTGCAGGACACGATCCGCGCCCTCAAGGGGCTCGTCGAGGCAAACGGCGTTTCTGGCGACGTCTTCAACGTCGGCTCGACCGAGCGCATCAGCGTCTCCGGCCTCGCCGACCGCATCCTCGAGCTCACCGGCTCGAGCTCCGAGCTCGCCTACATCCCGTACGACGAGGTCTACGGCCTCGGCATCGAGGACACGCTCCACCGGGAGCCAGCGATCGAGAAGATCGGCCAGGCGATCGGCTGGCGGCCCGAGCGGAAGCTCGACCAGATCCTCGCTGACGTGATCTCGCAGGCCCCTCTACCCTCGGGCACGTGAGCTTCGTCGAGCCGGTCGTCGTCAGGACGCTCCCCGGTCCTGCGGTGCGCGCTGCGCGCTGGGTCGCGTGGCTCTTCCCGCTCGCGCTCCTCGGAGCGCTGATCGCGTTCGTCCTGACCGGCCACCCGCCGCCCTCGCTGAGGCTGATCGCGGCGGGCGGGATCGCGCTGATCGGCCTGCTGGCCCTGACGCTGACGCGCTTCGACAGCGCCGTCTTCCTCGGGTTCATGCTGATGAGCATCGTCCCGTTCCAGCCCGGGCCGCCCGACATGGTCTTCCTGGTCGTGCTTGCGGTCGCGGTCGCCACGGGCCGGTTCCACCTGCAGCGGCTGCCGCTGAGCGTCGGCGCGCTCGTGGCGGCCTTCGTCTTCCTCAACATCCTCTCGGCCACGTTCGTCGTCGACGTGCCGACGGCCGAGCGCTATTTCGCGATCACGCTCTACCTGGCGGCGTTCTCCGTCTGGCTCGCGGGCTACGTCGACTCGACCGAGCGGGCGCGCCGGGTGCTCGTGGCGATGCTGATCACGGGCGTCGCCACCGCGACGGCCGCCTGCCTCGCCCTGTACCTCCCCGGGATCCCGCTGACCAACCGGATGACCGGGGCACAGCGCGCGCAGGGGCTCTTCCACGACCCGAACATCTTCGGCCCCTACATGCTGATGCTCGCGCTGTTCGTGCTCGAGGAACTCCTCCAGCCGCGGCTGCTGCGCGTCCGCACCTCGCTCAAGTTCGCGATGCTGCTCGCGCTCGGCGCGGCGACGCTGTTCTCGTTCTCGCGCGCGGCCTGGCTGAACGCCGCGGTGGGCGTCTTCGCGATGTTCGTGGTCTTCGCGCTGCGTCGTGGCGGCGGGCAGAAGGCGATGGTCATCTTGGTCACGCTGCTCGCGGCGCTGGCCGCGCTGGCCGTGTTCGTGTCGCTCAGCGGCTCGGCGAACTTCCTCAGCGAGCGCGCCCGCCTGCAGAGCTACGACACGTCGCGCTTCAGCGCGCAGGAGAGCGGCCTGCACCTCGTCGCGGCTTACCCGTTCGGCATCGGGCCCGGGCAGTTCGAGTCCTATGTGCCCGTCTCGGCGCACAGCACCTACATCCGCGCGCTGGCCGAGCAGGGCGTGCTCGGGCTGGTGACGATTCTCGCCCTGATCCTCACCACGCTCGTGCTGGCAGGCCGCAACGCGGTGATCGGGCGCGACACCTACGGGATCGGCTCGGCCGCGCTCTTAGGGGCCTGGTGCGGCCTCGTCGCCAACAGCGCGTTCGTCGACACGCTGCACTGGCGTCACTTCTGGATCCTCGCCGGGCTGATCTGGGCGGGGACGATGCGAGGCCAGCTGCGCGGGAACCCTGCCGCGCGGTAGCTCGTCCCGCATGGTCGAAGCGCCGGCGTAGGCGTACGCGATCGAGCGGCGGGCGCCGACCACGACGACGCCGAGCGAGTGCACCTCGAGGCGCTCGAGCACGTCGCGCAGCTCAGTCAGGTCCTCGACGGTCGCGCGGTCGAGGCGCGAGACGACGATCGTGCTGTCGACGCGCTGCGCGAGCGCGTGGCTGTCGGCGATCCCCAGCAGTGGGGGACCGTCGACGATCACGTACTTGTAGTCGCGCGTCTCCAGGTCGTGGAAGAAGGCCGAGAGCGCGTCGCTGAAGAGCAGCTTCGCCGGGTCCGGGACCCGCGTGCCGCTCGGGATCACGTGCAGGTTGTCGCCGACGCCGCCGAAGACCGTCACGACGCTCTCGTCGATCGCCTCGGTCAGCGTTCCCGGGCGCGCGCCGTTGCTGGAGGCGGCGACGAGGATGTCGGAGAGGCCAGGCGCGAGCGGGGTCTTGAAGAGCTCGTGCAGGCTCGGGAAGCGCAGGTCGCCGGAGATCAGCAGCGTCTTCTCGCCGACCCGCGCAAGCGAGCGCGCCAGCCCTGCGGCGACGCTGGTCTTGCCCTCGCCCTCGACCGAGCTCGTCACGAGGATCACCTGCTGCTTGGTCGCGGGCAGGTGGAACCGGATCGAGGCCTGCAGCGTCTGGTACGCCTCGTTGGCGACCGCCCGCAGCAGCTTCGGCCGGCGGCCGAAGCGGCGGCTGACGAACGGCACGCCCACGAGCAGCGGCAGGTTGAGCAGGCGGCTGACCTCGCGCGGGTTGCCGACGCGCGGGACGAGCCGGTCTCGCGCGAGAGCGGCGATGATCCCGAGGAAGAGCGCGGCGAAGAACGCGAGCACACCGTTGCGCACCGGGCGCGGTGTGTAGGGAGCGTCGGGCGTTTCGGCAGGCACGATCGACAGGTCCGAGCCGGCCGTGGCGAGCTCGGTCGCGAGCGTCGCCTGCTGCTGCCGCAGCGCGTCGAGCTCCTGGACCGAGGCCCCGCGGGCCACCGCCGCCCGTAACTGCGCACTCAAGGCGGCCTGCGCGGCCTCGAGCTGCGCCTTCGCGTCCTGTTGGTGCTTCTGCAGGAACGCCGCCGCGACCGAGTTCGCGATCAGCGCCGAGCGCTGTGCCTTCGGGGCGAGCGCGTAGACGCTGATGATGTCGGCGGACTGGTCGACGGAGCCCGAGACGTCGGTCGAGAGCGTGTCGGCGTTCTCGCCCGGGATCCGCTGCGCGGCCAGTGAGAGCACCTCGCGGGTCGTCAGGAGCCGCTGGAAGGTCTCGAGGTTCCGCTGCACCGTGCTCACGTCGGTGCTCGCGAAGACCGACGTCGCCGGCTGGTAGACGATCTTGGCGATCGAGCGGTAGGTCTTCGGCAGGTAGAGCGAGACGGCGACGACCGCGGCGGTCGTGGCGATCACCACCAGCGCGATCACCCCACGGGCCCGCCGGAGCGCGTCCAGGCTGCGGCGAACCTCGATCGGCTGGTCCGCTTGGAGCTGGAACGAGCTCGGCGAGCGGAGACCTGGAGGGGTTACCTCTCCGCGTTCCGACATTTGGCGCACGATAGCCGAATCTGCGGTCGGTACCAGGCCGCCCGGATGATCACTCGGACGAGGGGCGCGCCCTTCCCCGACCCCGCCGATGCGGGGTGGGATGAGGCGCCGCACCTCACGCAGGATCGTCCTGCTCGTAGCCGCTGGACTTGCCGTCACCGCCCTTCTGCCCGCTCAGGGGGTCGCCGCGCGACTGAAGCTCCGCGCGGTCCCCGGCGGTGTCGTCGTGCGCCTCGTCGGCGCAAAGCCGAACGCCGTTCGCTACACGCTCGGCCGGCACACGATCCGCCACGTCCGGCGCGCGCCCTTCAGCCTCGTGCTCTACGGGTACCGCCCCGCCTCGCGCGGCACCAGCGCCGACGCGCGGATCAAGCTCGTCGCGCGCGGCCGCAAGGGCCGCCGGCTCGCGTTCGCCGGCCTCGTCCGCTGGGGCAGGCCCGCGACCCTGACCCGCACGCGCGGGCCTTCGGTCCGCTTCACGAGCACGCCGGCGAACACGACCTCCACGCGCGCAACGCTCGCCTTCAAGGCCACGAACGCGGCCTCGACGAGCTGCAGCCTGGACGGTGCGGCGTTCGTATCCTGTTCGAGCCCGGTGTCCTTCACCGCCCTCGCACTCGGCAAGCACGCCCTCACCGTGCTCGCCACCAATGCAGCAGGTGCTGCGACTGCGGTCGCGAGCTGGGTCGTCCTCGCTCCGCCGCCCCCGCCGCCGGTCCCACCTCCCCCGCCGCCGCCCGGGACGGTCACCTTCGCGCCCGTTACGCCGCCCTCGGCCTACGCGCCTCCGCCCACGGCCATCACGGTCTACAGCTCCGCGCAGCTGAAGCAGGCTCTCGCTGGCTCGGCCCCCGACATCGTTGTCGCGGACGGCCTCTACGACAACAACGGCCCCTTCGTGAACGCGGGCGGCCAGCACGTCTACGCGCAGCACCTCGGCGGCGCGGTCTTCCGGGCCGGCTTCGTGATGGGCGGTAACTGGGGCCCGGGGAAGGGCCTGCTCCAGGGCCTTGCCTTCGACGTCTCCGACCCGAGCAAAGTGCTCAACGGCTCGATCGTCCACGTCTGGGGCACCGGCGCAGGGACGCAGGTGCTCGACACGACGTTCGAGGGCAACCATGTGATCTCGACCGGCCTGATGGCCCGCCAGGTAGAAGGGCTCGTCGTCCGCCGCGTGGTCGCAAAGGACTTCCTCGACTGGGGCGTGATGGTCGACACGAACGTGTCGAGCTACACGCCGGCGGTTCCTCCCGTGCTGGAGGACATCAACGCGGCGAACGTCACCTGGCCGACCCCTCGCGCCTCGAACGGCACCGCCGAGGCCTGCGTCTGGGTTGGCGTGAAGGCCGTCGTCAAGCGGATCAAGGCCCGCAACTGCGCCTGGGAGGGGCTCTGGGTCGGCACCGGCACCCGCGGCAGCGTCTTCGAGGACCTCGACCTGAACGACGTCGGCATCGGCGTCTACGTCGAGCATTTCGCGAGCAACACCTTCTTCCGCCGCATCCACGCAGGACCGAACGTCGATCGCGGCCTGACCTGTGAGTGGGCCGACCCGGCCTGGGGCACGCGGGCGGCCTGCACGGACAACGTGATCGAGGACTCCTACTTCGACACCCGCGTGCTGGGCGTCTACCTGGACGAGGGCACCACGCGCACGACGGTCCGGAACTCGGTCTTCGTCCACCAGCGCTGCGGCGCGATCGGCAACTACGCCGGCGTCGGCAACCTCTGGGACACGACCGGGAACAACTACAGCGGCATCCTCGCGGGCGCCGTTCCCGTCTACACCCACCACCTGTACAGCTGCTAGCCGGCCGGGCTGGCGCCTGCCGCCCGCGCGTGCATAGTTAGGGCGGCTGGCCTTGAACTCGATCACGCCCTCGATCCTGCACGTCTCACAGCCGACCGAAGGCGGCGTCTGCCGCTGCGTGCTCGAGCTCGCGGCCGACCAGCTCGAGCGGGGCTGGGAGGTCGCGGTCGCGAGCCCGGGCGGCGAGCTCGGGCAGGAGGCGCGCGAGCTCGGGGCGAGGCATCTCACCTGGGAGGCCGGCCGCTCGCCCGGCCCGGGAACCGCGGCCGAGACCCTGCGCCTGCGCCGGTTGATCGCTCGAGCGGAGCCGACGCTCGTGCATCTGCACTCCTCGAAGGCCGGGGTCGCGGGCCGGCTCGCGCTGCACGGCCGCCGGCCGACGGTCTTCCAGCCGCACGGCTGGTCGTTCTACCCGCTCTCGGGGGCGCTGCGGCGGGCCGCCGTCGCCTGGGAGCGCACGGGCGCGCGCTGGGCCGCCGCCGTCGTGTGCGTGAGCGACACCGAGCGCCGTCGCGGCGAGGCCGAGGGGATCCGCGCGCGCTGGGAAGTCGTCCCGAACGGCGTCGACGTGCGCGCGCTCGCGCCCGCGTCGGCCGGGGACCGCGCAGCCGCCCGCAAGCGCCTCGGGCTCCCCGAGGGCCCGCTCGTCGTCTGCCTCGGGCGGATCTGCCGGGCCAAGGGCCAGGACCAGCTCGTCGAGGCATGGCCGGACGTGCTCACGCGAGTGCCGGAGGCGAGGCTCGTGCTCGTCGGCGGCGGGCCGGACCTCGAGGCGGTCAGGGCGCAGGCGGGCGACGCGGTCGACTTCGTGGGCGAGCGCTCGGACGTGCCCGACTGGCTCGCGGCCGCGGACGTCGTCGCCGCACCCTCGCGCTGGGAGGGCATGTCGTTTGCGATGCTGGAAACGATGGCCTCTGCACGCAGCCTCGTGATCACGGACGTCCCCGGCGCGCATGACGCGCTCGGCGAGGGCGCCGCCGGGATCGTGCCGCTCGGCGACCGGGAGGCGCTCGCCTCCGGGATCGTCACGCGGCTGCTCGACCCCGGGCTGGCGGCGGAGGAGGGAGCCGCTCTCCGCGTGCGGGTCGAGCGCCACCACGACCTCCGCGACTCGACCCGGGCCGCAGCCAACCTGTACGCCCGGCTCCTGCAGGCTCCGCTGACCGGCCTCGAGGACGCGAAGCTGGCGGCCGCGCAATGAGGACCGACTACCTGATTCGCGCCCACACCGCGCCCGAGCAGCTGGCGCGGTTGATCGGCCGCCTCGACGAGGGCGACGTCCGCTTCTACGTCCACGTCAACGCGCTCACCGACGACGAGACCTTCCGCGCGATGCAGGCCGGGCTCGAGAGCCGCGGCAACGTCGTCTGGCTCCCTCGCGTCCCCTGCTACTGGGGCGGCTTCAGCCTGCTCCGCGCGACCCTGGTCGGGATCGAGGCGATCCTCGCCGCCGGCGACCTCCCCGACCACGCCCTGCTGCTCTCCGGCCAGGACTACCCGCTCGCCGCGCCGCGCGAGATCGACGCCTACCTCTCGGCCCGCCGCGGCCGGAACCTCCTGCACCACTTCCACCTGCCCGCGGTCGAGTGGACGGGCGAGGGCGGCGGCCTCAACCGGCTGCGCTACCCGTACTTCGAGCGGATCCGCTATCGCACGCGGCTGCTGCGGTTGCCGATCCCGCGCAGGCTGCCCGAGGGGCTCGAGCCGTACGGCGGGATGGCGCTCTGGGCGCTCACGGGCCAGACGCTGGAGTGGCTGATGCGCTTCGTCGCCGAGCGGCCCGAGGTACTGCGCTTCTTCGAGCGGACGAAGATGCCAGACGAGACGTTCTTCCAGACGTTGATCTTGAGCTCGCCGCTGGCCGAGACCGTAGACAACGAGGAGCTGCACTACCTCGACTGGAGCGCGGGGAGCGCGCACCCGGCGACGCTCACCGCCGCCGACCTGCCGAAGCTGCGCGCGTCGGAAACGCTCTTCGCCCGCAAGTTCGACGCGGCCGTCGACTCGGAGATCCTCGACCTGCTCGACCGGGAGCCCGCCCATGTCGCTTAAGACCGTGATCCTCGCGGGCGGCTACGGCACTCGCTTGTCGGAGGAGACGGCGGTCCGGCCCAAGCCGATGGTGGAGATCGGCGAGCGCCCGATCCTCTGGCACATCATGAAGGGCTACGAGGCCCACGGCGTGCGCGAGTTCGTGATCTGCTGCGGCTACAAGTCGCACGTGATCAAGGACTACTTCGCGAACTACGCGCTGCGGCACGCCGACGTCACGGTCGACCTCGCTGGGAACGAGCTGCAGCTGGAGGCACGCGGCGTCGAGCCCTGGCGGGTGCACCTGATCGAGACCGGCGACGCGACGATGACCGGCGGCCGCCTGAAGCGGGTCGCGCACCTCGTCGACGACGGGACGTTCTTCTTCACCTACGGGGACTGCGTCACCGACCTCGACATGACGAAGCTGCTCGAGTTCCACCGCTCCGAGGACGCGCTCGCGACGCTGACCGCCATCCGCCCGCCCGGCCGCTTCGGCGCGCTCACGCTCGAGGACCACGCGACGAAGATCGAGCGCTTCCGCGAGAAGCCCGAGGGCGACGGCGGCTGGGTCAACGGCGGCTTCTTCGTGCTCGAGCCCGACGTGCTCGAGTACATCTCCAGCGACGACACCGTCTGGGAGCGCGAGCCGCTAGAGCGCCTGGCGAGCGAGGAGCGGCTGGCTGCGTACCGCCACCACGGTTACTGGCAGAACATGGACAGCCTGCGCGACAAGATGGTGCTCGAGGAGAAGTGGGCGACCGGCAGCCCGCCCTGGAAGACGTGGTAGAGCGGCTGGCCTGCCGCTTCTGCGGCGCGCGGCTCGAGCAGGTGTTCGCCGACCTCGGCGCCCAGCCGCTCGCGAACTCGAACCTGCGCGAGGAGGACCTCGCCAAGCCGGAGCCGTTCTACCCGCTGACCGTCTACGTCTGCGGCGAGTGCTTCCTCGTGCAGCTGCCCGAGTCGGCCTCGCCCGAGGAGATCTTCAGCGACTACGTCTACTTCTCCTCGACCTCCGAGAGCTGGCTCCGCCACGCCGAGGCTTACGTCGAGTCGATCACGGAACGGCTGGGCCTGGGCGAGTCGAGCCAGGTCGTCGAGCTCGCGAGCAACGACGGCTACCTGCTGCAGTACTTCCTCGAGCGCGCGATTCCGGTGCTCGGGGTGGAGCCGGCGGCGAACGTGGCCGCGACTGCAATCGAGCGGGGGATCCCGACGAAGGTCGCGTTCTTCGGCACCGAGACCGCCCAGGCGCTGCGGGACGAAGGCGTCGCGGCCGACCTCGTGCTCGGCAACAACGTGCTCGCCCACGTGCCCGGGCTGAACGACTTCGTCGAGGGCGTGCGCATGCTGCTGAAGCCGGAGGGCACCGCCACCTTCGAGTTCCCGCACCTGCTCACGCTGATCGAGCACACCGAGTTCGACACGATCTACCACGAGCACTTCTCGTACTTCTCGCTGCTCGCCGTGCAGAAGGTCTTCGCCGCGCACGGGCTCGAGGTCGTCGACGTGGAGGAGCTGCGTTCGCACGGCGGCTCGCTGCGGCTCTACGTGCGCCACTCGGGCGTCGAGGGGCCGGGCGAGCGGGTCGAGGAGCTGCTGGCGCGGGAGCGGTCGGCCGGGCTCGACCGGCTCGAGACCTACGGCGCCTTCGAGGAGCAGGTGCGCGCGACCAAGCGCGACCTGCTCGAGTTCTTAATCGGCGCGCGGCGCGAGGGCAGGCACGTGGCCGGCTACGGCGCCCCGGCGAAAGGCAACACGCTGCTCAACTACTGCGGCGTCCGAGCGGACCTCCTCGACTACGTCGTCGACCTGAGCCCATACAAGCAGGGCCTCTACCTGCCCGGAACTCGCCTGCCGATCTACGCGCCTGACCACATCGCCCGAACGAAGCCGGACTACGTCCTGATCCTGCCCTGGAACCTGCGCGACGAGATCGTCGAGCAGATGGCGCACGTGCGCGACTGGGGCGGGCGCTTCGTCACGCCGGTCCCCACCGTCAAGGTGCTGGAGTGAGCCTCGACCGTGCGGCCCTCCCGTCCGCCGCGGAGGCCGGGGCCGAGCTGCACGAGCTGATGCGGGAGCTGTTTCCCTTCTGCCGCAGCCTCACCGGCGACGGCGTGCGCCAGACCTTCGACGTGATCGAGCGCGACGTGCCGCTCGAGCGCACCGAGGTCCCGAGCGGGACGCAGGTCTACGACTGGACGCTCCCGCGCGAGTGGAACATCCGCGGCGCGCGGCTCGTCGACCCGAACGGCGAGACGGTCGCCGACTTCGCCGACTCGAACCTGCACGTCCTCAACTACAGCGTTCCGGTGAGCGGCGCCTTCTCGCTCGAGGAGCTGCGGCCACATCTCTTCACCGACCCCGAGCGCCCCGACATGATCCCGTACCGCACCTCGTACCACAACGAGAACTGGGGCTTCTGCCTCCCCCACGCCGTCTACGAGCGGCTCGCCGAGGGCGACTACCAGGTCGAGATCGACTCGACGCTCGAGGACGGGCACGTCGTCTACGCCGAGCGCTTCCTGCCGGGCGAGAGCGACGAGGAGGTGCTGGTCTCGACCTACGTCTGCCACCCCTCGCTCGCGAACGACAACCTCTCCGGCGTCGTCCTCGCCGCCGCGCTGGCCCGCCACCTCGACGGCCAGCCGCTGCGCTGCTCCTACCGCTTCCTCTTCGCGCCCGCGACGATCGGGCCGCTGACCTGGCTCTCCCGCAACGAGGAGCGGCTGCCCCGGATCTCCGCGGGGCTCGTCGCCAGCTGCGTCGGCGACCCGGGGCCGTTCACGTACAAGCGCAGCCGCCGCGGGAACGCGGAGATCGACCGCGCGGTGGCCGCGGTGCTCGGCGACGAAGGACGGATCGAGGACTTCACCCCGCTCGGCACCGACGAGCGCCAGTTCTGCTCGCCCGGCTTCGACCTGCCGGTGGGCGTGCTCTCGCGCACGCCGACCGACCGCTACCCCGAGTACCACTCCTCCGCGGACGACCTCGACTTCGTGCGGCCCGAGGCCCTGGGCGAGTCGTTCGAGCGCTACCTCGACGTGATCGAGGTGCTGGAGCGCAACCGGACCTACCGCAACCTGAGCCCGAAGGGCGAGCCACAGCTCGGCAAGCGCGGGCTCTACCGCTCGGTGGGCGGCGGCTCGTTCGCCGAGGGCGCGCTCCTGTGGGTGCTGAACCTCTCCGACGGCTCGCACGACCTGCTCGCGGTCGCCGAGCGCTCGGGCCTGCCTTTCGGCGAGATCGCCGACGCGGCCGACGCGCTCGCCGAGGCCGGCCTGCTCTCAGCCGCCTAGCGGCTGGAAGAGACGGTTCCGCAGGCGGACGAAGCCCCGGCGGAGCGGGCCGGGCGTCGCGTGGACAACTCCGCGAACGCCTCGGTGCGTTCCGCTGAGCGAGGATCGGATCGCCCCGGGCGCGGAGCCGCGCCGGAGCCGGAACGGCACCTCGCCCTCGTCCAGCCGAAGCGGCACGTCGTCCGCAAACCACAGCCGTGGCAGCAGCTGCACGTACGCGTCGGTGCGGAGCCGCAGCCAGCCGTAACGCTGCCAGACCTTTGGGCCGAGCGAGTGGTGCAGGATCGTCACGGGCTCCCCGTCGAGCTCGCATTGCAGCGAGCGCGCGTCTTCGACCCGCACCCGCAGCTGCTGCTCGGGGTAGGCCTCGCCCGTGAGCGGCAGCTCCTCGCGCGCCTCCGAGGGGATCTCGCTCGAGAGGAGCGCGTTGAGGACGTCCTGGTCGCCGGCCCAGAAGAGCGCGTCCTGACCGCTCATGAACTCCCCCGGCGGGATGCGGCCGCACAGCTCCCACCAGCGGGCGAGCAGATCGGGCCAGTGCTCGACCGAGAAGGCGACGAAGCCCGCGTTCACGTACGTCTCCCGGCGCAGCGGTTCGCGCAGCCCGAGCGCCTCGGCCCACTCCGCGAACCAGCGGTCCGGGATCGGGTCGGGGAAGACGCAGATCCTGCCGGCCCGGGCGCGCTCTACGATCGGGTCGAGCGACCGCACGACGGCCATGTCCGAGTCGACGATCACGATTACCCCGCTCGGCTCGAAGACCTGCGGAAACGGCTTCAGCAGCGTCGGGTGCCCGGCGGCCTCCTGCGACAGCTCGACCACACGCGCGTGCGGCTCGAGGCAGGCGCGCTGTCCGGGCTCGAGCCCGCGGTCGAGCACGACCAGCTCGCCATCGTTCCCGCTCAGCCGCAGCGAGTTGAGCAGAGCCACCAGCCCCGGGAAGAACGGGGCGTTCGCAATCGTGTAGTACGTTGGGTCAGTGGGCACGGCGCCGCAGCCTACGAATGAAGTAGCGGCCGCGGCGGACGGCGCGGTGCGCGCGTCGGGCACCGCGCGCATCCTCCCGAACACGGTCTACAGGGCGGCCGCAGACGTCGGCTCGAAGCTCGTCTCGGTCGCCTTCTTCGTCGTGATGGCGCGGATGCTCGGGAACGAGGCCTTCGGCTCCTTCACCTTCGGGCTCTCCTTCGCCGCGCTCGTGACGGTGCTCGCCGGGTTCGGCCAAGACGCGATCCTGACGCGGGAGATCGCCCGTGACCGCCGGCGCGTCGACGAGTACTTCGCGAACACGCTCGCGCTCAAGCTCGTCCTCGCCCTGCCGGTCTCCGTCGTCGCGCTGGGCGGACTGGGGCTGGCGCACATGCAGAACACGACCCGGGTGGTCGCGGTCCTGATCACGTTCGCAGTCCTGGCCGAGCTGCTGACCTCGACCTGCTTCGCCGTCTTCCAGGCCTTCGAGCGCCTGGGCTTCCTGCCCGTCGTGATCATCTCGCAGCGCCTGGTGACGGCGGCGGTCGGAATCGCCGTGATGGCCGCCGGTGCGGGCATCGAGGCGGTGGCGGTCGTCTACCTCGGCGGCTCGCTGCTCGCGCTCGTGCTCGCCTTCTGGCTGCTCTACGGCCGCGTCGTGCGCCCGCGCATGACGATCTCGACGTCCCGCTGGTGGCCCCTGATGCGGGTCGCGCTCCCGGTCGGGGTCGCGCTCGTCTTCCAGGTGACGCTCTTCCGCGTCGACGCCTCGATCCTGCAGATCTTCGAGCACGAGCGCGTGGTCGGCTACTACGGCGCCGCGTATCGGTTGTTCGAGTCGCCGCTCTTCATCAGCTGGGCCGTGGCCGCCGCCGTCTACCCGGTGCTCTCCCGCCTGACCGAGACGCGCGAGCTGCGGACCGTCTTCGAGCGCTCGCTCAAGCTGGCGGTCGCGGCAACGCTGCCCTTCGCGCTCGGGGCGGCGATCCTCGCGAAGCCGGTCGTGAGCCTCCTGTACGGAGCCGACTTCCGCCCGTCCGCGAGGGCGCTCGCGCTGCTGGCTCCGGCGATCGTCCTCTACTCGTTCAACCACGTCGGCGGCGTGCTGCTGCTCGCGCGCAACCGGCAGCGTTGGCTCGCCGTCGTCTACGGGACGATGGCGGTCGAGAACATCGTCGCCAACTTCGCGACCATCCCGCGCTACGGCATGACGGCGGCGGCGATCAACACGGCGGTGACCGAGGTGCTGCTCTTCCTGGCGATGGGCGTGCTCGCCCAGCGCGTGACGGGCGGGCTCAACTGGGTGCGGATGCTCGGCGGCCCGCTGGTCGCGGGAGCGGTCACGGCCGGGCTGATGCTCGTCCTGCGCGACTCGCTCGCGGCGGCGGCGATCGCCGGAGCCGTCGGCTACCTGGTCGCGCTGGTCGCGTTCGAGCGTCTCGCATACCCGCAAGACCTGGGAGCCGTGACGCGGTTCCTGCGCGGCAAGGTGCCTCCCGCTGGCTGATCTCGCCGGACAGACGGCCCTCGTGACCGGAGGCGCACGCGGAGTGGGCCTCGCGATCGCGCGTGCGCTTTCGGACGCGGGCGCGCGGGTCGCGGTTGCGGCCCGCTCGCGCGAGGAGGTCGAGCGGGCAGCCGGGGCGCTCGGTGCGCTGCCGCTCGTCGCAGACGTGCGCGACCGCGGCGCGGTCGAGAGCGCGGTCGCCCTGGCCGAGGAAGAGCTCGGGCCGCTCGACGTGTTGGTCAACAACGCGGGCACGCTGGCCGCGATCGGGCCGCTCGCCGAGGTCGACCCGGCCGACTGGTGGCTCGACGTCGAGACGAGCCTGCGCGGCACGCTCCTCTGCACGCACGCCGTCCTCCCCGGGATGCTCGAACGCGGCCGGGGCAGGATCGTGAACGTCTCCAGCTACGCCGGCACGAGACCCGGCCCGTACACGAGCGGCTACTCGGCGGCCAAGGCTGCGCTGCTGAACCTGACCGAGAGCCTTGCCGCCGAGACCGCCGGCCGCGTCGCCGTCTTTGCGATCAGCCCGGGGTTCGTGCGGACGCCGATGACCGACCGGCTGCGCGCGTCGGGCTGGGCCCCGGAGGCCGGCTCGGGCGGAGAGGTCGACGCAGCGCGCTCGGGCGAGCTCGTCGCGTTCCTCGCCTCGGGGGCCGCCGACCGGCTCAACGGCCGCTTCCTGCACGCGCTCGACGACTGGGAGGCCCTGGCCCGCAGCGCGGACGAGCTGGTGCGCGACGACCTCTACGTCATGCGCCTGCGGCGTCCGGACTGAAGTCCGGCCACGTGCGGTCGCGCTCGTTCATCGTGCGGTCGCCCTCGTCGGGCCACTCGATCCCGAAGGCCGGATCGTCCCAGCGCACCCCACGCCCTGCGCTCGGCTCGTAGCGCTGCGACATCAGGTACGAGGTCTCGGTCTCGTCCTCGAGCGTCTGGTAGCCGTGCGCGAAGCCCTCGGGGACGTAGAGCATCGTGTCGTTCTCCACGGTCAGCTCGACCGAGACCCAGCGCGTGAACGTCGGCGAGTCGCGGCGCAGGTCGACGATCACGTCGTAGACGGCTCCGCGCGTGCAGCGCACGAGCTTCGCCTCCTCGTGCGGCGCCGCCTGGAAGTGCATCCCGCGCAGCGTGCCCTTGCGCCGGTTGAAGGCCGTGTTCGCCTGGACGATCTCGGTCGCGAGGCCGTGCTCGGCGAACTCGTCGCGGCAGAACGTGCGGGCGAAGAAGCCGCGCTCGTCCTCGATCCGGTCGAGCTCGATCAGGAAGGCCCCAGGCAGCTCGAGCTCGCGGAACGTCATGCCGTCCAGCGCAGGTCGTCGCCGAGCTTGCCCTCCTCGCGCAGCTGCTGCAGGCGCTTGAGGCGCGTGAAGCGCGGGCCCTCGAACTCCTCGAAGGTCAGCCCGGCCCGCCGGTACTCGCGATCGAGCTCCTCCGCCCCGGCCCGTGCGTTCCACGCGAGCTGCAGCTCCGGCAGCGCGCGCTCGAGCTTGCCGAAGTCCACGCGGTAGCTGCGCGGGTCGGGATCGCTGCGGTCTCCGTACTCGGTCTCCGAGCCGGCGACGGTCTCGCGCACGATCTCCGCGAGGTCGCGCACCTGGTAGTTCTCGCGGTGGGCGCCGACGTTGAAGGCCTCGGCGTGGACGGCCTCACGTGGCGCGTCGAGCATCGCGGCCGCGGCCCGGCCGATGTCCTCGATGTGGACGATCGGCCGCCAGGGCGTCCCGTCGCTGAGGATCCGCACCTTGCCGGTCGTGAGAGCCCAGCCGACGAGGTTGTTCAGCACCACGTCGAGGCGCAGCCGAGGCGAGGCGCCGTAGGCGGTGGCGCAGCGGAGGAAGACCGGCGAGAAGTCGCCGTCTCCGAGCGCGCCGATCCCTTCCTCGGCGCGCACCTTGGACTCGGCGTAGGGCGTGACCGGTTGCAGCGGCGCCTCCTCGGCGACGAGGTCCTCGCCCGAGACGCCGTACATCGAGCACGACGACGCGAACAGGAAGCGGCCGACGCCGGCCTCGCGGGCGAGCTGGGCGAGGCGCACGCTCGCGCGCTCGTTGATCTCGAAGGTCAGCTCGGGATCGAGGTCGCCGAGGGGGTCGTTCGAGAGCGCCGCCAGGTGGAGGATCGCGTCGAAGCCGCGCAGGTCGTCCTCGCCGAGGTCGCGCACGTCACGCTGCAGGCTCCCGACCTCGACGCCCGCGCTCAAATCACAGCCGCGGTAGAAGAACGTGTCCACGCCGGTGACCTCGTGGCCCTGTGCGGCGAGGAACGGCGCGACGATCGAGCCGATGTAGCCGTGGTGGCCGGTGACGAGCACCTTCATCGCGCGGCCGCCAGGGTCTCGGGGGTGCCGAGGTCCTGCAGCTCGCCGTCGAAGCGAACGGCCGTGACCTTCCCGGCCTCGGCGAGCTCGCCGAGCAGCACGCCGGGCTCGTCGTGGCGCTCGAGGCCGTCGAGTGCGCGGCGCCTCGCCGCGAAGCAGCCCCAGACCAGGTTCGAAGCGGGCTCGCTGGGCCGCACGTCGATCCGCGCGACCCGGTCGCCGTCAAGCTCGAGCACGTCCGAGCGGGAAGGCTCGGCGAACGTGAAAGCGCCAAGCGCGACCTCGTAGGGGTAGGCCAGCGCATCCAGTACGCGCTCGAACGCGTCGGGCGGGCCGAAGAGCGTGTCGGGGAAGCCGACCAGGACGACGTCGTCGCCGGCGAGGCCCTCGAGCCCGAGGGCGATCGAGTCGGCCACCGTGCGCGGCTCGCCGTGAACGAGCTCGACTCGCCCGTCGAGGTGCGCGATCAGGTCGTCCTTCGCGGGCCGCAGGACGACGCGGATCTCGTCCGCGGGCTCGAGCAGCTCGAGCAGGTGGTCGATCACCGGGCGGGCGCCGACCGGGACGAGCTCCTTCGAGCCCTCGATCAGCCCGCGCAGCCTCGTCGCGTGTCCCGCGGCGGGGACGACGGCGACGATCACGCAGCGGCTTCCCGGTAGCGCGTCTCCATGGCCTCGATCATTGCCGAAAGCGAGAAGCGCTCGCGCGCTCGGCGGCGGCCGCACTCGCCCAGGCGCTCGCCCAAGGCCCCGTCTTCGAGCAGGCTCAGGAGCGCGTCGTGCAGGGCGTCGCGGTCGCCCGGAGGCACGAGCAGGCCGCAGTCGCCGAGCACCTCGGGCGGGCCGCCGTAGTCGTACGCGACGACCGGGGTGCCGACCCCCATCGCCTCCAGCGCAACGAGGGAGAACCCCTCCTTGCCGAGCCCGCCGCGGCTGGTCACGCTCGGGATCACGAGCGCGTCGCAGCCGGCGATCAGCTCGACCGCATCCGCCCTGAAGCCGGGCAGCGCGACCGCCTCGTCGAGACCTGCGGCCGCGATCTCGGCCGCGAGCTGCTCGCGGTAGCCCGGATGCGCCGGGTCGTCCGCACCGACGAAGACGGCCCGCACGTCGTGTCGCTCACGCAGCCGGGGCAGCACGGCGAGTACCTCACGGTGGCCCTTGTGCGGGTCGAGCCGCCCGAAGAGCCCGAGCACCGGGCCCGGCCCGGCCAGCTCGTCGAGCGCAGCCCGGCCTTTCGCCCGGTCGACAGCGGCCTCGGGAAGACCGAAGGGAACCACCGTCGTCTTGTCGAGGGCGGGCCGGCGGAACGTCTCGGTCACTGCACGGCTGACTGCGGCGATCGAGCGGCAGCGCCGCGCGACGGCGCGGGCGAGCCAGCCGTCGTGGCTGAAGTCGCACTTCAGCCACACCACCGGGATCCGAGTTCCCACGAGCGCGAGCGTCGCCACCAGCGCGCCCTTGATCCCGTCGGCCTGAACGACCTCGGGCTGCAGCCGCTTCAGCTCGCCGCGCAGTCGCCGCGCCGAGCGCACGATTGCCAGCGGCCCGGCGCCGGTCGGCACCACCTCGAGCGGATAGCCGCGTCCGCGCAGCTCTTCCA
>Ga0307287_10000237_pt1 | contig 20682 bp, 24 predicted proteins | sample ER_DNA_141_FD_194485 | JGI IMG/M metagenome (GOLD analysis project Ga0307287, IMG submission 194485) | Bulk soil microbial communities from the East River watershed near Crested Butte, Colorado, United States - ER_DNA_141 | ecosystem: Environmental > Terrestrial > Soil > Floodplain | place...
CTCGCTCTTCCCGGCCGGGGGGTACGCGACCCCGGGGGCGGACCTCACAGGCTTCGCCCACGTGGCCGATGTCCTCAACCACCTCGCGCTCCCGTGGTTCGTCCTCACGATCGCCTTCATCGGCGAGTACGCGCTGATCATGCGGAACTCCCTGATCGATGTGATGAACGACCACTTCGTCACGACTGCTCGAGCCAAGGGCGTCCGGGAGAAACAGATCCTGTGGCGCCACGTCGTGCCGAACGCGCTCCTGCCGACGTTCACGATCGTGCTCCTCTCGCTCGGGTTCGTCTTCGGAGGGGTGATCGCGATCGAGTACGTGTTCTCCTACCCCGGACTGGGCTTGCTCACTGTGCGGGCGATCAAATCGCAGGACTTCCCTTTGCTCCAGGGCCTGTTCCTGCTGTTCTCGGCCGTGGTGATCGTCGCGAACCTCGTCGCCGACATCCTGTACACGTACCTCGACCCGAGAGTTAGGTCCGGCTGAAGCGCCCAAGCTGTAGCTGGAGCGCCGACTGCGTAGGCGTCTGGACGCCCTCGGCCCAGCACCCCGCGCCGAGCTACTCCGCGTCCTGATACTCCCCGACTTCGACCGGGCCGAAGCGATCCGGTTCACGCAGGGACCTGCTCGCCGAAGTCCGCACACTGCGCCGGATTCTCGATCGCAGGGTCGATGTTGGCCAGACAGTCCCAGGTCGAGGGGATCGTCGGGGGCGGCGAGCCGATCACGATCGCGATCTCCTCGCCCTTCTTCAGGACGATGGTCGAGATCGGTTGCGTGTAACTCGTGCCGTCCACGTAGGCCTTGAGCTTCGTGTCCGGGCCGCAGTAACCGCCGATGCAGTCGTTCGTCAGCCGCACGCCCCACTCCGTGAACAGCATCCCGACGGTGAAGTCCTGGTCCTCCGGCGCCTCGATGTGGATCAGCCCGCTGGTGGCATGCGTGTGGAGCGGCGAGAACAGGCTCTGGTCCTCCCGCCCGATGCTCGAGGCGACGGGCTCGGCCTTCCCGTTCACGAAGATGTCCACGTGCGAGTGGTAGTGCACGGTCAGCGACTCGGTGGACGAGGAGGGCAGCCCCGCGGCGTCGATGCGGGCCGCGACGTTGTCGGGGTTGGGCCAGGGAGCCGGCCCGGTGTTGAGCGTGAGGTTCGAGCCGCCCGAGCAGGCAGCGGCGAGCAGGGTCAGCGCGAGCACCATGAACGAGGAACGGAGACGCATCCTGAGCGATTCTAGGAGTCCACGACACGCTTCAGGGTCACTTCGCCGAGGAGAGAACAGGCGAACTCAGAGTCAGTGCCCGCTCAGAAGATTCCCGCCGACTTTCGAGAGTTCAAATGGCCTCTGACCTGCAGAAGTGCGCCGGGCAGGACTCGAACCTGCGACCCGCTGCTTAGAAGGCAGCCGCTCTGTCCAGACTGAGCTACCGGCGCTTGACCCGCATGTTCGTCGTCCTAGGCTCTCGCACAGAGGCTACTCAGCGGCTGCCAAGGGGCATGACTGCTAACCGAGTGGGGCTGAGTTCCTATGACGGAGATCATGACGGGAGTGTAACCCTTGGCATCCTGGCGGAGGACTGGCAGCGGCACCACCAACCCGCTAGAACTCCTCGTGATCGTCCGAGGCGTCTGGAGGCTTTGCGCCCCATGGGGCTGGCCGGACGACGACGTAGTGATAGATGCTCCAGCCGATTATCACCAGCGGAATCAAGATCAAGACGACGTTTGACACCTCAACGCCTGCGATCACGGCCGCGATTAGCCCAATCCCCGCCACGATGGCGAACACACCGAAGACCTTCTCACCAGTCCGTGCACGGACTTGGGTTACCCAAGAACGAGGCAGCTACGCGGGAGGCTGCCCGCGGTCCACCTCCCGCAACATGCCGACCGGCACCGCCCGGTAGCGTCTGGTCCTCCTCGCAGTCGATCAGGAGTCGGCGAAGGTGCGGTCTGCGGGTTCGCCGGAACCTCGTTGACGACCGAGGTTCTCCTCTGGACGATTCGGCGCATCGCGGTGGGTCTCGGTCTTGTGCTCGTCCTTCTCGGCGTCGCCATGCTGGTGAACTTCGCACGCATCGATGCAGTGGCAGCAGAGACGGTTCCCCTGACGTCCGATCACTTCGACGAGATGGCAGGGCGCGGCGTTCGTCGTGTTCGGTATAGCGGTTCTCATTGGCGAGGTCATCAACCGCACTTGAAGCGCGGCTCGGCCCTCGATTCCCCCCTAACTCCGCGATCCGCTTCTCCTGAAGCGCAGGGCCGAGCCTCGCTGCGATGGTGACTTTGCAATGCTTTGCGGGAGCCCCGGATCGGCCTGCGTCTAGCCCGTTGGTTTCGGCGGTAGTTCCTGTTCGAGCTCCGGGATGCCGACGACCTCCTTGCCGCGTTCACGAGCAGCCTCTGGATTGGCCTGTTGCCGGATCTCGGACGCCTTCATCTCGGCGCGGCTGCTGACACGTTCCCAGTACCCACGAGCCGTCTGGATGCCACCACCACCGAACGCAACGATCGCCACGCCCACGATGATTGCAAGCATGGCATAGAACAGCCCATTCACGATCGCCGGTGCGATCTCCAGCTGATTCAGGGCCGCGAAGATGCCGATCACGAGGATGGCGACGCCCGCCCCTCGGGCGATCCATTCGCCGCCCGAGACGGCCCCAATGGCCGCGGACAGGACGTCGGTCACCACCTTCGCCAGCGCGGCGACGATGACGAGGATGACGACGGCTGCGAACAGATTGGGCAGGTAAGCGATGATGCCCTCGATCAGATCGCTCACCGGATTCGGCCCGAACACGCCGAATGCAAGCTGCAGTGCGATCAAGAAGATCGTCCAGAAAGCGACCACGGACAAGATGTCCGAAGCATCGAATCGCGATCGCTCTAGGGCCGTCTTCAGCGCGCCTCTCTCCACCCAGCCGTCGAAGCCGACACGCTCCAGCAGCCGATCCACCAGGCGAGCGACGAGCTTGGCAACGACGTAGCCGATGAGCAGGATCGCGAGGAATCCAAGGAACTTGGGAACGAACGTAATGATCCGCTCCCAGGCTTCGCTGAGTCCGCTCTCAATGTCGATGGCGAGCATGTTCCGTCTCCCTCCGCCGATCGATTCGATATCGGGATGACTACCCAGACGACTGGCCGGTAATCGGAAGCGAGGATGAATCGGGGTCAACGCCAAGCGGTGCAGAAAGGGCAAGTCGGGCAGGATGAGGTGCGGCGTTCGACAAGACGCTGCTCTCGATGCCCCTAGCCCCCGCGCTCGGTCTCCCGGAGCATCCCGACCAGCACCGCCCGGAGCGTCCGGTCCTCCTCGCCGTCGATCAGGAGCTCGGCGGAGATTGTGCGGGTCTTGGGCTTCCCAGGAGGAGCCGATCGATCGGCCCACTCGACGTCAAGACTGGACGCTGAGCCAAAAGAGGCCAGGTTCTCCCCCTTGCGCTCTACCACCAGCATTGGCTGTGGATAAGCTTCCCGCGTGGGTGATGAACCACTCGCCGAGATCGACCGAACCATCTCCGCGTTGCAGGATCCTACGCGACGTCGGATCCTCCTCGACTTCTACGTACACCAGGCCGAATGGACGACGGCCGAGGTCGCCGAGGCCGTGGGCGTGCACAGAACCGTCGCTCATGCACATCTCGAGCGGCTTGTGGCACTCGGGTACCTGGTGTCAGGTCAGCGACGAGGCACGTCTGGCAAACCCGCCAAGCTGTACCGGCTCACCGGGCGGCAAATCGAACTCAGCTATCCGGTTCGACGTTTCGCACGGCTCGCGGCGGAGCTGGCCCAAGCTCTTCGCGGAGTGTCCGAGGGGACCGGCGCGGCTCGGCAAGCGGGACGGGTGTATGGTGCCTCGCTGGTCACCAAGCCCGCGGACTCGCCCGAATCCGCGCTTCACCAACTCGCCCCGCTAGCTGCGGAATACGTGCTCGCTGACGGTGAGATCGTCGCACGGAACTGCATCTTCCGTGAGGCGTGTGAACAGGCCCAGGACATCGTCTGCGAGTTCCACGCCGGCATCCTCGAGGGCGCCTTCCAGAAGGCAGGGTTGAACCTGAGAACGGCAGCGTTCCGCGACTACGCAGAGAAGGGTTGCTCATATCAGGTCTTGACCGGACGCGCTTCGACCTGATAAAGAGGCTTGCTAACCTCTAAACCCTCCATAAGGCCATCGTATGCATGACTCCGGGTCGCCAACGAGAGGTCCTCCTTCCATCCTCCGCCTCGTGATGAGGGAGTGATGAAGAGAGGAGGAGGACGATGGCTGAGCCGAGCCTGTACGAACGATTGGGTGGCGCATTTGCAATCGCTGCGGTGATCGATCACTTCAGCGATGCGGTCGTCCAGAACCCCATCGTCGGCCAAGCATCGAAGAACCCTGAGCTTCGTGAGTGGCATACCAACCAGCTGGACAGGCTGCCGGGGCTGAAGTTCATGCGCACCCTGTGGGTCTGCAACGTCGCCGGTGGACCCCTCTCGTTCACGGCCACGAAGCCGGGGAGTACCGCCCTCGGGCTGGAAGAGGCCCATCGCGACCTCCACATCACCCCCGAGGAGTTCGATGAGGTCGCGGCTGAGCTGGGACGCACGCTCGATCACTTCCGGGTACCTCCGCGTGAGAAGGATGAAGTCCTGACGGCCTTCGCGGCGCACAAGGGGGAAGTAACCGAGGGATCGATGGCTTCTGCCTGAGAGAGTCCAGCATTCCACTCGAGAGGGTCCTGAACGCTCGCGCAACCTGATGTGACTCCCTGCCGCCATCGATTCATGCGACGGTGGCATCGGGAGGAGTGGACATGGTCGTTCTGCGCCACCCTCGGGGCGTTGTCGCCGCGCCGCGGTGGTGGCTTTCAACCTGCTGATGTTCGTCCTCGCGGCGATGGGCTCAAGCCGATGGCTCGCCAGAGTAGCATCCGAGACCATGCCGGCGGAACGGAAGCCCGCGTCGAAAAAGACGAAGACGACGAAGCCGAAGACGCCGACGATGCCGGAGGTCGGGCCAAAGACCGTCGAACGTTTCGACCGGCTCGCCGAGACCTTCGTCGCGCGCGGCGCCACGCGTTCCCAGATGTTCGGGATGCCAGTGCTGAAGGCGGACGACAAGGTGTTCGCGGGCACGTTCGGCGACGCGATGACGTTCAAGCTCGGGCCCGACGACCTCGAGCGGGCGCGCGCGCTGACCGGAGTCGAGTCCTTCGAGCCCATGAAGGGTCGCCCGATGAGGGAGTGGGTGCTGGTCCCGCTCGCGCACGCGACGCGCTGGTCCGATCTCGCGGAGCGGGCCTTCACCTATCTCTCGTAAGCGCCCTAGAGGGACGGCGTGTCGAGGATCTTGCGGGTGCGCTTGGCCATGCCCTCGAGCAGGCGGATCGCGATGTCCGGTTCCTTGCGTAGGAGCTTACGGAACTCCGATCGCTCGATCCGTACGGTCTCGAGCGGCGTCTCCGCGACGACGGTCCGGGTCCGCGAGTCGCCATCCAGCAGGGAGAGCTCGCCGAAGAACTCGCCCCGCCCGAGCTCGGCCTCCTTCTTCCCGCCCGGAGTCTTGCCCGCGACCACCTTCGCCTTGCCGTTCGTGATCACGTAGAACGCGCGGCCGGGGTCGCCGGCCTTCACGATCACCTGGCCCTCCCGGTAGATCCGCTCCTCGGACAGGGAGGCGACCCGGGAGAGGTCGAGGCGCGTGCACCCCTCGAACAGGGGGACCCGCCCGAGGAGGTTGACCATGGGGCGTCGCGCGGTCGCCATGGGGGCATCGTCCCAGCCGTCGGCCCGAGGCGCAAACGGCGGCCGTCTGGTCCGAACCGCGACGCTAGGATGGCCCGATGGCGCGGACCGTCTCCTCCTTGATCGCCGGCCGAGCGCGCGAGGACGCGCCGGGCGGCACCCAGGAGATCCCGAACCCGGCCAGGCTCGACGAGATCGTCGCGACGGTCGGCCTGGCCGATGCCACGACCTTCGTCGAGGCCTGCGCCGCAGCTCGGAACGCGCAGCGCGACTGGGCGCGCGTGCCGGCGCCCGTGCGTGGGCGCGCGATCCAACAGCTCGGGCGTCTCGTCGAGGACAACGCCGAGACGCTCGCCCGGATCATGACCCGCGAGATCGGCAAGCCGATCGCCGAGGCCCGGGGGTCGGTCCAAGAGGTCGTCGACACGTGCAACTTCTTCGTGTCGGAGGGCCGGCGTCTCTACGGGATGACCGTGCCGTCCGAGCTCCCGGACAAGCAGCTGTTCACGTTCCGCAACCCGGTCGGCGTCGCGGCGATCGTCACGGCGGGGAACTTCCCGGTGGCGGTGCCCTCCTGGTACCTGGTCCCGGCACTGCTCTGCGGGAACGCCATGGTCTGGAAGCCAGCCGAGTACGCGCCCGCAACCTCGGAGGCGCTCGCCCAGCTGTTCCTGCACGCCGGGCTCCCCGACGGCGTGTTCAACATGGTGCTCGCCGATGGCGCCGCGACGTTCGAGGGGCTCTCGCAGGCCCTCGACGCGGGGTTCGTCGACAAAGTGGGGTTCACGGGGTCGAGCGACGTGGGGCGGCGGCTCGGTGAGCTCTGCGGCCGGCACCTCCAGACGCCCTGTCTCGAGCTCGGCGGGAAGAACCCGCTCGTCGTGATGCCCGACGCCGACCTCGATCTCGCGGTCGAGGGCGCGCTGTTCAGCGGGTTCGGGACGGCGGGGCAGCGGTGCACCTCGCTCGGGACGGTGATCGTGCACGAGCAGGTGCACGACGACTTCCTCGCACGCTACGCCGAGGCGGTCGAAGCGGCGGCGATCGGAGATCCGTTGGAGGACGTGCTCTACGGGCCGATGATCTCCTCGCGCTTCTACGAGCGGTTCCTCGGATGGCTCGACTGGGTGCAGCCGCACCACACGCTCTCTGGTTCGAGCGCGACGGGCCGGATCACGCGTGGCGCTCCCCGTGCCGGGTTCGTCGGCGATCCCGACGCCGGCCTGTTCGTGCACCCGACGATCGTGGACGGCATCACGATAGACGACGACCTGTACAAACAGGAGACGTTCGGCCCGATCGTGGGCGTGGCGTCGTTCGGTGACTTCGACGAGGCGATCACGCTCGCCAACGGCCACGGCTACGGCCTGTCGGCCTCGATCTACACGACGTCCCCGCTCAACGTGTTCCGGTTCCGCGAGCGCATCTCGGCGGGCATGGTGAGCGTGAACAACTCGACCACCGGCGCCGAGGCCCACCTGCCGTTCGGCGGCAACGGACGGAGCGGCAACGGCGCGCGGCAGTCCGGGGTGTGGGTGCTCGACCAGTTCACGCGCTGGCAGGCGATGAACTGGGACTACTCCGGCCGGCTACAGAAGGCGCAGATGGACGTCGCCGACGTGTCGGCGGACCCGTCGTTCCGACTGACGGAGCCATGAGCGACGACCTCACCCGCGTCCGAGCCGGGTGGCTGATCGACGTCGTCGCGGGCGAGGTGCTCCGCGATCGCGTGATCGGCATCCGCGGCGACCGGATCGAGTCGATCGGCGATGACGACGGATCGCCGGTGGAGGTCGACCTGTCCGAGCACACGGTGCTCCCGGGGTTGATCGATTCCCACGCGCACCTGATCGGCGAGATCGAGGGCGGCCACGGGTACGCGCAGCTCGTGCAGCGGACCGGCGCGCAGGAGGCGCTCACCGGCGTCCGGAACGCGCGCGACACGGTCATGGCGGGGTTCACGAGCGTTCGAGACGTCGGGACGTTCCGCGCGTTCGTCGACGTGGCGCTGCGCGACGCGATCGAGGCCGGCGACGTGGTCGGACCTCGGATGCTGTGCGCGGGGGCGTACGTCACGAGCTCGGGCGGTGGGGGCGACGTGACCGGCCTCGCGCCCGACGTGGACGCGGTCGTCCCCCGCGAGCTGAGGTTCGGCGTCGCGAACTCGGTCGACGAGGTGCGCCGAGTGGTGCGCGAGATCCTCCACGGCGGCGCCGACTTCATCAAGGTCATCGCCACGGGAGCTGTCCTCACCGAGGGCACCATCCCGGCTGCTCCCGAGTTCAGCGAGGCCGAGATCCGGGCGGCGGTTGAGGAGGCCGCACTGTACGAGACGCACGTCGCGGCCCACGCCCACGGCGCCGAGGGCATCAAGCGCGCCGTCCTCGCCGGCGTGCGTTCGATCGAGCACGGCTCGCTGATGGACGACGAGTCGATCGCGCTCATGGCCGAGCACGGAACCTACCTCGTCGCCGACATCTGGATGGGGGACTGGACGATCGAGCAGGGCGAACGCGAACATTGGTCCTCGAACGTGATGCGCAAGCTCCGCGAGACCACCGACGTGCAGCGGGAGGGGTTCGCCAAAGCGCTCGAGGCGGGGGTCCGGATCGCGTTCGGGACCGACAGCGGGACCTATCCGCACGGGATGAATGCGCACCAGTTCGCCACCATGGTCAAGCACGGGATGACGCCGATCGAGGCGATCCGCTCCGCCACCGTGGTGGCCGCCGAGCTCCTCGGCTGGCGCGACCGGGTCGGCGCGATCGAGCCGGGGCTGTTCGCCGACCTCGTCGCCGTCCGCGGCGACGTGCTGAGCGACGTCGACCTGCTGACCGACGTCGAAGTCGTGATGAAAGGCGGCGTGCTCCTGCCGGCGGGCTGAGCCTGGTTTCCCTCGGGTCGCGGTCGCGGAGTACGCTTGCGAGCCTGTCGCGAGCGAGACGGGAGTCGGCCACACGGATACGGCCACACGGATATGGAGGGAGATCGCCGATGAAGACCTGCCCGTACTGCGCCGAGGAGATCAAGGACGCGGCGATCAAGTGCCACTGGTGCGGATCGTGGCTCGTCGACGAGATCCCGGCCGCTGCGGAGACGCCACCCAAGCGGGCCGAGGCCCCCAAGGCCGAGGCGCCGAAGGCTGAGGAGCCCGGGGTCGAACCCACTCTGATGTCGCAGCCGGTCGCGCAGACGGCGGCGGTTTCCGCACCCGAGCCCGCGGCAGCGCCTGCGGCGCAGGCGGCTCCGGCGCCGGAGGCCAAGATCGAGTTCACGCACACGGGTTCGCGCTACCTGCTCGGGTACGCCCCGGATCACTTTGGGATCTGGGACCGGAACACGCCGCAGCAGCCCGTCGAGACGTTCCCGCGCAACGACGACGGATGGGCCGCGGCCTGGGCTCGCTACGCCGCGATCGAGACGAGCTGGATGGACCTGCGGACGGGCCAGAAGTCCGGGTGACGATCCAGGCTCGAGGGTGGAGCGGGCGATGGAATCGAACCCGCACCAGCAGCTTGGAAGGCTAGTTCAGCCATGGTGCTCATCGGAGTATCAGCCTGATAAGAAGACCAGATCTCTGAGCGCCCCATCATCGCGAAGAGGTCCTCCGGCGCAGCGGCCGGAGGACCTCGCGCTCGTGTCCTAGCTACCGGATGAGGATCGCGCTCGAAGGGAGCCTACCCATCCCCTTCAGGGTCACGAGACCGAGGGCGTCCAGGTGCTCCCGGATCGGCGCTCAAGCTCGTCGGGTCTCATCAAGTACGGGCCCTGGCCGCTTGCTCGGTGACGGCGTGGACGGCGTGCTCGAGGATCTGCCGCTCTCGGCGTCCGCGGGAGGGGGTAGGTCGACCCAGCCCCTACCTTTCTTATGCCTCGCAGTTCTTGAGCGTGTCTGGACCCTTTCCGCCCTTGCAGGTGTCGTAGCCAGGGCCGCCATTTAGCACATCAGCGCCAGGCCCGCCCTTCAGCAGGTCGCGTCCCTTGCCACCCTTCTCGACATCATCACCAGCCTTGCCGCGAAGAGTGTCGGCGCCGGCCTTGGCACAAATCACGTCGTCATCAGCCGTGCCGACCAGCGTGTCCGCTCCGTTGGTTCCGGAGATGGTGCACTCACCCGGTGGCGGCGTACCGTCGCCGCCACCGCCACCACCGCCGCCACCTTCTGCGACGAACCGACTGAAGCGGACCAGCGGGTTGAACCCGGTCCAGCATGTGTTGTCGAACCGGAACACCGCCGTCCCGCCCGTATAAGTGGCTCCCGGGCAAGATGGATATGACGTAGTTTCTGCGCTTGCCCGCCGGCTCGCCATGCGGCGCGGGCTCGCGGTGCGCCTAGTCGTCAGCGCTCAGCCTCCCGGAGCATCCCGACGAGCACCGCCCGGAGCGTCCGGTCCTCTCGCAGTCGATCAGGAGTTCGCCGAAGGTGCGGGTGGCGGGGTTCCCCCAGTGTGAGCCGATCGCATCGACCCGGTCCAAGTCGGGGAGCATCAGGACGTGGAGCAGCTCGGCGCGGGGGGCGCGACCGATGGCGCGAGACGCTCCTGTAGTCGGCGCTCGAGCTCGACCGCTTCGTCGACGATCCGGGGCGCGGACCGCGGTGGTGGCCTCTTTGCCTGGCGCGGCGGTTCCCTCAGCCCGCGAGTTCTCGGTCAGCGAAGTCTCGAGCTGGCACTAGACGACGTACGTCGCGCGACGTAATTCGACGTCTCGGCACGCGTGGGTCTTCCGGCAGGCCGTTTCTTGGCCATCGCGCGCGGGTAGCAACGTTGTGCCTAGACATAGAGGGGGTCGAGCGATGCAGGAAGTTCATGTTTACCCACGGCTTCAGCACCGGCGTATCCGCCCACTCCGGGTACTCCTTTTCTTGCTTCCCGGAGTTCTCGCGCTCTGGTTGTTCGCCTCCCCAGTCGCCATGGCCGACGATCCGATCGGCGATGCCGTCGGATCCGCGACCGACACCGCTACGTCGACGTCAGACACGGTCGACAACACCGTGGGTTCAACCACCGACACGGTGGGCAACACCGTGGGTTCGACCACCGACACGGTCAACAACACCGTGGGTTCGACCACCGACACGGTCAACAACACCGTGGGTTCGACCACCGACACGGTGGGCAGCACGGCTGGTTCGACCACGAACACGGTGGGCAACACCGTGGGTTCGACCACGAACACGGTGGGCAGCACGGCTGGTTCGACCACGAACACGGTGGGCAACACCGTGGGTTCGGCCACGAACACGGTGGGCAGCACGGCTGGTTCGGCCACGAACACGGTGGGCAACACCGTGGGTTCGGCCACGAACACGGTGGGCAAGGCCACAGGCTCGCTTGGGCAAACAGCCGCCGACGTCAGCGGATCTTTGATGCCTTCGCTCGCTGGGCAGGCGCCGACGCCGCTCGCGTTGACTCGGGAGAGGCATGCACCGCAGATGTGCATCTACCTCCCCTCATCGTTCCTTTCCGAGCTGGCCCTAGTGCCGCTCGCGCTCGACGGGGGCTCGTTGAGCGGTACGGGGAGCGGCTCGAGCAGCGGCTCCTCGGGCGGCGGTCCGTTCGGCTTCCTCGGACCGAACGTGCCCACCGTCCCGATCCCCGGCCTGGGCGACGTGCCAGTGGGAGCCATCGTGGCGCTCCTCGCGATGATGGTGCTCGCGATCATCGTCGCGAAGGCGTGGGTGAACCAACGGCCGCGTCAGCCGGCGTTCCTTCCCGTCTCCGGCATCAGCCGAGCGGCCGAACCGAGGAAGCGTCGAGCGCTGTAGCTGGAATCGAGGAAGGGTCAGCCGGGCGCGAAGGTCCGGATGCCGGGCGAGCATGCGCTCAAGGCACGCTCAATCCCATGATTCGTCGGCTGCAGCCTCCTCTGGTCTCTTGCGCGGCGTGCGGCCCGCCACTCGCGGCGGACGTGCGTGCGCCGTGCCGAGCCATCCGTCGGGGCATCGAGGTGGCACACGCCTGGTGGACTTCGACACCGCTGATGCGGTCGCAGGGATCTGCCTCGCCCGTATCTGTGCCCGGGCCACCGAAGACCCTGTCGCCGACGAACCCGTCCTCGGTCGCCAGACATCGGTCCGAACCGGCCTCCCCGAAGATGCGGTCTCGCCCGCGGAAGTCGGTCAACCGGTCGTTGCCGGTGCCGCCGTGCCACCGGTCCTCGCCGGCCGACGTCCTGTTGCTGGTGTCGTTGCCCGGGCCCCCGAACGACACGTCGTTGCCGGCGCCCGGGAGCAGGCGGTCGTCGCCCTGCCCCGCCACCAGTCTGTCCGCTCCCGAACCGCCGAACAGCCGGTCGTCGCCCGAGCCGCCGAGGAGGAGGTCGTCACCGCCGCCGGCGTGAATCGTGTCCCGGCCACCGAGCCCGCAGATGACATCGGGGCCAGGGGTCCCCGACAGGGTGTCGTTTCCTTGCGTGCCGGTGACGGTGCATCCGCCTCCGGCCGCCGCCGGCTCCTCGAGGAAGCCGCTGAAGATCAGCACGGCGGCCAGGCATCCCGTACGCAAGATCGTGGATCGCATGACTCGGCCCCCTTTGGCAACGACGCTGCTGACCTTCCCCCGGGATCGAGGCACCAAACCGAACGTCGGCTGTGCCCTCCTCGCAATCGATCAGGAGCTCGGCGAAGGCGCGGCTCTGCGGGTAGCCCCAGAACTCTCCGATCCGGTCGGCCCGCTCGAAGTCGGGCAGCACCAGGACGTGGAGCAGTTCGGCGCGGGGAGCCGGCCCGAGGGCATCCAAGCGCTCTTGTAGTCGGCGCTCGAGCTCGTCGGGACCCACGGCTCTGGAGACTACGCCGAGCCGCGTGGAGTTCATGGGCTGCCAGGCCGCAGCCAGGCCGTGAGAAGCCGCGAAACGACGCGAAACGACGGGAAGTGGTGCGTAACCTCTACGGGTGCAATCCGGTTCATGACCTGCGGAAACGGCCGCTGAGCAGCGGAGCGGGCGACGGGAATCGAACCCGCACCACCAGCTTGGAAGGCTGGAGCTCTACCATTGAGCTACGCCCGCGGGTCGGCCAAGCCTAGCAAGCTCACAGGAGCGCCCGGGCGAGCGCGGTCGTGACCGTCGCCAGGATCACGACGACGAGGAGCGGCGCCTTCCGCCAGATCGCGATCGCGGCGACCGCGACCCCGAGCACGCGTTCGTCGACCGCGAGCGCCTGACCGTTCCCGAACGTCTGCACCGCGACCAGCGCGCCGAGCAGGGCCGGAGCCAGGAGCTCGATCACGCGCGAGACACGATCGGGGAGCGGACGACCCCCGAGCAGCACGGGGCCGATTGACTTGATCGCGATCGTTCCGGCCCCGACCAGGGTGACGACGAGCCACGTCCGGCTCATCGCTTCAACCCGATGAGGCAGGCGGCGCTGGCCGCGATGATCGGCACCCCGGCCGGCGTGAACGGCGTGAGCGCCAGCGCGATCGCCGCCCCGAGGAGGGCGGCGGCGACGTGCCTCCGGTCCCGAGCGAGCGGCACGAGCAGCCCGAGGAACAACGCCGCGAACGCCGCATCGAGACCGAACGTGCTCGGATCGCCGATCCCCGAGCCCACGAGCGCACCGATCGCCGTGCCACTGACCCACGAGACGTACAGGACGACCCCGGCGCCGAGCAGCATGCTGCGGGAGAAGCGGCCCTCGCCCTCGGCGGCGATCGCCCAGGACTCGTCGACGACGAGCTGCGCGTGGACGAGCCTCGACCACAGGGAGCCGGTGAGGTACGGCGCGACCGAGATCCCGATCGGCGCGTACCGCGCGTTCAGCAGCAGCGCCGCCGCGACCGCCGCGGCCACCGTCCCGCCGTCGCGCAGCACGGAGACCGAGGCGAACTGCGCCGAACCGGCGAACGTCGTCCCCGACATCACGATCGGCGCCAGCCATCCGAACCCGACCGCGCGCGCGATCACGCCGAACGACACGCCGAACCCGGCGACCGCGATCGCCAACGGACCCACGGCTCGAGCCCCGTCGCGGAAGGTCCGTTCGGCCATTACCAACGGTAGCAACGAGCCGATACAGTGCCCGGCGTGAACGTGCCCTTCCGGCTCGTCGACGTGTTCACCTTGCGGCCGCTCTCCGGCAACCAGCTCTGCGTCGTGCCGGAGCCGATCGACGTCGACGAGGAGACGATGCAAGCGCTCGCGAGGGAGATCGGGTTCTCGGAGACGACCTTCGTGACCGAGGCGGCCGGCGATCGCTACGCGATGCGGATCTTCACGCCGGGGCAGGAGCTGCCGTTCGCGGGACACCCGACACTCGGGACGGCGTTCGTGTTGGTGAGCGAGGGGCGCGTAACGACGCCGGCCACGCAGGTGATCGCCGCGGGAGAGATCCCGGTCGAGGTGGACGTTGAGGCGAACACCGCCTGGATGACACAGCTGCCCGCCGAGTTTCGGCCCATCTTTCCCGACCGCGACCTGATCGCGAGCGCGATCGGGCTCACGACCGAAGAACTGGATCCCGGTCGTCCGGTTCAGACGGTTTCGACTGGCCTGCCCACGACGATCGTGCCCGTGCGTGATCTGGAGACTCTCCGACGAGCGACGAGGCACGAGCGCCTGGTCGGTGAGGCGGTAGCGGCCAGCGGCGGGCAGGATCTCTACCTATTCGCGCACACGGCCGAGGGCATGACTGCCCGGATGTTCGATTCGGAGTTCGGGATCGGCGAGGATCCGGCGACCGGGTCCGCGGCCGGCCCGCTCGGCGCGTACCTCGCTGAGTACGGGGGTCTCGGCAAGACGTGGTCGGTGACGATCCGTCAGGGAGAGCAGGTCGGCCGGCCGAGCGAGCTCTACGTCGAGGTGGATCGCGAGGGTGGTCTTTGGCCCGGTGACCGTTCGAGCGGTGCCTGGCGGGTTCGGGTGGGCGGCGGTGTGCATATCGTCGGTCGGGGAGCGTTCGAGCTCTGAGGCGGAGGCTCGTCCGCGTGCCTCGACGGAAAAGGAGGCACCCTCGTAGGCTCTGTCCGTGCGCGTCCGCGTCGTCGTCCTGCTCGTGCTGATCACCGGCAGCCTCGCCTGGGTCGGGACGCAGGCCCTGTCCGGCAACCTCGTCTACTACGTCACGCCGACCGAGCTCCTGCAGCAGCACCCGGCCCCCGACGAGCGTCTGCGGCTCGGCGGACAGGTCGTGCCGGGCTCGCTGCACGACATCGCCGACGGCGTCGACTTCGTCGTGACCGACGGCACCACCAGGATGAGCGTGGTCCACACGGGCTCGACGCCGTCGCTGTTCAAGAGCGGCACCGGCGTCGTGCTCGAGGGCACCTACGGGACGGACGGCGCGTTCCACTCGGACACCATGCTCGTCAAGCACGGCGAGCAGTACCGGCCGCCGGCGCCCGGCGAGACACCGCCACCCGACGAGGTGAGCTGATGCCGGCGCTCGTCGGCACGCTCGCGCTCGCGCTGGCGCTCGCGCTCGCGGTGTACGGGGCGACGGCGGCGATCGTCGGCGCGCGGACCGGCCGGCCGCGCGTGATCGAGAGCGCGCGGACGGCGGCGTACTCGATGTTCGCGCTCGTCGTCGTGGCGAACCTCGCGATGCTCGCGGCGCTGCTCGCGAACGACTTCTCGCTCCGCTACGTCGCGTCGAACTCCAGCCGCGCGACCCCCACCTTCTTCAAGATGCTCGCGCTCTGGTCCGCCGACGAGGGGTCGCTGCTGCTGTGGAACCTGGTCCTCGGCGGCTACCTGGCGGCCGTCGCCTTCCGGTTCCGGCGTCGTCGCCCCGAGACCTTCCCGTGGGCGCTCGCGGTCATGTTCGGCATCTCGGCGTTCTACCTGATCCTCGTGCTCGGGCCGACGACGCCGTTCGCGACGCTCGCCACGGCCCCGCCCGACGGGCGGGGTCCGCTCCCGTTGCTGCAGAACCACCCGCTGATGGCCGCGCATCCCCCGTTCCTGTATCTCGGGTTCATCGGGTTCACGGTGCCGTTCGCGTTCGCGATCGCCGCGTTGATCACCGGACGTGTCAGCGACGCATGGATGCGCATCACGCGCCGGTGGACGATCTCCGCCTGGATCTTCCTCACGATCGGCCTGGTGCTGGGCGCCCTGTGGTCCTACAGCGTCCTCGGCTGGGGCGGGTACTGGGCGTGGGACCCGGTCGAGAACGTCGCGCTCCTGCCGTGGCTGATGGGCACCGCGTTCCTGCACTCGGTGATGGTGCAGGAGCGCCGGGGGATGCTGAAGGTCTGGAACCTGTCCCTGATCGTCGGGACGTTCGCGCTGACGGTCCTCGGGACGTTCCTGACACGGGGGAGCATCCTCGCGTCGGTCCATGCGTTCGCCGAGTCGATCGTGGGGCCGCTGTACCTCGCGTTCCTCACGGTGGTGCTGCTCGGAGGGTTCGGCCTGATCGCGTGGCGTCGCGAGTCGCTGCGCGCCGAGGCGACCTTCGACACGCCGCTGTCGCGCGAGAGCGTCTTCCTCGGCAACAACGTCCTGTTGCTCGTGCTCACCTTCACCGTGCTGGTCGGCACGATCTATCCGCTGCTCGCCGAGGCGGTCACCGGCGGCAAGGTCTCGGTCGGCTCGCCGTTCTTCAACCGCAACACGGCGCCCGTCGCCTTGCTGCTCCTGTTCCTGATGGGGATCGGGCCGCTGCTGCCGTGGCGGGCGGCGTCCCCCTCCGCGGTCCTGCGCCGCCTGCAGGTCCCGATGTGGGCCGCGGCGGTGACCGCCGGACTCCTCGCGCTGACGGGCGCGGGCGTCGTGGCGGTGATCGTGTTCGGGCTGGCGGCGTTCGTCGCGGCGGCGACGGTCGCGGAGATGGTCCGCGGCGTCCAGGCGCAGCGGCGCGCGCACGGGATCTCGATCGGTGCGGCGATCGGGGCCGCGGTCGCGCGGAACCACCGCCTCTACGGCGGGCTCGTGGTCCACCTCGGGCTGATCGTCGCGGTGGTCGGCGTGTCGTGGGCCGCGCTCGCGGACCGTTCCTCAGAGGTGACGATCGCCCGGGGCGAGATCGTGCACGCCGAGGGCTACGACCTCCGCTACGACGGGCTCACGACCCGCGAGGAGCCCCAGCGGCGGGTCCTGGTCGCCGACCTCACGGTCCTCGACCCCGAGACGGGAGACGAGGTAGTCCACCTCCACCCGTCGCTGAACCTGTACCCGTCGGCGTCCGAGCCGATCGGGACGCCGTCGATCAGGACCGGCACGCCGTTCAACGGCATGGTCGACCTGTACGCGTCGCTCGTCACGGTCGAGAACGACACCCGCGCCTCGTTCCGGTTCTTCGTGAGCCCGGGGATCGGGCTTCTGTGGCTCGGTGGCGCGGTGATCGCGCTCGGCGGCATCGTCGCGGCCTGGCCGACCCGGCCGCGGGCGGCGAGCCCACGGGGCCCCGAACCGGTGGCCGAGCGTCGCGAGGAGGTGACGGTGTGAGCGCCGGCGTCGACGAGACGGACGAGGTTCGGGTCGACGAGGCCGTCGAACCCGACGGCAAGGCGCGCACGCGGCATCGGTGGCGGACCGTCGCGTTGGTGCTCGCCCCGCTGGTGCTGTTCGCGCTGCTGCTCGCCACGGGGCTCGGACGGGATCCGCGTGAACTCCCGAGCGAGCTGATCGGACAGCCGGCGCCGACGTTCTCCCTGCCGAGGCTGGACGCGGGCGGCACGATCGACCTCGGCGACCTCCACGGGCAGGTCGTCGTCCTGAACTTCTGGGCGTCATGGTGCGTGCCGTGCCGCGAGGAGCACGACGCGCTTGCCGCCGCCTGGGGCCGGTACCGGGAGCGAGGCGTCGTCGTCCTCGGCGTCTCGTTCGAGGACACGCGTGAGGCGGCGCTCGAGTTCCGCGACGAGCTCAAAGGCGACTGGCCGCTCGCCGACGACCCGGGCTCTCGGACGGCGATCGCCTACGGGGTCTTCGGGGTCCCCGAGACCTTCGTGATCGCGCCGGACGGAACGATGGCCGCGAAGACGACCGGCGCCGTGACCTACGAGTGGCTCACCGAGGAGATCGAGGGAGCGCTCCGGGCCGGGAACGTCGAGTGAGCGGCCGAACGCGTTCGTTCGTGGTGCTCGCTGCGGCGATCGTGGTCGTCGCGCTCGCCGCGCTGATCGCGTCCGGTGGTTCCAGCGGGGATCAGACGCTCGACGAGCGCGTGCACGAGATCGGTGCGGGGTTGCGGTGTCCGGTCTGCCTGAACCTGTCCGTGGCCGACTCCCCCTCGACGCTCGCCGGCGAGATGCGCACCGAGATCGAGACCCAGCTGCGCGCCGGCCGGAGCCCAGAGCAGATCCGCGCGTTCTTCATCGATCGCTACGGAGAGTGGATCCTGCTCTCGCCGCCCCGGCACGGGTGGAACCTCCTCCCGTGGGCCGTGCCGATCGCCGGCATGCTCGCGGGGGTCGCGGTGTGGGTCGCGTTCGTCCGCCGGCGAGCGCCGAGGACCGCCGGCGAGGTGACCGAGACCGAGCATCGCCGGATCGAGCACGAGCTGGCGGATCTCGAGGAGCCCGGATGAACCGGGGACGTCGATGATCGGGACGCGCTGGTGAACCCGATCGCGGTCGCGTTCGCCGTGGCGGGCCTGGCGCTCGTCGCCGGCGTCGGCGTCATCGCCGGGTTCCTTCGCGAGGCGCCGGCGCCCGTCGAGCCGCTCGCCGACCCGCTCGACGACCGCCGCGAGGCGCTCCTGCGATCGCTCGCCGACCTCGAAGAGGCGCACGCGTCGGGCGCGCTCGACGAGGCCGGATATCTCCGGCTGCGTGAACAGACCGTGGGCCGCATGGCGCGCGTGCTGCGCGCGCTCGACCGTCGCGATGCCGCGCCGCCAGGGAACGCCACCACGATCGCGCTCGAGGGCGCGCCAGCCGGAGGCGGTCGAGGGAGCGCCGCCGAACCTCGACGCGTCCCGCCGTGGGCGGTCGCGGTGTTGATCGGGGGAACCGTCCTCGCGGTCGTGGTCGCGTCCCTGGCCCGCGACGCCGAACCCCAGCTGCAGGCATCCACGCCGCAGGCCTCGGACGACCCGCTCGGGTTCTTCGAGCGACGCGTGAGCGAGCACCCGGACGACCTGGCCGCTCGGTTGGACCTCGCGCATCGCTACCTTGACGCGGGCATGGTCGAGGACGCCCTGTCCGAGTACGCGGTGGCGCTCGAGCTCGACCCCGACGACGCGGAGGCGCTCGCGCACGTCGGGATCATCCTGTACCAGAACGGGCGTCCGGAGGAGGCGCTCCGGTCCGTCGACCGGGCGCTCTCGACCGACCCGGGGTACCCCGAGGGGCTGTTCATCCGCGGCGTCATCCTGCTGCGGGGGCTCGATCGTCCCGAGGAGGCGATCTCGGCGTTCGAGACCTACCTGGACGTCGCGCCGTTCGGCGTCGAACGCCAGTCGGCCAAGGACCTCATCGCGGAGGCCCGGGCCGGGACCGACGGGACCTGATCCGGCCTCCTCGACGCGGAACCGGATCCAACGTCAGCCGTCGCGACGCCGGTCGGCGATCGTCTGGGCGCGGTGCCTGGCGGCCCTGGCCCTCGCGAACAACCGGAGCGTGTACCCGCCGAGCGCGAGCGCGGTGACCAGGTACCCGGCGATCACGTAGCCGGCGTTCGGCGCCATCAGCGCTCCGCCCCGACGAGCGGTGACAGCGCCTCGCGCGCGGCGCGCTCCTCGAGCCGGCCCACCCGGAGGCGGAGGGTCATCAGGTACGCGTACGTGATCGTGAACGCCGCGACCCCGACGAGGAGCGCGAGCAGCATCGTCCCCTCGATCTCGGGCCCGCCGAGCCGGACCACCGTCGGCCCCTGGTGCAGCGAACGCCACCACACGACCGAGAGGTGCACGATCGGCACGTCGACGAACCCGACGATGCCGATCACCGCCGCCCAGCGAGCCCGCCGGGACGGGTTGTCCGTGACCCGGCGGATCGCGAGATAGGCGACGTAGATCAGGAGCAGCACGGCGGTGGTGGTGAGGCGCGGGTCCCAGGTCCACCAGGTCCCCCAGACGGGCTTGCCCCACAGCATCCCCAGGACGATCGCCAGCGACGTGAACAGGACGCCGATCTCGGCGGACGCCGCAGCGACGCGGTCCCATCGCGTCTTCTTGGTCTTCAGGTACGCGATGCTCGCGATGAAGACGACGAAGAACGACAGATAGGCGAGCCAGGCCGCCGGGACGTGGACGTACATGATCCGCTGCACCTCGCCCTGGACCGCGTCCGGCGGCGCCACGACGAGGGAGAGCACGGCCGAGATCCCGAGCGCGACGAGTGTGGCCATCCCGAGGAGGTGTTCCCCGCTCCGAGACGTCGCCTTGCCGAGCGCGCGCTCCGCCGTCGCCGCCATCAGTCCTCCAACAGGTAGCCGAAGACCAGGACGCCGACCGAAAGGAACACGACGTCGAACGCGGCGAGCAGCCCGAGCCACGAGAGCACCTCGCTCGAGCGACCCGCCGCCGCGAGATCGGTCGCGCGAACCCCCGCGATCAGGACGGGCGCGACGAGCGGGAGCACGAGCATCGGGAAGATCGCCTCGCGCGTGCGGGCGGACTCGGCCACGACGCCGAACAGGCTCCCCACCGCTGCGAGCCCGATCGTGCCAAGCACGAACGCGGCCAGGACCAGGAACGGGTTCGCGACCGACAGGTCGAACAGGACGATCACGAGCAGGAGCACCGCGATCACCAGCGCGAGCAGCTCGACCGTCACGGCGAACGCCTTGCCGAGGAACACGGCCGCCTTGTCGATCGGCGCGAGCAGGAGGCCCTCGAGGGCCCCGTCCTCCGACTCGGTCTGGTACGCGCGCCTCGAGGCCATCACGGCGGAGAAGAGCACCGCCATCCACAGGAGGCCCGGCGCCACGCGTTCGAGCACGTCGCGCCCGGGCCCGAACGCGAACCCGAACGCGACGAGGACGGTGGCGGCGAACGGGAGCAACGTCCCGAGCGCGTGTCGCCCGCGGACCTCGATCAGGAGATCCTTGCGCGCGA
>Ga0307287_10000238_pt1 | contig 20617 bp, 22 predicted proteins | sample ER_DNA_141_FD_194485 | JGI IMG/M metagenome (GOLD analysis project Ga0307287, IMG submission 194485) | Bulk soil microbial communities from the East River watershed near Crested Butte, Colorado, United States - ER_DNA_141 | ecosystem: Environmental > Terrestrial > Soil > Floodplain | place...
GGTGGCGCGCAACAGATCCTGAGCGCGCTCGATACGGCGGTGTGCGAGGTATTGGGCAGGGGTTTGGCCGTACGCCGCACTGAAGCTGCGGATGAAGTGGTACTTCGACACGCCGGCCCGTTGCGCAATGACCGCGACTTCGAGGTCATCGGCATAGCAGCTGTCGATCAGGTCGTGTGCCCGGCGCAGGTGCGGGAGCAGGTCAGACGGTGTGGACATGCTCGTCAAGTACCTCATCGATCACCCGGCGAGCCGTCGCAGCCGCGGCTTGGTCGGCTTGAAGGTTTCCCGCGAAGGTGATCAAGGCTTTCCACAATGCCCAACCGCGACCGCGTGCCCAGGTCCCGGCATCGAGTGGCAGTGCGACCCGAAATGCTTCCCGACTCTGCCCGGAGAGAAACGTCCAGGCAATGACTAGGTCGCAGGCGGGATCGCCAACGCCTGAGCAGCCGAAGTCGATCACCGCCGCGAGCCGACCGTCTCTGAGCAGCAGGTTCCCCGCGGCGACGTCTCCGTGAACCCACACCGGACCACCGTGCCAGGTTGCCCCCAGGGCGGTCTCCCATACCTCAGTCGCCAGCTCCGCGTTGATCATCCCCTGCACTGTCGTGATCGCCTTGCGCGTCTCGGCGTCGTAGGTCTCCAGCGGGCCGCCGCGGAAGAAGTTGTGCGGGCCGGGAGGCGGTCCCTCGGTCGGATCGATTTTCTGCAAGCACGCCAGGAAGCTGGCCAGCACCACCGCGAACTCGGAAAGATCGACGATGCGCGCGGCGCTGGCGGGCGTCCCATCGAGCCACTGGTACACCGACCAGTTCCACGGATAGCCCTCGCCCGGCTCTCCCATCGCCACGGGAACAGGGATCGGCAGCGGCAAGGGCGGCGCAAGCACGGGGAGCCATCGGTGCTCTTTTCGCACCTGCGCGGCGTAACGATCGGCGCTAGGCAGGCGCACCAACAATTCTGGACCGAGACGGAAAGTCCGGTTGTCCCAGCCATTCGGCTCGGCTGCAGTAATCGGGAGGCCGGACCAGTGCGGGAACTGCGATCCGACCAGCCGGGCAACCAGCGTGGCGTCGATCTCCCGCAGCAAGCGGAGCGAGCAATTGGACACGACCTAGTGTTGCCCACAACTGATGGATCAAAGATCCCTGGTGACGTCGTGTGATTGCATCAGGTGGTGACCCAGCCTGAACTGGCGCGACGGCTCGGCCTGCGCGATGCGGTGATCATCGGACTGGGATCAATGCTGGGCGCCGGGGTATTCGCCGCCTTCTCCCCTGCTGCTCGGGTGGCCGGTGCAGGATTATTGATCGGGCTCGCAGTCGCCGCGTTGGTGGCGTATTGCAACGCCACCGCCTCGGCACAGCTGGCCGCCCAGTATCCGACGTCTGGTGGAACCTATATCTACGGCCGGGAGCGACTTGGACCGTGGTGGGGCTTCCTCGCCGGCTGGGGATTCGTGATCGGGAAGACAGCCAGCTGTGCGGCGATGGCGCTGACCTTTGCCGCGTACGTCGCGCCAACCGGGTGGTGGGAGAAGCCGATCGCCGTTGCGGCTGTGATCATTTTGGCGACGGTCAACTACTACGGGGTTACCCGGACTGCGGGGCTGACCAAGATCATCGTCACGCTCGTGCTCGCGACGCTCGCACTGGTTGTGGCTGCCTCCTTGAGTGGCGCACAGCGAGAATCGGTTGGGTCCTGGGATTTGCTGGCCGGTGGCTGGTACGGCGTCTTGCAATCGGCCGGCCTGCTGTTCTTCGCCTTTGCCGGATATGCCCGGATCGCCACCATGGGTGAAGAGGTACGCGAGCCCGAACGCACTATCCCCCGAGCGATCTTGACGTCACTCACGGTTGTGGTCTTGATCTACCTTGTGGTCGGCGTCTCGATCTTGATCGCACTCGGTCCGGCCGGGGTGGCCGCGAGCCGTACGCCGCTAGCCACAGCCGTGGATGCGGTGGGCTGGGTCTGGGCGAGCCCGCTGGTACGGGTGGGCGCGGCGGCCGCGGCACTTGGCGCGCTGCTCGCATTGATCGCCGGCGTCAGCAGAACAACCCTGGCAATGGCGCGACACGGTGATTTTCCGGGCTGGTTGGCCGCCGTCCATGATCATCACCAGGTGCCGCATCATGCCGACATTGCTATCGCTGGATTGGTATGCGTCTTGATCTTGCTGACAGACCTGCGCGGCGCGATTGGCTTCTCCTCCTTCGGCGTCCTGCTGTACTACTTGATCGCCAATATGGCCGCGTACACACAATCGCCCGATCAGCGCCGATTCCCGCGCGTCCTGCAGGTCATCGGCGTCGCCGGCTGCGGGATTCTGGTTTTGACGCTGCCGTTCAACGCGGTGATCGGTGGCACGTTGATATTTGGTGTCGGGATGATCTATCGAGTTATCAGGCTGCGCGTCAAACAATCACGGCCGATCTAGCGTCGCCACAGACGATCCACCGCGATTCCGCGTGATGGGCTCGGGCCGCTGCAGCAGCCGTTACCCTCAGCCCGTGCGCATCGCGGTCACCGGTTCGATAGCCATGGACCATCTGATGAGGTTTTCTGGGCAGTTCTCGGAATCACTCGTCACAGAGCAGCTGGATCGGGTATCACTGTCCTTCCTGGTGGAAGATCTGCAAATCCGCCGCGGCGGTATCGCGCCCAACATCTGCTTTGGCCTCGCGGCGCTGGGCCTGGAACCTCTGCTTGTCGGGTCAGTCGGCGAGGACTTCGGCGACTATCGCGCTTGGCTGGAGCGGCATGGCGTCCGCACCTGGCCAATATGGGTCTCGGAAACGCAGCACACCGCTCGATTCATCTGCACGACCGATTCGGTCAATGCGCAGATCGGGTCCTTCTACACCGGTGCGATGGCGGAGGCCCGCCAGATCGAGTTGCAACCGATTGCCGAGCGCGCGGACGGCCTGGATCTGGTCGTGATCTCTCCCAATGATCCAGAGGCGATGCTGCGACATACCGACGAGTGCCGCAGCCGCGGACTCGGCTTCGTCGCGGACCCTTCCCAGCAAATGGCTTGGCTTGACGGCCCAAAAATCAAAAGGCTGATCGACGGTGCGACGTACCTCTTCTCCAACGACTACGAGGACGGCCTGATCACGCAGAAAACAGGCTGGTCGCACGAGGAAGTCCTGCAGCGGGTCGCCGTTCGAGTCATCACCCGCGGCGCCAAAGGATCCAGTGTTGAGATTGCAGGGGAACCTCGGCTCGACATTCCTGTTGCGCGTGAGGTCGCACGGGTCGACCCCACGGGAGTGGGCGATGCCTATCGCGCAGGATTCTTGGCTGGGCTCGCTTGGAAGGTGCCGCTGGAACGATGCGCGCAACTCGGCTCGCTGCTGGCAACCTATGCGATCGAGGTCGTCGGCACCCAGGAGTATCGCTTCGACGGGACATTCCTGACTCGCTTCGAAGATGCGTACGGCGTCACGGCTGCGGCTCAGATCGCCCCGCACCTGAACCAACTCAGGCTGTGATCACGCGCGCGAGCGGTATCCCGGATGGTCGGGATAGGGTCAGCTCGTGTCGAATAGCCTGCTCATAGTCCATGTTGATGTTGCGGTCATTCCCGATTTTGTCGAGGGTTTCCTCGCGGCGACTGAGGAGAACGCAATGGCAAGTCGGCGCGAGTCAGGGATCGTGCGATTCGATGTGTTGAGCGATCGCACAAATCCTGCTCACCTGGTGCTTGTCGAGGTATATCGAGACGAGGACGCTGCCGCCGCGCACAAGGAGACCGGTCACTATCAGCGGTGGCGCGACATTGTGGCGCCCATGATGGCAAGACCTCGCCAGGCGACTCGATATGTCAACACATCCCCCGAGGACTCTGACTGGTAATCCAGTGGTCCGCATCGATCTGGCAGTCCCGGCCGACGTACGCTTCGGGGCTGGCCGAGTCAGCGAGGTGCCAGCTGCACTCGCCGCGCTCGGGGCGAGTCGCGTTCTGGTTGTGACCGGCCGTACCACAGCACGGGCGGACGCCGTGCGCTCGGCGCTTACCGAGGCCGGCATCTCGAGCATTGCATTCGGAGTCGCAACCGAGCCGTCGATCGAGCGGGTACGCGCTGGGGTGGCGCTGGTCGCCGAGACGGGTTGCGACGCCGTTCTGGGATTCGGTGGCGGCAGCGCGCTGGATGTCGGCAAAGCAGTCGCGGTGCTGGCCACCAGTGGAGCCGACCCGTTGGACCATCTGGAGGTCATCGGCGACGGCCGGCCGATTACGAGACCGGGTTTGCCGTGCGTCGCGGTGCCGACTACTGCCGGAACGGGTTCGGAGGTGACTCGCAACTCGGTGCTGTCCGGCGGTGGAGTCAAGGCAAGCCTCCGAAGTCCGCTCATGCTGCCAAAGGTGGCTGTGGTCGATCCGGACCTGCTGATTGGTCTGCCGCAGCCAACCATTGCGGCCAGTGGAATGGATGCTCTGTCCCAGCTCATCGAGCCTCTGCTGTCACGGCGCGCCAACCCATTCACCGATGCGCTGGCCCGTGACGGGATGCGCCGCTCAGCACGATCGCTGGGTCGGGCGTACCAAGAAGGAATGGAAGATCCAGCTGTCCGCGAGGACCTAGCGCTCGCCAGCCTGTTCGGGGGCCTGTGTCTGGCCAACTCCGGGCTCGGCGCGGTTCATGGGCTCGCCGCAGCGGCCGGCGCGCGACTTTCCGCGCCACACGGTGCCGTCTGCGCTGCGGTGCTCAGCGCTGCGATGGATGTCAATCTGCGGGCGCTGCGTGATCGCGCCCCTGAACATCAAGCGCTAGCGCGGATGACCGAGGTGGCGAGCTTGCTGACCGGTCGGCCGGACGCCACACCGGAAGAGGCGATCGGCTGGCTGCAAGACCTGACAACCGCACTGTCCATCCCGGGATTGGCGAGCTACGGGCTCGATGATGATGCTGAGATCGCGGAGGTGGTTACGGCCGCCCAGCAGGCCAGCAGCATGCGAGGGAATCCCATTGAGCTGACCGATCAAGAGGTCAGCGAGATCGTTACGCGTTCGCTGTGATCTACGATTCAGCCGCGGTGGGCGACCCCGATAGTCCACACGTGATGCCCATCAACCGCGGATCTGGGAAGACAGTCTCGCTTTCACGCGTGTGAGGCCTTGTTACGCCGGCGGTACCACTGCCAGCCGGCGGTGACCAGCAGGGCGCCGACCAGCGAGCCGATGATGCCGCTGGGCCGGAACTGCAATCCATCTCCTGACAGCAAGCTGATCAGTAGCCCGCCGACGAAAGATCCAACAAGTCCGGCTACTAAGGCCACGGCCCAATCGATGCCCTTGGCCGACCTGCCCAAGATCAACTGCGCACCGGCGCCGACCAGCATGCCGAACAAGATGAGTCCGAGGATAAGCATGATCGGAGCATAGACGAGTAGCTCTTACTTCGCGTCCATCTTGAACCACCTGCGGCCCAGCCGAGGCTCTTGCCCGGTGCCTTCGCACCTGGGGCATACGCGGTGCGAATAGCTGAAGATCGCACCCTTTTTCCTCGGCTTGCCGCGGCATCTCCTGCATCTCGCGTAAGGATGGAGAATCAACGAGACGTAGTAGCCCACAAAGAACAGCAGAACAATCCCAATGCCCCACAACAAGTTGGTGCCCTCCGGATTTCTGTGCCTGAACGAGCAACTCTCGATTGTGCCGGATGTACCGCCGTGTCATCAGCAGGCTCGCCGGATAGACCACTCTAACCTCAGGTGCGTGAGGTAAACGACGTCGATCCGTGCGTCAAACATCAGTGCGCAGTGCGTCGACGTACGGCAGGCTGGGCCGCTGGGTGCTCGGCCGATCGAGATAGAACAATGCCGTCGAGGCAATGTCGTCATGCAGCCGGCGGTATCGGCCGCCGGATTGCCAGCCGAGCGCCTGGATCTCCACCCGTATGTCGCTGCCGAAATGGATGGGATCGGGCACGTGCCAGCGGTATAAACCGAAGCGCTGCTGGCTTTGGTAGAGGCCGTCGGGTCGAATTACTTGGTGCATGCCCAAGTACGGCGTGGTGTATTCGGTGTAGCCGCGACCGGGGACGTCGAAGTTCCAGGCACCTCCGAAATAGTCCTCGGTGCCGGTGCCACAGATCGTCGGGTAATCGTCGTCGCCGTCGAGGTAAACCTTTAGCTCACCCTCGCCCCACCAGCCGGGAGTGTTCACTCCCCAAGCGAGGTAGGTCCCGACGTAATGGCCCTGACCGGCGACGCCTTCCACCAGCACGTGCATGTCGCCAGCGGTCAGCGGATTGTTACGCCGGAACTGTGCATGGAGATAACCGTGCCTATCGACGTCAAGATCGTTTTCGTACGTCACCTGGTAATACAGCTGGGCATCGGCGCTGCCCAAGTTCTCGACGGTGAGCGTGGCGTGCCGCTGGAAGGGCATTGGCCAATACGAGTTGAAGCCGCCATGCGGGTTGACGACGATCATGCTGGAGCTGACCTGAGCGAACCGACCCCAGCCGTTGGCGAAGAAGTCACCGAGTGGCACCTCGATTGCCGGCTCGTCCGCATGATCCCAGTACGCCCGTAGCACCAAGGTGCGCCAGTGTTCGTGGCCGGTCGTGAGCCAGATGTGCGTGATCGTCCCTGGACCGTCGATCACAGCCATCGGCAACGTTGCGCCTGCGCCGATGATCACTGATGGCGAGACCTTCCAGCCCGGCCCAAGATCGCGAGCGGCGTACGCCCCAGTGCCCTCGGACGCACGGCCGCCGCCGCCCTTGCCGCCGTCGAGGTTCTCCGGACTGATCGATCGGGTCGTGACGTCCCGGAGCCGAGCGATCCCGTGGCCAGCCAGCGGCATGATGAGCCCCCTAAGTCAGTAGAGCATGCTGTCGCGACCGTAACGTGCGGCCGAGATGGCTGACTACCTCATTGAGGATCTGAGTGCCGGTTGCGGCCCACATCAGGGAAGCCGAGGAGGAACAGTCAACGTGATGAACAGAGTCGTTGCATTGCCGGGCGAGGAGACGTTGATCGGTTCGTGGACGGCACTTACCCAGCTCTCACCAGCTGCCCAGATGATCAACACCTCCGCGACAACTGCGGCGGTGTTTCCTTCCTGGGCGCCCCTGAACAACGCGATTCTCCAGATCGCGCATGATGATCGGGCAGCCAAAGACGCCGTCTCGCAGTTGGCCGCCTGCTATGTCGCAGCGGGGGTGGCGACATGGGCATTGTGGGTACGCAGCGGTATCACGAACCTCGACGCGCCCCACACCGGGCCCGAGATCGGCGGCCTGCAGCGCGACACGACGACTCTCGTCATGTACGCCACCTTGTCATCCGGTTGGCAACTGCAGGACGGCGTCGTTCGGACCTCCATCGCGACAGCGACACGAGCCGGCGACGAGCCGGTTCGCCACGCAGACCTCGAACGACCCGACGGCGTACCCGGGCTCACCGGATGGGTAATGCTGCACGAGAGCGTCGCGGTCGCGGGTGCATGGAGCTTCCTCAACGGGCGCGACTGCGGGATCTACACGGTCGGAACACAACCAGAGTGGCGCCGCCACGGCTTTGCCCGCGCCCTGATGGAACATGTGCTCGCTGACGCCTGGCGCCGCGGAGCGCGGGCTGCGAGCCTGCAATCGACGCCTATGGGCGTGCCTTTGTACCTATCACTCGGCTTTCGGGCCGCCGGCCGATACGAGGAATGGCTCTGCGGCGATCCCGTCGCAGGATCGGAGCCCATCACAAGTCGATGATGACCCCTTCGGTCGGTTGCGCGCTGCAGATCAGGACGTTCCCGTCGGCTGGTGGTTCGAGCGGCTCCGGGTCGTAGCTGACCGCGCCGGCGAGCAGGGCTGTTTCACAGGTGTGGCAGACGCCCGTACGGCAGGACCAGCGGGCGGGTACGTCACATGCCTCGGCGAGCCCCAACACGCTCGCGTACCGCGAACCCCACCGGGCCGTGATGGCGCTCCGGGCGAAGGACACCTCGGGACCGTTGTCGGGCGGCCCGACCGGCTGATGTGGAAGCTTCGAAGACGTAGCGGCGATCCCGGGCGTCAGGGCGGCTTCCGCGCCGAACGTTTCGATGTGGATCCTCGCCGGATCCAGACCGTAGCTCGTGAGGGCCGCTCGGAGATCGGCCATGAACGAGACCGGCCCGCAGAGATAGGCGTCGGCGTCACGAGGCAGCTCGAGGTTGTTGATCAACTCGGCAGATAGCCGCCCTCGTATCGCGTATTCGACCCCTTGATGATCATTAGCTGCTGGTCGGCTGTACGCGACCTCACTGCGACTGTGCCCCAATCGCGCTAGCAGGGTCCGTGCCTCCACGGCAAATGGATGCTCCGATCCGTCTCGCCCGCCGTAGAGCCACCAAACCTCGCGCGTCGAATGCATCTGTACGAGCGCATGGAGCATCGACAACACCGGGGTGACGCCTACGCCCGCTGAGAGCAGCACCACCGGCCCGTCACCCTCGTCCAGAAAGAACGTGCCACGCGGCGCCGCGACGTCGAGCGAGTCGCCGATGCGCACGTGACCGCGCAAATATTCGCCGGCGGCGCCGTGCGGCTCTTGCTTCACACTGATCCGGAAGGTCTCCGAACCTGGTCGGTTCGACAACGAGTAGCTGCGAATGAGCGGTGGATGATCATCGCTGCTTCGCAGCCGTAGCGTGATCGATTGGCCGGGCAGCCAGCTGGGCAACGGCGCGCCATCGGGGCTGGCCAGGGACAGTGAGAAGACATCGCGGCTTTCAGTCTGGATATCGATAACCCGGAGGGAGCGGAAGCCGGGCCACGCCGGCGGCGGACTCGCGGCAGCTGCAGTAAGGCCGGTATTGCCCCCACCCCGAGCCCGGCCGTCCGCCTGCTGCACCAAGCTCTGCAATGAGCCCTTCCAGCCAGGACTCAATGCCGGGATGCGGAGTGCCCGTTCAAGATCATCTTTTGGATGCCCTGGGAGATAGAGCAGCGCGTCGATCTCGGCGACCGAGATTTGCTGTGGGCCTGTGCCGATCTTGATGATGTCTTGACCCGCGGCTACCTGGCCTTCGGTGATCACCCGGAGGTAGAAACCAGGCCTGCGATGCGCCACCATCAGAGCCGGCATCCGGGGCTCAGCCATCCGAATCCCCACGCGGTAACAGGTCACGCGCGGCTGGGTGACCTCGAACACCGCTTCGCCAATCTGGTATCGATCCCCGATGCACACCTCATCGTCGGGTAGCCCGTCGACGGTGAAGTTCTCGCCAAATTGGCCGTGCTCGAAGTCGTCGCGCCGCAGTTCCCTCGCCCAGTGGCGGTAGGAATCCAGCTGGTACACCAGCACCGCTCGCTGCTCGCCGCCGTGACCGCCGAGGTCGCCCTGGCCGTCGCCGTCGATGTTGAGCCGTCGCACCATCCGCGGACCGGACACGGCCTTCTTCCATACGCCGGTGTGCACTGTGCGGCCTTGCCACGAAACATCCTGCGGCAATCCCACGTTCAAAGCGACCAGCTTCGCCATCGCGGATCGTCTCCTCACACCGTCTAGCGCAATAGCGACATTCTCGCCTTACCTGGCCAGGTGTCGACGCAGCGCGTCCAGTGCTAGCTCAACGACACGATCCAAGGTCCCGGGCTCTTCGAATAAATGCGTCGCGCCAGGCACAACGGAGATTTCCGATGGCCCGGCCAGTCGGGCCGCCGCGACCCTGTTCAAAGCCAGCACCTCGACGTCCCGGCCGCCGACGATGAGCAGTGTTGGCACTCGGACTCGTTCGAGAGCCTCCCCCGCCAAGTCCGGTCGGCCACCACGTGAGATCACCAACTGAACCGGCTGGGGAACCTCAGCTGCCGCCCGGAGAGCCGCTGCTGCACCCGTACTGGCCCCGAACAAAGCCACCGGAAGCGAACCCGTAACAGACTGATCAGCCAACCAGCGAATAGCACCAGTGAGCCTTGAGGCCAACCGCGGGATATCGAACCGAAGCGTCCGCGTACGGTTGTCGATCTGCTCCTCTTCGGGGGTGAGCAGATCCATCAACAGCGTTGCGTAGCCAGCCACCTGGAATCGCGCGGCCACCATTCGGTTCCTCGGACTGTGCCGGCTGCTCCCGCTACCGTGCGCGAACAGCACTACTCCGGCGGCGGCCGGCGGCACGACCATGTCGCCGTCCACGATCACCCCGGCCGTAGGGATGCGCACGCTCTCGGCGAGATCACGGCCCATGAGTCCAGTTTGCCCTTCACGCATGCTGAGATCTCGGGAAGCAGGGTGGAACGAGGTGGCTTCGGCAGGTTTACTTGCCCGATGGGTCGGCTCCCCACATCTGCGGTTTTGCTGCTTATGGTGCTCATGCTGGGAGTAGCCGCGCTCGCGATGAACAGGGAAGACGTCCGACGCACCGGCTCGGCCGCCGCATCACCCGCTGTCGCCCCGTCGACGTTCCGGAATACGGTCCCTCAAACCTCGCCGAGAGGACCGGGAGCATCGCCGACCTCGGGTGCGGGACAACTCCGGCAGAGTGAGCGTGGACCAACGCAGGCTACGCCTGCGCGCCCACATCAGCCCAAAAAATCACCATCCGCACCGGCTCCCCGCGATCATCAATCCGAATCAGGCCCCAAGACACCGTTCAAGCGAGGCGGAGTCGTCTATCTGACATTCGACGACGGACCCGGTCCCTACACACCGGCCATCCTGAACATCCTGCGCGCCACGCACTCCACAGCCACCTTCTTCGAGCTCGGCTTCCGCCAAGCCCAATATCCGGCTGAGGCGGCCAGGATCCGAGCGCAGGGCAGCGGTATTGGCAATCACACGTACAACCATCCAAACCTGACCAAGCTGACGCCCGGTCAGATTCAATGGCAGCTGGAGCACGGGCCTCACAGTCACTGCGTGCGGCCACCATACGGAGCGACGGACGCGACTGTGCAGCACATTCTGAGCCAGCTTGGTCTTCGTCAAGTGCTGTGGAGCGTCGACACGCGGGACTGGAGCCGACCCGGAATTACGCACATTGTCAAGACTGCGACCGGACCGCAGGTGCGAGCTGGCACTATCGTCTTGATGCACGACGGCGGCGGCAACCGCTCACAAACCGTTGCAGCGCTGCCGCAGATCATCACCACACTGCAGGATCAGGGCTATGTGATCAGGCGCATCCCTGGCTGCTGAAATCTGCAAACCTCTGTGCGATCAAGCGACAAGGCGTGCAATCTTGTCGAGTTCCGCGCGGTGCCGTGCAAGCTGGACATCCAGGTCATAGCGAGTTTGGAGGTTCATCCAGAAGCGGTCGGAAGTGCCCAATGCCCTGGACAACCGCAGCGCCGTATCCGGACTGATCGCTCGCTTACCATGCACTATCTCGTTGATCCGGCGCGGCGGAACGCCGATCGCCTGCGCCAGCCGGTATTGACTGATGTGGAGTGGGCCGAGAAACTCCTCGAGCAAGATCTCACCAGGATGAATCGGCTCATGCACGAGTTCCATGATCAATTTCTCCTCTCTCAGTGATAGTCGATGATTTCGACGTTGCCGGGCCCCGCAGCAGACCAGGTAAAGCAAATCCGCCACTGATCATTGATTCGGATGCTGTACTGCCCGACCCGCTCGCCCCGGAGTCGCTCCAGTCGATATCTGTCGGCGTCTCCCCCGCATCTGCCGACTGCCTTCTAAGATCGTGCGCGTTTGACCCTTGTCTTCAAGGGTCAAACGCGCACGATCATTTTCGGTCAACGCGACCGGACGGCCGCCACCGGCACGAGACCGGTGATCACCAAGCCGACGACCAGGTTGATCCCCGCCAAGGCGAGCTGATCGACCATTACTGCTCCGGTGGTAAGGGGAAGCAGCGCGGCCAATAGTGTGACGAGGCCGACGATCCAGCCGAAGTAGAGGCCGGGCCGGGGCGCGAAGTTCACCAGTACCGCGTACAGCACGGAGGCCGCAACGGCCCGCGGCCGCGGCAAACAATGCGTACGCGCCGAAGCCGATCATGACGAGGCGGCCACCCTCGTTGATCATGACGGGGATGTGCAGTAGGTCATTGGTGATGATCAATGCGATCAGAGCGACCATAGCGCTGATGCCGGCTGTGAGCGCTGCGCCCACCCAGAAACGGGCGGTGTCGATCCGTCCGTTCCGGCTCTCACGCGGCGCGGCGTCCCGGTCCGCGACGGCGGTCTCGGGAATGTCGAGCTGCTGGGTGTTGAAGGTTGGTGTGGTCATGGTGTTGCGTCTTCCTCGGTAGCGCGCCGGCCCTGTGCCGACGATCTATTGATCATCAGCGCCTACGCTCTGCGACGACATCGACTGATCAGTTGGTCGCGCGTCTGATCACGGTGTCCCCCAATCGGTGGACCCCATGTTCAGCTGGTGCGCCCTCCATTCACCGGATCGCGTGGACGCGGCGGCTGCCGGAAAGTTGTGGTCAGCGGGACGGAAGGTCCGAACCGCAAACGAAAGGAAGATCACCACCATGTTCACCCCGACCACCACCCCCACCGATCCCACCACCAAGTCGACCGGCTGGATCGTCACCACCGTCGTCGCCGCAGGCCTCGCCCTCGCCGGCATCGTGGCCGCATTGCTATTCGCCTTCGGCGCACCGGCACACGCCAGCAAGGCCAACGCCTGGGATCCCAGCAATTCCTCGGCTGGCGGCAACAACAGCCCCTACAGGCCAAATCCTCCGGCTCCGCCAGTACACCCCTCCGCGACGATCAAGCTCCTTCAGGAGCAGCTGGGCCAGCTCAACTACTACAACGGCCCGGTCACCGGCTACATGAACCACGGCACCGTCCAGGCGATCATGTACCTCCAGCGCGACGCCCACCTGCCCCAGACCGGCCAGCTGAACACCGCTACCGAAAACGCCCTCAACTCGATGCTGGCGGGCGGCAACAACCAAATGGGTGGCAACACCAACAACAACCAGATGAACGCCAACAACTGATCGACGACACGGAGCAGCCGATGCCTCATAGTCCACAATCCAAGCCCGATGCGAATGGCCCGCTTGCCGGCGGGCCTTTCGCATGTGTACTAGCGATCCACTCGCATGGTGGAGATCACGGCGTCGCGACGCGGTGCCTGATCAGCTCCGCGCGGCAACGAATGGGCCGCGTCGAGAGGTACTTCAACGTCGACGATCGTGCCGTGCGGATCCGCAGGACTGAACGTGATCCGGCCACTGGCTGCTTCGAGCCGGATCCTCCGGGATGCCACTCCGAGATGGCCCGCGCCGAGACGAGCATCAAGATCAACCCCCGCCATACCGACGCCATCATCACTGACCCGGAGCGTGGCCCTACCTACCTCGCGGGCCAGCTCGATCGAGACCGTACGCGCCTGGGCATGCTTGACCACGTTGGTGATCAACTCCCGGGCGGTGGTCAGCTAGCAATTCGTCGATCGGCGTACGGAGGCTGTCCTCCCAGTTCCGGGTCCGCAGCTCCGCCGAAAGCTGGCCGCGAGCGTTGACGGTCTCCACCAGATCGCGCAACGCCGGCAGCAGGCCAGCCGTGTCAACCACGGCTGGATGGAGCTGAGTCATCGTCGAGCGCAACAGTCGGGAGGTCTCGGCCAAGGCAAGATCAATCCGTTCAGCAGCCTCAGGATCCCCCTCCTCGACGGCCTCCAGCTCTTGACGGGCGGCGAGCACGTATTGCAGAGCCCCGTCATGCAAGGTCTCGGCGAGATCCCGCTGCTCGCGCTGCTCAATGGTGACCATCTCGGCCAGCAACGCGGTGCGCTCGTCCAGCAAACGGGCGATCGTCGAGACCCGGGATCGCTGAACGCGGGACAGCAGCACGCAACCGATTCCGACGATAGTCAGCAATCCAGTGCGGAGCACGATCTCGGAGATCGGGTCCGCATCAACTTTCCGGATCAGCAAGCTGGATCCCAGGTAAACGAGTACCGCCGGGACGGCGGCGATGGCGGAGATCCACGGGTTGAGCTGGGCAGCGGCAATCACCGGCACCAGGAAGAACCCGTTGATCAACAGGTACGGCGCCCTGACAGCTGGGCGGAGCTGTCGGCGATCAATGTCAGGGCGGCAACTGTGAATACATCGATGAACAGGGCCAGCCACGCATAATGCAGCGAGCGAGCTCCGCCAGCCCGGATCAAGGCTCCGACGGCGATGCTCCACAGGGCGTAACAGACGACGACGAGCCAGCACAGAGCTAGGTGCTGATCGGGTGGCTGAAAGATCAGCACAGCGACAAAGAACAGCCCGAGCAGCAGTCGCAGGATGCGTTGGATGTGGGCCCCACGGAACGCGTGCTCGATGAGAACGCCGCTCGCCGCGCTCACTCGAGCAATCCTTGCCGCATCCCCTCGGCAACCGCTGCTGCGCGGTCGGAAACCCCCAGCTTCTCGTACAGACGTTGCGTGTGGGTCTTCACAGTGCTCGCCCCGAGGTAGAGCTCGGCAGCAAGATCAGGAATGGACAGCCCGCGAGCAAATCCTTCGAGCACCTGCCGCTCCCGCTCGCTGAGCACCGGCGCCGCCTGCTTCGCCCGCAGCCGGATCTGGCTTGCCAGACCAGCCGCGAGCTCCGGCGGTACTACCGTCTCACCTTTGGCGACGCGCAACACAGCGTCGACAATCTCGGCCCGCCGGGATTCCTTTGACAGATAGCCCTGTGCCCCTTCTTCCAGCGCTCGAAAAACCACTGCGCTGTCCGTCAACGCCGACAAGATCAACGCGCGGGTGGGCAGGCCGTCCCGGACGATCGCGTGCACGACGTCGAGGCCATCGAGATCAGGCATCTGGTAGTCCAGCACGGCGACGTTCGGCTCCAGCTCACGGATCAGCTCGAGCCCTTCTCTACCGTTACCCGCCTCGCCGACGACATCCAGATAGCCGCTCTGCCTTAGGCCGCGGGACAACCCATCACGGAAGAACGGATGATCATCAACGACGACGACCCGGGCCAGCCGGCGCGCCGCGGTGTTACGCCCGGTGTCACTCATCCGACCGGGAGGGCGGGCGCGTACCGCACCATCGGCTGATTATACTGCGCTGGCCATGATCAACTAGGTCAGGCGATCCGCCGCACGCGTACCACGGTCAGACTGCCGTCGAGCAGATCATCGAGCCTGCCAGCGAAATCGTCCAGATGCGGAGTGTGCATGTGCGTCTCGTGGGTGTCCACTGTCTCCCAGTTCTCATACAGGTAGAACAAGCTCGGATCCTCGATGCCCTGGTGCAGGTCGTAGTTGATGAACCCCTCCTCTTGGCTGGTCGGTGGAATCAGCGCCTCCAGCGCATCGCGGAGATCCTGCTCCTTACCTTGCTTCGCGCGCATGTGGGCGATCACCGTGACGAGCTCGGGGCGGTGGTCGGTTGGTTTCGTCACTTCGGTGGGTGTGGCCACGAGAGTCTCCTCTGAGATGTCGCTGACGTGGGTCCTTCGGTGTCGCTGGCGATGCACGCCGGTCGGTGACATTTATCTAGCACGACCAGCGGCGGATACAGAAGAGCGGTATCCGGGCACCCCGCTGCCGCGTTAGATTCCCTGCATGGCCGACGCAGGCATGATCAGCGACGACGAAACCACACGCCGCGAGGTTGCGGCCCGGATGGCGGAGGCAGCTAGCGCCTGGCTGGAAACCCTAGACGCGGAGCAGCGCGCGATCGGCCAGGGCGCCGTTCCGGCCGACGACCCGAGTGACAACGAACGCCGCCGCTGGTTCTACACCCCGACCGACCATGGCGGCCTTACCATCCATCAGCAGCGGCCGGCACAGCAGCGGGCCACCATGCGGCTCGTCTCGACCGGACTCTCACCCGCCGCGTACGTCTCGGTCGCGACGACGATGGGCCTGGAGAACGTGCTCGATTTCACCGAGGGGTTCGTGGTGCAGTTCGGCCGGGAGCGTGGTCGCGACCCGGGGCTGTACTACCTGCGGGTGTTTGGCGAGCCGGGCGGCGACCGTCCGTGGGGTTGGCGGTTCGGTGGCCACCACGTGTCGTTGAACAACCTTGTGGTGGATGGCGTGCTCGTCGCGACGACGCCGTGCTTCCTCGGGGCGGATCCCGCGACGTCGCCGCTGCTAGGAGGAGCTGTCAATCGGCCACTCGCGCAAGTGGAGGACCTGGGTCGCGATCTGATGCGGTCGCTGCAGCCTGATCTCGCTTCGCGTGCGCTGCTGTTGTCCAAGGCGCCCTCGGATCTCGTCACTGCCAACCGCACCTACGTCACCGACGGCGACCGGCTGATACCGCTGACTGGCATCTGGCGGGACGAGCGGTTCCCCGACCCGGTTGAGCAGGCCAACCTGCAGGCGATCAGTGATGCTATCGATAACACTGCGGGACTGAGCGACGACGACCACGACGCGGTGGCGTACACGATCGACCCCAAGGGCGTACCGGCGGCCGAGCTCAATGCCGAGCAACGCGAGACGCTGCGGGCACTCCTCGGCACCTACCTTGATCGAGCTCCGGTCGGGCTGTCCCCGCTGCACCGCTATGACGACGAGCCGGTCCTTGATGCCGTGCACTTTGCGTGGGCGGGATCAATAGCTCCCGGACAGCCGCACTACTACCGGCTGCAAGGTCCCCGACTGCTGATCGAGTGGGACAACACCCAGCGCAATGCCAACCATGCTCACTCGGTGTGGCGCGATCCCACTGTGGACTTCGGTCTTGACGTGCTCGCCCGCCACCGCGCCGCGCATCACGCCTGAAAGTGCGGCACGTCGATGTATCCCGACGCATTTGATCAAAAGCACCGCCGGGTAGAGGAAAGCAAGCGTGAGATGGCAGCGGAAATGCATCTCAGGTCGGCTCTAGGCCATGATCAATTCGCGGTCGTCGTAGTGCGGAGGTGGAAGTGGCCGAGATAGTGCTTGTCCACGGGGCGGGAACCGGTGGATGGTTGTGGGACCTCGAGGCTGAGATCTTGCGCCAACGAGGTCACTCGGTGACGGCTCCGACGCTCAGTGGAGTAGGCGATCGATTGGCGGAGGGTGGACCGGAGACGTCGCTGAGCACGCATATTGACGACGTCATCGGGTGCGTTCCCGATCACGCAACCGCCGGCCCTGTGCTCGTCGGGTTCAGTTATGGCGGCCTCGTCGCCGCAGGCGTTGTTGATCGCATTCCCGAGCGGGTGGCGATGCTGGTATATCTCGACGCGTTTGTCCCGGTGCCGGGCCGGTCAATGTTCGACCTGATGCCTACCTCCATGCAGGCCAGCTTGCAAGCGGCTGCCCTGTCCAGCGGTGGCGGGTGGCAGATGCCGCCAATTCCCTTGGAGCGGCTCGGCCCACTCGGCGCCATCGGTGCCGGAGTGGACCTGTCGCGCGTACGAGAGCTCCTGGCTCGTCGCGGTCCGCATCCGATCTGAACGTACGAAGAGCCGGCCGGCCCTCGGAACCCGCGCGCCTCACAGGTGCCGACGGTCTACATCACATGTGGGACGCACGGCGATAACGACCCCATGGCGCTGGTCGTCGCAGCCGTACGCGCAGCCGGAATCTCGATCTATGTGCTGCCCACCGGCCACTTCCCGATGCTGACCATGCCGGTTGAGTTGGCCGACCTCCTGGAGTCACTCTTGCCGGTCTGACGGCCGCCCTTGAAGGCTTCCTGCCGCAGCATGTGAAACAGCGTCGGCACTCCCTCGGACGTGGTCACCGCCACCGCTTTGCGCACGAACCGCCCGTCGGTGGCTTGTTCGAGCAGGCACGCAGCGAGGTCAGGGCGGCTGGTGAAGATTCCCGGTGCCTGATCTTCGTGCAGCTCGTAGCTCGTCACGCCGGGTCCGTCGAACAGGCCGGATGGACGTACGATCGTCCATTCCAGATCGCAGTCACGCACGAGTTCCTCCATGCGTCGCATGTCTGCGTACGTGGTCTTACCGATGGTCGCGGTGACGAGCGGCTGGATCACGTGGTTCATGAGGAACCCGCCAGCAGCGTGATGATGCGGCTCGGTGGCGCTCGAGCTCACCACGACCAGCCGCTTTACTCCGTTTTGCGACATGGCGTGGGCAATGTTGCAGACTCCGACGCTGTAGATGTTGACCTCCTGACGCGTGAAAGGCGTCCCGAGCGTCGACAGCACGACATCGGCCCCCTCGACCGCCGCCTCGACTGCGCGCGCATCCAGCACGTCTGCCGCAACCACAGTCAGTCGTGTGTGGGTGATCGGAAAGTCGGCCGGTCGACGGGTCACTGCCGCGACGTCGTGCCCGCCCGCCAGGGCTTGTCCGGTCAGCAGCCGGCCCGTGGCTCCGTTGGCTCCGAAAATGACGATCTTCATGGCTATGCTCCTCCTGCGCAGCGACGGACCGTAGATCACTGCTACGAGTTTCGTATAATATGATAGTCATAGTACTTGAAGAAGGCGACAACCAAAATGCCAACGACGGCTCAGCCTGGGAATGAGTCTCCGGCTCGCGAGGCGAAACGAGCCCGCAGGCGGCGCATTGCCGCGGCTAAACAGAGTCTGCGCGAGCTACGGATCGAACTAGCGGTGCTCAACCATCGGATCGGGTCCAAGATCGAGATCAAGGACATCGATCTCGACTGCCTCGACATGATCGTTCGGCATGGACCGATCAGCCCGACTGCTCTCGCCCGCCGGGTCGGCGTACACCTGGCCACGATGACAGGCATTCTTGCCCGGCTCGAGAGCGGTGGGTGGATCGTACGCGATCGGGTGGTGAACGACCGGCGCGCGGTGCTCGTCCGCGGCGTACCCGACAAGCAGCGTGACATAGTCCGCCTCTATGCCGGTATGAATAGTGCGCTCGACGAAATCCTGGACAGCTATTCCGCTGATCAGATCGACCTCATCGTCGACTTCCTGCGGCGTTGCACCCAGGCTGGACAAATGGCGACTGATCGCTTCGCGTAGAACTCGCCCGATCAAACGGCCCGCCGATCACCATGGTGTCCCCCAATCGCTGGACCCCATGAACGCCGCCACAGCCATCTCCGGCGAGCACATGGATGGCTAGGGTCGAAGGCATGCCGCCCGGAGTGGTCAGCCAGACCACACTGCGGCTGCCTGCGGCCAGCCTTGGCCCAGAATCGCCGCTGCCGCCGTTCACCGGACTGCAGCGGCTCCCCGACCCGTCAGCGTCAACGAATCTGCCACCCGACATGCGTGAGCGGATCGCGTACGGCCGGCTGGCCAATCCGCTCCCGTACGCATTGCAGAACGGCTATTCACGCGACTTGGGGGCACAGGACGTCCCCGCGCTCCGGATGACGAACAGTCGGATGGAGGCGCTGGTGCTCCCGGGCCTCGGGGGCCGACTCTGGTCACTGCGCGACCTCGCGGCCGACCGGGATGTGATCTTCACCAACGGGTACCTACAGTTCGCCAACTTCGCGCTCACCGACGCCTGGTTCGCGGGCGGGATCGAGTGGAACCTTGGCTCCACCGGCCACTCGGCGACGACGAGCCGACCGGTCTTCACAGGCAACGTGTCGTCCAGCCGTGGCGCTGCACTGCGGATCTGGGAGTGGGAACGCACGAGAGATCTGGTGTTCTCGGTCGATCTGCTGATGCCTGCCGACCGACCTCTGCTGCTTGCTTTCGTCCGCATTCGCAACCCGGACCGCGAGCCCAAACCGCTGTACTGGTGGACAAATATCGCCGTTCCGGAGGAGCCAGGCGTGCGGGTTTTAGCCCCGGCCACTCAAGCCTGGCGGACCACTTACGACGGATCCATCGCGAGCGTGGAAATCCCATTAGCTGACAACCCGGCCACCGACATCAGCTATCCGCTTTCGGCGCAGCGAGCCGCGGACTACTTCTTCCAGGTGTCTCCCGAGCGACGGCCCTGGATCGCCGCCGTGCAAGCGGACGGTCGCGGGCTGGTTCAGACCTCGACCGCTCAGTTGCGCGGCCGCAAGCTGTTTCTCTGGGGCACGGCCGCTGGTGGCCGGCACTGGCAAGAGTGGCTGTGCGGACCAAAGTCTCGCTACCTCGAGATCCAAGCCGGTCTGGCAACGACCCAACTGGAGCACCTGCGGTTGGACGGAAGTGCCGAGATCAGCTGGGCGGAGGCGTACGCGCCAATCGAGGCGACGCCCACCGCCGTACACGGTTCTTGGCCGGACGCGCTCGCCGAAGTCACCGAGCTGGTGGCCCTGATGATTCCCGATGAGGAGCTCGACGAGTGGCACGGCTGGTGGCGAGCCGAGGTGGCCGATGCTGCGCCGCAGCAGATCACGGCCGGCTCGGGAGCTGGCGAGGCCGAACTCCTCGTACGCGGCAAGGATCCCGACGGGTTGCCGGGCACTCCGTACGGACAGCCGCTCTCAGACGGGTTCCGTCACCTCGTCGCACTGGCCCGTACGGGCGTGGTTGACCAGGACGCCGCAGGTACGGAGGTTCTGGTGCCGCCGACCACATCTCGCTGGGAGGTGGTGCTCGATCGTGCAGCCGAGGGCTGGTGGGGGCAACTCATGTTGGCGATTCGATCCCACGCTCGCGGCGATCTCGAGGAGGCGCGGCTCGGCTACCTGCGCTCAGCCAAGATCAAGTCGACGCCCTGGGCGGCCCACGGTCTAGCCCAACTCGCGGTCGAACGCGGTGATCACGCCGGCGCTGCAGACCTCTACGCACGTGCCGTCGCCCAGGCGCCGACCAGCCTGCCTCTGCTGGTCGAGGCCACCGATCAATTGCTGAC
>Ga0307287_10000240_pt1 | contig 20559 bp, 23 predicted proteins | sample ER_DNA_141_FD_194485 | JGI IMG/M metagenome (GOLD analysis project Ga0307287, IMG submission 194485) | Bulk soil microbial communities from the East River watershed near Crested Butte, Colorado, United States - ER_DNA_141 | ecosystem: Environmental > Terrestrial > Soil > Floodplain | place...
GTCCGACATCGACGGTTACCGTGAGGTCATGACGAAGGAGGCCGCCGTCTCCTTTCCGGCAGGCGACGAGCGGGCGCTCACCGAGGCTGTCGTCGGTTTGTTGGAGGACGAACCACGACGCGCCGCACTCGGTGCTGGAGCGCGTCGTCTCGCGATCGAGCGCTATTCCTGGGACGACATCGCGCGCCGGCTCGTGGGGATCTACGAGCAGGCGATCGCGTCGTGAGCCTCCTCCGCAGCGGCTGGGTTCGCGCCGTGCTCGTCCTGCTCGCGGCCGCGGGCGTGGCCGCTGCGCTCTGGTGGCGGGGGCCGGCCTGGTCCGGAGTGGCCGACGCGTTCCGGGCGGTCGAGTGGCCGTGGGTGGCCGCAGCGGTCGGGCTGAACCTGCTCTCGGTCCTGCTGCGTGCGCTCGCCTGGCGCACCGTGATCGTGAATGCGTTCGAAAAACCGCACCCGCGCTTCATGCTCGTCTTCTCAGCCTTCTCCGTCGGGCTGTTCGCGAACGCCATCCTGCCCGGCCGGATCGGCGAGCTCGCAAGGGTTGCGGTACTGAACAGGCGCATGCGTCAGCGCGCCGCCTGGGCGGGCTTGCTCGGCACGGTGTTCGCGCACCGCGTCTTCGATCTCGTCGCAGTCATTGTGCTGGTCGCGTACGTGGCGTTCACTGCACACATTCCGAGCTGGGCCGTCACGAGTCTGATCGCGGTGGTCATCGTCGGGGTCGTCCTCTTCACCGTCGCCGTGTTGGGCGCACGCAACGACCGATACGCCGGGCTCGAGGACGGGCTCGGTGCGGTGCGAAAGGTGGTCCGGCTCGCGCGCTACGGGCTCGGCGTCATGCGGCGGCCCGCGTCCGCCGCGCTCGCGCTGCTCTTCCAGTTGCTCGGCTGGACGTGTCAGCTGTTCGCCGTCTACACGGCGATGCGGGCGTTCGGAATCCACGAGCCGCTCCCGGCCGCCGGCCTCGTTCTCGTGCTGATGAACGTCGCGACGATCTTCCCCCTCTGGCCTGGGAACATCGGGCTCGTGCAAGCGGCGGTCGCGCTGCCGCTCTTCACGTACTACGGCGTGGACAAGGCGCGTGGGATCGCGTTCGGGTTCGGCCTCCAGGCGATCGAGGCGTCCGTCGGGATCAGCGTCGGTCTGGTCTTCCTCGCACGCGAAGGCCTATCCGTGGCAATGCTCCGGGTGATGCCCGATGCGGCGCAGGCGGAGACCCCGGAGGAGGAGCCGGTCGCCGATGCCGAACGCCCGCGCGCTCGCATGTCCGGCTAGCCTCAAGGGCGTACTGTCGGCGCGCGATGCCGCCGCCGCCCTGGCGGAAGGATTGCGGTCGTGGGCCGAGGTCGACGAGCTTCCCGTCGCCGATGGTGGGGAGGGCACGCTCGACGTGCTGCACGCGTCGCTCGGAGGCGAGTGGCGCGATGCGGTGGTGCCGGATGCGTTCGGCCGTTCGCGAGTAGCGCGCTGGCTCGAGCTCCCGAGCGGCGCGAGCGTGGTGGAGTCCGCCGAGGCGATCCCGCTGGACCAGGAGCGGCTCGATCCGTTCGCCGCTTCGAGTCGCGGGCTCGGCGAGCTCATTCGCGCAGTCGGGCACCCGCGCGAGCTGCTCGTGTGTCTCGGCGGGACGGCAAACGTCGACGGCGGCGCGGGTCTGCTGGAGGTGCTCGACGAGCTCCCGGCGCGCACGCGTGTCGCGTGCGACGTCGACGTTCCTCTCGTCGACGCGGCGCGGCTCTTCTCCGCTCAGAAGGGCGCCTCGCCCGCCGACGCCGACGAGCTCGAAGCGCGGCTCGTCGCGATGGCGGAGCTCGCTCCGTATGCACACGTCCCGGGAGCGGGCGCCGCCGGCGGCCTGGGTGCGGCGCTCGCCTCGCTTGGCGCCGAGCTGTTGCCCGGTGCGCCGCTCGTCCTCGATCTAGTCGGCTTCGACGCGACCGGCTACGACCTCGTGATCACGGGCGAGGGGACGGTGGACGGCACGACGATACGCGGGAAAGCTCCCGGCGAGGTCGCCCGGCGCTGCGTCGCGGCGGGGGTGCGTTGCATCGTGTTCGGCGGCCGCGTAGCCGAGACCCCTCCGGAGCTCGAAACGATTCCTCTTTCGGGTGACCCGAGCCGGGCCACGAACGATCTCGTGGCGCTCGGGAGACTTCTTCGCGAGGCGAAAGCCGAGTAGTGTCGCCTGGTCTGGTCGAGTCTCGAGAGACGGAGGTCATGAGGTATGGAGTCAGGGGCGTCTTCATCAGGTGGGGATCAGTACCCGGTGCAGTTCTCGGTCGAGTATCCGGACCGGGACCTCGATCGGCTGTCGACGGCATTCAGGATCATCGTCGCGATCCCGATTCTGGTCGTGCTGGGCGCGGTCGGCGGCGGCTGGGGCGGCTGGGGCGGCGGCAGCTGGGACGGCGGCGGGAACGGTGAGATGGTCGCGGCGGGAGCCGGCGGGATTCTTTTCTTCCCGGCGTTGCTGATGATCCTGTTTCGACAGAAGTATCCGCGCTGGTGGTACGACTGGAACCTCGAGCTGTTGCGATTCGAAAACAGGGTCGCGGTGTATCTCGGTCTGCTGGACGACCACTATCCCTCGACGGACGAGCGCCAGTCGGTCTCGCTCGAATTTCCGTATCCGGACGCGAAGCAAGGCCTCAATCGCTTCCTTCCGGTCGTCAAGTGGCTACTCGCGATTCCGCATTACATCGTGCTGGTCTTCCTGGGTCTCGCAGCGATCGTGTGCGTGATCATCGCGTGGTTCGCGATCCTCTTCACCGGTCGCTATCCGAGGGGGCTCTTCGACTTCGTCGTGGGGGTCATGCGCTGGGGCAATCGGGTCGTGGGCTACGCGTTCATTCTGGTGACCGACCAGTACCCGCCGTTTCGGCTGAGCCCATAACGGAGCGTCGAGGCTGCGCTGAACAGCCGCGGCCCTACGGTCGCGTCTGTTCAGCCCGACGGGCCAGCTCCTCGATCTTTCCCTGCGCTGCGTCGAGCCGGCCGACGCAGAGCTTGTAGAGCTCCTCGCCGCGCTCCCACAGCGTGATCGCCTCGTCGAGGCCCGCTTCGCCGCGTTCGAGCCGCTCGACGATCTGCTCGAGCTCGCGCTGCGCCTCTTCGAACGTCAGGTCGGCGGTGCTCACTCGACTCGCGCTCCGAAGCGGCCGTCCGCGACTTCGACCTCGACCTCGTCGCCGCTCGAGACGGCGCTCGCAGTGCGGACGATCTCGTCGCGCTTTCGCACGATTGCGTAGCCACGCTCGAGCGTTGCGCGTGGGGAGAGCGCACGGAGACGCCCGGCCGCGTGCTCGAGTCGTGCGCGCTTGCGCTCGACCGCAAGTGCGGGAGCACGGCGAAGCCGCTCGTGGGCGTGCACGAGCCGCTCCTGGCGGCGTTCGAGTACGCCACGTGCTCCGCGGTCGAGTACGGCGCGGGTCCGATCGAGCCGTGCGAGCAGCTCGTTCGCATCGGGGACGACGAGGCGTGCCGCCGCGGTGGGCGTCGATGCGCGCGCATCGGCAGCGAAGTCGCAGAGCGGGTTGTCCTGCTCGTGACCGACGGCGGAGACGACAGGCACCGGGCACGCCGCGACCGCGCGCACGAGGCGTTCGTCGCTGAACGGCAACAGATCCTCGAAGCTACCGCCGCCGCGGGAGAGGACGACGACGTCCACTTCGGGCGCAGCGGCGAGCTCGCGCAGCGCCTCGATCATCGCGTTCGCGGCGAGCGGGCCCTGGACGAGAGTCTCCGCGACGACGACGCGGGCCGCAGGGAAGCGCCCGGTGATCGTTGCCAGGACGTCCTTCTTGGCCGCTGCGTCGTTGCCGGTGACGAGGCCGATCCTGCGTGGCAGGAACGGGAGCGGACGCTTTCGCTCGAAGACGCCTTCCCCGGCGAGCTTCTTCTTCAGGCGCTCGAGCGCGGCGAGGTGATCTCCGAGCCCGAATCGCTCGATCGACAAGGCGCGCATGCGGAAGTCGCCGCGTGCCTCGAACAGCTCCGGCCGGCCAAAGACGTGCACGCGTTCACCGTCAGCGAGGTCGAGGCGTAGCGCGTCGAAGCGGCTGCGCGCAATCGTCACGCCGAGGCAGGCGCCGTCGTTCGGATCCTTCAACGTGAAGAAGACGGACTGCCAGCGTGGGTTACGACGCAACTCGGTGACTTCGCCCTCGACCCAGACGGTCGGCAGCCGCTGAAGCCAGTCCGCCACGCCACGGTTGAACGCCGCGACGGCGTAGACCTTCCGGTCGCCGTACTGGATCGCTTCGACCTTGGACATCGCGCGTCCAGCATGCCACGCCGCTGGACCTGTGGAGGAGCTGTAACGAAGAAGAGCCATGGCCGGACCGATTGCGGCGGCCTGGCCGGCGGCGCCGTGGCTCCATCACAAACCGGGAAGCGTGCGGCGCCCCCGGTTTGTGATGGGCTGAGTTAACTAGCGGGTCACAGGTTCGCGCACTGACCCGTCTTGCCTCCATTCACCTTGTTTGGGCTGCCTTCCGAGTCACCGACCTGCGGCGCCGGCGAGTTGCCGGAGCAGTGCAGGCCGCCGTTGATGGTGTTGGTGACGTACTCATTCGAGTCCGGATCTTCAGTGGACACGTTGTTGTTCAGGTTGACGCCGCCGTTCACCGTGTTGCGGATGAAACCGAACCAGTATCCGGTGTACCCGTCCACGGTCGCCCCGCCGTTGATCACGTTGTCCTCGATCGCGTTGAAGGTGATGCCGAAAGGCCCGCCGAAGGGACCGGAGCCGCCATGCACGTCGAGGCCTCCGTTGATCGTGGCAAAGTGGATCTGCACGGATGCCGGATTCGTGGCGTGAACGCCACCGTTGATGGCACCGTTGTTTCCTGGGTTCTCCTCGCTGCCGAGGACGAACGTTGCACCTTGCTCGATGAACAACCCGGCCCGAATGTTCACGGGCCCGTCGCTCAAACACGCCGCACCGGCCGGAACCACGACCTTCGTGTACGTGCCGGGCGCCAACACGTCGGTACACGAGGTGATATTGATGCTCGCACCAGCCAATGCCGGAAGGCAGACGAGCAGCGCCGCACAGAGCGCTCCCGCACCAAGCAGACGAATCGATCCCTTCATCAGATATCTCCCCTTTCGCCGCGACGGCCGAGATTGACCGTCACGGCAGATTACGGCAGACGAGGAGACGTTTGCTTGATGGTACGGCGGTATACGTCATAGGCTCGTGACGATGGAGATCGACAAGAACGCTCCCGCGGTCTCGCACGCCGAGATCGAAGTTGCCGCGTCACCCGAGATCGTCTGGGCCGTGCTCACCGACATCGGCCACTGGCCGAGCTGGAATCCCGAGGTGAAGCAGGCGTCCCTGTCGGGGCCATTCGCGCCGGGAGTGCAATTTCGCTGGAAGGCGGGGCCGGGGACGATCACCTCCACGCTCGAGAGCGTCGAGCCGCCCAAGGTCATTGCCTGGACAGGCAAGACGGTCGGCATCAAAGCGATCCACGTCTATCGACTTGAACCGCAGGGCAACAACACGATCGTCAAATCGGGCGAATCCTGGGACGGCTTGATCGTCCGGCTCTTCCGTGGCCCGATGACCAAGACATTGCAGAAATCAACCGAGTCAGGGCTGCGGTATCTGAAGACCGAAGCCGAGCGCCGCGCAGCGAAAGACCACAGCTTCCTAGAACCCGGCTGAGCGTTCTGGGCGCAGGAATGTCTGACGCGAGGACGCCTGGTTAACTTTCAGCAGTGGACCAGCGTGTAACTCTCGTGACTCTCGGTGTGTCGGACTACGGACGGGCGAAGGCGTTTTACACGGCGCTTGGATGGCGGCCTGCGCTGGACGTAGAGGAAACCGCTTTCTTTCAGGCCAACGGCATCATCCTCGCCTTGTGGGGACGGGAGAAGCTCGGCCCTGACCTGGGTATCCCCGACGATGGTGCGCGCTGGAGCGGTATGTCCTTGGCTCAGAACGTCCGCTCACAAGAGGAGGTACACGTCGTGATCGAGCAGGCTCGTCAGAACGGCGCACAGATCACGCGCGAGCCCGCAGACACTTTCTACGGAGGGTACGCCGGTGCTTTTCGGGATCTCGACGGGCATGCCTGGGAGATCGCGCACAACCCCGGCTTCGGCTTGGACGACGACGGCAACATCGTCCTTCCCGGCGTGCGAGCCGACGACACGGCTTAGACGGCCGGCTTTTCCCAGACCGAGACGTGCTTGCGGCTGTCGCTCGTGAAGGGCTCCCGCTTCCAGCCGCCCCAGCGATCGCGCAACCTCATCCCGGCGAGCTGCGCCATCAGGTCGAGCTCCGAGGGCCACGCGTACCGGAATGGGATCGAGAGGCGTTCGAGTCTTCCGTCGACGATCCTGAAGTGATGGGACGTGAGGCCCTGTCTCGCGACGTCGTACTCGTCGAGCCCCCACCTGCTCTCGCTCACGTGGAAGGCGTGGATTGTCTCGCCGGGCGGGAGCCGCTGGAGCCCGGGGACGCCTACCTCGATGACGAAGCAGCCGCCGGGCTCGAGGTGCGCCGCGACGTTGCGGAAGCACGCGACCTGCCCATCCTGTGTCGTCAGGTTCATGATCGTGTTGAAGACCAGGTACGCGACGGAGAACGTCCCGTCCACGGTCGTCGTCGCGAAGTCGCCGATCGTCACGCCGATGTCTTCGCCGCCCGGCTTCGCGCGCAACCTCGCCGCCATCGCCTTCGACAATTCGATTCCGTGCACGGGCACTCCCCGCTGCGCGAGCGGCAGCGCGATCCGGCCCGTCCCGATCCCGAGCTCGAGCGCGCGTCCGTTCCCGGCGAGCTCGACGAGGAGGTCGACCACGGGGTCGACGACCGCCGGGTCGAATATCTCCGCATCGTCGTCGTACCTCGCGGCGACGCGCTCGCCGAAGTAGCCGTCGTCTTCCTGCACCGCCGGAATCTACCTCGCCGATCCAACGTTCCGTCACGAGGGGTAAGCTCGGTAGATCGCGCGGAGCCTCCTACAACGCGTCCACAACCCTCGGAACCGCGAGTGCGGCTGCGACTCTGACTGCTGGTGTAGACGCACGGCGCTCGGCCGTGCCGTCAAGTGGTGGTTTCCCGGCCGATACTTCGGACTTCACCACAAGAATCGCGCCCTCGAAGAGTGGAAGCGAAGTCAGGCCCCGGGAGCGCTCGCCGACTGGAAGCGGCGTTAGCACGAGGGCTGACTCTCCGACGGGAGGAAGCCGGCTCGTTAGGCCGCGTGCTCCTCGAACTGAGGCAGGTCGTCCGTGATTTCGAACCAAGGTGCCTTCGAACCGACGAAGATGTGATGCGTCGGGCGGATGCTGGGAGCATCTACAAGAGATCCCATCGAAACGTGCACGTAGCGGCCGTCCCGAACCACGGAGAAGAGGAATGAGCCACAAGCTCCGCACCGCGTGTCGTTCAATTCTTCCTCTCCGTACACCAGGAGACTGTCACGGCCGTCGGTGATCTCGAGCTTCTCCCGCTCGATGCCGGCAAACGCCTTGAACGCCGAACCAGTCGCCGCGCGACAGCGCGAGCAGTGGCAGTTGGCCGCGTAAAGGAATGCATCCGCGACCCGATAGCCGGCCGTGCCGCACTCACACTTACCCATGAGCACACGGTTGCTCGCGTTGCTTTCGGTCGACATGGTCGCTCCTCTCCTGCGCGTGGTGGTCGTGGTGGCGGCGAGACGCTATGAGTTATCGCCCTGGGGCAGATCCTGCGCGATCTCCCAGAGGTGGCCGTCGGGATCGGTGAAGCTGGCGGTGCGCTTTCCCCACTCCCGGTTCAGCGGTCCGTTGAGCAGCGCCACTCCGCGCGAGCGGAGGTCGGCGCAGACCGCGTCCGCATCATCCACCCAGATGCTCAGCAGGAAGCGCGATCCGGCCTCGCGACCGGCGACAGTTCCAGGCTCGATCAGGTCGCGTGCTTCGCGATTCTCGAGCAGGTTGATGATCGTGTTTCCAAAGTCGAACGCCGCGGAGCTCTCGTCCTCGTAGATCATTTTCAGGTCGAAGACGTCCCGGTAAAACGACTTCGAGCGCGGCAGGTCCTCGACGAAGAGGGTAAGAGCCCCGAGGTTCTTCAGCGAAGCATTCATTCCGCACCTCCTTCCGCTTGGCCAGGTGGAAATTTCACGTCAGTGGCCGAGACATGGTACGGACCTCACTGCATCACGCGACACCCCCACCGTCATCGCCGTCACGCCGTCGCAGCGTACAGCCGGCGCGCACCGATGCCCTTGAGCTCGACTTCGCCGCGGTCCGCAAACTCGAGACCTGACCCGGCGACGAGGTCGCGCGTCGTTGCCGACACCAGAACGTCGCCGGCGGATCCTGCTCCGGCGATCCGTGCACCCATGTGCACCGAGATCCCACGCGGCGCGCCCCCCCGCGACCGCTCCACTTCTCCGGTGTGAACACCCGCGCGCACGTCGAGGCCGAGCTCGGCGAGACCCTCGCGGATCGCGAGCGCGCAACGAATTGCCCGGGCGGGTCCGTCGAAAAGCGCGAGAAACCCGTCGCCGGCGGTATCGATCTCTTCGCCGCCGAACCGGGCAAGCTCGCGACGCACCAGCTGATGGTGGCGCTCGAGCAGCTCCGCCCATTGGTGATCGCCGAGCGCGCCGAGGCGCTCAGTCGATCCAACGAGATCGGTGAAGAGGATCGTTGCGAGCACTCGGTCAGCGACGCGCGTGGGGCGGACGCCCGTGAGAAACTCCTCGACCTCGTCGACGAGATCGTCGGGCTGCCAGAACGGCACGTGCGTGTCTCCGGGGAGCTCGACGAACCGCGCGCCATCGATGTGAGCGGCGATGTAGCGGCCCTCCTCGACGCGCGCGTCGCGGTCGCCGACGCGATGGACGACCAGCGTCGGCGCCTGCACCGCCGGCAAGACATCGCGGACGTCGGCCTGCGAGTTCATCATCACGAGGTCACGCGCCGAACCGGGACTCGCAGACGCGCGCGCTCGCGCCATCCACCACCTCGCCAATGACTCGTCGGCGCTCGGCGCCATACGGCTGAGGTCGGCCTCGAAACCCCACTCGCGTTCGATCGCGGCCGCGTAGCCGGCCCGTTCCTCTGCCGTCTCGCACCACGGATATTCGCTATCGGGCCCGGTCCGCTTCGCATAGGTTCCGTAGAGCACGAGCGCCAGTACGCGCTGCGGATATGTCGCTGCGAACAGGATCGCGAGCGGTCCACCCTCCGAATAGCCGAACAGGGCCGCGCGGTCACTCCCCGCGGCGTCCATCACGGCACGCACGTCGTCCATCCGCGTCTCGAAGTCGGGCAGGCCAACGGCGCGATCGGAGAGACCGGTGCCACGCTTGTCAAACCGGATCAACCGCGCAAAGGACCCGAGCCGCTCGAGCAGCTGCGCGGAAGACGGATGCTCCCAGTCGTAGTCGAGATGCGATACGAATCCAGAGACGAGCACGAGGTCGAACGCCCCCTCGCCTGTCACCTGATAGGCGATGTTGACGTCGCCGCTCCTCGCATACTGGATCGTCGCTTCCACGCGGCCGATTCTCGCGCAACGCGCGACCGCTGCCCAGTGTGCCTTAGGTGTTAGGGCAGCGGAACGGTTCCGCCGCCTGCCAAGCAGTCGGCGAGGTAGAGCGCTGTTCCTGGATCTCCGGTCCAGAGGGTGTGTCGGCCGCGGCCGAGTTCCGTCCGTGCGCGTGCCACCTGGGAGACCGAGTGCATTGCGAAGGCGCGGGCACGCTCGAGCCAGAGCTCGTCCCCTGTGCGCTCGAAAAGCGCCAGGAACGCATATCCGTTGCCCGCCGTGCCGTGGCAAAGGTTTGCTCCTTTCACCAGCGGGCCGGCTCGCCAGGTGAGTTCGCCGCCCGCGTGCAGCAAATGTCCATGCTCGTCGTCGTCGGTCGCAAAGCGTGCGAGGGATGCGACGACACCTGGCGCGCCGTGACACCACTGCGTTCGGATCGACCCGTCTCGATTGCTCTGCAGAGTCTCCATCGAGGTGGTCGGCAGCCAGTTGGCGAGGCCGTCCTCTTCGACGGCGTAACGGGCGGTGGTCTCCGCCGCGCGGCGATGAACCTCGTCGTCGGCATCGCGGAGCAAGGCCAGCACGCAGCCCGCAAACCCGTGCGCGGGACCGATGAACTGTTCCGATCTCCCGTAGAGCTGTTGTGTCCAGAGGCCCATCTGCGGATCCCATTCAGCGCGTAGCCACGAGGCGCTCTCGCGCCAGAGATCGAGCCACCGCGTCTCGCCGGTCAGCTCGTACAAGGCGGCGGCGGCGAGCATGGTTCCGGGACTACCCCACATCACCTCACGGCGCTCGTCCTCCGCGTTCCCGGCGATCAGCTCGGCAAGCCGGTCGGCGTTCTCCTTCGATGGGGAGAGCCGATGCAACACGAGCCGAATCCCCGTGTCGCCCATCCAGAGACTCCGCTCATGATCGCGATCGGGAAAGTCAGGCTCGTAACTGCGCTCGAGGTACGAGACGTATTCCCGGCGGAGCTCCACCAGCCCTCTACGCTGCAACATGTCGAGCGCCTGAACGACGCCTGCGCCGCCAAGGTAGACCGTCCGGTAGCGGCGCGTTTCGTCGCTCTTTTCGACCATGTCCTGGGGGTGGGTCGCCCAGCCATCGTCGAACGATCCTTCAGCATCCTCAGCGATCTCCCGGATCGCGGCGCGGACGCGACCTGGTTCCCACGTGTCCTCGATCAGCCGTTCATGAGCTTCAGGATCGAAAAGCATGCACCGAGATTAGAGCTTGCCTGCCCTAATCAGGCCTTTGGCGAGCGCCGAGACTTCAGACTCTCTCTCGGCGGCGCTTGCGCGCCTGCGCGTGCGGTCGCGACGCGAGCAGGGCGAGCAGGGCGACGGCGACGAAGTTGCGGAACGTGGGCTCCGGCCAGCGAACCTGAGCAGCACCGTGGAACCAGGAGGGGTCGATGAGGAAGACGATGGCCGCGATCACGACCTTGCCGAACCAGCCGACGACGAGGAACAGCGTCGCGAGAACGATGCCCCAGAAGCCAAGCTCCGGAAGGCCCACTGCGGATGCGAAGTCGAGCACATTCCAGGCGACCCAGAAAATCAGGGGACCGAGCAGGATCACTGCGATGAGCGCCGCCAGCGCAACGGCAAGCCCACCGGCGACGAGGGCGCCAATCCCGAGAATTCGCAGCACGACGCCGAAGACTTGACTCACGCATCGAGTATGACGAGTCGAGTTGACGAGGACAGCGAGTCAGCACTGTCTGTCATGGGTGGCGGCGGCGACCATGAGTTTCCGACTCTTTGGATCGAATTGAGTTTTCCTAACGGGTCTTCCACACGATCGACGAAGCCGTGCATACCCTCGGCGACCCGAGTATTGAGGCGGCGCTGGGCTCAGTCGATGGTGGTGATGTAGGCACCGACCAGGGTCGCCGTCTGCTGGTCGACGCCGCCCTCGCGGCGGTCCGCGTGGTCCTGCTGGAAATGCGCAAACGCGTCTGTCGATGCGATTGGGTTCGGCTCGTCGTCGCCATGGTTGTGGAACGACACGTGCACGAACGAGTCATCCGCGAGCCGAAGAACGATGTAGCTCACGTTGTCAGGCTTGGCTGCCGCGAGCTCGTCAAAGACCCCTTCGACTCGTCGTTGGTTCTCATCCGCCGCATCAGCCGACCGCATCGCGTAACGCGTTACCAGTCTCTTCTCCATGGACTGCTCCTTTCAGGGATGCCCGAGCGCTGCGGGAGTTGGAACACGCGGGCGCGAAGACAAGCTAGCGCGGGGCGCGCGGCGTCACGAGCATCAATACGACCGCGATGATCGGTACTGGGCTGATCGCCACGCCGACCGCGAGCGAGAGAACCTGTCCGATCGCCTGCCCCAATGAGTCCTCCCTTCGAGCCTCGAAGCGCGGTCAGTGAACGGTTGTCGCGGCTGTGGTTGGCGCCTCCGACCTTCCGGCTGAATCGGGTTTCCTACCGACCTTCATGGGCGGGTCGCTTGCCTGGGCAAGTGCGGGTGTCCCTTTAAGGGTCTCGTTACTCGCGCATCAGCATCGTGGCGGCCTCCCGCTCCATGTCGATGTAGTGCTCGCCGCTCACGTCGACCGCGACGCGGATGATCGTGCCGCCGGTGAAGCGCCAGGGCATCTCGCCCGGATAGTCGGAAGTGATGCCGGCGCCGCTGTCGCGACCGATGCAGAGGCCTTCCCCGGCAATCATGAACTTTCCGGGCTGCGTCTTGATCGGACCCTCGCCGACTTTCGTGTCTCCATGCCAGAGCGAGAGGATCCCGGTGGCTACGCCAGGCGGGTCCTCGCCGCTCTTGTCGAACGAGGCCGACAGGATCTGGCCCTCACCGATTGGAATGTCTTCGGTCGCGTCGAACTTCTGCTCTTCCATGCCGACGAAGTTGTAGACGTAGTGCAAGCGGTTGTCCTTCACGTAGAGCGTGTGACCTCCGAACGGCGAGCCGTGTGCGAAGAGCACGCCCTGCGCCCCCTTCGCGGGGATGTCGACCGCCGCTCCGATCACGAAGGAACGGTTACGGACGTTTACCGCCTGCGACTCAGGAACGTCTGCGGCGTCCGGGAAGTAGATGTAGCGGTTCCGAGGCGGGGAGAGCACGGGTCGCGGGGTGATCATGATCTCGAGCGCCGAGCGGTCATCCAGCGGGAACGCCCCGTTGGCACCCGCCTCCGCGTACCAGAGAGTCACAAGCTCTCGGACCTTTTCCGGGTGCTCGGCCGCGAGGTTGTGCAGTTCCGCGCGGTCGACGTCGATGTTGTACAGCTCCCACTCGTCGTCGTTGAAGTTGCTCCAGCCGCTCAGGGTCGGATGGTTCGTGACCGCCTTCCAACCCTCGTGCCAGATCCCGCGCGAGCCGAGCATTGAATAGAACTGCGTCTTGCGCGCGGTCGGCGCCTTCGCATCGTCGAAGCCGGAGCGCATACTGACGCCGTCGAAGTCAGTCTGGGTGTGGCCCTTGATCGCCTCCGGCGCCTCGACGCCGAGGACGTCGAGGATCGTCGGGACGATGTCGATCGCATGGTGGTACTGCTCGCGGATCTCACCTTTGGACTTCATGCCGGCAGGCCACGAGATGATGCACGGGTCGCTCGTGCCGCCGTTGAACTCGTAGCGCTTCCACATCTTGAACGGCGTGTTGAACGCCATCGCCCAGCCGTTCGGATAGTGGTTGTACGTCTTCGGGCTACCGAGGTCCTCCAAGAGCGGCAGGTTGGCCTCGACGGTGTCCGGGATCCCGTTTGCGAACTTCATCTCGTTCACCGAACCGTTGGGCCCACCCTCGCCTGAGGCGCCGTTGTCGGAAACCAAGACGACAAGAGTGTTTTCGCGCCAGCCGAAGTCCTCGAGGAAGCCGAGCAAGCGTCCGATCTGGTCGTCGGCATGCGCCAGGAACCCGGCGTAGACCTCGGCCATGCGGGAGAACAGCTTCTTCTCGTCGTCCGACAGTGAGTCCCATGGCCGCGTGACATCGAGGGGCGGGAACGGCTTGCCGTTAGGTCCGGTGCGGGTCTCCGTCCCGATCGGGTTGATCGGCGGCACCTCGGTGTCCTTCGGGACAATGCCCAGCTCCTTCTGGCGCGCGAGGGTCTGCTCGCGTATCTCCTCGTACCCCATGTCGAAGCGGCCCTTGTACTTCTCGATCCACTCCTTCGGCGCATGGTGCGGCGCGTGGCAGGCGCCCGGTGCGTAATAGAGGAAAAATGGCTTCTCCGGCGCGATCGCCTTCGCGTCCCGGATGAATTCGATTGCCTTGTCGGTCAGGTCTTCGGTGAGGTGGTAGCCCTCTTCGGGAGTACTCGGCTGGTCGACGGGGTGGTTGTCGTAGACGAGATCCGGATACCACTGGCTCGTCTCTGCCCCGAGGAATCCGTACCAGCGCTCGAAGCCCCTGCCGGTCGGCCAGTTGCGCCTCGTCGAGGCAAGGTTCATCTCGTCGTCCGGGCAGAGGTGCCACTTGCCCACCATGTAGGTGTTCCAGCCCAGCTCGCCGAGAATCTCCGGTAGAGCGCCGTTCTCGGGCGGGATCGTGCCGCTCGCGTTCGGGAAGCCGATCGCAGCCTCGGTGATGCACGCCATGCTGTTCCGCGTGTGGTTCCGCCCGGTCAGCAGGCAGGAGCGTGTCGGCGAGCACAGCGCCGTCGTATGCCACTGCGTGAAACGGACACCGTCTCCCGCAATCCCGTCGATATTTGGTGTCTCGACCGGCCCTCCATAGCAGCCGAGTGCCGAGAAGCCGACATCGTCGAGGACGATGTAGACGACGCTCGGCGCCCCCTCCGGCGCCTTCGGCGGCTCGAACGGAGACCAGTCCGGCTCCGAGTCGCGAATGTCGACGTTGATGACGCCCCGGAACGGCTCGCTCATCACTGATCCTCCCGATCGATAGCGTGGGTAGCAAGCTGGAGATGCTCTCCGCTGGCCGCAATCTCGCAGGAGGGGCTCCGCACGACATCACCCCTTCAGGACGAATAAGCGCCCGTTGTACGCGAGAGGGTTCCCGATGCAACCGGCTCCGAGATACCGAGTAAGGAAACCGGGTTATGCCAGTGTTCGGAATGTCCCCCGAGGAGCGTGGCCTGATGATCTGGTCAACACCGCTGGGCACGGTTAACCGCTCTCAGACACGATGAGCGAGTGATTGCCGACCGCCACCGGCTGATCGCGGACGCGCTTGGGCAGAGCCCGAGGACGATTGTGGAGATCGACGACGGCTACGACTTCGAGGTAGCGATCGTCGACGATGACTGGGTATTCCGCTTTCCGCGGCGCGCAGGCGTCGAGGAGGCGCTCGGGCTGGAGATCGTGCTGCTGCCACTGCTCGCCCCTGCCCTCCCGGTGAACGTGCCCTCGTTCGAGCACATTTCGCGCGACCCCTTTTTCGTCGGCTATCGCCTGATCCGCGGCGAGCCGCTCGTGGACGAGGACGCCGACGGCGTCCACGCGTTCCTGGAGGCGCTTCATGCATTCGACCCGTCCAGGCTTCCCGTGCAGCATCTCGAGTGGGTCGAGGCCTACCGCGAGCAGTGCGCGGAGTTCGAACGGCTCGTGCTTCCGCTCCTCGACAAAGACCTGCGCCCGCAGGCAAAGCGTCTCTTCAGCGACGCGGAGACCCTCGTGGACTTCAAGCCCGCGTTCCTTCACGCCGACCTCGGTCCTGAGCATCTACTTGTGCGCGACGGCCGGCTCGCCGGCGTGATCGATTGGGGCGACGCGCGCCTGGGCGATCCCGCGCTCGACTACGCATGGCTGCTCAACGGCCCGTTCGCGGACTGGGGCGTCGATCCCGATCTCCGCCGGCGAGCCCGGTTCTACCACCGCCTTGCGCCCTGGTACGAGGCACACATCGGCTTGTTCACAAACCGGCCCGTGCACACCGAGCGCGGCCTGGCTGGGATCAGGGACAGGCTCTGAGCAGTGTTTTGTCCCGAGCGCGCGGCGCTGTCCAGGTAACGCAGCCGCGGTGTGGGCAAGCGGTTGGGAATGTCCCTTGAGCCAGCCCGCGAACGTACGATTCTCGATCGGCATGGCGAAGGAGATCGTCACGTCGATGGAGATGACCGAGTTGGGTCAGTTGCGTCCGAGTCGTCCGTCTCCGGAGCCGATCGAGCTAGAAGAGGTCGGTCCGTCCGTGGCGGAGGCTCTTCGCTCGATTTACGTTCGAGTTTGGGAGCCGGTCGCATCGGGCGGTCGGATCGAGTGGTCTGCTGGCGACTGGGAGACCGAGCTATTGCGGCCGGGCGTCAAGGCCTGGCTTCCTCGCGTTGGAGGCGAGACCGTCGGTCTAGTCGAATTGGAGTTGGAGCCAACCGGGGACGTTGGAATCGTCGTTTTCGGTCTCGTGCCGGAGTTCATCGGTAGGGGATTCGGCGGAGCTTTCTTAACCGCCACGGTGCAACTTGCATGGAACATGTCGTCAGAACGACCCGTCCGGAGGGTGTGGGTTCAGACGTCATCGGGTGACCACCCGAACGCGATCGCGAACTACAAGAGCAGAGGATTCGTGGTGTTCCAGACAGAGCCGAAACAGACCCATGGGAGTCGTTAGTTCGCCTGGGGCAGTGTTCAGGAATGTCCCTAGAGCCGGGGCTAACGTCTTTGGCGAAGCTCGGCCAGCAGACGCGGCACGTAGTTCCGTGCGGCTGCGATGAACCTGAGGTCGGCACCGGGGCGATCTTGCGATCGTGGAAGACGTACATGTCTGGGGAAAGTCGCCGGAGACTCCAAGCTGGATCATGCTGTCGCGGGGAGTGGAGATAGCTAGGCGGATTTGGCCCACCGGGGGTCTCTGGCGCCATGCCGACTTCCTCAAGCTGTGGTCCGCCGAGACGGTCAGCCAGTTCGGAACGCAGGTCTCTCAGCTTGCGTTGCCGCTCGCCGCAGTCCTAGTGCTCGACGCATCAGCCTTCCAGGTGGCCGCGCTCGGAACAGTGGAGTTCCTCCCGTTCATCCTGTTCACGCTTCCCGCCGGGGTCTGGGTTGACCGCCTGCCGCGCCGCCCAATCCTGATCGCAGGCGACCTCGGGAGGGCCGCGCTTCTCGCCACGATCCCCATCGCGTACCTCATGGACGCCTTGACGCTCGGCCAGCTGTACGTCGTCGGCTTCCTCGCCGGTGTCTGCACCGTCTTCTTCGACGTCGCATACCAGTCGTACCTGCCGGCGCTCGTCGAGCGCGACTACATCATCGAGGGGAACTCGAAGCTCGAGATCAGCCGCTCCTCGGCGCAGATCGGCGGCCCCGGCTTCGGTGGCGTCCTCGTCCAGATCTTCACCGCGCCCTACGCGATCCTCGTCGACGCCGCGAGCTTCCTCGGCTCCGGCATCTTCATCTTGCAGATCCAGAAGCAGGAACCGCGGCCGGAGCCGGCAAGGGATGAGAAGGGGGAGAAGCCGAGCCTGTGGACCGAGCTGAAGGAAGGGCTGCGGTTCGTGCTCGGCAACCCGAACCTGCGTGCGCAGGCCGGCTGTACGGCGACATCGAACTTCTTCTCGCAGTTCACCTTCGCAATCATCATCGTGTTCCTCGTGCGCGAGCTCGGCCTCTCGCCGGGCGTTATCGGTCTCGTCTTCTCGCTCGGGAGCGTCGGCGCGCTCCTCGCCGCGTTCACATCGACGCGAATCTCGCAGCGCTTCGGCATCGGCCCGACCTCGATCGCGATGGGACTGCTCTGGGGACCCGCCACTCTCCTGGTCGCTCTCGCGCCCGAGGGAAACGGGGCAATCCCGTTCCTCGTCGTCGCTCAGCTCGCGCTCGGCTTCGCCATCGTCGTCTACAACATCGTCCAGGTGAGCTACCGGCAGGCGATCTGCCCGCCGCGGCTGCAAGGCCGGATGAACTCCGTGATGCGCTTCATCGTCTGGGGAACGATCCCAATCGGCTCCCTCCTCGGGGGCGCCCTAGCCACCTGGATCGGACTGCGCGAGACGATGGTGATCGGCGCGATCGGCAGCGGCGTCTCATTCCTCTGGATCCTGCTCTCGCCGCAGCGCCGTCTCCGCGAGATGCCCGAGCCGGTCGAGGAGGAGGTGCGGACGACGGAGCTCGGCGCCGCGTTCCCGGGCGTGGCAGACCCGCTGTCCGCAGCCGACGACGCCCCTGCCTGAGAAGCGCATGTGGCCGCACGGCGGCCTCTGGCGCCATCCGGATTACATGTCCTCTTCGCGCGGCTGGCCGACCGAAATCACATCATCACCGCTCCTGTGATCGCATCCCTCAACGGATGCCACCCACAGGGCAGCGAACGTCGCCTAACGAGTAGAAGCCCGTCTGGGCCAGTGTTGCGGAATGTCTCCCGACCGATTGCTGTCGTCTACTCGATGCCCTTCAAGAACACGAGGACGCGTTCCATGAGCAGTGCCGCGGCGTTTGCGTCATAGTCGGGGAGGCTGTTGTCAGCGAACAGGTGTTGATCGCCGGGATACAGGAACAGCTCCGCGCCCTCAATCGTCTCGAGTTGGCGGGCGGCGTCGAGGTCTTCCAGCGCCCACTCGTCGGCCTCCATCATGTGGATCTGCAGTGGGACGCCCTGCGGCCACGGGCCCCCGAACTCCGAGGTCGGGAGGGCGGCGGAAAAGAGCAAGGCTCCCTTGGCGCCGGGACGCGTCTGGGTCAGCATCTGCGCCGGCATCACCCCGAGCGAGAATCCGCCATAGACGAGTTCGTCCGGCAAGCTCTGAGCGGCGAGTCGACCGCGCTCGAGGATCGTGTCGAACCCGACCTGCTGCGCGTAGCCGACGCCCTCGTCGAGCGCAGTGAACGTCTTGCCGTCATAGAGATCCGGAGTGTGGACGGTGTGTCCGGCTGCGCGGAGCTCGTCGGCGAACGCAACGAATCCAGGCGTCTGCCCCTGCGCATGGTGGAAGAGGAGGACCTCGGCCATCACACCATTCCTAACACGCCCGGAAGATCTTGAAACAGTGAGGGGTGTCGCCCACGGTCAAAGCACCGACAGACCGTGCCGCTCTCGAGCGCGCGCTCTCCTGACGGCTTAGACCGGCGCGCGCCTACCCGATGGCGCCGGTGACCTTGAAGTTCTTGCCGACGAAGACGTGGTGCGGCCAACTGATCTTGATCATGTGGACTGCGTACGAGCCGTCGCTCAGCTTGAGCACACGGTTGACGGTGCCGCCCGGGTACTTGGCGAGCGCGGCGGCCTTGGCCTTGTTCGCCGCCGCTCCGGTGATGATCGTTCCCGTCCCGGGACGCCAGTTCTGCGGGACCTGGCCGACGACTCGCTGGTTCGGGCCCGGTTGAGCCAGCGACGCCGCGTTCGCTGTGCCTGACGTGCCGTTGCTGGAACTCGAGTTGACGATCGCGTAGGCACCGATCGCAACCGTGATGGCCGCGGTGCCGATAGCGACGGGCCTGGTGAGCTTTCGGGAAGACATCGAGAGACTCCAATGGCGGTGCGTTGATGGTTGATCCCATTCTGCGACGAGGCATTAAGAGCCGCCTGTGATGAGCCTAAGAAGAACCTGAGATCGACCGAAGAGACTCGCATGAATGTGCGCCTGGCGGGGCAGTGTCGCCGCGCGCGAGCGGAGCTGCTGCGGACGGCACCCAATACTCGCGGCCAGCTGTGTTCGCACGCTTCTGCCCACCGCGATTAGGATCGCTGCGATCGACGATGAAGATCTTCAACCTTTACGGCGACGACTGGGACGAAACGAGGGACCGCGACGGCTGGCGTATCAAGGAGGCATTCGTCGGCCACCACATCGGCGGTGGGCTGATCGGCGCGAGCATGGCCGAGGTCGAGCCCGGGAACAAGCTCTGGCCGTATCACACGCACCACGCGAATGAGGAGTGGGTGATCGTGCTGGGCGGCGAGCCGACGCTCCGCACGCCCGAAGGTGAGCAGGTCTTGAAGGAGGGCGACGTCGCCTGCTTCCCGCGCGGCAAGGACGGTGCGCACCAGATCGTCAACCGCACCGACTCGCCGGTCCGTGTGCTCATGCTCTCGTCGATGATCGGACCCGACATCATCGAGTACCTCGATACCGGGAAGGTCTACGCCACGAGTGTGGCGGACGAACCAATCATGCTCGCTCGGCCGGGGCCCACCGTCGAGTACTGGGAAGGCGAGGAATAGTCGGCGCGCGAACCCGCCTTCGAATGTCGGGAAGTACAGGAGCATCGTCTCAGCCAGGTCGGGAACAGCCTGACCTGGGCCAGCGTTCACGAATTTCCCTTGAGCCGATCCGAGCCGGGGTAGACGCGGTGCCCGTTATCGCGGCTCTTCCACACCGTGCTCGAGCTGGCGGTCGTACTCAGCTTGATCGTAGTGGCCGAGCGACGCGGCGATGAGGCCATCGTCTCCGATCGTCCACTCCTCGAACCCACTGATCCGGACACGTTTGCCCCCTGCGCCAGGCCCCGTGTTCGTTCCGACAAGCGTCCAGCGGTACTCCGCGCCGTCTTCTTGGGTAACGAGCTCGTCCATGATCACCTGCATGTCGGGGAACGCCGCCATGAACGACTGCGCGGCCTCGGTGATGGCCGCTCGCCCCACCGATGGCGTACCACCATTGATGGTCAGCGAGCCCTCGGGTGCGTAGTGCTCGGCGACGCGCGCCGGGTCTTGGCTGCACCATGCTTCCGTGTAGCGCCGAGCGAAATCATGCAGCTGATCTGGGGCAGGCGTCATTGCGTTTCCTTCCTCGTATTTGCCGACTCTGGCGCTGCTCGCGTTCTCTGACCCGAGATCCTGTCAGAGCGCACCGACGTGCCGAGCATGGCCTGCGCCAGGCTTCAGGAATGTCCCTTGACGGGTTGCGCCGGGCCAGCCTGCGCGGCTCAGAAGTGATTCGTGTACGAGAGTAAGCGCCACCCGTCCGGAGTGGCGAGCAGCTGGTAGCTCGTCCAGGTGTCACGGACCACCTGCCCGTCCGCGTCGAGCGCATTCCAGTGCACGGTCGCGAACACGGAGTGCTCGCCGAGTTGGCGAGTGTCGATCTCGACCGGCGTCCACTTCCCAGCGTCCGCCGCAAGGCGATAGGCGGCGATGGCCGAAGCGAAGTGATCCCACACGGCGTCGCGGTCCGGCATGTGGATCGCCTCTCCCCTC
>Ga0307287_10000241_pt1 | contig 20501 bp, 17 predicted proteins | sample ER_DNA_141_FD_194485 | JGI IMG/M metagenome (GOLD analysis project Ga0307287, IMG submission 194485) | Bulk soil microbial communities from the East River watershed near Crested Butte, Colorado, United States - ER_DNA_141 | ecosystem: Environmental > Terrestrial > Soil > Floodplain | place...
GCCGGCGAGGCGGCGCGAGCAGTCGCACGGGCCGGCATCATTCCCTCCGCCCTGGAGTTGATCGACCGGCACTGCCTTGCTGCCGTCGACCAGTGGAAGAACATGGGTCTCTCCGTCGAGGCCGACGTAGTCCTGTTGGGCCGAATCGATGACCCGGGCCTCATCGGCGATGACCGCGCCGATCAAATGCTGGCCTGCTTTGAGGCCGCGGGCGCTACCTGGGCAGCCCGATCGAGCGACGAGGAGGAGGCCGAAGCGCTCTTCGCTGCGCGCCGTCTGGCCTACCCAGCGCTCGAGCGCCTGGGTCCGGTGCTCACCGAGGACGTGTGCGTACCCATCGCCGCCGTGCCCGACATGCTGGCCCGTATCGAGCAGATCGCCAGCAGGCACGACATTCTGATCGCGAACATTGCCCACATCGGCGACGGCAACCTGCATCCGTTGCTCATCGCCGACCCAGGCGACACGGCCGCCCAGGATCGCGCCAAGATCGCGTTCGAGGAGATCCTCAGCGCTGCACTTGATCTTGGTGGCACGGTGACCGGCGAGCACGGTGTGGGTCTGCTCAAGCGCGCTGGACTCTCTCGCGAACTCTCTCCTGCCGTACTTGAGATGCATCGCGCCGTGAAAGCCGCCCTCGATCCGTACCACATCCTCAATCCCGGCAAGATCTTTTGACCATTGGAGGATGGTTCAGATAGGTGAGCCCGCGGGTAGGAGACTGCTACAAGGAGGTTGGTGCGAGTGCGAATGGTGAAAGAGCAAGAGGACAAGTTCGAGGTCGACTCGGATTGGGTGATGCCACAGCTCGCGGAGCTGCTGCCGGATGGTGGGCGTCTTGATCATGAGGTGCGCAAACTCGATAACACCTATTTCGACACACCAGGTGCTGGTCTGAGGGTGTTCGGCATCACGCTGCGGCGTCGAGTCGGAGGCTCGGAGACTGGCTGGCAGTTGAAGATTCCCAGTGGCACGGCCCGGACAGAACTGCAGAGCGGCTCGCGGGCGAAGACGCTGCCGCGTGCATTGGCGGAGGGTGTCGAGGGGCTGCTAGCCGGTGAGAGCCTCGACCCCGTCGCCTCAATCATGACGACTCGAACGGCGTACCAGCTCCGCAATGCCGACGGTGAGCTGGTGCTGGAGGTTGCCGACGACCAGGTGGAGTCCGGACCGCCCGACGGTGAGTCGACCCTGCACACGTGGCGTGAGGTGGAGGTCGAGTTGGGGCCTGCCGGCAAGAAGAAGGATCTGAAGCGGGCACGGAATCTGCTTCAGGCTGCCGGCGCGGCCCCCAGTAGCAGCAGGACCAAGTTAGATCGCGCGCTGGGCCCCATGTCGCCGGACGGGCAGGTTTCCGCGGTCGAGGCAGGCACGGTCGGTGAGCTGGTGGCCGCGTACGTGGTGGCGCAGTGCGAGGTGCTCGCTGGCAACGACGTCGGCATGCGCACGGGTAAGCCAGCCGTACACAAGACACGGGTGGCGGCGCGCCGGCTCCGAAGTACGTTGCGGATGTTTGATGACGTCTTCGACGCTGGTCCGGCTGAGGAAATGGACAACGAGTTGGCCTGGTACGCCGACGTACTTGGCCAAGTGCGAGACAGAGACATTCTCAGCACCCGCCTGACCAAGCAGATTGCTGAATTGCCGCGGGAACAGGTTCGAGGATCGGTAAAAGCCGAGATCACGAAGACACTTGCTGCAGAGCGTGAGCAAGCCGTAAACCGGTTGAGCAAGGCGATGCGCACCTCGCGCTATGCGCACCTGGTGCAGCTGCTGCGCGGCTGGCGGGCCGCGCCGCCGCTTACGAAGGCCGCCGGTGAGGAGACCATGGCGGCGGTCACGTATGTGGAGAAGGCCAAGAAAAAAGCAGACAAACGACTGCGGAAGGCCGACGACGACATCGAACGACTGCATCGAGCGCGGAGAGCGACGAAGCGGGCGCGATACGCCGCTGAGCTCGTCGAACCTGCCGACAGCGAGATGAAAGCTGTCGCGCGGGACGCCGAGGATCTGCAGACACTTCTGGGCGAGCATCAGGATGCCACTGTCGCCGCCAACTTCCTCGCCACGATCAGTTCTCGCGGCGGCGGGGCAGAAGGAACCGGATTCACCTACGGGATCCTGATGGCAAACGAGCTGAATCGTGCAGCCCAGATTCGCGCATCACTGAGGAGCTAGTGTCGAGACACAGCACTAGCCATCATCGCCCGTCTCTCGCGGGCAGATACGGCACCTGTGTGGCGGTGCACCGTCGAACCTTCGCGGGTTGAGGATACTGTCTAGAGGCAGCACAGGGCAGTGCGCGGCAAGCTACTAATCCGCGAAGGAGTCGTCATGTTTCAGGTAATCGGGACCATCATCTTTGGAGCGGTCATCGGTGTGCTCGCGCGAATCGTGATACCAGGCAAGCAAGCGTACGGATGGATTGTGACGGTTTTGCTTGGGATCGCCGGCGCCTTGATCGGTTATTGGGTGTGGGGGCTTCTCGGCGGTGGCCACACATTTGGCATCGACTGGATCCGGTGGGTGATCAGCGTGGCCGGGGCAGCGATCTTGAGCTTTGCGTACACCGCGATCACGCGTAAAAGCAAGAGCGAGCCCGACACCACCTAGCACTGCCGAGGTCAGCAGCTGAGTTGGTCCGGCTGAAGTCACAGGTGACGTAGGAACGTCGCGACCTCGCTGATGTCACGCTCCCCCATTCCGGCCTGGAGTGCTTCAGTCACCAGCTGCCGGCTCGCCTCGGCCTGGTCCATCCGCATTCCCGTCTGTTGCGCCAGGTCGTGGATGAGCGCCAGATCCTTGGCAACCAGATCCAGGCTAAAAGCGACCGGAACCTCACCGGGTCGGAGGAAGGCCGCGCGCTTGTACTTCACGTACGGCGCGCCCGCAGCGCTGGCCTCGAAGACGTCGTACACCGTCTCGCGGTCGAGCCCGGCCGTTTCGGCCAGCACTAGCGCCTCGCTAACAGCGACGTTCAGCGAGTGAACCAGAGAGTTCACGACCAGCTTCATGATCGCGCCGGCCCCGATGTCGCCGAGATGGAAGATCGACTTTGCAAACGCCTCGAGCACCGGCCGGGCCCGTTCGAGGGCCGTCTCGTCTCCGCCCACCATCACCGTCAAGGTCCCAGACTCGACGACCGAAACACTTCCTGAGACTGGGGTGTCCAACAAAGTGGCACCATTCTGCGCGACCAGCGGTGCGAGGCTGCGGACCGTTGCCGGGGCGACCGTACTGGTGTCGCACACCACTGCATCTGGCTGCACACCCGCGATGAGCCCGTCCTCATCATCCAGGTATGTCATCGTCACCGCGACGTCGTCGGCGAGGGAGACCAGGCAGATCTCGGCAGACTCCGCTGCCTCGCGGGCGGTGTCTGCCACGTGCGCACCGGTGCGCCGAGCGACCTCCTCAGCGCGCGACCGCGTGCGATTGAACACCACAAGATCATGACCGGCGCCCGCGACCCGGCCTCCCATTGCGCTTCCCATTCGGCCGGCACCGATCAGTGCCACCCTCATTGCAACAACCAGCCGCCGTCGACGTACAGGTCGATGCCGTTCACCGAGCCGTTGCGCATCAAGAAGTCGACCCCGTCGACAATGTCCTCCATCGCCACATTGCGGCCGGTCGGCGTCGCCTCTCGGATATCTGCGATGTAGTCCTCTTTCTCCGACCAATAGGGACTGTCGCCGACGATGCCTGGATGGATCGCGTTCACTCGGCGCGGTGCTAGCTGCAGGGCAAGCGTGCGCACCATGCCGGAGATGCCGCCATTGACGCTCGAGACGGTCGTCGAACCTGGGTAGGGACGGTCCTTCGCCCTGCCGCCGAACAGCACGACGGAGCCGTCCTCAGCCAGCCGCTCTCGCAGCGCGCTGACCACCGCGGTATAGCCGACCAGTTTCATGATCGCGAGGTAGCGCGCGGCGGCGATGTCGTAGTTCTCAATCGTGTTGGTGTCGCGGATGATCGCCGACAGCACAATGTGATCGACCGCGTCAACGTCAGCCAGGGCGTCCACGACTTGCTCCGGCTCGGACAGATCCAGGGCAATGCCCCGCGTGTCGCCGCCTATTTCCGCAGCCATGGACTTGGCGTGCGAACCGTCCCGGCCGGCCACGACGACCGACCAGCCCTGCCCGGCGTAGCGGCGGGCAATCTCCAAGCCGATGCCATGAGTGCCGCCAACGATCAGCAGTGCCGTCATCCGAGCACCTCCCGTAGATAGTCCCAGTCGCGTGCGAATCGATACGAGTACCGCCGCGGAGGCTGCGGGGCTTGGGTTTCCAGCCATCGCAGCGTGCCGCCTCCGATGTTGCGGAAAGAGTGCGCGGCCCCCACGCCTGCCCACGCGATGTCACCAGCACCGAGCACGACCCGCTTACCGTCGAAGGTCGCCTCAGCTTGTCCTTCGAGGAAGTAATACGTCTCCTCGAACGGATGATCATGCGGGCCGGTCGCACCGTCCGGATCGTACTGCACCATGAACATCGTGGACAGCTGGGCACCGAGGTCGGAGTCGACCATCATCTTGACGTTGATCCCTCCGTAAACGAGCAGGGCGGTGCGCATGCTCGCTGTGACCTCGAGCTGGTCCTGGCTCTGCCGGGTGGGGTCCATCTGCGACGCGGTGATCTTGCCTAAGTAGCGGTTACGAGGGTCGCGCACATCGATGTCGGCCGCCTCGTCGTACGTCGGGCCCGGCACCACGAAAGTGTCGTCCTGGTAGGCAGATCGCGGCGCCGGCGCCTGCATCTCGGCCCAGCGTGCCGTGAGCTCGCCAACGTTGCGCCACCGATGCGGCATCGCGATCGGGACCACTCCGTAACCGCCCTCGGAGACGCGGAACGACCCCTCCGCGGTGTCGATCACCGCCGAACCTTCGACGAGGTAGAAGCTCTCCTCAAAGGAGTGCACATGCCAGGGGATCGAGCCGCCGGCGTCGAGTTCGCTGATCATGAACCCGGTGTGCACGGCATGATCATCTTCGCTTACTGCCATGCCGCGCCGGTAGCCCGTCGCTGTGCTGGCCCAGCCAGTGGTTGGAGCGACGAGCTCCACCGCACCGGCCGGACGTACCAGGTGGCCTCCGCTCACTGGCGTTTCTCAGCCGTGGCTGCGAGGAGGTAATCCCGGGAAGCTTCGATGTCGGCTCGGGCCTTGTCGACATCGGCAAGCAGCTTGCCGTCGCGCTTCTTAACCTGTCCTGCAACGAGCACGGTGTCCACATTTGACACGTCGGCGCTCAGCACCACCGCGGCGACCGGGTCGATCACCGGGACCATGTTCAGCGACTTTGCCTCGATGATCACGATGTCGGCTTGCTTGCCCGGTGTCAGTGAGCCGGTGCGATCCTCGAGCCCCGCGGTGTACGCGCCGTCGATGGTTGCTGCCTGGAGCATTTCGCGCGCGGTCAGCACGTCCTTGGGCACCTGCTCATTCGGCTCGTACTTCTCAGCGTGCACTCGCGCGCGGTCGGCACCGAACCCTGCCCGCATTTCGGTGAACATGTCGCCCGGAACCGTCGTGACCACGTCAATGGACAGGCTGGGCCGCAGCCCCAGCCGCAGGGAGTGCAGCAGTGGCGGCCAGCCGTGGCCCATCTGCATCTCCACCTGAGGTGAAACTGAGATCTTGCCCCCGCTGTCCTTGACGAGCCGCCATTCCTCGTCGCTGAAGTGGCAGCAGTGGATGTAGGTCGTGTCAGGACCCAGAAGCCCGTAGTCGTCGAGGGTCTTGATCATCGCGAACCGTCCGGCGAGCCGGCCCATCGAGACGTGCACAGTGATCGGGATGCCCAGTTCACGCGCAAGTTTCCACTCCGCCCGAACGACTTCCTCCATGCAGAAGCCGGTGCCGCGGGTGGCTAGGGCCAAGGTAAGCAACCCGTCGTCGGAACTGAAGTAGGTGTCCCGTACGCGTCGGACGTCGTCGCCAGGAATCGTGATCGAGCTGTTGAACCAGTACTCGGCCAGCGAGAGGTTGGCGCTGCCGTACGCGTACTGCGCCCGGATGCCGGTCTGCTGCAGCGCGGTGACGGCGGCGTCGGCATGGTCAGGCGTGTTGTTGATGTGCGACCAGTCGACCAGCGTGGTGATACCGGCGTTGAGGCACTCCAGGGAGCCGGCGATGTTGCTCGCGTAGACGTCCTCTGCGCGGTAGGCCGGGGCGAACGTGTCCAGGACCTCGACGAAGTAGTCATCGAGCGTGGCATTGGGCGCGCATCCGCGGACCGCGGCTTCCCAGGTATGCCTGTGTGTGTCGACGAAGCCCGGAATGACGATGCTGGCACTCGCGTCGATCACCTCGGCGTCAGCGCTGATGTTCGGCTCGACGGCGACGATCTTGTCGTCTTCGATGAGTACGTCGCCGGTGAGATCCCCGACCTGGGGATCCATGCTCACAACCGTCCCCCCGCGGATCAGCGTCTTAGTTGTCATCTGCCCCTGCTCCTTTGCATCTGGCGTGGTTTCCTTGGTCCGCCTCAGAAGGCGGCGAGTCGTCGTACGGCGTCGACGACTTTGTCGACGGTGGGGATCACCTCGTGCTCGAGCGCGTCTGCGAACGGAAGCGGCACGCATTCTGCGGCCACCCGCCGGATCGGCGCGTCAAGTGACTCGAATCCCTCGTCGACGACGATTGATGCGACCGTGGCGCCCCAGCCGCCCTGATAGGGGTTCTCCTCGACCAGGACGAGGTGCGAGGTACGCGCCACCGACGACAGCACGGTCTTCGCATCGAGCGGGACCAGGCAGCGCAGATCGATCACCTCGACGGAGATGTCCTCACCGGCCAGCTGCTCGGCCGCCGATAGTGCGGTCGGCACCGTTGACGCGAGCGCAACAATCGTCACGTCATCGCCCGGGCGAACCACCGCGGCCTCACCCAGCGGTACGACGTGCTCGGGCGGCGCGGGCTCCCCCTTGCTTGCCAGCAAACCCTTGTGCTCAAAGAAAATCACCGGGTCGTCGCTGCGAATCGCGGATGCCATCATGCCCACGACGTCGGCCGGCGTGGACGGTGCGGCGATCTTGAGGCCGGGCACGGTGAAGACCCAGTTCTCAACTGCCTGAGAGTGCTGCGCACCGAAGCCGAGGCCGCCACCGTTGGCGGTACGAATCACGAGCGGGACAGTGACCTGGCCGCCGGTCATGTAGCGCATCTTGGGAATCTCGTTGGCAAGGTAGTCGTAGCAGCAGGCGAAGAAGTCGGAGAACATGATCTCCGCGACCGGACGCATCCCGGTCATGGCGGCGCCCAGCGCGGCACCGACGATCGCCTGCTCCGAGATCGGGGTGTCCCAGATACGCTTCGGACCGAATTCGGTGAAAAGGCCCGTTGTTGTCTTGAAGACCCCCTCAGCTGCACCGATGTCCTCGCCGAGACAGACCACGTGTGGGTCGCGACGCATCTCACGGGCGATCCCCTCGGACACGGCCTGGCGATAGGTGATCAGTTCCGCCATGCCGACCCACCGTCTGCCCACACATCGGTAAATGCCGTGACCGGATCGGGGAAGGGGGCGTCCTTGGCCTCCTGCACGGCGGCCTCGACAACCTGCGCCACCCGGGCGTCGGCCGCGTCGATGTCCGCTTCGTCGACGCCGGTGCTGGTAAGCCTCTCCCGTGCGACGAGCAGCGGGTCGCGCTGCATCCAGCGCTCGACCTCATCGGCCGGACGGTACTTCGCAGGATCGGCCCGGCTGTGCCCATAGTGGCGGTAGGTCAGCGCCTCGATCACCGTGGGCCCATCGCCTGCCCGTGCCCGGTCCACGGCCACCTTCATGGTGTCGTGGACCTTGACCACGTCATTGCCGTCGATGATCTCCGCCGGCAGGCCGTACGCGACAGCTCGGTCTGCCGCCGGGTTGGCGACCGAGGTCACCGCTGAGATCGGGGTGTATTCCATGTAGAGGTTGTTCTCGCAGACGAACAGCACGGGGAGCTTCCAGACGGCGGCCAAGTTCAGGGCCTCATGGAAGGCCCCGATGTTTGTGGCGCCGTCGCCGAAGAACGCAACCGCAACCTGCTCCGTGCCGCGCAGCTGTGCCGACCACGCGGCGCCAGCGGCAATCGGCAGGTGGGACCCGACGATCGCGTACGAGCCGAGCATGCCCTTGTCGGCCTTGGTGAGGTGCATCGAACCACCCTTGGCCTTGCACAGGCCGGTGGCCTTGCTCATCAGCTCCGCCAGGCACTCGGCCGGCGTGGCGCCCCGCGCAATCGCATGGTGGTGCCCGCGGTAGGTGGCGAACACGTAGTCGTCCTCGCGCAAGGCCGCACTCGTCCCAACGGCAACCGCCTCATGTCCGGCCGCCAGGTGGGTGGTGCCCTTCACCTCGCCGGACATGAACAGGTCGTAGGCCGCTTTCTCGGTCCGCCGAATCAGCGCCATCTGCTCGTACCATTCGAGCAACCGGCTGGCATCGACGGCGACGGACGTCTCGGCGGAGACCGTCACCGCTCGCCCCTGCCCGCCGTCGTGTTCAGATGGGACTGCGCTTCCCGTAGGGTCGGCAGCTCACCACCCACAGTCCAGTAGCGCTGCCCGGCGATCAGCAGCTCCTCCGCCGGAAACTTGGTGATCACCTCGCAGCCGTCAGCGGTGACCACGACTTCCTCCTCGATCCGGGCCGCCGACCAGCCATCGGAGCCGGGCCAATACGTCTCGAGTGCGAACACCATGCCTTCCTCGAGCACCTCGGGATGATCAAGAGAGACCAGCCGGCTGAAGATCGGCTTCTCCCAGATGGCTAGGCCCACACCGTGGCCGTATTGCAGTGCGAAAGCAGCTTCCTCGTTGGCGAAGCCGAACTCCTCGGCGGTCGGCCAGAGCGACACGATGTCGGCTGTCGTCGCGCCCGGTTTGACCGCCGCGATGGCCATGTCCATGTACTCGCGGCAGCGGACGTACGCGTCACGCATCGCCGGCGATGCGCTGCCGACGGCAAAGCAGCGGTAGTAGCAGGTCCGATAGCCGAGGTGGCTGTGCAGGATGTCGAAGAACGCCGGATCACCCGGCCGAACGATGCGGTCGCTGTAGACATGCGGGTGCGGTGAGCAGCGCTCGCCGGAGATCGCGTTGACGCCCTCGACATACTCGCTGCCGAGGTCGTAGAGCACCTTGCTGACCAGGCCGACGCACTCGTTCTCGCGTACGCCCGGCCGCAGGAAGGCATATAACTCCTCGTACGCCGCGTCGACCATCGAGCACGCCTGAGCGAGCAGCGCGATCTCGTCGACGGTCTTGATGCGGCGCGCCTCCAGGAACAGCTGCTGGCCGTCGACGACCGTGAGCCCCTCCTCCTGAAGCGCGGACAGGATCGGCATTTCGATCACATCGACCCCGATCGGCTCGGTGGTCAGTCCGTGCTCGTGCATGACGGTCGCCACTTTTCGAGCCACCTCTTGGGCGATGCCGGCGTCGGGATGGAACGCGCCGCGTAATGTGGAAATCCCGGCGCGGGCTCCGGATCGGCCGGCCCTCGCTGCTTCGGAAATCTCGCGGTCGCCAGGCTTTCGGTCGTAGTCCAGCCAGGGGTTGTAGAGCTGGTGATGCTTGGCTGCCGAGCCGAAGTCCCAGATCACCGGGTCGCCACCTCGAGGCAGCAGCGCGAAGCGGATCAGCTTGTCCATGGCCCAGGTGCCGATGTGCGTCGCCGTCATATAGCGGATATTGGAGAAGTCGAACGTCAACAGCGCTCCGAGTTCGGAGGCGTCCAGATGCTGCCTCAGCCGCTGCAACCGATCAGTCCGCAGCCGGTCGACGTCGACGCGCGCCTCCCAGTCGACTGCATTCGGCCCGTACGTTCGGATCGCCATGTATCGCCACCCCGCGTGTCTATGGTGTTCAATAAAAGTTACGCCTGTTCAGTGGCACTGACTAGGGTGTCGCGCGCAGGGGGCTGCGAGCGTCGGGAATTGCGCGCCGCCGCATGGGGGAGGAGGCAGCAGGGGCGTTTTCCTCTGCGAGCGACGACGACAGTGGCGGATCCACCGCGCGATGCGCGAGCAGCCCAAACGTGTGAGGAGGGCACATGAGTGATCCGAAAGTGCCGCCGATCGGGCCGCGGATCCGTGCCGAGCGCGCCCGCCGCGAGGTGACCATCCGCGCACTGGCGCGTGTTGTCGGGGTGTCCCCCAGCCTCATTTCCCAGATCGAGACCGGCAAGAGCCAGCCTTCGGTGAGCACCCTGTACGGGATCACCTCGACACTCGGACTGTCGCTTGAGGACCTGTTCGACGCGAGCGATACAGAGGCATCGGCAGCCTCGCCGCCGACAGCCGACCAGTCGGTTTTTAGCTATCTGCGTGCGGACCGGACCAAGGGCGTCGGGCCACACGTGTCTCCTGACGACCGGGAACTGCTGACCCTGGAGTCAGGAGTCACCTGGGAGCGGTTGGGTCAGCTACCGCATCACCACGTGGACTTCTTGCTCGTCACTTACCAGCCCGGAAGCGCGTCGTCCTCCGAGGGGCGGCTGATGCGGCACAGCGGGACGGAGTACGCCTACCTGATCAGCGGCGAGTTGGAGCTGTCCTTGGGGTTTGACAAGTACGTGCTGGTCCCGGGGGACTCTGTCTGCTTCGAGTCCACGAGACCGCACGCCTACTGCAATCGCGGGGACGTTCCGGCGGTGGGCGTGTGGTTCGTGGTTGAGCCGAGCTAGCCGCGCTGGTCCCCACTTTTTCGCTGACCATGTGAGGCGCCCCGCTGACTTGACCTGGCAGCAGACAATGGGTAGCCACGGCGTGACCACCGCAGGTCGATGCAGTCAATCGGCGGACCGCCAAGACTCGGCACGAGAGGGCACGATGGCCCAGGCAAAGGCACAACAGCAGTCTCACGATCCGTATGCTCAGCGCGGTAAGACATTGGCATCGTTGGTGCAGCGGCTGCGCGGCTGGGTCGGGTCCGATCCCTCGCGTGCGCCTGAGCTGGCCGACGCGCTGGTCCAGCTCACAAGACACCGGCTGCTGGGGCACGGCTACACGGCCGCCGCCGCGGACGCTCAGGATTCCGTACGTCGTGCGGGAGAAATACTCACCGCGAACGGACCGATCGGTCCCTACACCTCGATCAGGGACGCGGCCCGGTATGTCACCGCGGTGGTACACATGGCCGCGATTCAGGCTGGGCTCGGCCTGTCGGATGCCGCCGGCCGGACGATCGAATCCCTGCAGGACATGCGGGAGCAACTCCGGGGAAAGGGGCTCGAACAGCAGTTGGAGCCGCAGACGGCCATCTGGGCACTCTCGTGCGGCGCGCGGGCCGCACTGGCGTCTGGCGACATCGCGGCAGCGAACGCGTACGCCGATGCGGCCCTAGCTCGGCTGGCCGAATCTGATCTTCGGGACGATCCTGAGACTGCCTACCTCGTGATGGACGTCGACCGTCTTGCCTCCGACTGCCGGTGGGCGGCGGGCCGGGCCGATGAGGCGCTGTCCTATCTGCACGCAGCCAAGTCGCGATATGACGATGTGGTCGGCGGGCGTCTCGAGGAGCCGGCGCGGCTGAGTCCGGCTCTCGTGGAACGCCTGGCCGAGCCGCTCTTCGGTCTGTATCGGGACATGGCAGACCGGTTGGCCGGGTGCGGCGAGGCGGAGCTGGGGCTCGTCACCCGGCGGAGGCTGATTGAGCTGCTGCGCGGGCTCACCGGGCGTTTGAGTGATCCGGTACGCGTTCAGCTGGCGTCGGCGCTGTCCGATCTCGCCGGGGACCTCAAGGCTGCAGACCGGGTTGACGAGGCGGACGCAGTGGCGGCCGAGGCCGCCGCGACAGTGCCGGCCGGGTCGGATACGGCGGTTGAGGATCTGAACCGCGGAGTGGTCAGTCGCGGTGCGCAAGTAGCCACCTGGACCTCGCTCCCCTCGACTGCTTCGTACGCGGCAACGACTGCTTCGGTTGCTGCCACCAAGATCATTAGTCGTTCGGCCCTCGATGCGGATCAGCAGCAAAAGTTGGCCGCCTGGCTCCAGATTGCGCGACCCGAAGCGCACCGGCTGGAACAGCAGCGGATGGAGCAAGCGCAGATCGATTCCCTACGCCGTGAGGCCAAACGGCGCGCAGCCGAGCGCGACGCGGCCGACAAGCTTGCTGCCGAACGCGCCCAAGCTGCCGACGCCGAACGTCTCGAGGCCGAGCGCCGGGCCGCCGCGGCGGAGGTAGAGCGGCTGGAGCGGAAGCGCCGCCGCGAGGAGCGCATCGAGGCGCACCGGCTGGATGTCGAGCGACGCGAAACCGAACGGCGTGAGGCGGAGCGGCTGGAGGCTGAGCGACGGGCTGCAGAACAGCTGGCGGCGGACCCAGCTGAGGCGGAGCGACTGGAACTCGAACGGCTGCAGGCCCAGATCGACGAACTCGAGCGCGCTGAGAAGCGAGCCCGAGAACAATGAGCTCTTGAAGCGCGACGGCCTGAGCGTACTGATTTCAGGGGCCGGGATCGCCGGTGCAACGCTCGCGGCGCTACTCGGTCGGGCTGGACACGGCGTAACAGTCGTGGAACGCGATCAAGGTGTCCGATCGAGCGGCAATCCTGTCGATGTCCGCAAGGGTGCGTATCAGGTCGCGGAGCGGTTGGGTGTTCTCTCCCGCCTGCAGGACGCCGCGACGAGGGTGCGCGAGTTGATCTTTGTTGACGATGATGGCCGACGTGTGGCGAGCATGCGGACTCGTCAGTCGGATCGCGAGGTGGAGGTTCCGAGGGCAGACCTCAGTGCGATCTTGATCGAGGCAGGTCGCGCGGACGCTGAGTTCCTGTTCGACGAGATGATCACCGAGCTGCACCCCGACGACGGTGGTGTCGAGGTGATCTTCGACCGGGCGGCGGCCCCGCGACGGTTTGATCTGGTCGTCGGCGCGGATGGCATCTACTCCGGGGTCCGCCGCTTGGCCTTCGGACCGGAAGCCGACTTCGTCGAACCTCTCGGAATGTATGTCGCCACAGCGACACTTGGTGTTCCCCTGGAGCGCGATGACCTGGTGATCATGCACAACGAGCCGGGCACGGCGGTAGCGTTGCATCCGGGAACGGGAGTCTCGGGGGTCGCCTTCATGTTCCGATCTGAAGTCAGAATTGATCATCGCGATCCCGACGCGCGCCGGCAGCTGCTTCAGCAGGTATATGCCAACGTCGGCTGGCGTGCGCAGGAGCTGCTGATCGCCTACCTTGCGACAAAGGACGTCTACTTCGACAGCGTCAGCAGGATCCGCGTGCCCTCCTGGTCACGCGGCCATATCACCTTGCTGGGTGACGCCGCGTCATGCGTCTCCCTGTTCGGGGACGGCTCCAGCTCGGCCATGGAGGGCGCGGCAACGCTCGCCGCATCTCTGGGCGCGTCGCCGCATGACATGCCAACGGCCCTGGCTCGGTACGAGTCGGCTCACCGTGCGGTCACGCATCCGCGACAGCGTGGGGTCTGGATCGCCTCGCATCTGCTGATCCCAAGATCACGAGTGGGTATAGCACTGCGCAACCAGGCCCTCCGACTCGTCGGCCGGCGATAGCGCAGTGCTTGCGTTCCACGTGGGGCCTGGCCACTCGCGACCGCTCCTGTCTAGCCTCTGCTGGCCGCGTACCGCCAGAAGCTACGCATCCATTCCGGCGCAGTCGGGCTGTCCGCCGCCACCTGGGTCAGCAGGATGGCGATCGTGCCTGTGGACGGCGTGATGTGTGCGGAGGTCCCGGTCCCCCCAACCCACCCGTAGCGTCCTAGCACGTTCCACGGATCGATCGTCTCGATGTCAACCGAGCCGCCGAAGCCCCAACCCTGCCCTTCCAGGAACAGATCGCTGATCATGCGCTGTGCGGGTGTGGTGTGGTTGTTGATCATGAGCTGAACTGAATCGGCTGACAGCAGCCGGCGGCCGTCGGCGCTGGTGCCGCCTGCCAGCAGCATGTGAGCAAACGCAAACCAGTCGTCTACCGTGCCGACCAGCCCGGCGTTCCCCAGCGGGAGAGGTGGCGGCGTACTCCACTGCCCGTCCGGTCCGTCGGCCAGCTCCAAGCTGCCGGTGGGGTCGATTCGGTAGTGGCTGGTCAATCGAGCGAGCTTGTCGGTTGTCACATAGAAACCGGTGTCCAGCATCCCTAGCGGCTGGAACACCCGCTCGGCCAAGAATTCCGGCAGCGAGTTGCCGGACGCCCTGCTGATGAGCACGCCCTGCAGGGTGGAGCACGTGTCGTACAACCAGGCCTCGCCTGGGTGATACAGCATCGGAACCTCGGAGAGATCAGCCATCCATTTGTCTGCTGGCGGGAAGCGTTGCGGCTCCCGGCCGTCCTGCTGCACTGGAAACAACCGCTGGACCGCTGGCAGCGTGAAGTCCGACGGAAAGCCGTATCCCGCCCGGGAGGTGAGTAGATCAAATACGGTGATCGGCCGGGCCGCCGGGACTACGTCCTCCACTGGGCTCGCGGGTGTCCGGACCACGGTTGGATTCGCGAGTTCCGGCAGCCACTGGTCCACCGGGTCGTCCAACGCGATCCGGCCATCCTTGACCAGCATCATGACGGCTGTTGCGGTGATGGGCTTAGTGATCGAAGCGAAGCGGAAGATCGAGTCCCTGGCCATCGGCGCATCGTCGATAGTCTTTGAGCCCACGGCTGCCACCTCGGTCTCGTCACCGTGGGCCACCAGGCCCACCGCTCCAGGCAGCGAGCCGTCGTTGACGTACCGCAGCAGAAGGTCGTGTAGGTCAGTCATCGATTCACCTATCTGTCGTATGCGGCAAGGGCTGGGGTCGTTGCCGACGTAAGGGCTCTCATGATCTGCTTCCATGTGATCATGGTCCGGGTGATCTTTCTGCTTCCGGCTGATCTTTTCTGGTCAGGGTGATCTTTTCTGCTCCCGGTGGTCTTTCTGATTCCGGCTTGGTTCATGACCTGCTTCCGGCTGAGGTAGCGCCGGAAGCAGGTCCGGGGTACAAGAGCAAGAGAGCCGGGGAAATGTTGAGGGTAGGGGTTTTGTCCTGGGTTGGTTTGGGCGGTTCGGTGCAGGTTCTTGACCGTTCCTTTTCCTTATTTTCTTGGAAAACCGCTTGTGATCGAACACAGATTCGAATATAATGAATATATGGAACTCGGGGACCACAACACGGCTGAGCGCGACCAGTGGCCCCCAGTTGATGTGGCCCTGGATGCGTTCGACACCGCTCTGAATGGTTTGATCGAAACCGTCGAAGCCGGCGGTCTTGATCAACTCACCGCTCATCAGAAGGTGGCGGTATGGCGACGGTTCGAAACCTTCCGCAACCGGCTCCCACTCATCGACCACACTCTGATCGCTGACGCTGAAGCCACCGATCTAGCTGGCAGCTACTGCGCCTCCACCCTCAACATGTTCTTGGTGCAGGTGTTGCAACTCTCCCCCGGTGAAGCGGCCTCCCGGGTCCGGGCCGCAGCAGCCGTGGGTCCCCGCACCTCCATGCTCGGTGAGAAGTTGGAGCCGGTACTACCGCGTCTGGCTGCGCTGCAACGCGAAGGCGAAGTGTCGGTGGAGAAGGTGCAGATTGTGGAACGGGCCATGCAGAAACTCTCCCGTCCTGACCTCCACCCCCAAGATGTGGAGACGGCGGAGCAGCTGCTCACTGACCATGCACCCATCCTGGGGCCCACCGATCTGCGCCGCTATGCCCTACACGTGGTGAATGCTGCTGATCCGGACGGGCCGGCACCTATCGATGACCAACTACAACAAGACCGGCGGTATCTGGAGTTGAAGCAGCGCCGCGATGGCATGTGGCATATGCAAGGCAAACTCACCACCACCGTCGGCGCCCAACTGACTGCGATCTTGGATCCTTTGACCAAACCGCGCACCACAAACTTGGAAGACGAGAACGGGCAGACCACGCAGATTCCGGATGAGCGGCCCCACGGACAACGCCTCCACGACGCCGTAGATGAGGCCTGCGGACGGTTGCTGAAAATGAAAGACCAGCCCTCGGTCGGCGGTGCCCCCGCCTCAGTGATCGTCACGGTGCAACTGGAGGAGCTGCTCACCAAAGCCGGGTTGGCCGAAACCAGCAACGGCTCCCAACTAACTTCTGATCAGTTGCTGAGGATTGCTGATGAGGCTGAAATCTGGCCCACGATCATTGACCAGAACAATGTCCCCCTAGCACTGGGGAGAAGCCAGCGGTTGGCCTCGCGGGGTCAGACCATGGCCTTGATCGCTCGAGACGGTGGATGCTCCTTTCCCGGCTGTACTCATCCACCCAGTTGGTGCGACCGACACCACATTCTCGACTGGATTCTCGGCGGGCTTACTGACTTAGACAATCTGAGCTTGCTCTGCCGATACCACCACACCCACTTCCTGCAGAAGGGTTGGACCTGTCGGATGAACGCCGACGGTTTGCCCGAATGGATACCGCCCTGGTGGATCGACCAACAACAACGACCCCAAATCAACACCCGCATCCGACGCCTCCACGCCCAACGCCAACAGCACCGCGGGCGCCGCCGGCGAACACCCGCCGCCGCATGACGGACGCGATTGGAGACCGGCCCCCAAGCCGTTTCTCGGATCTGATCATCTGCCTGACACTGCGGCCGTTCCTGCACCTAGGCACGTCTGGCAGCCGCGCACGAAGCGCCGTTTGCTGCTCATAGGAGGAGCTGCTGGTACCGGCAAGTCAACCGTTGCACGCACGCTCGCAGCCCGACTCAGTGCAACTTGGCTGCAACTCGACACACTCTGGATCGCGATGCGCGACGCGGCTCCGCAGAACAGCAAGGAACGGGCCCTGCTGGATATTGATCAACGAATTCGCGCCCAGGCCGAGCCTGCTGAGGTGCTCCTTGATCATCACATCGCAGCCTCCGAAGCGGTCTGCGCTGCTCTTCCGCACGCTCTGGCGTTCGAGCTCCAGACCCATCGCCTGACGTGTGGATTCGTCGTCGCCGGACCCGGTTACGCTGACCTGATGGCGGACGCGGACGAGGCAGCCGGCCGGCAGTCCGCAGCCACCGAGCCGCCTAGCAGCGAACTCGTCGAGCAGCGCCACGTGCCGGATGCTGAAGACGACGTCGCACTCATCCAGCACGAGATGGAGTTCGCGTCCGCTGAGCGGCTGGCGTTCTTCTCAGACGCTGTGGTCGCGATCGCTTTGACGCTGCTTGCACTGGAGCTTCCAGTTCCCGGCGGCATCGAGAACCCCGATTCCGCGTCCGTCTCAGACATGATCCGCGACGCCGCTCGGCACATTGATGACTACCTGGCGTTCCTCATCAGCTTCCTGGTGATCAGTGCGCATTGGCGGCTCCACCATCGCGTCTTCCGCTACGTCCGCCACGCCACTAGGGCGATCATCAGGTTGAACCTGTACTGGCTCCTGCTCATCGTCATCACACCGTTTACGACCAAGACGCTGAGCATCGGTCACCAAAATATTCTGCGCTTTGGCCTCTACGCCGTCACTCAGGCGATGCAATTCGCTATCTTCGCTGTCATCGTTGTGCTGATCATCCGTACCCAACACGTCCCGGCAGCTGCTGACCTGCAACGCCTGCAATCAGCCCTCTGGCAGACGGTGGCGATGGCAATCGGCTTCGCGGTCTCAATCCCGCTCTATCTCCTCATTGGACAGCGCGCGTTCGCTGTTTGGGCGCTGGCGCCGCTGGTGATCAATCTCATTCTTCGGCCACGGCTACGCCGCCGGCATCCTAGAGCGACCTAGATGGCGGTCGTCTCGGCGGCAGGCGGCAGGCGGCAGGCGGCATACCGCGAGCGTGGCACCGCACTAGGTCAGTGATGTGACGAACGCAATAAATTGCTGCGGAATTGGCTGGGCCGCGTCGAGCTTATACATATCGTGACTATGGATGTGATAACTGCGGACCAGCCGACCGTCTTTACCACCCGTTGGTGCGGCTACTGTGTACGGCTCAAGTCACAACTCTCGCGCGCGGGAATCGGCTTCCGCGAGATCGACATCGAAGATCATGCCGATGGCGCTGCACTCGTCGCTCAGGTCAATGACGGCAATCTCACCGTGCCAACAGTTCTCTTCCGCGATGGGTCTGCACTGACGAATCCGTCAGTTGCCCAAGTCGGCAGCCGCCTCGCCTAACGCAGCTAATCGCTGCCACTCCGCATCGCTCACGTGGACCTGGCGTCGTCTGCAGATAGTGCGGAGTCCAAGCAACTGCTGCTAAGTGGGGTCGTGCGGAAGTCTGCCGGCTGTGCTCCGTGCCTAGAGTGAATGTGTGGCCACAAGGATTGTGTTAGGCCGCCGGTCGGCCGCGCTGTGGACATCACCGGCGCTGGTCGACGGCCTGCTCGGCTACGCGGTGGCCATGGCCGTCGGCGTGGCGGTATTCACCAGCTCAAGCGACCGCCTAACCGATCCGTGGCCGGCGTACGCCTTCGCGCTTGGCTTTGGCCTGCTGCTGCTCATCCGCCGACGGCACCCGGTGCTCGTCTTGCTGCTCACCTCGCTCGGCATTTGTGTGTACTACGCGCTGCAGTACCCGCCGATCGGTCTGGCTCTGCCAATTGCGGCCGCGCTCTTCTCGGCCGCTGAGGCTGGACACCTTCGTATCGGCATCATTGTTTCGGTTGTGCTGGTCGCGCTGTCGCTGTACTTCCAGATCGTGAGCGGCCAGGATGCGGGTCAGCTTCTCGGCTACGAGCTGCCGCCGGTGATCGCGCTGATGGGAGCATCGCTGGCGCTCGGCGATGGGGTGCGGTCCCGCCGCCTGCTCAAGGAATCGCAGCGGGAACGGGAACGCCAGGCCCGGCTGGAGCTGGAGCGCCGAACGACGGAGCAGCGAAACGAGGAGCGGCTCCGTCTCGCCCGCGACCTGCACGACGCGCTCGGTCACAGCGTGGCGATGATCTCCCTGCAGTCTGCGGTGGCGGCTGAGGCGTTACCTGCGCGGGTGCCAGAAGCGCAGCGTGCGGTGGCGGAGATCCGTGACATCAGCGTCGCCACGATGGCGGAGTTGCGAACTACGGTCCGCCGGCTGCGCTCGCTGGACTCGGGGGTGGAGCTCCCGGCCGGCCTCGACGAGATGCCGGCACTCGCGCAGCAGGCTCGCGGCAACGGCTTGGACGTCCGGATCGTCGAGGTCGGTGATCAGCGGCACGCGCCTGATGCGCTCGGCCGCGCCGCGTACCGAATCGTGCAGGAAGCGCTGACCAATGTCATCCGGCACGCGAACGCCACCATGGTGACCGTGACGCTCGACCGAGGGCCGGATGCGCTCACTGTGACCGTCCGTGACGACGGCCAGGGCGCTGCGGAAGTCGTCGAAGGCAACGGCGTACGCGGCATGCGGGAGCGTGCGGCAGAGCTGGGCGGTCAGCTTCAGGTCACGAGTCCCGGTCGCGGTGCTGGAACGGTCGTCACCGCGGTGCTGCCCTGGCCAGAGCGCGGAGAAGCACGGTCCGAGACATGATCCGGGTCGTGGTCGCCGACGACCAGGCGCTGGTACGCAGCGGGCTGCGCGCGCTGTTGGGCAACAGCGATGATCTTGAGGTGGTTGGCGAGGCTCGTGACGGACGTGACGCAGTCGCTGTGGTGACCCGGACCCGACCCGACGTGGTACTGATGGACGTCCGGATGCCGGGAGTCGACGGCATCGCCGCGACCCGAACGATCACTGCGGATCCCCGATTGTCTGAAGTGGCGATCATCATGCTCACCACGTTCGACGAGGACAACGACATCTTCGCAGCGATACGCGCGGGCGCGTCCGGCTACCTGCTCAAGGACGCTGAACCGGACGACCTGCGGGACGCCATCCGTGTCGTGGCTGCTGGAGACGCCCTGCTGTCGGCCTCAGTGACCCGGAAAGTGATGGAGGGCATTGTCTCTGGCCCGGCTGGCGTCGCCGATCATGCCCGGCTGAACGAGCTGACCGAACGGGAACGCGAGGTGCTGGCGGGAGTCGGCCGCGGCCTGTCGAACGACGAGATCGCGGCGGAAATCCACATCAGCCCGGCCACAGCACGCACGTACGTGAGCCGGATGCTCACCAAGCTCGGTGCTCGCGACCGGGCCCAGCTCGTCGTGATCGCGTACGAGACAGGCCTCGTGACACCCGGCCGACACCTGGAGATACCCGGTCGCCCCTGACCCGGCGTACGTCGAAAAGCGATCACATCTGTCGCCTGCAGAGAGTGGGTACCAGAGCGCGTGATTCCTACCGTGATGAGCGTCCTACTGCCACCACGGAAAAGGTCTCATGCCTACCCGATTCACCCGCCGCAGCCTCCTCGCCGGGATGGCGGCGCTGCCAGCCCTCGCGCTTGTCGGCTGCGAATCCGACCGCACTACCGCTGATCCGATCAGCACTGTCGGCACTCTCGACTTTGCCAACCGGCTTCGGATACCGGCACTGGCCGGTTCCTCGGTGGACGAGGACGGTGTCCGGGTGTTCCGGCTGAGCGCCGTTGCCGCGACGGCCGAATTCCTCCCCAGCACGTCAACGCCGACCTGGGGCTACACCGACGGCTCATACAACGCCGGCTATCTCGGTCCCACCT
>Ga0307287_10000257_pt1 | contig 19858 bp, 19 predicted proteins | sample ER_DNA_141_FD_194485 | JGI IMG/M metagenome (GOLD analysis project Ga0307287, IMG submission 194485) | Bulk soil microbial communities from the East River watershed near Crested Butte, Colorado, United States - ER_DNA_141 | ecosystem: Environmental > Terrestrial > Soil > Floodplain | place...
CGTGCAGATCGACGGAGAACACCTGTATTGGCTGGAGTCTCGGGCCGACGAACGTGGCAGGACCAGCCTGTGGCGACGTCCGCTGTCTGGCGGTGAGCCAGTCGAGGTCACTCCCCCGCCTGGCTACGTCCGCGATCGGGTTCATGAATACGGCGGCGGTGAGTACCACGTCTCGGGTGGCACCGTCGTCTACTCCGAATTCAGCGACGGTCGTTTGTACGCGATCCGCGGCGAGAGCCCACCAACCCCGATCACTCCGGAGAGCGATTTCCGATTCGGTGACATTCGGGTCCACCCCGATCGGCACTTGGTGCTTGCCGTGCGTGAGGACCATTCGCGCGCCGGCGAACCAACCAACACCATCGTTGCTCTTGATCTTGACCGGCTGAATCCGGATAGTGGCGTGGTGCTCTGCGGTGGTGCCGATTTCTACGCCTCTCCCGAGCTTTCCGCTCATGGGCGCCTGGCGTGGACACAGTGGAACCACCCGAACATGCCCTGGGACGCGACAACGATCATGGTTGGGAACATGAATGGAGCCATGATCATTGACAGCCGGACGATCGCCGGCGGCCTTGACGAATCCGCCGTACAGCCACGTTGGCTCAAAGATAAGTTGATCTTCGCCTCTGATCGCACCAACTGGTGGAATCTCTACCTCTGGAACGGAAACGGCGTAGTCCCACTGTGCCCGACCGATGCAGAGTTCTGCCCGGCACAGTGGACCCTGGGTCAGCGAGCATATGCGATCATCGACGATGATCATCTGCTGTGCACCCTGAACCGCTGCGGCAAGCAGAGCATTGAGGCACTCACAATCTCCGACGGCACACTTCGTCCGATAGCCGATACCGGTACGGCGGCAACTTCAGTGGACGTCGGCGCCGGGCGCGCCGCTGCGTTACTCAACTATTCTGATCGACCCGCTGCGTTAGCGCTCTACGATCTTGATCAACAAAGCTGGACCAGCGTACGATCCTCAACCGAGACGATCATGGATGCGGCTACCGTGTCGCTCGCCCGACTGGTCAGTTGGACCACCGAGCACGGGACCGTCTACGGCTGGTTCTACCCGCCCGTCAATGGTGAATACCGAGCGCCCACGGGCACTCTGCCACCGATGATCACGCTTTCGCATGGCGGCCCGACCGCATTCTCGGCCAGCAATTTCAAGATCGCCTATCAATTCTGGACATCGCGCGGGTTTGCGATCCTCGATGTCAACTACAGCGGCAGCATCGGTTTTGGTAGGGAATATCGTGATCGCCTGAAGGGCCGTTGGGGCATCGTCGACGTGCAGGATTGCATTGCGGGTGCTGTATCGATGGGTGCCCAAGAGTTGGCCGATCCCGCTCGACTGGCCATCCGAGGCGGCAGCGCCGGTGGCTTTACAACTCTGGCAGCGCTCACCAGCTCAGATGTGTTCGGCGCCGGCATCAGCCTGTTCGGCATCGCCGACCTGGAAGCGCTGGCGAAGGACTCGCACAAGTTCGAGGCGCGCTACATGGATAGCTTGGTGGGACCGTATCCCGAGGAGCGGGCTCGCTACCTCGAGCGCTCACCAATCAACCACCTGGATCGGCTGTCCGCGCCAATCTTGCTGCTTCAGGGAACAGAAGACACTGTCGTCCCGCCACAACAAGCCGAGATGCTGGCCGACGCCGCGCGCCGCAAGGGCCTACCCATTGCCTTGATCATGTTCGAGGGCGAGGGGCACGGCTTCCGCCGAGGCGAGACGATCAAGGCCTCCATCGAGGCGCAGATCTATTTTCTCAGCCGGATCTTCGGCTTCGAGCCGGCGGATCGCGTCTCGTCGATTCCCATTGACAATGTGGATCGGATGCGTCGCAGAGAATACGGATCGCGCCGCTGATCGGAGGACGAGCGAGGAGACACGCCTTTCCGTCTCCGAGTGAGGACGACGACAGCGGGTCACGAGCGCGATCCGCGCGGCGCGGAAGCGTCGCAGAAGGCAGAGTTCAGCCGGCCTTATTGCCCCGCTCGGTCAGGGCGCCACGGGCGCAGCCGCGGCAACCAGGCGGGCACCGCCTGACGGTAGCGCTGGTATTCCTCGCCGTAGCTCGTCAGCAATACCGGTTCCTCATACCAGTGGACGAACGCGGCCATGACCGCCCAGACAATGGCGGCGTACACCAGCAGCGGTAGCGAGCCGAAGATCATCGCCTGACTTAGCACTGCCCCGACCACTGCGACATACATCGGGTTTCGCACAAAGCGATACTCACCGCCGACGACGAGCCGTTCGGTCGGCGCGACCGGCGCCGGGGTACCCCGGCCTTCCGTCACGAAACGGGCAAAGGCGCGGATCAACACCACCATTGCCACGATCAGAAAGACTGCGCCGACGGTCATCACGGCGACCGCTGGTGCTGAACTTGGCCACCGCACGTCCCAGCCGCTGATCAACCAGGGCACCAGCCCAGCCACGATGCCAGGCGCGAGGAAGAAGAAGACCGTGCTACCGGCTGCCGCCGCCGACCGCCGCATCCTTCAGACCGGCACTCTGCGCTACTGCTGCGACCAGTAGTTGTCTGCCGTTGGTCGTGGCCCGAAGATCGCCTGACCGACTCGTACGGTGGTCGCCCCGTACTCGATTGCCAGTTCAAGATCACCGGACATACCCATGGACAACTCGTCGTAGCTTCCGGCGACATCGTCGTTGCCCTGGAGCCGACGCTGCAGTTCACGCATCCGTTCGAAGCAGTCCCGGATAGCCCACTGATCCTCCGAAAGTACGGCCAAGGTCATCAGTCCGCGGACTCGCAGGGTGTCATATGCCTTGAGTGCGATGGCGAACGGCTCCACCTCATCAGGCGGCAACCCGAACTTCTGGGGTTCGCCCGATGAGTTGATTTGCAAGAAGACATCGAGGCCGCGACCTTGATCAATCAGCGCCTTGTCAAGTGCCGCCGCTATTCGGATGCTGCTCAGCGCGTGAAATTCTGACGCAAAGGCGGCTACCTGTCTCGCCTTGTTGGTCTGCAGATGACCAACGATCGCCCATCTGAGGTCGGCCCGATCGGCAAAGTGCCTTGCTTTCTCTGCCGCCTCCTGAACCCTGTTCTCACCGAAGATTCGGATTCCGGCCTCGTAGGCCTCCGCGACCAGCTCCATACTTTGGTTCTTGCTTACCGGCAGCAGCCGCACTTCACTGGGATCTCGACCCACTCGAGTGCACGCCGCCTTGATCCGTGCCTCCACCGCGGCCAGGTTTTCCGCCACGTTCACCATGCCTGCACCTTAGTCTCCGGGAGGGGTCGCGTGGGACGTTGTACTCACCTCGATTGAAGAGTCGATGCGCTACGGCCAGCGAGCGCCGAGGGAGATCATTCCGAGCGCCGCGAGAATCGCGAATCCCAGCCCGAAACCGGCGTATCGGGAAGTGACCTCCCGGTCAACCTTTTCCTTGCCGACAGAGCTTCCGATGTCCCTGTAGACCTCTTTGAGCTCGCCTGCGGACGACGCGGTGTACGCCTCGCCGCCACTGATCTTGGAGACCCGCGCCAGCTCCGCGCGATCCACTGGCACCGGCTCCCGCCGGCCACCGATGTCGATATAGCCGTCGGTGGTTCCGTACGCGATGGTGTAGATGGGGACCGATTGAGCCCGTGCCGCCATCGCGGCCTGATCTGAAGGCCGGCCCACCTGTGTCTTGCCATCACTGAGCAAGACGATCCGTGCGGGTGCAATGGCTTTCGGGTTGTCAGGGTCAGGCGGCACCTGAGCCAGCGCGGCCAGCGAGGTGTATATCCCCTCGCCTATCGCCGTCGAGGCCTGCGGACGTAGCGAGCGGATTGCGGCTGTCACCGCACCTCGATCGAGAGTGGGCGGCACCAGAGTCGTCGCCGTGCCGGCGAATGTCACCAGTGCGACATTGAACTTCGGCGGCAACGACGTCACGAACTGCTCGGCTGCAGCCTTCGCCGCATCCAGCCTGTTGGGATCGACATCCTTGGCCTCCATCGACAGGGACACGTCGATCGTCACCACGATGGTGGCCCGCTCGCGGGGCACCGAGACTTGATCTTTCGGCTTGGCAAAGGCAAGGGTCAGCGTCAGCAAGCTGAGGATCGACAGTCCGACCGCGAGATGCCGCAGCCAGGTGCGATCCCGCGGGATGACCAGGTCGAACATCGTCTTGCCCAGCTGCGTGCTGCGGTTCCGCTTACGCCGCACCATCAAGAGGTAAATAACGACGAGCAGCGGGATGAGCAGCAGCAGCCAGAGCCTCGTCGGAGCGAGAAAGGAGAGGAGCGGAATCATGGACGCCGCCTCTTCTGAGAAAAGTGGTCACGAACGACACAGATCCGACCACATCTGTTGTCGTATCTGACCACTTTCGTAAAGAGGAGATTGCAAACATCCATCATGGCCACTTCGCCCCCAAGGAGATGGCGCCGAGGGCGGCGAGGACGGCGAGGGCCAGTCCGTAACCAGCAAAGCGAGCGGTCACTTCACGATCAGCCTTCTCGTATCCCACATCGGACCCGATGTTCTCGTACACCTTCTTCAGCTGCTCGGCGGTAGCCGCGGCGAAGTAATCGCCGTTGGTGGCGGCGGCGATCTGCTTCATCTCCTGATGGTCGACCGGTACCGGCTCACGCTTGCCGTCCAGATCGACATACCCGTTCTCGGTCCCGTACGCGATTGTGTAGATCGGCACTTTCGCCGTTCTCGCCTCAGCGGCCGCCTGCTGCGGGGACCGACCCGTCTTATTCGAGCCGTCGCTGAGCAGCACAATGGCGCCCGGGGCAATTGAATTCGGATTTTTCGGATCCTTCGGCGCCTGCTGCAAGGCTCGTAAAGCTGTGGCAATCCCCTCACCGATGGCCGTCGAGTCCTGCAGCTGAATGCTGTTGATTGCGTTTTGAACGGTGTTGTGCGCTGTGGTTGGCGGGACCAAGACCGCTGAAGCGCCCGCCATCGAGACAACCGAGACGTTGTATTTCTCCGGCAGCTTGTTGACGAAGTCAATCGCCGCCTGCTTGGCTGCATCGAGCCGGGTCGGCTTCACATCAGTCGCCTGCATCGACTGAGATGCATCGATCACCAGCACGACCGTGGCCCGCTCCCGTGGCACATCGACCTGAGTTTTGGGACGAGCGAAGGCCGCTGTGAGGGTGATCAAGCTCAGCAGCGAGAGTGCGACAGCGAGGTGCCGCCGCCATTGCGACTGCTTGGGTACCACCACATCGAGCATCGAGGTATTGGTGAACCGCATGCCGCGTCGGTTCTTCCGCAGACTCGCGAAGATGTAAGCGAGGATCAGCGCCGGAATGATGAGCAAGATCAGCAGTCGATCTGGGGCCAGAAAGGCGAGCTGCGGAATCAGCTGCTGCACCAGCAGCGCGGAACTCATTTCGTCACTCCCTGGGGCGGGGCGTGCAACATACTCGCCACGCGACGGTACGCCAGCACGAACCGAGCAATGTCTTGCACCCAGTCACGATCGGTCCGCAGCTGGATGTGCCCGACACCTGCACGACGAAGCGAGATACGGATTCGTTCCCGCTGCGCTGCGCTCGCCGCGTCCATCCTGGAGCGCGCATTCGAGTCGCCAGTGTTGACGTAACGTTCGAAGTCGGTCTCGGGATCGCGGATCAACATATCCCCGACGTTGGGAAACTCGATCTCTCGTCGATCGACCACCTCGACCGCCAGCACCTGGTTGCGTACCCCGAGCCGCCGCATCGAGCGCTCCCAGTCAGGCGGCACATTGGGGTCCAGCTCATGATCACCGGGGGTCAGGAAGTCGGACACCACAACGCGAAGCCCGCGCCGCCGCTGCAACCGGGAGAGCTTCTCAACGCTTGCTGCGAGGGTCATGGGGCCGACGGCATGATCGGGGACAAAGGGCTCGGTCAGCATTTTGCGGAGCAGCCCATAGAGCGCGGAGCGACCCGATCGGGCAGGCATCCGGCGGAGGCTTGCCGGCCGCAGAATGTAACCGCCAAATCGGTCGCCCATCTTCTGGCTCAGGAAGCCGATCGTCGCGATCGCGGCAATGCCCAGATCCCTCTTCGTCACCCCTTCCGTTCCCCAGTTCATCGACGGTGTGACGTCGAGCAGGGCCCACACCTCGAGCTCGCGGTCGGAGATGGTGTCGCGAACGTACGGCACGGTAGTCCGGGCGGTGACCGCCCAGTCAATCCTGCGTACGTCGTCCTCGCCCGGAACGTAGATCCGAGCGTCGCTGATGTCCGAACCGGGTCCGGGCAGTAGGCCGAGGTGGTCGCCGTGCAGGAACCCCTCGAGGCGGCGCACGATGGTGAGCTCCAACCTCCGCAGCGCTGCCTCCGGCGCCAACTTGTTCAAAGGAATGGTGGCCCGGGTCGGAGCACCAACGACCGAGGTTACGGCCCCCATGTTCGCCTCCGGAGATGCGAACTGCATGGGAGGACCGGGTGGCGTTGGATTGACCGGCGGAACGGCAGACGGCGGAAAGCTCGCTGAGCCAACGGGCCGACCGCCTGGCGGCGGGTACGACACGTGAGCCTCTAGCTGAAGTCGGGCTGATTAGGCATGTTCGGCACAGGCTGCTGATATTGCGCCGGCGGCTGGTTGTAGTTGTTGGCCGAGGGCACCGTGCGGCCGGGTTGATTCTGGTGGTTCGTCCCAGGCTGTTGGTTCCAGACCGGCGTCGGCGGCGGCACCATGGCCACGATGCGCTCAATCACTTGGGCCGGCGCAATGTTGTCTGCTACGGCGTCAAAGCCGAGCACGATACGGTGCGCCATCACATCTTTGGCCACTGACTGAACGTCGGTAGGAAGCACGTAGTCGCGACCGTGGATCAGGGCTAGGGCGCGGGCGGCAGCCACCAGGCCAAGCGTCGCACGCGGGCTGCAGCCGATCTGGATAACCGACGTGAGATCCGGCAGGCTGAACTCGGCGGGCATACGGGTAGCCAAAACCAGCCGGACGATGTACTCCGCGACAAGGTTGTGGACGAAGACCTCTTCAGCCTGCCGCTGCAGCTGGAGGATCATCTGTGGGTTCAAGACTGGCTGTGAGCTCGGCGGATCGACGCTCATCCGGCGGAGGATTTCGAACTCTTCGTTGCCCGCCGGGTAGGGAACGTCGACCTTGAGCAAGAACCGGTCACGCTGCGCTTCGGGGAGCGGATAGACACCCTCGGACTCAATAGGGTTCTGAGTCGCGATCACGATGAAAGGTTGCGGAACCGGGTAGGTCGTGCCACCAATCGATACCTGCTGCTCGGCCATCGCCTCCAGCATCGCCGCCTGAACCTTCGCCGGCGCGCGGTTGATCTCGTCGGCGAGCAGGAAATTCACGAAGATGGGCCCGAGCTCGACGTCGAACTTCTCCTGGCTTGATCTATAGATGCGGGTGCCGACGATGTCTGAGGGGACCAGGTCGGGAGTGAACTGAATCCGGGCGAATTCACCGCCAACGACGGTGGCGAAGCTGCGTACCGCCAGCGTCTTCGCTACGCCCGGCACACCCTCGAGCAAACAATGGCCTTGGGCAAGCAAAGCAACCATTAGCTGCTCGACCATGTGTTCCTGTCCGACGATCACCCGCTGAACCTGGGCGATGGCGTCGCCGAGGAGCTTCGAGGCGGCTTGATTTCCGGGCTGGCCCGACGTCCGAGCGGCTGGGCGCTCCTCGACGGGTTGGCCAAACGACGGACTACTCACGCACTCTCCTGTTACTCGTCAACGACGTCGTGCGACAGACACGCTGAACCGTCCGCGCTCTTCGCCGGACACCGAGCCATTCTCGCAGACGCAGGACTCAAGGCTATGGGCGTGCGCAAACCCCACGCTGTGACCGACATAAGAGCCAGCTGTGAAATACATTCGAGTGCGCCCTGCATCTGCTTTCTTTTACCCGCAGAACACTCGCGTACGGCGGAGTCTTTCGTTTCATCCGATCAAGTCCTCTCTAACGGCCGAATAGACTCTCCGTGCCCCGCACGCTGTGGTCAGCCTCGTCCGATGGAGGCTGCGAGATGGAGAGTGAATGTCGCCCGCTGAGCCACCGGCCCCGCCACCGGATCCGCCTTGGGCACCCGATTCCCCATCACCGGATTCAGGGTGGCCGGCCCCCGACTCCGCGGACCGAGTCTTTGAGGGCGGATCCGATGAACGTTCGGCGTACGTGCCGGTCACGCCACTGCTAGCTGCGGATCCGCCGAAGGTCGGTGAGTTCTGGCTCGACGCGCGGCTAGATGCAACGCCGGCAGGGATCGCGTTCACCGCACACGACGCGGCCAACACGCCCGCGTTGGTGATCTTGCTGTCCGAGGGGGCAGCGGCAGATGCGGCTGCCCGATCTCGCTTCGCAGGCGAGATCAATGCGTTGCACATCGACAGCGTCCTGGCACGGGGTGGCCATGGGCAGGACGCGGGGCGCATGGGCCGCAAGTTTCGCAAGGAAACCGACGATCCGGTTGCCCCGGACGACCGTCTCGTCGCGCCATGGGCAGCCTTGGTCTCTGACGGCTCGCCAGCCGCAGCAGCACAGGCCGGCCAGATCCTCGACGCAGTACAGATCGCGACACTTCCCCCTCAGGGTGTGCCAGCAGGCCCTGATTATCAGCAGTACTGGATCGAACGCGTCCAGCCCGGGCTGGCGCGCCTCTGGCCGCTACCGTGGCCCGGCCGGTTCGACCGTGCGGGCTGGCGAACGATCTTGGTCTCATGGCTCCTCATGCTGCTGCTTGCCGCGCTGGCCGTACTGATCGCAATCTTGATCTTCCGCAATCAGCCACCCCAATCACCGCCGCCACCAACAGGCAGTTCCGCTCAATCCGGACCACCACAATCGGGTTCGCCACAATCTGGATCTCAGTCGGGGTCTCCGTCGCCAGGACCGTCGGGATCGCCGACATCGGGATCGCCTGGACCATCGGGTACGGAGTCGGGTGGAGGTCAGCCCACGGAATCGGTGACTGGATCGCCTGCGAACAGCCAGAGCCCGCCCTCGAAGCTCTAATGTCAAGCACATCGACCAGATTCTCGATGTCCCCGACTAGCGCGGCTGTGACGTACGCTCCACCCGCACAGCCGGGTTTCTGGATTCGGTTCGCGCGCGGAATCGGCATCTCCCTGCTGCCCGTAATGGTTGCGCTGTACGTCGGCGCGACCACCTTTGATGGCGGCACTTTCCTTCCCTGGCAACCGATCATGGTCGATCTCGGCGTCTATCGGCAGGCTGGGTCGGTGCTGCTTGCCGGTGGCGATTTTTACGATCTTCCCGGGCCTCTGCAGTTTCTGTATCCGCCGTTCGCGGCTGTCTTGGCCGTGCCCTTGGCGATGCTGCCGACGACGGTGGTGCAGGTCGGGTGGACCGCAGCGGGCGCCTTGGCGCTGGTGGCTGTACTGCACCGATTCGGACTCAAGGGCTGGGTGCTCAGCTTGGCTAGCACCGCCGCCGTCTACGTCGTCGAGCCCGTCGTACAGACGCTCGCCTTCGGCCAGCTAGGGATTTTCCTGGTGGCACTGATTGTGTTGGACCTTGTCCCGGGACCGCGGGTGTTTTCTCGCAGGCTGTTGCCGGAGGGAGTGCTGACCGCTGTTGCCACGGCGATCAAACTGACTCCCGCGATCTTCGTTGTTTACCTCCTCATGGTGCGAAAGTTCCGGACATTCTGGACAGCCGTCATCACCGGAATTGTCGTCACGTTGATCACCTTCGCCATCGTGCCAGCGGCATCGTGGGAATTTTGGACCAGGCTGGCGCACGGTGATACCGGGCTTGGGCACAGCATTATCTACTACACGAATCAGTCTGTGATGGCCGACATCGTGCGGATCTTCGGACTCGGACAAGCGGTGGCGATCGTGGGACTCGTGCTCTCGGCGGCGGTCGCCGTAGCCGGTATCTGGGCGGCCATGCTGTGGCATCGGCTGGGAGATATCCGACTAGCCGTGAACCTGTGCGGTGTGGCGGGGCTGCTGGCCTCTCCGGTGTCGTGGTTGCACCACTTCGTCTGGGTGGTGCCGCTGGCGATGAGCCTGATCGAGCGACGACCAATCGGGCCGCGGCGACTCCCCACCTGGTACCTGGCTCTGGGTTGGTTCTTTGTCGCCTGGGTGACGGTGGCACCGTTCACCGAGTTGCCCAACGGAGCAGATGTGGAATTGCAATGGACCTGGTCGCAGCACGTCCTCGCTTCAGTGGCGGCCGTAGCCGGTTTGTTCCTGCTTGCCAGTGCAATCGTCATCGCGCGGCCCCGGGTCTTGACGATCTTCGCTCCCATCCACGCAGTGCCCGGCAGCCAGCGTCAGTGATCTGTTGGGTGGATTGATCTTCGGCAATGCCTCCGACGTTTCTCCGTACAAAGCCACGAATGCAGCCGAAACAGCCCGAAACGCCTTCATTTGTGGACTTGTGCGGAGGAACGAATCAAGAAGGGCTACCGCGACCCGCCAGTATGGTCCTGATGATCACTGCGTACGGGCCAGCTGATCGGTGATGAAGCCGATGATCACTGCCGTCCACCAAAACATCTGCGAGAAACCGGCGAGGACCATGCCGCGCTCGACCATGGGCCGTGCAGGAGTCGGCATCTGGCGTTCCAGAGTCCTTGACGTAGACAAGGCCAACACTCCAACAATCCCCACGCCGACCACGCAGCAAAGCTTGACCACCACTAGCCATGAACTGAGCTGCGGCTCAAGAAGCGCACCAGTAATGGTCAGCCCACTGAGTCCAATCCAAATCATGGGTGTCATTCGATTGGCGACAAGCAAGACGTCGCCGATGGTCGTCCAGCCAAATAAGGAGAGCAGCCCGTACCAGTCGACGGCCAGCACCGAACCGAAGCCGATGACGAGGAAAATGAGGTGGCCGAATAGCGCCGCGACCTGAAGCCAGTGGGGAGGACTAATCAGTGTGGAAATGAAAACCAACGCGAGAATGGCCAAGATCACGACAGCGAGCAGCCGCGTCTCCGAAGGTGTCGCTAGCCAACGGCCCTTCACCGGGCGAGCCAACGAGTGCAGCACAAACAGCTCTCCCCCCTGAAAGACCTCTCCGCGCGATGCAACATGGGAGACTCTACTGCTCACGACTCGATCGGAGAGCACCGGGCCCAGCACGGAGATGTCTACCGTTACAGGGAATTTACAAGATCAACTTGGGTAACTGGCGGCTCGGAAGTTCACCCGGAGGCTGTACAGCGAGCTCGTCGCGGTCATATAGAGGTGATTGCGTTGTCGACCGCCGAATGTGAGATTGGACGTGATCTCTGGCAGCCGTAGCTTGCCGATCAAGGTGCCGTCCGGATCGTAGCAATGCAAGCCGTCATGAGCCGCTCCCCAAAGGCGACCGAGATGATCAAATCGAATGCCGTCATAGCCCTTCTCGTCGGCACAGAACAATTCGCCGCCAGTGAGCTCGCCATGATCAACATCGAAGACTCTGATGTGGTGCAGTTGGCTATCGACGATGAACAGCCGGCGTTCGTCGGGTGAGAAGGCCAGGCCGTTGGGCTGGGCGAAGTCTTCGACCACCGCTGTGATGTCTCCCCCGTCCGGATCGATGCGATAAACGTTGCGCGAATTGATCTCTGATGAGGCTTCGTGGCCCTCGTAGTCGGTATGGATGCCGTAGCTCGGATCAGTGAACCAGATAGACCCGTCCGAATGCTCAACGACATCGTTAGGGCTGTTGAGCCGGTGTTCCTGGTACGAGGCTGCCAGCACCGTGATCGAGCCGTCGTGCTCTGTTCTGGTCACCCGACGGCTGCCATGCTCACAGGCCACGAATCGGCCACGGCGATCAACGGTGCGGCCGTTGCTAAAGCCAGCTGGTGTCAAGAAAACGTCGGTACGCTCGCTGACTTCGTCGTATCGGAGCACGCGATCATTGGGAATATCGCTGAACAACACGAAGCGGCCAGCAGGGTGGTAGGCCGGTCCCTCCAGCCATCGCCCACCGGCAAAGAGGCGGGCAACCTTACGGTCGCCGCCAGTTCCAGCGAACCGCGGATCGAGTACCTCGAACTCGGCAGAGATGAGATCAGGCACGGATCCTCCTCGTTGTCGGTCGTCATGTCTGTAGGCTGCGGCGACTCTATCGACATCAGTCGAAGGCACCGTGGCTATCATCAGCCTCGGCTGACGTAGCACCTGGGGCGGTAGCTCAGCCGGTTAGAGCAGGGGACTCATAATCCCTTGGCCGTGGGTTCGAGTCCCACCCGCCCTACAAAGTCGTGTGTGCCTTCGGCTGATAGTTGACATTCCTATTTCGCTTGATGGGCGACAGTGTTTCGGTTGATGGTTGACACCTACTTCGGCTGATCCTTGACACTCCCGTATGAGGGAGTTGAGTGTGGCGGAGCGGCGCTATCAGGCTGTGCTCGGGGTGATCAAGGACGGTCGGACGGTCACCGAGACAGCGGCGGCGGTTGGAGTGTCGCGGCAGACGTTGCATACCTGGAGGCCGCGGTGTTGGAGATGCGGCGGAAGCATCCGTCGTGGACGACGGCACTGGGCTCGGCTGAGGCCCGGTTCGGTTCTCTCACGCCCAGCGTTCTGTGAGGACCACTGGGTAGTCTGAAATTGCGAACTGACGCACAAACGCACGCTGAATTGACGGAGGTCTGACGTGGAGGTGACTGGGTTCATCACCGCTGTGGTCATCGGATTGATCATCGGTGTCCTGGGCCGGATTGTGGCGCCGGGCAGGCAAAATATTCCGGTATGGCTCACGCTCGTCGTGGGTGTCGTTGCGGCCCTGGTAGGCACGCTCATCGCCTCGGCCCTCGGGGTTGCGGCGACTCGCGGCATTGACTGGATCGAGTTGATCATTCAGGTTGCGCTCGCCGCGATAGGTGTCTCCATCGTCGCTGGCATGTACCACAGGCGCGGCAAGGCCGTCTGACTGCTGGCGGCGGATGCGCGACCCGGTCCCTCTCGGGCGGGCCGGCCGAGCATCTGGATGGGCCGCCTAGCATCTGGATGTGGACGGGGAACATCGGTTCGGGCGGCGCGCGGTCATTGCGTTCGGATGCGCACTTCTGCTGAGTGGCTGCTCGACTAGCGCCACTCCTGCCAGCTCCAGCAGTCCAACCTTTGCCAGCAGCCCGACACCTCGGGAGGCTTGGTCGGTTGTCGCTCTCGGAGACTCGGTGCCACGTGGCACCAACTGCGGATGCACGCCATACCCACAGTTGACCGCCTCGTACATGACCGCGTCTGACCGCCGAGAGGTGAAGGCAACCAACGATGCGGTCGGCGGATTCACCAGCGCGGACGTGGTGAAGCAGGTCAGCTCGGATTCCGCTGTGGTCTCGGATGTGGCGAATGCCGATGTTGTCGAGATCGAGATCGGTGCCAACGATGTCGCGTACAGCGGGTCCTGTGGCACCACCGTCGCGTGTTACCAGCCGATGATCTCCTCGACGGAGCGGAACCTCGACCAGATCGTCGCTCGCATACGCCAGCTCACCGAGGGACGCCCGATCCAGCTGATCTTGCTGGACTACTGGAGTGTCTGGCTCGGCGGTCAGTACGCCGATGCCGAGGGACCGGTTTACGTCGACGCGGTGGCGAGCGTGACCGACCAGGTGAACACCGTCATCAAAAGAACGGCTGCCGACACCGACTCCGGTTACGTCGACCTTCGCGCGATATTCAAAGGCCCGGACTACGGCTCTGACGAGACCCCCTACCTGGCCAGCGACGGCGATCACCCGAATGCTGCCGGACATCAAAAGATCGCCGCCGCCGTGATCGACGTGGTCAGCCAGAGCCTGCATTGAGACGGCCGCTAGCGCGGCTTGCTTGAAAGAGGCGCTCAGCGCCAGTCAAGCTCGGGCGCGAGGTGGCGTAGCACGCTATCGAGGAGGTGGGCGTTGTAGTCCACGCCGAGCTGATTGGGGACGGTCAGTAGCAGCGTGTCGGCGGCTGCAATTGCTTCATCATCGCGGAGTTCCCTGACGAGCCGCTCAGGCTCACCGGCATAAGTCTTGCCGAATCGAGCCAGCCCTCCGTCCAGGTAACCGACTTGGTCCTGGCTATCTGCCGCGTCCCCGAAGTACGCCCGATCAAGGTCGCTGACGACCGGGAAGATGCTTCGGCTGACTGAAACTCGCGGCTCCCGCTGATGACCGGCGGCTTTCCACGCGTCACGGAAGAGCTGAATTTGCTCGGCCTGCAGCTTGTGGAACGGCACGCCAGTGTCCTCAGTAAGCAGGGTGGAACTCATCAGGTTCATGCCCTGCTCCCCCACCCACTCAGCAGTCCGGCGGGTCCCGGCCCCCCACCAGATGCGGTCGCGAAGCCCCGGCGAGTGTGGCTCGATCCGGAGTAGGCCGGGTGGGTTGGGGAACATCGGCCGCGGATTGGGCTCGGCGAATCCCTCGCCCCTGATCACCTCGAGAAAGACCGCGGCGTGCTCACGAGCCATGGCTGCATGATCGGATCCCTCGGCCGGCGTATGCCCGAAGTAGCGAAACCCGTCGACCACCTGCTCCGGCGATCCGCGGCTAATACCCAGCTGGAGCCGTCCACCGGAGATGAGGTCCGCCGCGCCGGCGTCCTCCGCCATGTAGAGGGGGTTCTCATAACGCATGTCGATCACGCCCGTGCCGATCTCGATACGGCTCGTCTTCGCGCCAATCGCAGCGAGGAGCGGGAAGGGAGAGGACAACTGGCGCGCGAAGTGGTGCACCCGGAAGTAAGCGCCGTCGGCCCCGAGCTCTTCAGCCGCGACCGCCAGATCGATGGACTGGAGTAGTGCGTCGGAGGCTGAGCGGGTCTGGGACTGCGGCGACGGCGTCCAGTGACCGAACGACAAGAACCCGATCTTCTTCATGCCTCCATGCAACAACAGCGAAGGACTTCGTGATTCGCTGGGTCGGCAGAAGCGCTACCGGAACCAGGTGAGGCCGTGATCACGCGAGATGACGTCCTCGCTGCACGCAGACGTATCAACGGCTATGTGCGCCGTACGCCGCTACTGCGGCCCGAGACGCGAACGGCGCCGCTTTGGCTGAAGTGCGAGTTTCTGCAGCACACTGGCGTATTCAAGACACGTGGGGCCTTCAACCGTCTCCTCGCGGCCCGGGAACGCGGTGAGCTCGACCCGTCGGCCGGCGTCGTGATTGCCTCGGGCGGCAACGCGGGACTCGCCAACGCGTACGCCGCAGCCACGCTTGGGGTCAGCGCCACCGTATTCGTGCCGGAGACTGCACCGTTGGTCAAGATCGACCGGATCCGCGAGTACGGCGCCGAAGTCCGCCAGGTGGGCGCCGAGTATGCGGAGGCATCTGAGGCTGCTATCGAGTTCGCCAAGACTCGCGGGGCCCTCTTAAGCCACGCGTACGACCACCTCGAGGTCGCAGCAGGGGCCGGCACGCTCGCCGAGGAGATCTTCGAAGACGAACCAAGCATTCAGACTCTCATCGTCGCCGTTGGTGGCGGCGGTCTCTACGCCGGCATCGCAGCCGCGGCACGCGATCGGGCACACGTCGTTGTTGTTGAACCGTTCACCTGCCCGACACTGCACGCGGCGCTCGACGCGGGCCACCCCGTGGATGTCGCCGTGTCCGGCGTAGCGGCAGACTCACTCGGGGCACGCCGGATTGGCGAGATCGCGTACGGCATCGCTTCGCGAGTTGCCCCGACCTCCGTCCTGGTGGACGACGACGCCATCGTCTCCGCGCGGTTGCAGCTCTGGCGCTCTTACCGGATACCGGCGGAGCACGGAGCCGCAACCGCGTTTGCCGCGCTTACCTCCGGCGCGTACCGGCCCAGCCCGGGCGAGCGTGTCGCCGTGATCGTGTGCGGAGCAAATACCGATGTGCGCACGTTGGACCCCGAGTGACGCCGACTCATGGAGTTGCCGACGTCACGCTTGCTTGACAGCGTCGGCCCGCGCAACGGCAGCGATGGGAATGATCAACAAGGCGAGCAGGCCGCCTGCGATGGTGAGCGTGCCAAAACTCGAGGCTGCGATGATCAGACCAGAGCTCAGCCCAGCACCAGCCCCAGCGAGAGCGATGCCGAGATCGACCACGCCTTGGGTACGAGCACGCGTCTCCAACGGCGCAGCATTGGTCACCAGGGTTGTACCGCTGACCAGCCCCAGGTTCCATCCCACGCCAAGCAGCACCAGGGCAAGCACCAATGTCGCCACCGAGTCGACCGGCGCCCACGCGGCGATCAGCCCGGCTGCGAGCAAGGTGATGCCTGCAGCCACAGCGACGGCGAGATAGCCAAAACGATCGACGAGCCAACCCGAGAACGGTGACGGGAGAAACATGCCGGCAATGTGAGCGCCGATGACGATGCCAGTGACACCGATCGCGTAGCCATGGTGCTCGATGTGGATCGGGGTGATCGTCATGATCGCGACCATGATCAACTGGGTGAGGATCATAATGCCAGCCCCGCCCGCCAACGCCCACGACCACGTTCTCCCGGACTGAGCAGCGGCTGGCGATGTCAATGGCTGCCACGTGGGATTGTCCGCCGGCGACGAGATAGCGGCGGCCCTGCTCTGCGCCAAGAGCAAAGGATCCGGCCTCAGCAGGAGCCAAAGCACCACGGCCCCTGACACGTATGCAAGAACAGCAAGCATGAATGGACCCGCAAGGGCTGGAACACCGAAGCGGCCGGCCACGGCGCCCGTGACCTCGACCAGATTGGGGCCAAGGATCGCCCCGACTGCCGTAGCGACCAACACGATGCTGACCGCCCGCCCGCGACGGGAGGGTGCGGCCAGGTCTGCTCCCGCGTAGCGGGCCTGCAGATTCGTGGCGGCGCCAGCGCCGTAAACCAGCAGCGATGCGAAGAGCATTACAAGGTTGCCGATGCTGGCCGCAACCACGACTCCTACGCTGCCTAGGGCGCCAATCAGATAGCCCCCGCTCAGTCCTGCGCGGCGACCGAAACGCTGACTGACCCGGCCCAGGACGATCGCCGCCGCTGCTGAACCGATGGTGAAGAAAACGGTGGGCAGTCCAGACAAGCGGCTGGAGCCCAACATCTGCTCGGCCAGCAGCGCACCGACCGTAATGCCGGCGGCAAGCCCAGCGCCGCTCAAGATCTGCGCCAGCAGCAGAACGGCGAGAGTCCGCCGTTGCTCAGGCGCATCCTCGGTGAGGCTCGCATGGGTTGAGCCTGCGGGGCCAGTCATGGCGCATCAGCGCCCTAGCTGTTCGGCGAGCTCAGTCAGCCAGCCGGCAAAGCCTTGTGGACCGTCGACAACGACATCCGACAGCTCCGTGAGGGCATCTTCCTCGTCCGAGCTGGAGCACACGAGGAGTCCGGCCAGGCCTGTCTTTTCCAGATCCCGGACAGCACGAAAGGCCGCTAGATCACCAAGATCATCCCCAGCGAAGATCACCTGACGGGCGCCGGTCTCCGCCACTATGGCCTGCAGCGCCCGGCCCTTGTCCACCCCTGGCGCTCGGATCTCCCACACGTTCTTGCCCTGTTCCACCACCAATCCGTGACGAGCCGCCAGCTCGTGCAGCGGTGTGGACAATGCGGCGAATGCCGCCCGGGGGTCCGACAGCTTGCGGGTATGGACTGCGAGTGCCCGTCCCTTGTTCTCGACCGTAACCTCGGCAAGATCAAGTGACTGCACGATTGCCGGGAGCTCCTCGGCGACGGCAGTGATCTCTGGGGGATCCGGCGGCAGCTGGTACGTGTCGTCGGCGGCGCTCCAGCGCTCGACTCCGTACTGGCCCAGCACGGTCATCGACCGCAAGCCGTTCACCTCCCGAAAGCGGCCGAGGCGAACTGCCGTACGCGCTGGGCGGCCAGTGATCACGACCACAGCGCCCACGCGATGCCCGAGCCGGCCGAGTGCTGCCACAGCTTCCGGATTCGCGTACGCCTGCTCCGGGTCGTCGACAATCGGTGCCAAGGTGCCGTCGAAATCCGTTGCGATGAGGGTGTCCGACGGCGAGCTTAAGATCGCCTGGAGAGCCTTGGCCCCGGCGGCCGTCAGCGGTTCGGGAAGGCTCATGTGCCGAGCCTTCCAGAGATCGTGTCGGGTATCCACACCGCGGGTAAGGGGATAAACCAAGCGCCCTGCGCCAGCCCAAGGGTCTTATCGCACCTGTGCTCGCTGGTCCCTGACCGCAGGGTGCCACTAAGGTCGAAGGACAACGCCGTAGGGAGGTCACGACGTTCATGAGTCCCAAACGCGAAGAATGGAAGCTGGATCCGGCCTCCTTCGTCGTCGTGGCGAACAGACTCCCCGTCGACCGTGTGGAAGGCCCGGACGGCACCGCCGACTGGCGACCGTCGCCCGGCGGGCTCGTCACGGCATTCGACCCGATCATGCACAAGCGCCATGGTGCCTGGGTCGGCTGGCATGGAGCACCTGATGAGGGACTGGAACCCTTCGAAGAGGACGGGCTTTCGCTGGTTCCGGTCCCGCTGTCGTCATCAGATGTCGCGGAGTACTACGAGGGATTCTCCAACGCGACGCTCTGGCCGCTGTATCACGACGCCATCGCAACGCCGCAATTCAATCGGGAATGGTGGGAGACCTATGTCGCGGTGAACCAGCGATTTGCCGACTACACGGCGAAGGTGGCAGCCGAGGAAGCGGTGGTCTGGGTTCAGGACTATCAGCTGCAGCTGGTGCCGCAAATGCTGCGTGAGCAGCGTCCGGACCTCAGGATCGGATTCTTCCTGCACATTCCCTTCCCTCCCACCGAGCTTTACGTCCAACTCCCGTGGCGGCGGCAAATTCTCGAAGGTCTGCTCGGGGCGGATCTGGTCGGGTTCCAGCTGCCTGGTGGGGCTCAGAATTTCGTTCGGCTCGTCCGGCAGCGACTCGGCCTGGAGACCCTGCGGGATCGGATTCGGATGCCGAACGGCCGCCAGGTGCTCGCCCGCGCGTATCCGATTGCCATCGACGCCAAGGGTCTCAACGAGCTGGCGGCTAGCGACGAGGCCGCCGAGCGTGCAGAGGGTGTCAGGCGTGATCTTGGTGACCCACGGGTGATGTTCCTCGGCGTCGATCGGCTGGACTATACGAAGGGGATCGTGGAGCGAATCCAAGCTTTCGGGGAGCTGATCGCCGAGGGACGGATCGACCCGGACGAAGCCGTACTCCTCCAGCTGGCCATTCCCTCTCGCGAGCGAGTAGATCTCTACCGGCAGCTCAGAGACGACATCGACCGACTGGTTGGCCGCATTAACGCCGAGGGCCAGCGGATCGGCCGACCGCCCATCATCTACCTGCACACCTCGTATCCGCGCATTGAGATTGCCGGGATCTATCGAGCGGCCGACGTCATGGTCGTCACACCCCTGCGCGACGGCATGAACTTGGTCGCCAAGGAGTATGTCGCGTGCCGTCAGCGCGATGACGGTGCCCTGGTGCTCAGCGAGTTCACCGGAGCGGCCCGGGAACTGCGCCAGGCGTACCTCGTCAACCCGCACGACATCAACGGCCTCAAGGATCGGCTCGAGGAGGCCATGAACGATTCCTCGCGCAACAAGGCCCGCCGGATGAAGGCGATGCGCCGCCAGGTGTTCGAAAACGACATCGACAGATGGGCGAGCACGTTCCTCGAGGATTTAGAGGGCCTGAACGGAAAGCCAAGCACCCAAGCGGCCGGCTGAGTCCCCTCAGAGTGGGTCCTTGGTGTCAGCCAGGCGTTTCTCCGCAAATGGCCACGAATGTTGCTCAAATGGACCGATTCGGCCATCATTCGCGGCCTTGTGCGGACCGACGGTCAACGTTGAGAGTTCATTGATAGTCGATATGACATCCCGGCCCAGTGTCACATCCGTACCGCCGACGGCGTCTCATGGAAGACAAGCATCTGGGAGGAGTGCGCGCGGATGGCGTCCGAGGAGGTCTTCGAGGAGCTGCGTCCCAGGCTGACCAGAGC
>Ga0307287_10000258_pt1 | contig 19803 bp, 20 predicted proteins | sample ER_DNA_141_FD_194485 | JGI IMG/M metagenome (GOLD analysis project Ga0307287, IMG submission 194485) | Bulk soil microbial communities from the East River watershed near Crested Butte, Colorado, United States - ER_DNA_141 | ecosystem: Environmental > Terrestrial > Soil > Floodplain | place...
TCTGCATGAGGCTGCCCTCCGTTAGCTCCAGCGTGAGCGCCGCCGGTTCCAGCTCGCTCTCCTCGAGGATCTGGCGGACCCGTGCGACCAGGTCGGGCTCCAGCAGCTGCCGCGTGCTGAGGTTGACGCTGACGCGGAGGTCGGACGCCTCCGGATGTTCGGCGCGCCACGCGACGGTCTGTCTGCACGCCTGGCCGAGCACCCAGAGACCCAGGGGAACGATGACCCCCGTGTCTTCGGCGATGTGGATGAACTCGAGGGGCCCGAGCAGCCCGCGGGTCGGATGGTTCCAGCGCACGAGCGCCTCGACGCTCAGCGCCTTCCCGGTCTCGAAGTCGACGATCGGCTGGTAGTGGACGACGAACTCGTGGCGGATCAGGGCGACCTCGAGGTCGGCCTGGACCTCGAAGCGCTCCAGGGCGCGGGCGTGCATGAACGGACGGAAGAACTCGTACCGAGCCTTGCCGGCGGCCTTGGCGGCGTACATCGCGGTGTCTGCGTTCCGGATCATCTCGTCGGTGTTCGACTCCCCGGCGACGCTGAGCGCGATCCCGATCGTCGCGCGCACGAACAGCTCGCGTCCCCGGACCTCGAACGGAACGGAGAACGCCGCCAGGAGACGGTCCGCCATGGCGCGAGCGCTCGTCTCGTCGGCGTCGTCCTCCAGCAGGATGCCGAACTCGTCCCCGCCGATCCGCGCGACCGTGTCGCTCGACCGACCCTGGAACTGGAGGCGTTGCGCGGCGGCGATCAGCAGCTGGTCGCCCGCGTCGTGTCCGAGGCTGTCGTTGACCGTCTTGAAGCCATCCAGGTCCAGCAGGAAGACCGCGGACCGACTCCCCGTGCGGGTGGCACGAGCGAGCGTGTGTTCCACACGGTCGCGGAATACGGCCCGGTTCGACAAGCCGGTCAGCGAATCGTGGAACGCCTGCTGCGCCAGCTCTTCCTGCAGGAGCTTCCGGTCGGTGACGTCGCGCGTGTTGAGCACGAGACCCTTGACGGTCGGGTCCGTCGTCTGGTTGCTCACGATGCTCTCGACCGATCGCCACGAACCGTCTTGGTGGCGCAGCCGGTATTCCGCCGTCGCTGAGGCGGAGGGGTCGGCCGAGGTAGCGAGGTCTGCGAGGATCGAGCGGAGACGCGCTCCGTCGTTCTCGTCCAAGAGCGCCACGTAGCTCGTCCCGATCAACTCTTCCGAGCTCACCCCGACCAGCTGCTGCGCGGACGGGCTCTGGTACCGGATCTCGCCGGTCGCGTCGAGGACCGTGATCAGGTCCGACGCGTTGTGCACGAGCGAACGGAACTGTGCCGCGCGTCGAGCGGCGGTCATCCGGAGGAACCACGCCATGCCGAGCGCCGCGATCGCACCGAGCACCCCGAGCGCGATGACGACGGCCACGAGCCGCGCCAGTGCGGACTCGGTCTCGCGGGTCATCTGACCGACGGCATCGTTCGAGATGCTCGTGACCTGCGCGCCCGCGATCCGGAGGTTGCGGAGCGCTTCCTGATATCCGGGTTGGCCGGCCCGCATCGGGTAGAGGTCGTCACCGACCGCGATGAGCTCTCGGATCAGGCGGTTCTCTTCCTCGAGCTTGGCCACCACGAGGCGATCGTGGCTCGCGGACCGGATCTGGATCTCCTCGTCGGCGCCCTGCACCGCGAGCACCTCGCCACCGTGCAAGAGGGCGTCCGCGTTCGCGAGGAGCTGCTCCGCGTCCGCTCCCGGGTCTGCCTGGATCCCGAGGGTGGTCAGGACGACGTCCTTCTCGTACCGCTCGGCGAGGGCCCGCTGCCGGGCCGCCACGTTCACGCTGAGCGCCGACCCGCGTTGGTCGGCGATCGCTCGTGCGTTGTAGCCGACGATGACCGTGATGACCACGAGGTAGACGGCCAGCGTTCGCCCGATCCGCCGATCGAGGTGCAGTGCACCCGGCGCGAGGAGTCGTCGGCCCGCGGCACCCTTACGCATGCGCGCCGACCTCCAAGACGGCGTGCATCCCGCCGAGGTAGTGACCGTCCAGGTTGCAGAAGAAGACGTAGCGACCTGGGGCGAGGGTGAGGGGAAGCGTGCCGATCGTCCCGGCGGCGACGTCGTTGAGCTCTCCGACCCCGTCCAGCCAGTCCTCGTTCACGCTCAGCCCATCGGGACCGAGGGGCAGTCCGTCCGCCGGGAGGTTCGTCCGAACGACCACGAACTCGTGCGTGGCGGGCGCGTCGTTGTGGACCTGCAAGACGACGTCGCCCCCGGCCACCGAGGGCGTTGCGGTCTCGATACGGAAGTCCCGCAGCGTGATGTCGACGACCGGGCCTTTCGGTTGCGGTGCAGCGGAACACGCGACAGGTGCGAGCAGAGCGAAGCCGCCTATGGCGAGGCAGAGGCGGATCCTCTTTCGGATGTCCCGGTCCACAGCGAACTCCACGCTTGAGCGTCTGGAGTGCTCATCGGGTCTACCGACCTTCGGCTTAAGGAAACCGGCCGTCGCGGGTCGGGTCCGGAAGCAGGGCGCCGTCGTAGGGTGGCGGACGATCGCGAAGAGGGAGGCCTGACGATGCGGAAGATCGTGGCGGGGCTGTTCATCTCGCTGGACGGCGTGACCGAGTCACCGCAGAACTGGAACATGCAGTACTTCAACGACGAGATGGGGCAGGCGATCGGCGCGAGCATGGCGCAGAAGGACACCCTGCTCCTCGGTCACAACACGTTCGATGAGTTCGCGGCGTACTGGCCCGACAAGACCGGTGATGACGATCCGTTCGCTGACTTCATCAACGACACGCAGAAAGTGGTCGTCTCGACCACGCTGGGCGATGTCGACTGGCAGCCCACGACCGTCCTGCGCGACCTCGACGCCGTCCGGACGCTCAAGATGCAGCTCGGGAAGGACATCGGGATGACCGGCAGCGTGACGCTCGTGCGCTCGCTGCTGCAGGCGGGCCTGCTCGATGAGCTCGACCTGATGATCCACCCGATCGTCCTTGGATCGGGGAAGCGTCTGTTCGACGACGTGACGGCGCAGATGCCGCTGGAACTGTTGAAGTCCGAGACGTTCAAGACCGGCGTGATCTCGGCGACCTACGGCCCGCCGGCTGGGTAGGGGTTGTCCTCTGGCGTCCGCCCGCCTGCCAGCCCATACTCCCCGCAACGAGTCTGGGGGACCGGATGGGCGATCGACCGGCTGACGGGCCCGCGGGCGAGCCGGCGGGCATCCGAACGTTCCTCATCGCAGACGTCCGCGGCTACACGCTGTTCACGCAGGAACGCGGGGACGAAGCCGCCGCCAAGCTCGCCGCCCGGTTCGCCGGGATCGCGCGCGAGGCGGTGGAGGAACACGGCGGCTCGGTGATCGAGCTTCGCGGCGACGAGGCGCTCGCGGTCTTCGCGTCGGCGCGTCAGGCGATCCTTGCCGCGATCCGCGCTCAGGATCGCTTCCTCGAAGAGACCCTCGCCGACCCCACGCTCCCGCTTCCGGTCGGGATCGGGCTCGACGCCGGTGAAGCCGTTCCGGTCGAGGGCGGCTATCGGGGCGGGGCGCTCAACCTGGCTGCCCGGCTGTGCGGGCAGGCCGGCGCGGGAGAGATCCTGGCGAGCCAGGGCGTGATCCACCTCGCTCGCAAGGTCGACGGCGTGCGGACGCAGGATCGAGGCGAGCTGCATCTCAAGAACCTGACGGAGCCCGTCCGCGTCTTCCGGCTGATCTCCGAGGAGTCGGATCCTGCGATCCAGTTCCGCGAGTTCGCTCCGGCGCCGCCGAAGCGGGAGGCGGCTCCGATCCGCCTGGCTCGCGCGCACCCGGTCATAGCCGCTCTCGTCGCACTCGCGTTGATCGCCGCGGTCGCCTTCCCCGCCGGGCTCGCGCTTCGATCGGGTGGTGCGGAGGCGACGATCGCCGGCGACGCGCTCGCGATCGTCGGTCTCGACAGCGGCAAGCTCGAAGGATCCGTTGCGCTCGCGTCGCGGCCCGGCGACATCGCGGTCGACACCGGCGACGGCTCCGTCTGGGTGACGTTTCCGGACCGCGGCGTCGTCCAGCAGATCGACCCCGAGACGAAGTCCATCCGGGACACGATCCCCGTGGGAGCGGACCCGGGCGGCATCGCGATCGGAGACGGCTCGATCTGGGTGTCGAACGGCGGCAGCTCGACCGTGTCGCGGATCAGTCCCGATACCAACGCGGTCGTCGACACGATCGACGTCCCGGGCGGGCCGGCCGGCATCGCGGTCGACCAGCACGGCGTCTGGGTAGCGGACAGCTTCAACGCGTCGGTCTCGCAGATCGACCCTGTGAACGGAACGGTCAAAAGCACGATCCCGGTCGGTGACCACCCCGTGGACGTTGCGGTCGACGATCACGGCGTGTGGGTGGCGAACGCCGTGTCCGGCTCGTTCTCGCTGATCGATCCGGTCAGTGGCACCGAGGTTCAGCAGACACCGGTGGGCAACGGCCCGCAGGCGATCGACGCTGAGCCGGGGGGCGTCTGGGTGGCGAACTCATTGGACGGAACCGCTTCCCGGATCGATCCGAACACGAACACGATCGGGCAGACGATCCGAACAGGCTCGTCCCCGAGCGCCGTGACGTTCGCCGGCGGATCGACGTGGGTATCCGAGGGTCCCGAGGGTTCCGTCGCGAGGATCGGATCCGGATCGAGCTCGGTCGACGAGACGATCCCCCTGGGATCCGAGACCGGCCAGGAAGCCGCCGGCGAGGGAGTGCTGTGGGTGAGCGTCCGGGGCTCACAGGCGGCACACCGGGGCGGGACGCTTACGGTGCGGGCGCTGGACGCGAGTTTCGACACCCTCGACCCGTCGATCACGATCCTCACGCCGACGTGGTACATGCTCGCTCTCACGAACGACGGCCTGGTGGGCTTCCCTCGGACGGGAGGCCTGGAGGGGACGACGCTCGTGCCCGACGTTGCGCAGTCCCTTCCGGAGCCGAGCCCGGACGGGAAGACGTACACGTTCCACCTGCGCCAGGGGATCAGTTATTCGAACGGAGAGCCCGTGCGCCCGGGCGACTTCCGTCGCGCGATCGAGCGGGTGTTCGCGAACCTGGACGCGAACGGGGATCCGTCGCCGGGCGTCGCATACATGTCGGGCATCGTCGGTGCTGATGCCTGCACGCCCGGACATCCGTGCAACCTGTCGAAGGGGATCGAAACAGACGACGGCGCGGGCACGGTCACGTTCCACCTGACCGAGTCAGAGCCCGACTTCCTCTATCGCCTGGCGTTGCCGTTCGCATTCGCCGTGCCCGCTGACACGCCGGACCGGCTGGGGAAGGACCAGCTCGTTCCGGCGACGGGGCCTTATGTCGTGGAGCACTCCACGGCGGGCAAGGAGATCGTGTTCGACCGCAATCCTCATTTCACCTCGTGGCCTGCGAGGCCGGACGGGTTCCCCGACACGATCGTCTGGCGTCTCGGCTCCGATCCTCGGCGGATGGCCGCAGACGTTCTGGGCGGCAGCTCCGATCTCATGTTCACGGCGCCGGATCCAGATCAGTTCAACGAGCTCTCCAGGAACGATGCCGGCCAGTTCCATCTGACGCCGGCGCCGGCGACATGGTTCATGAGCCTCGACACCCAGGTGGCCCCATTCGACAACGTCGACGTTCGCCGAGCGCTGAACTTCGCTGTGGATCGCCGTCGCGTCCAGAAGCTGATCGGGAACGGCACGACACCGACGTGTCAGATCATGCCGCCGAACTTCCCCGGATATGCGCCGTACTGTCCCTATACCCTTGCCCCGGGTGGGGTTTGGACGGCGCCGGACCTCGCGAAAGCGCAGAAGCTCGTGGATCGATCGGGCACGGCTGGGATGAACGTGACGGTTTGGTCCAGCCCCCCATTCTTCGCATCGGTCGGGAGCTACTTCGTGGGCTTGTTGAACGACCTGCGTTACCACGCCACGCTGAAGTCGGTCGACATCGATAGTTATCGAGCCGCTCTCTACGGCAAGCCTCGGCAGTCCCAGATCGCCTTCTCGGGCTGGTCCACGGACTACCCCGCGGCATCCGGCTTCATCGGCGCGCTCGCCGGCTGCACATCGCCCGGGAACGAATCCGGTTTCTGCGACCCGGCGATCGATGCTCGGATGGCTCGAGCAGAGCGTCTCCAGATCACCGACCCGGCGAAGGCACGCGATGCGTGGGCGTCGATCGAACACGACGTGATCGACCAGGCGCCTTGGGTCCCCTTGGTGAACCGATCCTTCGCGAACCTCGTGTCCCAACGCCTCGGCAACTTCCAGGTCAGTCCGCAATGGGGCCCGCTCGTGGACCAGATGTGGGTGCAGTGATCGCGGTCCTGTACGACGAGGACTGTGGGTTCTGCCGCTGGTCCACCGACAAGCTCAAAGCGTGGGACGCGCGACGTCGGCTCACGTTCGCAGCGATCCAGAGCGCACGTGGAGCGGAGCTGCTGGTCGCCGTTCCGGAGGCTCAGCGGCTCGATTCGATGCACGCCGTCACGCCGGACGGCAGGGTGTGGTCGGGCGGCCAGGCCGTTCGGGTGATCCTGGCCCAACTGCCGGGCGGGAGGATCATCGCGTCGATCGCAGCGGCCTTCCCCGGTGCGACCGAGTGGATCTATCGTCTGGTCGCTCATCATCGCCAACGACTCGGTCGGATGCTCGGCCAACGTGCGTGCAGCGTCGACCCGACCGCGGGCGGTTCGCTCACGAAGTAGACGTATCCCGGCGCCTCGCATACGGTCGAGGGCATGGCGGTCGCCGAGCGGCAGATGCGCATCCAGGCCTCGCTCGCGCCGTTCCTGCGCGGGATCATGGGATCCGCTGCGCTCATGGGCGACCCCGATGCCTGCGATTTCCTCGCCGGCAATCCGGAGGTCCCGGCGCTTCCCGGCTACGTCGAGACCCTCCAGAAGTGGCTCGAGCCGCAGGACCGACGCTGGTTCGCGTACGGGATGCCGGACCCGCGGGCCGCGGAGGCGGCCGCAACCGAGCTCAGCGATGAGCTGGGCGTCGCCTTCGAGCCGGACGACATCCTCCTCACACGTGGCGCCCACGGCGCGATGGCGCTCGCGATGGCGACCGTGCTCGATCCCGGTGATGAGGTCGTCTTCATCAGCCCGCCGTGGTTCTTCTACGAAGCGCTGATCCTGGGCGCGGGCGCGACGCCGGTCCGCGTGCGGGCGAACGAGACGACATGGGACCTCGATCTGGACGCGATCGCAGCAGCGCTGTCGCCGCGCACCCGCATGGTCCTGATCAACACGCCGAACAATCCGACCGGGCGGATCTATCCGGACGACACGCTCGCGCTGCTCGCCGCGCTCCTGGAACGGCACTCGGACGGTTCCGCACGACCCATCTACCTCCTGTCCGACGAGGCGTACAGCAAGATCCTGTTCGACGGGAACGTGATGCGGTCGCCGGCACGCCACTACGACCGCACGCTCGTCGTTCACACCTTCAGCAAGAGCGCGCTCGCGCCGGCCCAACGTCTGGGTTACCTGGCGATGCCGCTGACGATGCCCGACCGTGAGGCGCTGCGTCAGGGTGCGATGTCCGCGAGCTTCTCGACGTCCAACATGGCACCGGACGCCGTGATGCAGTACGCGTTGCCCGATCTGCTGCACATCACGGTGGACATGAACAAGCTGCAGCTCCGCCGCGATCGGCTGCTCGAGGCCTTGCGTGCAGCCGGCTACCAGGTGCACACGCCGGAAGGCACGTTCTATCTGCTGGTGCGCTCACCGATCCACGACGAGTCTTCGTTCGTCCGGCGACTCATGGAGGACAAGGTCGTGGCGATGTCGGGCGACATGTTCGAGATGCCCGGATACTTCCGGCTCTCGATCACCGCGACGGACGAGATGGTCGAACGAGCGATCCCCGTGTTCGAGAAGGCGATCAGCGAAACCCGCTGACGACAGGAAGGGAGGAACGGCATGGACAAGGTGGTGCATTTCGAGATCCCGGTGGACGACCGCGGCCGGGCGAAGGAGTTCTACGCCACGGTCTTCGAATGGGACGTGCAGGATTCCGACATGGGTGGCGGCAGCGTCTACACCTTGGCCGGCACGGTTGCGACCGACGAGAAGATGCAGCCGAAGGAGACGGGCGCGATCAACGGCGGTCTGATGGATCGGACGTCCGACCTATCGGTACCGGTGATCACGATCGGCGTGGACTCGATCGACGACTCCTTGAAGAAGGTCGAGGCCGGCGGCGGCAGCACGATCACGCCTCGGACGCCGATCCCGGGCATGGGCGCCTTCGGCTACTTCCGGGACACCGAGGGCAACGTGATGGGCCTCTGGGAAACCCAGATGTGAGCGATCTTCGGATCTCAAGCACCCGCTGAAGCGAGCGGCGGCACGTACCGATCCCGATGCGGAAGATCGTCTTGATGTTGTCGGTGTCGCTCGACGGCTTCTTCGAGGGGCCGAACCGTGAGCTCGACTGGCAGCTGGTCGATGATGAGCTGCACTCGCACTTCAACGAGGTGCTCGGCGCGATGGGAGCGTTCCTGAGCGGCCGTGTCACCTACGAGCTCATGGCCGGGTTCTGGCCGACGGCCGACGAAGACCCCTCGAGCACGAAGCCGATGGTGGAATTCGCCCGGATCTGGCGCGAGATGCCCAAGATCGTCTATTCGACCACGCTGGATCACGCCGACTGGAACGCCACCGTGGTCCGCGACGTCGTGCCTGCTGAGGTGCTGAAGCTCAAGGAACAGCCTGGCGGAGACCTTGCCCTCGGTGGGGCCGACCTTGCGGCAGCCTTCATGCGATACGACCTGATCGACGAGCACAGGCTCTACGTGCACCCGGTGCTCATCGGACGCGGGAAGAGGCTGTTCGAGCCTTCAGACGCCAAGGTCGATCTGCGGTTCGCCGAGACCCGCTCCTTCGGCAGTGGCGTCGTCCTGCTTCGGTATGAGCGTCCGCATGGGGGAGAGCCGAGATAGCCGCGACGAAGGTGTGACGCCGACGTCACGTTCCCGTTGCAACCCTTCCCTCGCCGTCGTTCTCGGGAGGATGCTCGCGGCATGGACGCGACGGTGAGTGGGGCTTCATCTTGATCGGCGCCGGCGCCCTGGTGGCCGGCATCGTCGGTATCGCGCTCCCGCCTGGCGAACGCCTCGGCGCATTCCTCACGCTGGTGGTCGGTGCGGGTGTCGGCGTCGCTGCGCTCGCAGTAGGAACCCGCAACGTGAGCCAGCAGAGTGACGGCGAATCGGCGTTCCTGGTCGCCTCGGCACTTGGGTTCATCGCCGTTGTGGCGAGCTCGGCGATCCTCTGGATGCGTGCAAGTCGCACGACGCTTTCCTCGGATCAGGCCGCCCAGGCACCCAAGCCGCGGAGGCTAGCGCTCGAGCGTGGGCCACCGCCACGCGTACCAGATGATCAGCAAGAGCAGTGCTCCCTCGGCGATGCTCAGGAACCAGAAGTACACCCACGATTCCCCTATGACGGACGCGACGATCGAGACGATGTACAGGATCGGCAGCACGATGTTGGCCCAGCGGCTGACCGTTGGCCGGAGGACCAAGGTCAAGAAGATCATCAAGCTCGCGATCGCGACATAGACCGACGCCGCGAGCAGGAACGTCTGCGTGATCTCGATCCCGGAGATCTTGCCGCCTCTGATCTCATCGATGCGTCCAGGGACGAAGAGTCCGAAGATGTCCCCGTACGCGAACAAGAACAGCATCGCGACCCAGAGGGCAGCGATCTTCAGCCGGACACCGATCCTCACGCCTTCGGGCATGTGGGAGTCAGAAGTCATCGACACCTTTGCCTCCATTCCTCGGTCCTCTTCCGAGCGCACAACCATAGAGGCAGGCTTGTCCCTCGCGTAGCCTGAGGAGGGGCAAGCGGTAAACCGAGGAGGGGACGCGATGGCACCGGACGAGGCGAACGACCACGACGGCGCGTCACCGGACGAGAGCACGAAGGAGCGCGTCGATCGGGAGCTGATCGAGCTCCTGAACGAGGTTCGCGTGGCGCTCCCCGGCGTGCAGGTGTTGTTCGCGTTCTTGCTCGTCGTCCCGTTCAATCAGCGGTTCGTGGAGCTGACGACGGCGGAGCGCTGGGTCTACTACGCTGCCCTGCTGTCGACCGCGGTGGCGACTGTCCTCCTGATCGCGCCGTCCTCGTACCACCGACTCCGCTTCCGGGAGGGCGGCAAGGAGCAGATGTTGCTCACGTCGAACCGACTGCTCGTGAGCGGTCTGGCATTCGTGGCTCTTTCGATAGCACTCGCCGTGGGCCTGATCAGCGAGTTCGTCTTCGGGCCGGGCCCCGGTCTGGTGGCCGGGCTCGGGATCGCAGCGTGGTTGGCGTGGTTCTGGTACGGCCTTCCCATGTCCCGCCGAGGTAGAGATGAGCGCGGGATAGGCTAGGCGCGCTGTTGACGGCCGGCGCGGACGAGCGGGACGACGAGGCGGTACACCGTGTACGCCAAAAGCAGGAACCCGAGGATCGCTTGCACCTCTTCGCGACTCAGGGGCGTCCGGCGGGCGACCGGCTCGGAGACGGATCGCGCGACGCGCCCGCGTACGCCGGTGAGAGATGCATTGCCGATAGCCAGGGCTCGATCGTGAACGTCCATCCAGGGAGGGTGCCCCGGACGGAGCTCGACGAAACCTGCTGCCATCTGGGCGCGCTGATCGTCAGCTCGTGCTGAACGCCAGGCCCGACAACAGCAAGGCGATCGGGATCACGAAGAGGATCGCCACGAATCCTGCGAGCCGGACGTTCTTGGCCACGAGCCAGTCGTCGAGGCCGATCACGCTGCGCTTCACCGGTCCATAGATCACGGCGAGGATGAAGATCGACACGATGGTCACGCCGATCGCCTCGGCCAGGACGATCCGGGCCGCGACCGGCGTGTGCTGCAGCATCGCCACCACCAGCGTGTCGGCGAGTGTGGTGATGTTGGCGCCCATGATGTACGGGAGGGCCTCGTCGCGCTTGACGTAGCCCTTCACCGCCAGCGGCACCAGCACCGTGAGCGCCACCGAGACCGACAGGGTCAGCGTCGCGACCAGGCAGCCGAGCAGGAACATCGTCCACGGCCGCTTCAACCACGAGCTCCGCCGCGACGCGGAGCTGGAGTCCATCTCCGGCAGGACGCGATCGATCAGTTGGAACGCGAGCAGGATCGTGGCGATCCCGACAACGAACAGCGCCCAGCCCGGCAGGTGCGCCTCGGCGAGGTCGACGAACGGTCCGTAGACCTTGGAGAAGGCCGCCTCGAGCTTCCCCGACGCGTGCCAGTTGATCCCGTTCAGGAGACCCTCGCGCAAGATGAAGTAGCCGATCAGCATCCCAGGGAGGTAGGTGATGGCGGTCATCGTCATCGCCTGGATGCCGATCCCCAGCGGTTCGCGTCGCGCCTTCGGGTTCCGCATCGCGTAGAGGAACCCGGTCAGGAGCACGATGAACGACGCGCCCAGGCGCGAGCCGGAGAGCATCGTGAAGGTCTGGAGGACCGAGGTGGTTCCGGCGCCGAACAGGCTGATCGCGGTCGCGGCGACCGGCGAGCCGGACAGGACCAGGTACGCGCCCAGCCAACCGGTCCCCATCGTCGATAGCCCGTTGGCGAACGGGAACTGCCCCTGGATCGTGGGTCCGACCGCCGCGGCGCCGGCCTTCATCAGCTGGATCGCCAGGATGAACAGGAACATCGCGGGGATGAACAGGAGGAGCTTCCCGGCCAGCGCCCATGCGGACCGGACCTGTCCCAGGATCGGTCCGAGGTCGATGTAGTAGCGGGCCTCGTTCTCCTCCTGCGGGATGCAGAACTCGCCGTCGACCTCGACCATCGCCTTCTCGTATCTGGCGAGATCTCTCGCAGCCTTGGACACCGGTCACCTTCCGAAGAGCGAAATGGCCGCCCCAATCGTTCGCGGACGGTATCGGTAGTCCTACCTGGGCGAACTGACCGGGTCAATCCGTCGTTTGCGTGGGAATGGCTACATCAGTTGGCGAGGTCCCCGCGATCCCTATGGAGCGACCAGCGTCACGGGGACCGCCGAGAACCCGGTGAGCGCCGGTCCGCCGCCTTTGAGAGGGTCCGCGCCCTTGAGGGAACTCGACGACTCGGCCGCCCACACGTATCCAGGAGAAGTCGGTGAGCAGCCCGTCGAACTCCCCAGGTCGACCGTCGTCTGCGCGCTGAGCGGCGAGGCGGCGGGGATATAGGAGCATCTTCGGGAGTCCGCACGAAACTTGAACGACCGAGTGGAGGTCTGATTCGTGAAACGGTGACGTGACCTGGGGGACTCCAGGAGCGGCCAGCCGTCCGACTCCGAGGATTACTCCAACAGAATGACCGATGCGCGATTCTCGGAGTCGATGAGGTCGGGTCTCTGGCTCAACAGGACACGGAAGGCTTCTGTTGCGAAGCTCAGGGCAGCATCTCGGTGGCGCTCGATGTCTTGTGCTTCCAACTGTGCACCGTGAACGAGGCGACTCCGCGCACCGTAAGCGTCCGCGATCCGCTTCCGGACCTCCTGTCGCTTGGCGAGATCCGCCTCCAGCAACCGCGCGCAAGCAGCCGAAACCCGAAAGGTTGTTTCAGACACCTCCCCCACACCAAAGAGCGCTTCCAAGGAGATCACAGCGTCCACCAGTGCATCGTCTGGTTGATCACGCTCTCGAACCGCTCTCAGCAGACGAGAAGCCGCAACGTTAAGCTTCCTGTGGTGTCGGCTTTCGACGAGAGAACACCAAGTCGAGACGTTGCCGAGGTCAGTTTCACGCAGGACTAGGTTTCCCCAGCCAGCTCGAGTTTGGGCCCGCGCCGACCCGCCGGAACCCATTTTGCCCTGGAGTGAGCGTCGTTGTCCAAGCGACTCCCGGACTACCAATGGTGGGGCCAGCGAGCAGACACGAAAGGGCGAGGAGGAATAGGTCTTGTTCTCTCATCGACCAATACTCGGTGTCGAAGTTCTCCATGCCCGACCCGATTGAAAGCGTCACGGGTGCCTCGCTCACCAGGATCGCAGTCGCTTGACTCCCGCTGACGGAAATGCGCCGTTCCATTGGTGACGCAGATTTTGATTCTGCCCCACGGTGTTTGCAACCAGGAGTCGTGCATGAGTTCAATGCCGTCGAGGCCCGATACAACAAGTGCGTGGCCACGGAGCCCCGCGAGGAGTCGTCTGAATTCATCAAGGCAATATGCAAGCTCCATCTGGAATGCTTCAGAGCTCGGTTCGCCAAATAGGGCCATTCGAGCTGTTGCTGTGTTCACCAGCGAGTAGGGAAGGTTCCGCCATGACAGCGACCAGCCAAAGCCGAGGCTTGCACTAAGTTGAAGACCTTCCTCTCCAGCTTCCACTAGTCGACCGAGCGAGGGGTCCTGCCTAAGAACGGCTCCATCCTGGTCATCAAGGCTGAACAGGGTCGGAGCCAGAGTGAGCAATCCCGGCGAGAGTTCCTGGAATCCAAGGTTGAGGGGGATGTCGGTACGACGGGTCAGGACGTGTGGAAAGACCTGGGAGCCCAAGTCTTCTAGCCACCGCTTTGTTCGATCTTCGGCCTTCATGCCCGGAGACTATGGACGACTGGCGAGCTTGAGCAACGGGAATACCGCGCCGCTCCGGTACACTCCGGCCGTCCAAATCCGCTGGTGAGAGGCTGATAACCGCATGTCACGAGTGATCTTGATCGCGTGGGACGGCGCCGATTGGCGCATCCTCGACCCCTTGCTCGAGCAGGGCGCGCTCCCTAACCTCCAGGCACTCCTCGACCGAGGGCAGCGCGACGTCCTCCGCTCGACGATCCCGACGCACAGCTGGTCCGCGTGGCCCAGCTTCCTCACCGGCGTCGACCCGGTCGACCACGGCGTCTACGACATCCTCGAGACCGTCCCGGGCACGCACAAGCAGTACCCGGTCACCTACAAGTCGATCAAGACGCGCACGTTCCTGGACGACCTCACGGCCGCGGACAAGCGCGTGCTGATGCTGGACGTCCCGCTCACCTTCCCGCCGCCCAAGATCAACGGGACGCTGATCGCCGGAGGGGTCCTGCCGAAGCACCGAGCGTTCACCGCTCCCGACGACCTGACCGCCGACCTGGTGAAGGCTCGCCTGGAATGGCCGATCAACGGGATGAGCTGGACCACCTACCGGAACAAGCCCGACGCTTACCTCGACGAGGCGTACGAGGTCACGGCGAAGCGGATCAAGGTCTCCGAGCACCTGATGGACAACACCGAGTGGGACCTGATGGCGAGCGTCTGGGTCTCGATCGACCGGACGCAGCACGCGCTGTCGAACTATGTCGCGCCCGACCACCCCGACTACCTGGCGAACAAGGACACGAGGATCGGCCGCAAGACCGCCGACATCTTCCGCCAGGTCGACGAGGCGCTCGGCTCGTTCGTCTCCCGCGCCCGTCCCGACGACCTGATCCTGTTCATCTCGGATCACGGGTTCCAATCGTGTACGCGCACCGTGAACATGGACCGCCTGCTGAAGGAGTTCGGGTACCTGGACTTCTCGGCGTCGAGCCACGTGTTCGGTCCGATGCAGTGGGGCCCCATGCGGAAGGTCGCGCGCAAGGTCTACGACACGCTCGGGCTGCACGGGAAGGTCGCCCTGCCGCAGTCGGTGAACTGGTCCAAGACGAAGGCCTACACGACGATCCGGTCCACCGGCGAGGGCGTGTCGATCAACCTCGCCGGGCGCGAGATCGACGGCATCGTCGACCCCGGTGACTACGACAAGGTTCGCGATGAGCTCCTGGACCGGCTGGGATCCTTCGTGGATTCGAAGACCGGCAAGACGCCCGTCAAGGAGATCTACAAGCGCGAGGAGATCTTCAAGGGTCGGTTCGCGGACACGGCGCCCGACATCCTGATGGTGCCGAACGAGGGCTACTCGTTGACCCACTCGAAGACCGCGCTCGAGGATGCGGACTGGGTGAGCGGCGACCATCGGATCGAGGGCACGATCGTGGCGGTCGGTCCGAATGTGAAGCCGTTCGAGTCGCCGCCGGCGCTGATCGACATGGCGCCGACGTTGGTGGCGGCGCTGGGTGCGCCCACGGCGGTGCATCCCACGGGCCGGGTGCTGCAGGAGCTCCTAGGCGCCGACGCCCACCTGGAGGCGCGCGAAGCCTCCTCGGGCGGGATCCCCGGGATGGACGCGAACGAGTCGGCCGTCACCGACAACGAGGCCGACGAGATGGAGGAGCACCTTCGGGGCCTCGGCTACATCGAGTAGCGGCTCCCGGTTCGCGCCCGTTCCTCCCTCGGTGTTGAATCGGGCTCGGGAGGGGGTGGCGCGATGAAGGCCATCGTCCAGGACACATACGGCTCGGCCGAGGCGCTCCAACTCGAGGACATCGATCGGCCCGCGCCGGGCGATGGCGAGGTGCTCGTCCGTGTCGGCGCCGCCAGCCTGTTCATCGGCGACTGGCACGTCATGACAGGCCTTCCCTACGTGTTCCGCTTGGTGAACGGGTTCGGCAAACCGAAGGTTCGGGTCCGTGGCCAGGACCTCGCCGGCACCGTCGAAACCGTCGGCGCGGGCGTCACGGAGTTCGCGACGGGTGACGAGATCTTCGGCACGTGCAACGGGTCGTTCGCCGAGTACGCAACCGCTCGGCAGGACAAGATCGCGCCGAAGCCCTCGAACCTGACGTTCGAGCAGGCTGCGGCCGTGCCGATCACGGGCACGACCGCACTGCAGGCGGTCCGTCGCGGCGGCGTCCGGGCCGAACAGAAGGCGTTGGTGATCGGCGCAGCCGGTGGCGTGGGGTCGTTCATCGTGCAGATCGCCAAGGCGTCGGGGGCCCGCGTGACCGGTGTGTGTAGCACGGCGCAGGTGGACCTCGTCCGCTCGATCGGCGCGGACGAAGTGATCGACTACACGCGCCAGGACTTCACGGAGACCGGGGAACGGTACGACGTCATCCTTGAGACCGCGGGCAGACATCCCGTGCCGCAGCTCAGGCGGGCGCTCGCCCCGAAGGGAACCCTCGTGATCGTCGGATCCGAAGGGGGCGGGAAGTGGTTCGGCGGCATCAGCCGCCAGATGCGGGCCCAGCTCATCTCGCCGTTCGTGGGCCAGAAGATGGGCACGTTCGTCGCGAAACAGAACGGGGAGGACCTGCTGACGCTCAAGGAGCTGATCGAAGCCGGCAAGGTCACACCGGTGATCGGCGCGACCTTGCCGCTTGAGAGTGTCTCGGACGCCGTCCAGCACATGGAGCAGGGGCACGCCCGCGGCAAGATCGTCATCACGATCTGAGCCGGACGGTCAGAGCTCGCGGAGCACGTCGCGGAAGTACTTCGCGATGCCCGCGTGGCCCACGTCGTCCCAGATGGTGAACTCCACGTTCGGGATCTTGTCGGCGACCAGGCGCATGCGCTCGGGTGGGGTGACCCTGTCGTTGGCGCCCGCCCAGACGTGGACCGGCATCGTGATGTCTTCCAACCGGAATCCCCAGGGCGCGACCTGTGCGACGAACTGGGGCGACATCGCGTCGGCACCCTGGCGCACGGCCTCACGCCAGGACTCGACGAACGCCCTCCGCTGGCCCGGGTCCTCGAGGAACCACTCGTCGCCGGGGTCTGCGGGCCGCTCGAGCAACTGTTCGGGGTGGGCGGCGATGCCGCTGACGAACTCGGCTGCGTCGGCGGCCGCCCGTCGCTCGGCGGCTTCTCGGTCAGCGAGGAGCTCGAGGATCGCCCGGTCATCATCGTCGAGCAACGTCTCGCGAAGCTCGGGATCGTCCCAGATCAGGTAGCGCAGCGCGGCCGCGCTCGTCGTTCCGGCGGCGCCCGTGAGCCGGTCCGGGATCAGCGCCGCGCACGCGAACGCATACGGCGTTCCTGCCGACCACCCGACCACGCCGAACCGCTCGAGTCCGAGTGCACCGGCTAGCTCGACGACGTCGGCCGGCCAGTCGGCGACGACGTGGCCCGGCTGCGGGTCGGAACCGCCCATGCCGGGACGATCGACGGTGATCGCCCTGACCCCGCCCTCCGCGGCGGTCTGCGGATCCGGGAAGAACAGCCGAGACCCGGGCATGCCGTGGAAGAGGAAGACCGGCCTGCCGAGGAGATCGCCCCATTCGGCATAGGCGAGCGCGCGGCCGTCCGGGAGCCGGATCGAGGAGTCGCGGAGGGGCGCCCAGGGATCTTCGGTGATGCCGTTCGGCGCCATCCGCCCTTTTACGGAGTGTCGGGGAACCGGTCAAGCCCGACAGTACTCGGACCGGTACAAACGCGGCGTTCGTGAACGATCTGAAACGGGAACCGTCGAAGCGGTCTGGCAAACGGGTGGCCACGTTCGGCCAGGTAGGGTTGGCCCGTGAAGCACTTGAAGCGCGGTGTCCCTGTGTCGGTTCTGCTGGCGGTGATGCTGCTCGCCGTGGGTTGTAGCTCGAGCTCCTCGACATCCGGGTCGGTCGCCGCTTCGGCGAGTGCGACCGGCGGGCTGTCGGCGAGCCGCTACGTGGTGGCCGTGTGCGGCGCGTTCCAGGGCTACGCGGACTCGGTGAAAAAACGGCAAGGCGCGTTCACGCCGACCGGCTCCGACATCGCAGCGGTGAAACAGAGCTGGCTCGATTTCCTGGACGGGATGATCACGGATACCCAGACGCTCGTCACGAAGATCGACGCGATCGGGGTCCCGGACGTCTCCGACGGGCAGGCGGCGGCGTCGGCCCTGGAGGCTGACTTCTCGAAGCTCCAGTCGGATCTCCAGCAGCTCCGGGACCAGTCGGCCGACCTGCCCACAACCAGCCCTGCCGCGTTCACCGCCGCGTTCAGACCCCTGCTCACGCAGTTCCAGACCGACTTGCAGGGGTTCGGCCAGGATCTGAACCAGTTCTCGGGGGGCGCCCTGGATGCAGCGTTCTCGGCCGCTCCGGAGTGCGCGAACCTCAGCGCGTCGCCATCGGCCTGATGACCCGCGTTCCGTTCGGGCGCTGAGACTTCCCTCGGGTAGTTCCAGATAGTGGAACTCGGTTCCAGTATCTGGAACAAGCTGGGTAGAGCGCCCGCCTCTCTGCGTGTTTCAGTCGACCGGGAGCCCTCGCACGCGTAGGTAGTGATGCCACAGGATCCGCGCCGCGACGGCGCGGTAGGGCCGCCACTGCTCCGCCATCTCCCCGAGTTGCGTGAACGTCGGTCGCTGCGGCAGGGCCGCGACCTCCATCGCGGCAGTCGCGAGCGCTTGATCGCCGTGAGGCCAGACATCGGGTCGCAGCAAACACATCGTCAGATAGACATCGGCGGTCCATCGTCCGATACCGCGGTGCCGGACCAGCTCAGTCCGGACAGCCTCGTCCGACAGGCCGGCGAGCGCATCCAGGTCGAAGCCATCCAGGAGCGCGGTGGCGAGGTTGCGTGCGTAGCCCGCCTTCTGCCGGCTGAAGCCGATCGCTCTGAGCTGCACGTCGTCGAGCGTCAGGAATCCTGCCGGCGTCGGCACGCCGATCGCCACGACGAGTCGATCGAACGCTGCCTGCGCCGACGCGAGTGACACCTGCTGTTCCAAGATCAGGTGGACGAGCGTCGCGTAGCTCGGGTCTCGCGCCCAGAGCGGCGGCGGACCGAACCGTTCGACCGACGCGCCGAGCACCGGGTCGGTGTCGGCCAGTCGCCGCGCCGCGTTCCGGAGGCTCCGAGGGGTGAGGCTCGTCATCAGAAGTCGCGACGCCCCTCGAAGTGCTCGGCGACCTCGGGTCTCGTCAGCTGATACAGCGCGATCCGGTGACCTCCGGACGTCGTGAACGAGCAGCATGGGCCGTGCGGGATCTCGAACGTGTGGACGGGGCTCCATCCGCGTGATCGCAGGTCGGCCATCGTCGCCGGGAGGTCGTCCACGCGGAACACGGCGATCGCACGTTCGCCCTCGAGGTGATCCGTCAGCAGGATGAGCGGGGCGCCTTCGGCGAGCTCGACAGCCGCCACGCGCGTGCCCATCCCGTCGATCGCGAAGCGAACGCGAGCCCCGAGGACGTCTTCGAAGGCGGCGAGGTCCGTCGCGACGTCGTGACTCGGCGTGTACAGGAAGTCCAGCGACAGGAACGGTAGATCGGGCATAAAAAAGTGCCCCCATCGGATCGTTCCGGACGAACTAACCTTGCGGCCAGTCCGGGACCCCGGGGTATCGGCTAGCGTCCCTTGCCTTCCCCCGTCCCCGGTTCCATCCGATGAGGACAGTCGGAACCCTACGGTCGTGCGGTACGAGCGTCAAGCTGAACGGACCTTCTTGTCACACTTCTTCGCGCAACGTGCGTGCGACCTGCGAGATCAATACTTGTACGGGCTGCTGCTGCTCGTCGCCATCGCCGCGGCGACCTTGTCGCCTGCCGAGGAGACGACGAAGAAGCCTTCGACGCCTTCACCGGTGACGTCGCCGGCCTTCGCGTCGCCCGAGAACAGGTACAGGAGGTGGCCGTTGTAGGTCACCTGGCTGGACCCGTCGGCCTGCGTGGCGGTCCCGAGGAGGCTCGCGTTCAGGCCGGCGCCGGCGGTCGGCGACCCGGTGGCCGTGAGCGCCGGCCAGATCGCGATGCAGGAACCGGTGCAGGCGCTCGTCTTGCTCGTGTCCTGTTCGAAGAGGTAGAGCGTTTTGCCGTGCGAATCCACCAGGATCGAGCCGTACTGGGGGGAGCTCGCGACCTGGACGGTCGAGGTCCCGCCGGCCGCACCCGAGGAGGAAGTGCCGCCGGCGGGAGGGGTCGACGTCGTGCTGTTGGAACAGGCGGCCAACACCATGGCGGCCGCAGCCAGCAGGAGCATGATGCGCGTCATCGGAACTCCTTTCGGGTCTTCATCTGGGGTTACGGACGAGGGGGAGG
>Ga0307287_10000259_pt1 | contig 19707 bp, 20 predicted proteins | sample ER_DNA_141_FD_194485 | JGI IMG/M metagenome (GOLD analysis project Ga0307287, IMG submission 194485) | Bulk soil microbial communities from the East River watershed near Crested Butte, Colorado, United States - ER_DNA_141 | ecosystem: Environmental > Terrestrial > Soil > Floodplain | place...
AGCCGCCCTCCTAATCGGCCTCGCGGTGTCGATCCTTCCGATCCTGCTGCGGGTCTTGCCGCCGCTCCAGCGCGACCTGCGGACCGACGAACAAGGTCGTTACGTGCTCGTCACGGTCGTCGGCGTCATCGTCTACGTGGTTCTCGTTGGAGCCGCGATCACCCTGGTCGAGCTGTGAGCCGACCCATGACGGCCTACGTCGCCCTACTCCGCGGGATCAACGTCGGCGGGAAGAACCTGATCAGGATGCCCGCGCTCAAGGCGTGCTTCGAGGAGAACGGGTTCGAGGACGTCTCCACGTACATCCAGAGCGGCAACGTGCTGTTCGCCACCGCAGAAAAGGGCTCGAAGGCCCTGACCGAACGGATCGAGGCGATGCTCGCGGATGCGTTCGACTACGTGCCGACGGTCGTGGTTCGAAGCAGGAAGCAGATGCGTGCGATCGTGGAGGGAGCGCCGAAGGGGTTCGGCGGCCAGCCCGGGAAGTACCGATACGACGTCATCTTCCTGAAGGAACCGCTCTCGCCGAGGAAGGCGATGGGGGAGGTGCCGACGAACCCGACGGTCGACACGGCTCACGCGGGCCCAGGCGTCCTGTACTTCTCGAGGCTGACGGCGAGGGCCACGGCGAGCCGGCTGAACAAGATCGTCGGATCGCCCATCTACCCGAGCGTGACGATCCGCAACTGGAACACGACGACGAAGCTCTTCTCGCTGATGGAGTAGGCGAACCTTCCTGGCCTACCCTTGCCGGACGAGTCAGACCGGAGGGAGGCTCCCGTGTCGTCGTCCAGCTCGAGGTTCATCGATCACGAGGTCGGAGTCCGGCTCAAGATCTCCGCGCTGTGGGTCGTGCTGCTGTTCCTGTACGCCTACGGCGACATCTTCGGGTTCTTCAAACCCGGGCAGATCGAGGACATCGTCTCGGGCCAGATCTCGGGGATCGATATCACGGAGGGCTTCCTGTTCGCCGTGTCCGTCTACGTCGCGATCGCGAGCGTCATGATCTTCCTGACGCTCGTCCTGCGGCCCGCAGCCGCTCGCTGGTCGAACGTCCTCCTGGCGATCCTGTACGTCGTCACGATCGTGGGGGCGGCGATCGGAGAGTCGCTGGTCCTGATCGTTTGGTACGCGTGGACGTGGCCCCGAGAGACGAACGGGACGACCGACCGATAGGCGCAGGAGGCTACGAGTAGAACTCGATGATCAGCCGCTCCTCGATCGGAACCGGGAGCGGGATCTCGTCGCGCTCGGGCAGACGGGACATCGTGCCCTGGAGCTGGTCGACGTTGCGGTACAGGTAGGGGGGCGGGTCGGGGGAGAGCTCGATCGCCTCGCGCACGTAGACGAAGTTCTTGGCCTTGTCCGAGAGCTCGATTGTGTCCTCGGGCTTGACCTGCGCGCTCGGGACGTCGAGGCGGCGGCCGTTCAGCTTCACGTGGCCGTGGCTGACGAGCTGGCGGGCCTGGCGCTGGGTGAGGGCGAACCCGAGCCGGAGGATCACGGCGTCCAGACGGGTCTCGAGCTGCCGGATGAGCTCCTCACCGGTGACGGCGCTCTTGCGGCTCGCGCGCTCGTAGTAGGAGCGCATCTGGCGCTCGCCGACCCCGTAGATGTGGCGGAGCTTCTGCTTCTCGAGGAGGCGGACCTGGTACTCGGAGATACGCTTGCGGCCCCGCCCGTGCATGCCGGGGGGGTAGGGGCGCTTGGCCGACGGGCAGTTCGGGCGCCCACACAGGGGGACGCCGGCGCGGCGGCACATCCGATGACGAGGTCCGACTTTGTCCATGGCGACCAGGAAGGTTACCAGCGACCTGGAGGGACCCGTCCCGACATCCAGCCGTAGGGACGCCCTTCGGCACACCTACCATGGGCGCGTGCCCTCGATCGATGAACGAGTCGTGGGAAGTGCCCTCGGGCTCGCCCTGGGGGACGCGCTCGGCGCGCCCTTCGAGTTCCTGCGGGCGCGCAACATCCCCGAACCGATCCCCGCGCTCGAGCGGCCCTGGCTGAGCGAGCCCCCCGGCTCGACGACCGACGACACGGCCATGGCCCGGAACTTGATGCGCTCGCTGGGCGCGTGCGGCCGATTCGACCCCGCCGACGTGCTCGAACGCCACCTCGAGTGGTTCCGCTCCGACCCGCCCGACGTCGGCACTCTCACGGGGCGCGTCCTCCGCCGCATCGCGGCCGGCGAGGACCCGGCCGCCGCGGCCCAGGCGATCTGGAACGAGCGCGGCCCCGAGGTGTCGGCCGGCAACGGCTCGGTCATGTATTGCGCGCCTCTTGGACTCGCCTACGCGAACCGTCCCGAAGACCTCCTGGAGCTGGCGCCCCCGCTCTCGGCCCTCACCCACGTCGACGGTCGCTGCCGCACCGCGGTCACGGCCGTCACGCTCGGCGCCGCCGCGCTCGTCCGCGGCGAGCCCGCCTCCCACGCCGCCCGGGCCGCGCTGTCGGCCGTCGAGGACCTCGAGGGCGGCGAGGAGCTGGAGTTCCTCGTCGAGGCCGTCGGCGGTTCGCGCGCGATCGACGGGCCCGATCAGGGATTCTGCTTGTTCACGGCCGGCGCCGCCTTCCAGGCGCTCGTCCGTCCCGGCGACGTCGAGACCGAGTTGCGCCGCGTGGTCTCGCTCGGCGGTGACACCGACACGAACGCCGCGGTGGCGGGGGCCCTGCTCGGCGCCCGCGACGGCGTCCGAGGGCTGCCGTCCGGCTGGCTCGACCGGCTCCGAGACGCCGGCGCGATCCGAGCCGAGGCCGAGGCGCTCGTCCCGCTCGCACGGATCCGGGGACAGGCAACGCCCTGACACGAACCGCCGGCGTTTCGAGATCGCCCGGATCGGTGAAACATCACTGTGAGGAGGGCCGGTGGAGACTGCGGAACGGATCGTTCGTCGGGCGGACGGAGCGCATCAACGCACTCCGTGGTTGGCGTTCCCCTACGCGGTCCTGAAGAAGTTCGGAGACGACCAGGCCGGGAACCTCGCGGCGCTGATCTCGTACTACGGGTTCTTCTCGCTGTTCCCGCTGATGCTCGTGCTCGTGACCGTCCTCGGGATGGTCCTTCAGGGCAACCCCGAGCTCCAGGAGTGGATCCAGAGCTCGGCCCTCGCGAACTTCCCCGTCATCGGACCGGAGATCGACCACAACGTGCGCGCGCTCGGCGGGAGCGGGGTCACCGTCGCGATCGGCGTCGCTCTGGCGCTGTGGGCCGGGATCGGCGTGCTGAAGGTCATGCAGACGGCGATGAACGCGGTCTGGAACGTCCCATTCCGACACCGGCCGAACTTCCTCAAGACGTTGCTGCGGGCCGCGATCATGCTGGTCGTCCTCGGGCTCGTCACGATCGCCGCGGCGGCCGCGGCAGGCGTCGGGTCCGGGAACGACAACGCGCTGCTCAGCATCCTGTGGGTGGCGATCTCCCTGCTGCTGAACTTCGTGCTCTTCATGCTGGCCTTTCGGATCCTCACCTCCGAGGACCTGTCCTGGGGCGACGTGTGGGTTGGAGCCGCCGTCGCGGCGATCGCGTGGACCGCGCTCCAGGCGTTCGGGGGCTACATCGTGAGGCACCAACTGCAGGGGGCGACGCAGACGTACGGCACGTTCGCGACCGTGATCGGGCTCCTCGCGTGGATCTACATCGGAGCACAGGTGACGCTGCTCGCGGCCGAGGTCAATGTGGTCAAGAAGCGGCGGCTGTGGCCACGAGCGATCGTGCAGCCCCCGCTCACCGATGCGGATACCCGGGCCCTCGTGAGCTACGCCCGGCAGGAGGAGCGCCGGCCGGAGGAGAACGTCCACGTTCGGATCGACGATCGCGCGGTCGTGCAGCCGGTCCAACCCGACGACGCGGAGCTGAAGCGCTGAGCTACGCCTTCTTCTCGGCGTGCCCTCCGAACTGCTGGCGCAACGCCGACAGGATCTTGTTCGCGAAGTCGGCCTCGCCCCGTGACTCGAACCGGTCGTACAGCGCCGCCGACAGCACGTGCACCGGCACGCCCTCGTCGACGGCGGCGAGCACGGTCCACCGGCCCTCGCCCGAGTCCGACACCCGCCCACCGAACGCCGCCAGGTCCGGGTCGTCGAATGTCGCCGCGGCCGTCAGGTCGAGCAGCCACGACGCGATCACGCTCCCGCGGCGCCACACCTCGGCGATCTCGGGGATGTCGAGGTCGTACCGGTAGTACCTCGGGTCGCGCAGGGGCGCCGTCTCGGCGTCGGCCTCGCGCTCGCCGGCGCCGATGCCCGCGTGCTTGAGCACGTTGAGGCCCTCGGCGTACGCGGCCATGAGCCCGTACTCGATCCCGTTGTGGACCATCTTCACGAAGTGGCCGGCCCCCGGCGGGCCGCAGTGCAGGTACCCGGCCTCCGCGGTGGTCGCGTTCGCGTCGGTCCGGCCCGGCGTGCGTTCGGCCGCGTCCACGCCCGGCGCGATCGTCGCGAAGATCGGGTCCAGGCGCCGCACCACCTCCTCCTCGCCGCCGATCATCAGGCAGAACCCGCGCTCGAGACCGAACACCCCGCCGCTCGTCCCCACGTCGACGAAGTGCACGCCCTTCTCGGCGTAGCGGTCGGCGCGGTCCATGTCGTCCCGGTAGTACGAGTTCCCGCCGTCGATCACGGTGTCGCCGGGCTCCATCAGCTCGGCCAGCGCGTCGGTGGTCCGCTCGGCGAACGCGGCCGGCACCATCACCCACGCCGCACGCGGCTTCGCGAGCTTGTGCACGAGGTCCTCGAGCGTCGCGGTCCCGATCGACCCCTCGCCCTCGAGCTGCCGTACCGAGTCCGGGTTGACGTCGTACCCGACCACCTCGTGGCCGCCCCGCATCAGCCGGCGCGTGAGGTTGGCGCCCATCCGGCCGAGCCCGACCATCCCGAGCTGCATCAGCCCACCTCCATCAGCTGCTCGAGCGTGACGCGGGCGACGCGCCGTCCGTGTCCCCGGAGCGAGCGCAGGTCGCCGAGCGCCTGCGCGTCGATCAGCGTCCCGAACGTGTAGGGCCGGCCCGGGATCGGCACGTCCGCCGAACGCCCGGCGTCCACCACCTGGATGAACACGCCGTCGTTCGGGCCGCCCTTGTGCAGCTGCCCGGTCGAGTGCAGGTAGCGCGGGCCGAACCCGGTCGTGGTTGCCACCCCGTAGCCGTCGCGGATCGCGAGGCGCACGCGTTCGATCGCGTCCTCGGTCTCGGAGGTCCGGTCCAGGTACGCGAGGATCGCCACGTAGTCGCCCTCGTTGACCTGCTTGAGCAGCACACCGAGGTCGTCGAACCCCGGGTCCTCGACCGAGCCCGAGGCGAGGATCGCTTTGGTGGCGTCCTTGGCCTCCTGCACGTTCGGCTGGTCGAACGGGTTGATCCCGAGCACGTGGCCGGCGATCGCGGTCGCCATCTCCCACCGGAAGAACTCGCCGCCGATCTGCTCGCGGCCGTCGTACGGCAGCCGGGCGACCGGGTGCCCGGCGTGCTCGAGCTCGTCGAGCCCCTCGTGCTTGCCGATCGCGACGAAGACCCGGTCCCGCCCATACGCATCCGGCGTGCCGAGCGGTTCCCCGACCACGGGAACGATGCCGACGTTCTCCTTGCCGGTCGATTCGGCGACCAGTTGCTCCACCCAGCTGCCGAAGCTCGCGATCTCCTCGGGCAGCGCGAACGTGAGCTTGTCCCGGCCGGCCCTGGCCGACTCGCCCATCATCGCTCCAAGGCTCGCGCCCGGGCTCTGGTCGGCCGGCCCCATGCGTTCGGACGCCGTCTGCATCTCCTGGGCGCGGTCGAGCACCTCGTGCAACGGCGCGCCGATCAGGGCCGCGGGGACCAGCCCGAAGTACGACAGGGCCGAGTACCTGCCGCCGATGTCGTCGGGGTTGACGAACACCGATCGGAATCCACGCTCGCGTGCCAGCGTCTCGAGCGACGTCCCCGGGTCGGTGATCGCGACGAACTGGGCCCCGTTGGGTGTTCGGTCCCAGAACAAGGCGAGGTGGCTGAGGGTCTCGGTGGTGCCGCCCGACTTGCTCGCCACGATGAACAGGGTCCGGTCGAGCTCGAGCTCGTCCGCGACGCGCTCGATCGTGGCTGGGTGGGTCGTGTCGAGGACGATCAGCTCGAGCGCGCCGTCCGCGGACCCGAACGTGCGCACGAAGACCTCGGCCGCGAGGCTCGAACCCCCCATCCCGAGCAGGACCGCGGTCTCGAACTCGTCGGCCGCCTGCTCCGCGAAGGCCTTGAGCTCGCCGATCCGGTCGTGCATCAGGTCGGAGACCGTGAGCCAGCCGAGACGGTCGGTGATCTCGGTCGGGTCGTCCTTCCAGACGGTGTGATCCTTGCGCCAGATCCGCTCGACGATCCGGTCGCGATCCAGCTGCTGGAGGGGTTCGGTCACGTCGTCTCCTCTCGCGACCCGTGACAGAAGGGAGCGCCCACGGTAGTCGCTCTGGCCCCAGGGGGTCGAGTGCGGCCTCGCCGCACGACCGGATGCTACCGAGCGGCGGCCGCGCGGATCGCTCCTGCCGCCGCTCGCGGATCGGGTGCGTGGAAGATCGCGCTGCCGGCGACGAGGACGTCGGCCCCGGCCGACACGGCCCTGGCCGCGGTCGCGGGGTCGATGCCACCGTCGACCTGGATCCTGAACGGAAGGTCCCGCGATCGGCGGATCTCGGCGGCGCGCTCCACCTTCGACAGGTGCTCGGGGACGAACGGCTGGCCGCCGAAGCCCGCCGTGATCGTCATCACCAGCAGCAGGTCGATCCGCTCGTCCAGGTACGGCTCGACCGCCTCGAACGCCGTCGGCCCGTCGACCACGACCCCCGCCTGCATCTCGAGCTCGCGGATCCTGCTCAGGAGCGGTGTCGGGTCGCCGAGCTCCACGTGCACGCTGCAGAGGTCCGCGCCCGCCTCCGCGAGCCGCTCGAGCCAGAAGCCCGGGTCGGTGACCATCAGGTGGCAGTCGAGGAACAGGTCGGTGTGCCGGCGGATCGACGCCACCACCGGCGGCCCGATCGACAGGTTGGGCACGAAATGACCGTCCATCAGGTCGACGTGGAGCCAGTCCGATTCCTCGCGGACCCGTTCGACCTCCTCCGCGAGCACGGCGTAGTCGGCCGCGAGGATCGAGGGGGCAAGCAGGACGTCGTTCGGCACGGGCGTAGTCTGCCCCACCCTCGGTCCCGGGCGCTCGGGGCGGACCTCGACCTTCGGGGAGTGGGTGTGTAACGCTCGCCGCCGGATCGGCACGAGCGCCGGATCGGTTGGTTCCGAGAGGAAGCGGGATGGACGAGGTCATCAGGGTCTACGGGGCGAGCTGGTGCCCGGACTGCCGCAGGGCCAAGCGCTTCCTCGGAGACCAGCGGATCTCGTTCGAGTGGCACGACATCGAGGTCGACCCGGACGGCGTCCGGATCGTGCAAGAGCGCAACGACGGCAACAACATCATCCCGACGATCATCTTCCCCGACGGATCCCACCTCTCCGAACCCTCCAACGAAGAGCTCGCCGAGAAGATCGGCCTCGAGCGCATGGCGATGATGCACGTCTACGACCTGATCATCGTGGGCGGCGGGCCGGCCGGGCTCACGACCTCGATCTACGCGGCGCGCGAGAACCTCCAGACGCTGGTGATCGACAGCAAGGGCCTCGGCGGCCAGGCCGGCGTGACCGAACGCCTCGACAACTACCCCGGGTTCCCCGAGGGCATCGGCGGCGCGGAGCTCGCCGACCGGATCGTGCAGCAGGCGAGGCGCTACGGCGTCGAGATGCTCCAGGCCGTGTCGGTGCGCTCGATCTCGAGCGACGGCGAGGAGGTCGACGTCGAGACCGCGACCGGCGACCATTACCACGCGCGCGCGGTGCTCATCGCGACCGGCTCGTCCTACCGGATGACCGGGGCGCCGGGTGAGGACGACCTGATCGGCGCCGGCATCCACTTCTGCGCGACCTGCGACGGCCCGTTCTACAAGGGCGCCAACCAGCTCGTCGTCCTCGGTGGCGGCAACAGCGGTCTCGAGGAGGGCTTGTTCCTCACGCAGTTCGTCGACAAGGTGACGATCGTGCAGCGGAGCGACCGACTGACCGCCAGCAAGCTTCTCCAGGACAAGGTGACGATGACGCCGACGATGGAGGTCTTGCTCAACCGCGAGGTCGTCGAGTTCCGGCCCAAGGACGACGGCAGCGGCAAGCTGGGCGCGGTCGCCCTCAGGAACCGCGACACCGGGAACACCGAGGAGCTGCACCCCGCCGGCGCGTTCGTGTTCATCGGGCTCGACCCGAACACGGGGTTCGTGAAGGGCTCGGTGGACCTGGACGACCGGGGCCTGATCCTCACGGACATGGGTCTGCAGACGAGCGTGCCCGGGGTGTTCGCCGCGGGCGACGTGCGTTCGGGCTCGACCAAGCAGCTAGCGTCGGCGGTCGGCGAGGGCGCCGCGGCGGCGATCGGCATCCGGATGTACCTCGAGAGGCTCGACGCCAAACCGATGCACATGATGTGAGGCGCCGGGCAGGAGCGATCGGAGGAGCGCGTCGATGGAGCCACAGGAGATCTTCGAGCTCATCATCAAGGCGGACGAGAAGCTGAAGTACGCGCACGAGGACAACGCCGGCCTTCGCCGGCAGCAGGCCCGGGACCTGCTCGCGCGGGCCCGCGAGGCCGCGACCGAGATCGGCAACGACGCCCTCGTGCAGCAGGCGGACACGCGGCTCGCCGATCTCGGGGGGCCAGAGGGAGAGTCGGGGTCTGCTGGCTAGGCGGACGCCCGCCATTCGCGGAACACGCGGAGGAGGGTCTCGCGTTCGTCGGGTGCGACCTGCTCCTGGCTCAGCATGCCGGTGAGCCGGATCGTGTTGCGAAACTGCTCGAGGTACCTCGCACAGCCGTCGCACCCCGAGACGTGCTCGTCGAGCCGCGCCCGCTCATCCACGGGCATCGAGCCCTCCAGGTAGTCGGTGACGAGCTCGACCAGCTCGCTGCACTGCACGACGTCCGTTCCTTCCCCGGTCCGAGGGTAGCCCCCGCGCGCCTGTCGGACCTTGGCGCGTGCGCGATGTACGAGAGCCGCTGGTTTGTCTCGGAGAGATCGAGCGCGTTACAGGCGATCAGCCCGGGCGGGCGGCGCCGACGAAGCTGTCCCAATAGATGGGCACCACCGAGACGACGCTGCCGGTCTGCGGCGAGTGGATCATGCTGCTGCCTCCCACGTACATCCCCACGTGAGAGATGGGGCTGTAGAAGAACACCAGGTCGCCCGGCTGCAGATCCGATTGGGCGACGTGGGGGAGCGAAGCGTACTGGGCGGCCGACGAATGCGGGAGGTACACGCCCGCGTGCGACCACGCCCACATCGTGAAGCCGGAGCAGTCGAACCCGGTCTCGGGGCTCGACCCGCCGTACTGGTACGGGGTTCCGATCATCGAGTAGGCGGCCTGCAGGACGGCCGCGACGTTGGCGTTCGGGGCGGGAGGAGGCGGGATCGGAGAGCCGCCGACGCTGCTACTGCTGCTGCTGCTGCTGGCCGCCTCCTGGGCGGCGGCCTGCGCGGCCAGCGCCTCGTGGTACTTGCGGTCGAGCTCGTCGTAGAGGGCGCGCGCCTGGGCCACCCGCGACTCGATCTGGTCCTGCTTCGCCGCGAGGGCGTCGACGATGCCCTGGCGCTCCTCGGCTGTGGCCTTGAGCTCCTCCGCGGTCCAGCGGGCCTCCTGCCGTGCGGCCTGGGCCTCCACCGCGAGGTCGGAGTCGGCCTGCGCCATGCTCCCGATGAACTCGAGCCGGTCGGAGAAGTCGGCGAGGGAGGCCGAGTCGAACAGCTCGGCGATCTGCGAGCCCACGCCCCGGTAGGCCCTCGCGGCGTTCGCGTTCAGGCTGCTGATGGCCCGGTCGGCGGTCGCCTGGGCCCGCTGTGCCTGGGCCCGAACGTCGGCAAGCCGTGCCTGAACCTCCTGGAGCCTGAGCCGCGCCTGGTTGTACTGCTCGACCATCAGGTCAAGGTCCCGGTTGAGGGAGTCCAGGCGGGCGCGGGCCTGCTGGACCTCCTCGCGGCTGGGTGCCGCGGAGGAGAGGGTTGCGGCTCCGATGGTCGCCGAGCCGACCAGGAGCACGGCGATGGACAGCCGTGTGACGAGGAGCGCGCGCGTTCCGGTCATCATCCCCCAGGCAACAGAACGGGCTGTCGTACGACAGCCCGCGATCGAGGCTACTCGACCATCGGACCTCAGGCAACAGAACTGAAACGGCCGAGATCCAGGCCGAGGGTCGGAGGTCTGGTCGGGACGGCGGGACTTGAACCCGCGACCTCAGCGTCCCGAACGCTGCGCGCTACCAAACTGCGCCACGTCCCGTCGTGCCCGAGTCTATCGGGTGGGCCGGGTCCACGGCCCGCCGGTAGCATCGTGGGTCGGCTCGTCCCCCGATCGCGTCGGAAGGAGGCCCGGTTGAGGATCGCCGAGATCTGTCCACCGTGGATCGCCGTGCCCCCGAAGGGCTACGGCGGGATCGAATGGGTCGTCGCGCTCCTGGCCGACGGCCTGGCCGAAGCCGGCCACGACGTCACGCTGTTCGCGACCGGCGATTCGCAGACCAAGGCGCGGCTCGAGTACGTCTTCGAACAAGCCCCGGGCTCGGCCGCGATCAACGACATCGTTCTCGACACGACCCACACGCTCTTCAGCCTGGTGGACGCCGCCGAGCGATTCGACGTCCTACACGTCCACTCGCCGTTCTCGGCGCTCGCCGCCGCGGTCGAGACCGGGGTGCCGACCGTCCACACCCTGCACGGGTCGTTCGTACCGGAGATGACCCGGCTGTACTCGTTCGTCGCGCAACGCGCCTGGTTCGTCGCGATCAGCGAGGCGCAGAAGCGGTTCAACGAGGATCTGCGCTACGGCGGCGTCGTCTACAACGGCATCGACATGACGGCCTATCCCCTGCAACAGGACAAGGAGGACTTCGTCCTGTTCCTCGGTCGTGCCGCACCCGAGAAGGGCTGGCGACGCGCGGTCGAGGCGGCCGTCGCCGCCGGCGAGCGGCTCGTGTCCGCCGTGAAGATCGCCCACCCCACCGAACAGGAGGAGTGGACGAACAACGTCCAGCCGATCCTGCCCCCGGAGTACGAGGTGCTGGGGGAGATCACGCTGTCCGAGAAGGTGAGCCTGCTGCGCCGGGCCAAGGCGGTCCTGTTCCCGATCGACTGGCCCGAGCCCTTCGGGCTCGTGATGACCGAGGCGATGGCGTGCGGGACCCCGGTCATCGCGACACCGCGCGGCTCCGTCCCCGAGGTCGTCGAGGACGGCGTCACGGGATGGATCGTCGACGTCGAGGACTACCCGGCGCAGGCCGCCGAGCGGCTCGGCAGGCTCTCCGAGATCGATCCGCACGCCTGCCGCGACCGCGTGCAGCGCCTGTTCTCCAAGGAGGCCATGGTCGCGGGGTACGTGGCGGCGTTCGAGCTCGCCGCGTCCGCTCGCTGACCCCTCTCGGATCCGCGGAACCGAGGCGCACCCGCAGGCGTCTCAGCGGGCATAGGATGCCGACCGATCGATCTCCCCGAAGGAGGGCCCCCATGCCTGCCGGGCGTCGCTGTCGCCGGTTCGTCCCGGTCCTCCAGATCGCCCTCGCCTTCGTCCTGATGGCGACGCTGTTCGCACCTCCCGTTGGAGCGACGGGAACCACGCCGACGCTCCGGGTGTTCGTCTCCCAGTCGCGGATCACCGTCGAACGCAACCGGCGCGACTTCGTCTTCGCCGACCCGGGCGCCTGGGTGACGCCCGTGGGCGACGACTTCGAGCTCTGGGTGAGCCGTCCGGACTACGACACGCCGATCACGATCAAGCAGGTCGACCCGGACACGAAGGCGGTGCTCCGCACGTTCCCCGCCCCGGCGAAGGACGCGTGGGCCGGCCTGAAGGACTTCGCGCACTACAAGGTCCGTGACGCCGACGGCAAGGTGGTGGCCGGCGACACGTTCTCGTTCTGCCCGAACGGACACCCGCGCCAGCGCCTGTCCGACGAGAGCCCACTCAATCCGACCTACCCCTCCTTCTGCAACGGTGGGCCGTTCACCAGGGGCTCGATCTGGGGCATCGACGACGGATGGGCGACCGGGCTTATCGGCGGCCTCTACCGCGGTCTGGGCTGGAAGGCCGAGCGCCGCAACTACCGGATCACGTTCCGGATCGACGCCTCGTGGGTGGACCTCCTCGACATCAGTCCCGTCGACGCCACGGCCGTGGTGCACGTGAGGGCGGTCGACCGAGAGACCCTCGCCCCGCGGCGCACGACCGCCCAGCTGGCGGTCCCGAAGGCGACGCCGTCCCCGAGGACCCCGATCGTGACCGACCCCGACCCCCTGTCGCTGCCGGACCTGGTCGCGCTCCCGGGGTGGGGGATGTCGACCTATGCGCGACGCGGGGACGACTACCTGACCTTCAGCTCGACCGAGTGGAACGCCGGGCCCGGGACGTTGGTGGTGGAGGGTTTCCGTGGGACCGAGGACCCGAAGATGGATGCGTTCCAGTACTTCCTCCGCGACGGGCTGCCGGTGGGGAAGGCCCCGATCGGCCAGCTCGAGTATCACGCGGGCGGCGGCCACAACCACTGGCACTTCGAGCAGTTCACCCGGTACACGCTGTTGGACGGCTCGCGGCAGCAGGTCCTCGTCAGCGGCAAGCAGTCGTGGTGTCTGGTGAACACGGACGCGATCGACCTCACTCTGCCGGATGCGAACCTGCGCGAGTTCGGCCAAGACCTCGGTACGTCGTGCGGCGGCCCGAGCGCGCTGTGGATCCGAGAGGTTCTCGACGTCGGTTGGGGCGATACGTACGATCAGTACGTGGCCGGTCAGGCGTTCGACATCACCGACCTGCCCAACGGCACGTACTACGTCCGCGTCCACGTCAACCCGCTCGGTGCGATGATCGAGTCGAGCACGGCCAACAACGTCGAGGACCGCCTGATCAGGCTGCGCGGCAAGCCCGGACACCGCCGGGTGGTCGTGCCGCCGTGGCACGGCATCGACACCGAGAACGTCTGCTTCTACTGCTTCTGAGCGCCGGACCTCGCAGGCTCCCCGCCGCCGGGAGCCCGGCGCAGCTCCAGCAGGGTCGCCTCCGGCGGGCACAGGAACCGGAACGGTGCGTATTTGCTCGTCCCGAGACCGGGCGAGACGTGCACGAACGATCCTCCCATCCGGATCAGCCCGGACACCAGGCGCCGGGGAAGATGCGAGTTCGTGACGAGGGCGCCCACGAGCGGCAGCCGCACCTGGCCGCCGTGCGTGTGTCCGGCGACGACGAAGGGGTAGCCGCAGGCGGCCACCTCGGGGGCCGAGTCCGGTGAATGCATCACGGCGATCCCGAATCTCGAGGGCGAGCGCCGCGGCGCGACGCGCAGGTCCTGACGGCGGATGTGCGCGTCGTCGAGCCCCAGGAGCTCGACCGCCAGCCCGCCGAGGTCGAGCTCGTCGCGCCGGTTCGTGAGGTCGTTCCAGCCGTCCGCGGACAAGAGGGCGCGCAGCTCGTCGGACCGGCCGCGGCGACGGGGCCTCCGGCGAGAGGTTCGGACGAAGTATCGGAGGGGGTTCACCGCCCGGGAGGCGTAGTAGTCGTTCGAACCGAGCACGTACCAGGACGCGAGCCGGCCCCGCGTCTCGCGCACGGCGGCGACCGCGGTCTCGACGGCCTCGGGCTCGGCCAGGAAGTCGCCGGTCACCACCGTGACGTCGGCCCGAGGGATCGTCGCGAGGAACGCGTGCTTGCGTGGGTCGTCGGTCACGAAGTGCAGATCGGACAGATGCAGGACCGTGACGGTCTCCGGACCGTCCGCCGGTAGGATGGCCAGACCGAGACGCACGAGCCGGTACGCTCGGCGTTCGATCGCGACGCCGTAGACGATGCACACCAGGGCGATGCTCGCGAGCACGAGCAGGATGCGGGAGAGCACGGGAGGGGAGTCTACGTGGGCGACCCCACGCTGAAGGCACAGGTGCACGAGCAGATGACCGCGGCCCTGCGGGTCGGGGACAAGCTCCGCCTCGGCGCGCTACGCATGCTCGCGTCGTCGATCACGAACCGCGAGAAGGACGTCCTGCACGAGCTCTCCGATGAGGAGGTCCGCGAGGTCGCGGGCAGGGAGGTCAAGCGGCGGACCGAGTCGATCGAGGCGTTCGAGTCGGCGGGGCGGACCGAGCTCGCCGAGAAGGAACGGGCCGAACGCGAGGTCCTGGAGCCGTTCGCCCCGGAACAGCTCGCCGACGCCGAGGTGGACGCGCTGATCGACGGTGCGATCTCGGCGACCGGCGCGACCACCATGCAGGACATGGGCAAGGTCATGGGCGCCGTGATGGCCTCGGGCAAGGGGAGGGTGGACGGCTCGGAGGTCCAACGGAAGGTGCGCGAGCGTCTCGCGGGCTGATCGCTAGATCGCGCGCCGGACAGAGCCTTCGGACGGCCGCGCCGGCGACGCGTCGCCACCACCCTTATCGCCACCGCCGTTGCCATTGCCATTGCCGTTGCCGCCCTCGCCCGTCCCGTCACCGCTCCCGTTGCCGCCCTCGCCCGTCCCGTCACCGCTCCCGTTGCCGCCCTCGCCCGTCCCGTCACCGTTCCCGTTGCCCTGGTCGAACGCGCCGACGTCGATCGTGACCGTGGAGCCGACGTCGACCACCTTCGAGCCGTCGCCGATCGGGCTCTGATCGACCACGATCCCGTCCAGGTGTCGGTCGTCGACCGGGACCCGATGGATCGCGGCGACCAGCTCGAGCCTCTCGAGCCGGTGCACCGCCTCGGCCTGAGTGAGGCCGGTCAGGCGTGGGATCACGACGGGCTCGCCCTTGCCGTCGCTGACGCGCAGCGTCACCGCGCTCCCCAACTGGAGCCGCGCGCCGCCGCCCGGCGTCTGTGCGAGGACCGTCCCGGCCGGCTCGAACGAGTGGACGTCGTCACGGATCGGCGTGAAGTTCGCGTTCGCCAACTTGTTCTCCGCCACCTCCGCCGGGAGTCCCACGACGCCGGGCACCGTCCCGCTCTCGGGCGGCGGGGGGGCCTCGAATCCCTCGACCGGGAAGCCCGCCATCGCCCTGACCATGAAGTCGTGCCAGATCGGGGCGGCCACGGTGCCACCGAACACCGAGCCTCCGTAGTACGTGTCCATCGGGATCTGACCGTCCGGGAACCCGACCCACACCGCGGTCGAGACCTGCGGCGTATAGCCGGCGAAGTAGACGTTGGTGTAGTCCTGCGCGGTGCCGGTCTTCCCGGCCACGGGACGGCCGAGGCTCGCCGCCGTGCCGGTCCCGCAGCACACCACCCGCTGCAGCATCGCGGTCACCAGGTGCGCGATCTCGGGCTGGATCACCTGCTCGCACTGCGGCTCGTGCTGGTACAGGACGCGCTCGTCCTTCGGGGCGTCCTTGGGGACGTTCGCGAACTCCACCCGGCGGACGGCCCACGCGTTGCAGCGCTTGCCGTCGTTCGCGAGCGTCCCGAACGCCGCCGCCATGTCCATCGTCGGGACCTCCTCGACGCCGAGCGTGATCGAGGGAACCGCGTCCAGGGGGACGGTGATCCCCATCCGGTGGGCCGCGTCGACGATGTGCTCGGGTCCGACGTCGAGCGCGAGCTGGGCGAAGACGACGTTCACCGAGTCCTGCGTCGCGCTCCACAGGTCCAGGTAGCCGCTGTCGCCCCCGCCCTCCGCGTTGCTCACGCAGCCGCTGGCGCTGCGCCATCCCTCGAGGTTGCACAGCGGCGACCTCGACGAGTAGACCTTGCCCGGCGGGAACCCCTCCTCGAACGCCGCCGTCAACGTGAACGGCTTGAAGGCCGACCCCACTTGCCGGGTCCCGCGCCAGACCAGGTCGTACTGATCCCGGTCGTAGTTCTTGCCCGAGAGCATCGCCTTGATCGCGCCATCGGTGGCCCGGACCGAGACGAGCGAGACGTCCGGGCTGTTCCTCCCCGGGTGGATGGCCGGGCTCGCATCGACGGCCTCCTGCGCGTACTCCTGCCACGAGGGTTCGAGGGAGGTGTAGATGTTCAGTCCTCCCTGATAGAGCGTGTGCACGCGCTCGATCCGCCGCTGCCCGAACGCGTCGAACTCCCCGTCGGCGTTGTCCAGGATCAGGTTCCGGATGTAGTAGACGAAGAACGGTTCGACCTTCTCCTTGAACTCGCCGACGTCCTTCGAGATCCCGAGCGGCATGGCCTGTGCCTTCGCGGCGTCGGCGGGTTCGACCAACCCGAGCTCGGCCATCCGCTCGAGCACGAGGTTCCGGCGGGTCATCGCCGCCTCGGGGTGCGCGACCGGGTCGTACGCGCCCGGTGCCCGGATCACGCCGGCGAGCAGGGCCGCTTGCCTGAGCGAGAGATCCCTCGCGGTCGTGTTGAAATACGTCTCGGCCGCCGTCTGGATCCCGTAGGCGCCGTTCCCGTAGTACGCCTCGTTCATGTAGAGCTCGAGGATGTGATCCTTGGAGTACTTGCGTTCGACGCGGATCGCGAGCGCCGCCTCCTGGAACTTCCGCGCGAAGGTCTGCTGGGGCGAGTCGATCAGCACGTTCTTCACGAGCTGCTGGGTGAGCGTCGAGCCGCCCTGCTCGATGTCCCCGGCGATCAGGTTGGTGATGGCGGCGCGCATCAGGGATGGGAAGTTGAGCGCGCCGTGCTCGTAGAAGGAGTCGTCCTCGATCGCGACCACCGCCTGCTGGGCGATCGGGGCGATCTTGCCGATCCTGGCGTACCGGCGGTTTTCGTCGAGAAAGATCTCGGCGAGGACCGTCTTGCCGTCCGCCGCGAAGATCGTGGAGCTCTGGGGCAGGTGGGGGATCCCGGCTCTGCCGACGCCGGCTGCATCAAGGCGTTCGCGAAACGCGTTCACGCCCTCGCCGGCGGCCCCGAAGATCGGGAGCAGGGCGAGGGCGACCACCGCGGCGAACCCGACCATCACGAGGATCAGGACGAACAGGACGAGCGGCGCGAGCACCATGCGTGGGCGGAGGTCGGGAATCCGCACCGTCTCTTCGCGGGTCTGGAGCGGCTTGTGAGATCTCGGCCGATGCCGGGGGGGTGCCCGCATGGGGGCCAAAGGATAGCCCGACGGCCCCGGTACGATGGGACCCGCCCATGCGCCGCGCCGCACCGTTCCTCCTGTTCAGCGCCCTGATGTGCATGGTTGCTGGGAGCGCCGGTGCGCAGGACACTCCCTCGGTGCTGGTGGCCAAGGTCGACGGCTCGATCGACCGGACGCTGGCCTCGTACCTCGTCGACTCCATCGAGGAGGCCGAGCGCGAGGGGTCGACGCTCGTGCTCCAGCTCGACAGCGCGGGGACCCTGGACCAGGATGCCGTCGCGCTGGCCGAGCGGATCCACGACGCGAGCGTCCCGGTGATCGTGTGGGTGGGCCCGGCGCCCGCCAAGGCCGCTGGGGCTGCGCTCCTGTTCCTGTACGCGGCGAGCCTCGGCGCCGTCGCCCCCGGGGCGGGCGTCGGCCCGCTCGAACCGCTCGACCTGGCCGGCGACGAACCCGTCATCCCGCTGCGCGAGGTGGAGGCCCTCGCGACCGGCTGGATCCAGGAGCGAGGGCGCGAGACCCCCCCGATGTTCCCCGACCGGCCGGTGCCGGCGCGGGCCGCGCTCGACGGCCACGTCGCGAGCGTCGCCGCGGTCTCGATCACCGACCTGCTCGACCAAGCGGACGGCCGCACCGTCGGAGCGGCCGACGGCGAGGTGACGCTGGAGACCAAGATCGCGACGTCGGAGGCGGAGGAGCGGGTCACGGTGCGCTTCACCGAGCTCGGGCCGTTCGATCGCGTCCTCCACGCCGCGGCGTCTCCGACCTGGATCTACGTCCTGCTCGTGCTGGGGCTCGCGGCGCTGGCCTTCGAGGCCACCCAGCCCGGGTTCGGGTTCGCGGGGTTCGCGGGGCTCGGGATGCTCGCGCTCGCCGTCTATGGCCTCACGGTCGTGCCGTTCTCCCCGCTCGGGCTCGGTCTGCTCCTCGCCGGGATCGGCCTGCTCACGCTCGACGTCCGTCTGCGCACCCTCGGGCCGCTCTCGTTCGCCGGGATGCTCGCGTTCATCGCCGGGTCGGTGCTGGTCTTCGGGGGCGTCGCCCAGGAGATCGACGTCTCCCCGTGGCTCATCGGGGCGTGCTCGGTCGCCGCGTTCCTCTATTGGGGGTTCGGCCTGACCGTCGCGGTGCAGTCCCGGGATCGGCTCACGTCCACCCAGCGAGGGCTGGTGGGGCTGGTCGGAGAGGCCCGGGGCGAGCTCCGGCCGGACGGCCCGGTCTTCGTGAAGGGGGCGCTCTGGCGGGGTCGGAGCTCCGACGGGCCCATCCCGGCCGGGAGCCGGATCCGCGTCCGCGGGGTGGACGGCCTGATCCTGCGCGTCGAGCAGGAGCCCCCGCGCGCCCAGGGCCCCGATCTGCCGCACGAGGCCTAGTCACCGACCCCGGTCGGCCCGGGTCCGACCCGGTCGCCGCGTGCCCTTGGTCTGTTGCGATTCCCTGCCGAACCACAGGGCCGAGCAACGGGCGGAATCCCTCGGACGTTCAGTTACGAAAGACCTATCGAAGGCATCGCAGACGGGAGAGCGACCCGGTCGTGGAGCGGATTCGCGCCGGCTGGACCTGGGGCTGGCAGTTCGACGGAGCGTGCAGGGGCGAGGATTCGTCCCTGTTCTTCGCGCCCAGCTACTTCGAGAAGCGTGAGGAGAAGGCCGCCCGCGAGGTCAAGGCCAAGGCCATCTGCTCCGGATGCCCGGTCCGTGAACCCTGCCTCGACTACGCGCTCCGGATCCGCGAGCCCCACGGGATCTGGGGCGGGCTCAACGAGTACGAACGGCGACAACGCCTCCGCCAGCAGGCCCTCCAGGCGGGCTAGGCACGATCCGACCCGGTTTCTGCCACCATCCACTCCGTCCGGCCGAGAGGCTCGGCCAGGCGTGAGGCCGTGCATCCCGCCGAAGGAGGGTGGTCACCGTGATCGAGGAACGGCTCGCCGAGCTCGGTATCGAGCTCCCGCCCGCCCCACAGCCCGTCGCTTCGTACATCCCGGTGAAGGTCGTCGGCGACCTCGCCTGGGTGGCGGCGCAGGTCCCGATGCAGGACGGGGCGGTGACGGTCACGGGCTCGGCGGGTGCGGACGTGACCACCGAGGAGGCCAACGCCGGTGCGCGCCGGTGCGCGATCCAGGCCCTTGCGGCGCTCCGCGCGGCGCTGGGGACCCTGGATCGCGTGAAGGGCGTCGTGAAGGTCGACGTGTTCGTCGCCTCGGCGTCTGGGTTCACCGAGCAGCCGACGGTCGCGAACGGTGCGAGCGATCTGCTGGTCGAGGTCTTCGGCGACGAGGGCCGGCATGCCCGCGCCGCGGTCGGCGTCGCGGAGCTGCCGCTCGGGGCGGCCGTCGAGGTGGGGCTGCTGGTTCAGCTCGGCTGACCGGGGGACCTTCCCGAAGCGCTCGTCGCTCCGCGCGTGAACCGGAGGTCGCCCGAACGCCTCGTGACCCCGGTCCGGTCGAGATGCTCGGCGAGCGGGACCGCGTACTTCCGCGACGTGCCGAGCCCTTCGCGGAGCGCGCTCAGCGTGATGCCGTCCGCGCCGGCCTCGCGAACGATCGCCCCCGCGCGTTCGACGAGCTCCCTGGTGAACACGAGCTCGGACGAGATCCGGACCAGGGCGCCCGAACGCACCGCCGCGTCCAGGATGGCGGGCGGGAAGCCG
>Ga0307287_10000262_pt1 | contig 19649 bp, 17 predicted proteins | sample ER_DNA_141_FD_194485 | JGI IMG/M metagenome (GOLD analysis project Ga0307287, IMG submission 194485) | Bulk soil microbial communities from the East River watershed near Crested Butte, Colorado, United States - ER_DNA_141 | ecosystem: Environmental > Terrestrial > Soil > Floodplain | place...
AGGACGAACGAGTGCGGGGTTCCGAAGTGCGGGCCATAAATCCTTCCGAGCGGTAGAAGTTGCGGCACCGCTAAAGATCGGAAGGCCCGGCGTCTTCGAGTAATCACTCCTTCGAGGCATGGTCGAATAAAACCGACGAACGCTTGTTCGAGGCATTGTTCGCCGGAAACACCATTTCGCCAGGGGTTTGACCAAGGCGTCCTGTCGCACGCCGGCCCGCCCATTCCAGCGACTGCGCACACGGTTGCCTCGACAGATGCGTTGACTACGCTGTGAGTGCATGAGCGGCCTGCATTTGACTCACTCTCGCCGGCTCGCTCGTAACAGCCTGCTGTCCCTTGGGACGAGCGTTGCGGTGCTCGGACTGGGCGTCCTGCTGATCCCGCTCATGATCCGAGAATTCGGTCTCGAGCTCTTCGGAATCCTCACGATCACGTGGGTCCTGGTGGCCAACCTCGCCTGGCTCGACCTGGGCCTCTCCCGGGCCGCGGCACGCTACGTCGCTCGGGAGTTGGCGGTCGGAGATTCGAGGGCGGCTGCGGTCTGGGCCTGGACGGCGATCGGCACACAGGCCTGCTTCGGAGCCCTAGGCGCAGTCGCTGTCTGGTTCGCGACGCCGTTTCTCGTCGACGCTCTGGGGGTCAGCCCAGGAGTGCGAGACCTCGGAATTCTGTCGTTCCATCTCTTCGCGCTTGCGCTCACGATCGAGTTTGCGATTCGTTCGCTGGTCGGCGTGCTGGAAGCAGGCCAGCGCTTCGGACTTGCGAACGCACTCGCAATCTTCGGGAGCGCCGGGCTGTATCTCGTGGGCATCGTGATCGTCCTGCTCGGCCAGGACTTTCGAATCATCCTCTACGCATTCTTCGCCCTCCGAATCTGCAGCTTTTTCGCCTCGCTCGCCGCCGCCAACACCGTCGTGCCACTGTTCCGGAGCTTTTCGGCAGCTGAACTGATGACCCGGCGTTACCTGGAACGGGTACGGGAGATGATCCGATTCGGTGGGTGGATCGCACTCGGTCTGCTGCTCGGACCGATGCTCCTGTATTTCGACCAGTGGCTGATCGGCGTCATCCTGACAGTGGCGACGCTCACGTACTACACGGTCCCCTTCAACCTGCAGTCGCGGCTTTCCGTCTTCCCGGCGAGCATGATCCGCCCGCTCTTTCCCGCTTTCAGCGCCCTCGAGGCGACCGATCAGAAGGATCGAATCGAGCACTATTACCTACGGGCGCATCGCTATCTCTTCTTCGCGCTCGTCCCCATCTTCTTCGTGGTCTTCGTCTGGGCGCGGGAGATTTTGCATGCCTGGATCGGTCTTTCTTTCGCCGAGCACGCGACGGAAACAATGCAGATACTTGCGCTCGGATTCATCTTCGGTCTCCTTGCCCCGCTTTCGGGCGCGCTCCTAAACGGAATCGGAAGACCGGACATCGTCACAAAGCTCTACATCGTCGAGCTTCCGCTCAACATCATTGCGGTCGTCGTCCTCACGCGCGAGTTCGGGCTGCCCGGTGCGGCCTGGAGCTTCGTGCTTCGCTGCGTCTTCGAAACCGGCCTGCTCTGGCTCTTCGTCGGACGTACGATCTCGTTCTCGCGCGAGAGCATTGCGTTCGCACGCAAGTTGGCGTCTCAGGGCGTCGCAGTCCTCGCATCAATGGGAGTCGCAGCGGTACTTCTTCGCGGCAGTCGCATCGACGATCCGATTTCGGTGCTGTTGACCATCTTCGTTCTGGCGGCTTACGCGGTCTGGGTCCTGCGCTTCATGCTCGACCGGCAAGACCGGCGTTTCTTGATGACGCTCGTCCGTCGAGAGCAACCGCACGGAGCATGAGCCCTTCGCCCGAAGCCGACCGCTACTCCCTAGCGCGCCGGCTCAGGCGAGGGCTACGGCGACGGTGGTTCTGGCTTCGCCGGGATCGGGATGCGACCGAGGTCGACGTCAAAGTCTCCGGATTCAGGATGAGGCTTCCCTCACGATTCGTCGATCGGTTCGTCTTCGATCGCTACGAGCCCGTGACTGATGCGCACCTGGCCGATGCGCTTCGGCCAGGAATGGTGGTTCTCGATATCGGAGCCCATGTCGGCTACTACACGCTGGTTGCGGCGCAGGCCGTCGGACCGTCCGGAAAAGTGCATGCGTTCGAGCCTTGCGCGGAGACCCTCTCTCTCCTGCGGACCAATGTGAGGGCCAACGGGTTCGCGAACGTGGAGGTCCACCCGTTCGCCGCCGGTAGCGGCGACTCAAAGCGAACCTTCCACGTCACAGGGTCCAGCGACTCGCACGGGCTCTTTCCACATCCCTTGACAGAGACCGTTCGGACGACGGAGGTCAGGACTGTTCGCGTCGCCCAGGTTGTGCCGGGCCCGGTTGACCTGGTGAAGATCGATGTGGAGGGCGCGGAGTTTGAGGCTCTCGAAGGAATGGGTGATCTCCTTTCGGGAGAGGACCCCATGGTTCTGATCGTCGAATGGAATCCGGCTTGCCTGCGAAACGCAGGTCGGGATCCTCTCAAGCTCCCATGCCGCCTGCAGGAGCTCGGCTTCACGACCATCAGCGTCCTAGACGACAGGCGGCGGCTTGTCCGCTCGGTCCCGGACACCGAGGAAGAGATAGCCAGCGAGTCTCCGCCGCCCTGGTGGTATGTCAACCTCTGGGCGACGCGTTCGTGAGAATCGCCTGGCTCTCACATACCGGAGGGAGCTCCGCGGGTGCCGAGCTCGCGATGCTCGAGGCCGTGTCATGCCTTACCGGGCGTCAGGTCGAGGTCGTGGGAATCGTGCCCGCGCACGGCCCGCTCAGCCCACTGCTCAAGGCGAGCGGAGCGACGGTGGTCGAGCAGCCCAACGCCTGGTGGGCGACCCCTGGCGGGACATCGACACTACGGCTCGCTCGCCAGGCCGCCGGCTCTGCTGCTCGGAACGTCGGCGCCTTTGGCCGGATGAGCAGGCTCTTGCAGGAGATCGACCCGGATCTCGTCGTCACGAACACCCTTGCCATCCCGCTCGGCGCCTTCGCCGCCCGCCGGAGTGGATTGCCTCACGTCTGGTACCGGCACGAGTTCGGCCGACGCGACCACGCGTTCCGATTCCATTTCGGCGAGCAGGCGACGTTCGCGGCAATCGAACGACTCTCGGACCGGGTCATCGTCAACTCCAGATCCGTCCTCGAGGATGCGCCTGGCCGACGGTTCCGGAGCAAGGCGAGGCTCGTGGCGTATGCCGTCACGGTGCCCCCGCACGAGCCGTACGACGGCCCGCGCCACGGTCCGCTCAGGCTCGTCCAGATCGGCAGGATCGCCCCGAGCAAAGGGCACAAGGACGCCGTCCGGGCCGGGGGAGAGCTCCGCCGCCGTGGCATCGATGTCGAGATTCGCTTCGTGGGCCCGACGAGGTGGCCGAAGTACATCGAGGAGCTCCATGCCCTTGCCGGGGCAGAGGGGGTGGGGGATCTGATCTCGATCACTGGTTTTCGGCCTGATCCGGCGGAAGAAGTGATTCAGGCGGATGTAGCGCTGACGTGCTCGCGACTCGAGGCGTTCGGAAGAACGACCGTCGAGGCGATGAAGCTCGGAAGGGCCGTCATCGGTGCCCGCTCCGCCGGGACGGCCGAGCTGATCCGCGACGGGGAGACCGGGTTCACTTATGCGCCCGGCGATGCTGCTGAGCTCGCGTCCAAGATCGAGCTGTTCGCCCGTGACCGCTCGCTCGCGCCGGCGCTGGGGGCCAACGCTAAGAGCTGGGCCGGGCAGACGTTCACGGCGGACCGCTACGCCTCGGAGCTGATGGAGGTGTTCCAGGAGGCCCTCGCCGAGCGGCGCCGCGGAGGCCGCGACGGAGCAGCTCGCCGGCAACGAGCAGGATGAAGCGCGTGTTGGTCACGAGGTAACGGCGCGAGAGCCGTCGTGGTTCCTGGAGCAAGCGGTACGCCCATTCGAGCCCGAGAGCCTGCAAACGAGGCGGCGCCCGGCGCACGTCTCCCGCTGTCACGTCTAGAGCCCCGCCCACGCCCATGATCACAGGGACGCCGAGCGCGCGGCCGTGCTGGGCGAGCCAGTGCTCCTTCCGTGGCGAGCTCATGGCGACAAAGAGAACGTCCGGGGCTGCCGTTTTGATCCGCTCGCAGATCACCGTCGATTCCGCTTCGGAGAAGTACCCATGGTGCGACCCGGCGATTGCAAGGGCGGGATGGCGTTCGAGCAGGCGCTCGACCGCTCGTCCGAGGGTGTCGTCGGTCGCTCCGAGGAGATAGACGCGATACGCCTCGCGCTCGGCCAGCGCGAACAGCTCCTCCATGAGGTCGATGCCGGCAACCCGCTCGGGCAGTGGATCGCGAAGAAGACGCGAGGCCCAAACCACGGATTGGCCGTCGGCGGTCACGAGCTCCGACTGCGCGACCGCCTCCCGGAGGCGCGAGTCGGCGCGAAGAGACACGATCTTTGCCGCGTTGAGCGCCATGTGCTGCAGAAAGCCCTGTTTCTCCACGGCTACCCGGCACAGGGCGACCGCTTCGGTCATCCGCACGCGGTCGATCTCGCACCCGAGCACGAGCGCGCGATCTCGGAGGTCGCCGGTCACGTCGCCACGGTCAGATTCTCGCTGCTGCTCTCCCCTACCACGGCAGCCGCGAGGATCGCGGCCGCCCGCCGGCCCGCATGCCCGTCCCACAGGTGGATCGGTGGCGGTTCGGCCGGTGGAGAGAGGCGGATGTCAGCAATCGCGCGCGGGTCGTCGCCGAGCAACGTGTTGGTCCCCTCCGTCAGCGTGATAGGCCGCTCGGTGTTCGCCCGGAGCGTGTAGCACGCGACGCCGAGAGCGGACGTCTCCTCCTGGATCCCGCCTGAGTCGGTTAGCACGGCTCCGGCGGCGAGCTCGAGCGAGAGGAAGTCAAGGTAGCCGAGGGGATCGAGACACCGGACTCCGGCGCTCGCAAGCCGCGCGATCGACCCCTCGACTTCGAGACGCTCCCGAGTCCGTGGATGGATCGGAAAGACGACCGCCACCGTACTCGCGAGCTCCGCAAGCGCCTCGACGATCGCGCTGAGCCTCGCCGGGTCGTCGACGTTCGACGGCCGGTGGAGCGTGACGAGAGCGTACTGAGCGGGCTCGACCCCAACGCGCCTCCACGTCTCCGCGGCCCGGGCAGCGTCTTCGAACCGGCGCAGCGAGTCGATCATCGTATTGCCGACGTAGTGCACCCGGGCCGGATCCACCCCCTCGAGGGCCAGGTTGTCGGCTGCCTCCGGACTGTGAGTGAAAAGGATCTCGCAGAGCCGATCGGTCAGGACGCGGTTGATTTCCTCGGGCATCGTCCAGTCGCGTGACCGAAGGCCCGACTCGATGTGAGCCAACGGGATAGAGAGCTTCGCGGCGGCCAGCGCTGCGGCGAGCGTCGCGTTGACATCGCCGCTGACGACGACGAGATCGGGTCGCTCTGCCTGGAGCACCCGCTCGACCTCGATCAGCGTCTTGCCCGTTTGCTCGGCGTGGGTCCCGGATCCGATGCCGAGGAAGCGATGCGGAGCCGGAAACTCCAGATCCTGGAGGATCTCGTCGGAAAGAGCCGCGTCGTAATGCTGGCCCGTGTGCACCACGAACTGCCCAATCCGCTCATCGGGTTCGAGCGCCTCGATCACCGGCGCGGCCTTCACGAAGTTCGGCCGGGTGCCGACGACGAACGCGATCGTCTTACGCGTCATCGGCTAGGTCGCCTCGAAAAGCTCGAGGTAGGAAGCCGCCGTGCGGTCGATCCCGAAGAGCCGGGCCACCCTGTCTTTGGCCTGCCGGCCATGCTCGCGTCGCTTCGCCTCGTCCGAGGCGTACGTACGGATTGCCGCCGCGAGCCCCCGCACGTCACCGGGCTCGAAGAGCTCGCCCGTCTTCCCCTCGTCGACCACTTCCGGCAGTCCGCCGTTTCGGGACACGATCGCCGGCCGCGCGGAGGCCATCGCCTCGAGAGCGACCATGCCGAATGACTCGACGACCTGGTGCGAAGGTACTACCGCGATATCCACCGCGCGCAAGAACGCCGGCATGTCTCGCACCCAACCCACGAACTCGACGCGCTCGGTGAGGCCGAGGCTCGAAGCGAGGTCCTCCAGCGAGGCGCGATCGGGTCCGTCCCCTGCGAGGACGAGACGTACGTCTCCCTCCTTCCCCAGGAGGGCCAGCGCCCGAAGAAGGTCGTCGATGCCCTTGCCTGGAATCATCCTCCCGGCCCAGGCCACGCGAAACGAGGCGCCCCTGGGCGATTCGGCTCCGTTCGGCCCGTACCGCTCATGATCGATGCCGTTGTAGATCCTGACGAGCCGTCTTGCATGCAGCCGCTCTCGTCGCAGGCGCTCGAGCAGGTAGTCGGAAACGGCGACCTCCTGGTCGGGCGCCCAGAATCCACTCGCGCGGTCAGCTTTGCGCAGCACACGCGCGCCTGGGGGCAGCTTCGGAAGCTGGAGCAGCCGTCCGTGATTGACGGCGACAAGGGGCCCGCGGTAGCCCCCCAGCCTGAGCGCCGCCGGCAGATACCCCGGGGAAGGCGACACCACTCCGTCCGGCCCGAGCTCTGAAGCCGCGCGGGCAAGCCCTCGCGGGTGCAGAAGGACTCGGCTCCCGCGCTCGTGGCCAAGCATCCGGTGCGGAATACCCTCCTTCTCCAGCTGCCGGGCCAGCGGCTGCGAGTCCGTGACGAAGAGGAGGGAAGCTTCGTGCCCACGGCGCCGCAGCTCGCGCACGAGCGAGGCCGTCATGGTCTGCGCTCCTCCGACGCTGCCGCCCCAGAGGAGGAAGCCGAGACGCACCTAGGGTTGTCCCCGCAGGTGAGCGGCAGCGTCGGGACAGAACGTCCCGAGCAAACCGGACTCCACGTCCGCCTGGCGACCGTCGACGAACGCAAGCAAGGCCTTGATCTGCCGATCTTTCCGCTTGGCACGCGAGCCGAGGCCGGCTCGTGCCAGTCCTGCGAGCACGGTGCTCAAGAGGCGCCAGGTCGCTCGGGTCAGGGTGGTTGCCCTCCGTGCTTTCCGCGGGCCGTCGCTGATGTGCAGGTACTCGATCCAGGCGAGGAACCGCCAGCCGAGCAGATCGATCCGGAGGTCGTCACCACGCGAAGACCCGCTCACCGCGTGGGTCGCGACCAAGGTAGGACTCGTCCGGATCGGCAAATTCGCCTTCCGGTAGCGAGCGGAGAGCTCCTTGTCCTCGTAGTACAGGAAGAACCGGGGGTCGAAGCCGCCGAGGCCGAGAAACTCCTCCTTGTCGACCAGCAGGAGCGCGCCCGGGATCCAGGGGCGATTCGCCCCGCCCGAACCCAGGCTGCGGTGCCATTCCCTCGGTCGCAGCAGGCCGAACGTCTGGCCCACGTAATCGTGCAGCCAGTGGCGCTCGCCTCGCAGGCTGTCCTCGGGAACCGAGCCTGGATCCCCGGCCATATACCCGCCCAGCAGCCCGAAGCCGTTCGGACACGAGCCGGAAAGCTCTGCCGGGTCGGCCGACACGATCCGGACGTCGGGGTTCACGAAGAGCACCCGTGTCCCCGTGGCGTGGCGGGCACCGGAATTACAGGCTCGGCCAAAGCCAACGTTCTCCTCGTGCTCGACGAGCCGCACGCCACCGAAGGAGCGGACGATCGCCCGCGTCTCGTCGTCCGAAGCATTGTCGACCACGACAATCTCCGCGGCCGGGAGCTCGGATCGAACCGATGCCAGGGCAGCCTCGATGCAGCGATCGGACCGGTACGTCACGATCACGACGGAGAGGCTCACGTCCTTGCGCGGAGCCTGCTTCCGCCGGGATCGGGCGGAAGACTCGCGACCGAGGCGGCCGCGACGATAACGACCGCCGTCAGCAACAGACCCTGCACGCTGAAGAGGGTCACGAGCGAGATGGAGGCGACAGCTACGCCGAACAACCACCCGCTGGCTCCAAAGATGAATCCGTCCCATTCCCCGCTCCCGGTGGGCCTGCGCCGCCAGAGAAAGAGAATCGTCCCGAGGACGGGGAGGAAGAGCAGAGTCGTGCCGACCGCCCCGATCGTCGTGATCCCGTTCAGCACTCCGACGTCCCCGTTTCGGATCGACCCCTCGGGCAAGCCCGAGACGAACCTGTCGTCGGGATGCCAGAAGCCGACACCCACGGGCCAGCGGTTGCCGACGACGTCGAGCATCTCGGACTGGACGTTGTAGCGGTAGCCGAACGTCCCGCTTCGCGCCTGGATCTCCTCGATGCCCGACCCGGCTCGCGTCGCGAAGACCTGCGCTGCCGATTGCGAGTTCTGCTCTACAGGGTGGACGAGCCCGAGCAACGGAAACAGCGCGACGAGCAGGGCGAGCGCCGGCACGATTTTGCGGGCCACGACCAGCGGCGCAGGTGCCCGGAACATCGCGATTCCGACGAGCACGAGGAGCCCAGCGAGCATGGAGGCGTACGACGCGCGTGAGAGCTGGGCGAGCGCTCCTACCGTGAGGAGGACGAAGAGCGCCGAGGCACCGAGACGCAGCCGAGACGATCGCGCCAGGATCGCGGTTCCGGCGGCGACGATCGCTCCGACGATCACGACATCGCCCATATAGGAATAGATTCGCGTCAGACCCTCGAGCTCGTTCGTCAGCGTCGGATTGATCAGCGCCGAGAGATCGACCACGCCGGCAAGCGACGGAAAGAGCGACGTCGTCGTCTGCGCGACGGAGAAGATCGCCGCCGCCGTTCCGACGACCGCTACGAGCGTGACGATGTCGCTTCGGCGGCGAAGTGCGACCGGCAGGAGCGGAAGGAGTAGCGCGAAGTAGAGGAAGTCGCGTCCGAAGAGTGCGGCGTGAAGCGGTGGGATGTCGGAGAAGAACACGCTCCGCGCAAGCGTCACGAGCCACCAGGCTATGAAGATGAAAGCCCAGGTCCTCGTCAGCGCCAGCCAGCGACTGTCTACAAGCTGATCGGCGGCGGTCGTGAAGTGCCAGAGAACGAGCACACCGATCAGAAACGCGATCAGCAGGTCGCTCGGCCGGAAGGATCCGGGTACCGCGAAAGCATCGAGATCGAGCCCCGGGATGCCGTTCAGCACCCCGAGCAGTGTGAACCCCACGAGTGCGCCTCGACTGACGGCCGCGATGCCGACGAGGATGCTCAGCCCGATCGCCGGCACGACCAGGTCGCTCGAGCGAGGGTCGAGCACGGCTGCACCGGCGAGGAGCGAGAGGGCGAGGACGCCAAGGCCGACCAAGGCGGACTGCAGGCGGTCTCCGCCCTTCCCGGCGAGGAACCGACCCGCTGCGGGCCGGACCGCAGGAGCGCGGCGGCCGAAGACTCCCGGGGCACCCGCCGTCACAGGCGACGCCCCCGGCCACCCTCTTCGATCACGCTGGCGTACATCTGGTGCATCACGCGCGCGTGCTCGGCCTCGCCGTACCGGTACGCAACTTCGCGGCCCCGCTCGCCCATCTCCCTGCGCCGATCCGGCGCCTCGAGGAGCGAGGCGAGGGCGTCCGTGAGTCGGGCCGGCGAGCCGTTCTCGACGACGAGACCTGCACCGTTACGACGGACTTCGGTAGCCGCGCCCGCCGCTGCGGTCATGACGACGGGTACGCCAGCTGCCATCGCTTCGATGACTGTCGTACCCCAGACGTCCTCACGGGTCGGGAGGAGGAACACGTCCGCCTCCTCGAAAAAACGATTCGGCTCGGATGTCACGCCCAGGAAATGAACCCGCTTCCCGGCGCCGAGGCGGTCAGCAGCCGCGCGGAAACGGGGCTCGTCACCTCCGCCCACGACTGCGAGGTGCGCGGCGGGTGACGCGGCGGCCACTGCCTCGATCGCGTCGTCGAGACCCTTCCGCTCGAAGTCGTGCCCTACGAACAGAACGAGCTGATCGCGAGCGTCTAGGCCCAGGCGTCGGCGCAGCTCGGAGGAGGGGTTCCCAGCCGCATCTGGAAGCTCGATCGGCGGGGCGACGACCCGGATGGCCTGCTCGGGTACGCCGTGCACACGCTGCAGGTCGAGGCTGACCTCGTCGGTCACCGCGACCACTCGCAGGTAGTTCCCCGGCTTGAACTGCAGCTTCTGCGTTGCCCTCGCCACGCCCAGCGCGGGGTGAAGGACGTGTGCGGCGCGGGCACGGGCGCGCGCAGCGCGGAACGACTTCCCCCCCCGCTCCGGCCACCGCTGCTGCTCCGAGATCGGAACCGCCTGGGCACGAACGATGTCGTGCTCCCAGGCAGACGTCCCGGCGACGTCGATCACGTCATAGCGAGTCCGGTGCTTGCGCAGAAGCGCTGTCGCTTTCCAGGCGAACGTCCCGCACTCGACCGCGTGGCCGATCCGTCCGGACGACCGGCGCGCCGGGCGAACGTCATGGAACACGACGCCTGCAGGCTCGGCCCCACGCGTGTCCGGGTTCGAGTAGGAGTGAACTTCCACCCCCTCCGCAGCAAGCCCGCGGGCGAGGAGAACTCGCTCGCGGGCGAGGCTGCCCTCCAGGTTGAAGTCGTGGAAGACGAGTGCTACGCGCATCGGACGAGCTCCCGCTCGTGCTCCGAATAGATCGTGCGCCACCGCTCGGCGACGATCTCGGCCGAGGCGAGCCCCTGAACACGAGCCTGAGCGCTCTTCCCGAGTTGCTCGCGCAGGCGCGGGTCCGAGCTCAGCCGGCGCAACGCGTCGGTGAGCTCGAGCGACCGGGCCGGCTGGATCAACAGCCCGCTCTCCCCGTGTTCGATCACGTCGGGGATCCCGCCGACACGCGTCGCGACCACAGGCAGCCCGAAGGCCATCGCCTCGAGGAGGGCCATCGGCAACCCCTCGCTCCGCGAGGGCAGAACGAAGACGTGCGAGCTCTCGTAAAGCTCCCGAAGGGCGGGCGTCCCGAGGACTCCGTGGAAGCGGACAAAGCCCGTTAGACCGGATTCGCGAACGCGCGAGCGCAGCTCCGCCTCCTCGCCTCGGAACTCTTCCTTGCCGGCGAGCTCGAGCTCGATCGAGATCCCTTCGCCGCGAAGCTGTGCGATTGTCTCCACCAGCTCGGCTGCTCCCTTTCGTCGCCCGTAGGTGCCGACGAAAAGTGCTCGGCAGACAGCGCCGTGACGTGCCGCCTGCGAGGCCGTGCCCTCCAGGCGAACTGGGTTGAAGACGACGCTCGCTTCAATCCCGAGGCGCTTGAGGGCCATTCTCGAGCTGGGGGCGAGCGCTACCGTCTCGACGCTCAGACGTGCGATCGCACGCAGGGCGAGCGCACGAACCGGATGTGTACCCCCCGCCAGCTCGGCTCCGTGGACATGCGCGATCACGCGGCGGCCGGATGCGCGGGCAAGACCCACGAACAGGAGGTCGCGAAGAACGCCGGTCGCGGAATACGAGACGCAAACATGGACGAGGTCAGGCGCCGAGCGCAACCACAGGGCGAATCGGGCGGCAAGGCGAACCTGCCGGAGCGCCGGCGCCACCCGGACACGACCTCCTGCTTCTGCCTCGGGAGGGCGCCAGAGGTCGAAGGGCTCGTAACGGCATCCGATCGAACGTTCGTGCTCCACCAGCCATGCGGCAAAGCTTGCGACGCCGCCGACCTGGGGCGGTAGAGGAGCCACGAGACCGACCCTGCGCGCATGCTCCGTGCCCGGGGGATTCACGGCCTCCTCCTACCCGTGTGCGCCCTCAAGGCTCCACCGACCAGTGCAAAGCCATACGACATACCGAGCCGGGCGACGTCTCGCTCCGACGAGTCGAGGCGGACGACCCCAACGAGGAATCGGGCGCCGCTCCTCAGGACTCGGACCTGGCCCCGCCGAAGGGCGTGGGGCTTCCTAGAATCCTCGAGCGCGTGCATCCGCATCGCGCGCCGGAAGTAGTCGAGCGACAGGCGCTCCTGCCGGATGTGGTGCCGTACCCGGGCGCTCGGCTCGTACCAGACCTCCAGACCGCGGGCCACGAGTCGCTCCTGCAGCTCTTCCTCCTCACCGCGTGCATACGGCTCCTCGGGCCGCGCGCCACGGTCGGGGTCAAAACCTCCCGCTTCGACGATTGCCGACTTGCGCATGCTCATGTTGCCACCCCAGGCGAATCGAAGCTGAGGCGGATTGCCGAGCATTCGTCCGAGGACGAAAGGCTCGTCTCCGAGGTCCAGCACGCTCAGAACTCCGGTGAGGTGGTCGCGAAGCCAAGGCGGCCGCCCGCCGTTCCAGTCGGGAAGCATGGGGCCGCCGACGACCGCGAGTCGCTGGGGAGCGGACGCCCAGACTCGGCGGTGAGCTTCGAGCCAGCCGTCGTGTGCGGTCTCGTCGTCGTCGAGGAAGCAGACGAAAGGCGAGCGAGCCGCTGCGAGGATCACATTCCGCGCCTCGGAGATCCCGCTTCGGTACTTGGCCAGCACTTGGACCGAGGGCGCAATCGCGGCCATCGTTTCCTCGAGCCGCTGGGGGGCGGACGCGTCTTCCCCGGTGTAGACGATCAGAAGCTCGTCCCCTGCTGCGAGCTGGCAGGCCACGGACTCGACCGCAAGCCTCGCCTCGTCACCGCCGGAGCGAGTTGCCATCCCGACGCAAAGTTGCAGATCCCCCTCGGTCGGCTCTGCTTGAGGAGCCGCCGCCACGTCGCGCTCTCGAGCATCCATGTGGCCCCTAGTACGCGGCGCGGCGCTTCAGAATCGCAGGGATCGTCCGGCCGATGAGCTTCAGATCGCTGACGAGCGACCAGTTGGTCACGTAGAGATAGTCGAGCTTGGTCATCTCTTCGAACGGAATTTCGCTCCTGCCGAGGACCTGCCACACGCCGGTCATCCCGGGTCGAAGGTTCAGGCGATTGCGCGCCCAGTCCTGCACATGGACATCCTCGATCAGGATGAGCGGTCGTGGCCCGACGAGTGACATCTCACCCCGGATGACGTTCAGGAGCTGCGGAAACTCGTCCAGATCGAACCGCCGCAAGTAGTGTCCGACCGTAGTAACACGGGGATCGGCCGCGATCTTGAACATGCGCGGGTCTCCGCCGTTCTTCGCGTGCTTGTTCAGGTGCGCGACCTCACCCTTTCTCTCCTCGGCGTCCGCGGTCATCGTCCTGAACTTCAGGATCCGGAACGTCCTCCCGCCGGTGCCCATCCGCTCTTGCCGGAAGAACACGGGCCCGGGCGATTCGAGCTTGATCGCGAGCGCGACGAGGGCGAACGTCGGCGCCAACAGGAGGAGCCCCAGTCCCGCCAGGCAGACGTCCATCCCCCGCTTGAGCAACTGGGACGAGGCGGACAGACGGAGCGGCCTGAGCCCGAGGAGGGGCAGTCCTTCGACGGTGTGGATGCCGATCTCGGTGCCGACGATGTCGAAGAGTCTCGGAACGATGTCGATCTGAACGTCGAGATCCTTGAGCGATCGGATCAGCTGTAGCGTCGAGTCGTGGGACTCGTTGGAGAACGCGATCAGCACTCGCTCGATGTCGAAAAGCCGAATGATTGTGGCGAGCCGCTCCGGCGGCCCGAGCAGCGTCAGGTGCTCCAGGTCGGGGCGACGCTCTTTCGGCTCGGCGTCGACAAAGCCGACAAGGTTAATCCCGTACTCGGGATGCTGAAGGAGCTTTCGCCCGATCAGCTGGCCGACCTCCCCCGCGCCGACGATCACCGCATTCTGTTGGTATGTAATGCGGCTGCGGCAGAACGTGCGCGCGGTTGCGCGGCCGAGCGTGATGAAGGCGATGGCGAACGCCCAGAAGAGCGCGAGCTTGATGATGTCTGGGCGCGCAAGACCCGTCAGCCAGGCAGCCAAGACGAGAACCCACGCCCCGACCGTGACCATGTGGAAGACGTCCCGCATGTCGTCGACCGTGGAGTGGTCCGTGCGCTCCTCATCGCGCTCGTAGAGGCCGTAGAGCTTGGCGACGACGATCCATGCAGGCAGGGTTCCGAAGAAGAGCACCCACTCCATCGTCGCGTCGACCGGGTTCGGAGCGCTCGGGTCCGGTCCCAGCAGGAGCTGGGCGGCGATAAATGCAATCCCGAGACCGAGCAAGTCGGCGGCGAGCAACATGCGTCTGACGAGCCATCCCCGCCGGCGGACCGTGGACGTGGCGCGGCGACGCTCCAGGATCTCGAGCGTGCGGTCGTCCATCGCCGACGCGATCTGGTCGTAGAACAGTGCTCCCTGAACGAGAGCGGAACGCTCGGTCGCGTTCACGAGGCTACGCCTGCGGTCGTCGTAGTCACAGAGCCTCCGGTGAAAGGCGTCGACGAGCCGCTCGGGTCCTCCTCGGACCCGTTCCCGCCGTTCTCGAGAGCGGGCTCGTCGTCCGGAAACGCCGAGCGGTAGAACGCAGCCGCCTCGACCCGCGACGGAAGAGCGAGCTTCTGCAGGATGTTCTGGACATGGCGCTTGACCGTGAACTCCGAGATCTCGAGGGCGACGGCCACCTGCCTGTTCCGTGCCCCAGTCGCTACGAGGCTGAGGACCTCGCGCTCACGAGCGGTGAGGATCGACGCCAGCTCTCGAGCCCCGCTCCCACGGACGGCGCTGATCGCCGCACCCGCAAGATCCCGTGCGAGCGGCGCCTCGCCTTGCGCAAGCGCGCGAAGCGTCCGGAGCAAGGCCGGTGCGGGAATCTCCTTGTGCAGATAGCCGCTCGCACCATGCCGAAGCGCCGCGAGAACCTTTTCCTGAGAGGGCTTGAAACTCCAGACGATCGCGTGTGTGGCGGAACTCGGATGCAGGTCGGGGAGCACGGCAAGTGCCCCTCCGGGCGGAAGATCGAGGTCGAGCAGCACGACGTCGCACTCGGTAGCCGCCACTGATTCGAGCACCTCGCCGCGATTTCCCGCCTCGCACACAGCGAAGTCCTCCGCGGCGAGCAGCAAATCTCTTACCCCCGCGCGAAAGATGGGAAGCGGGTCGGCGATGAGAACGCGGGTGCGCGTCACTTGACGCGCTCCTGCTCGGTGCGAGGACTCGACGAACGGCTGTAGTCGCCGTAGCCGTATCCGTAGCCGTACCCATAGCCCTTCTCGACCTCGGCGCCGGTGACGACGAATCCGAGTGGCTGGGCTGGGACGTTCGCGAGCAGGCGGTGAAGCTCCTTGAGGGTTCCCCGCCGGAGCACCTTGAGGCGCGTGACGAGGATGATGCCGTCTACCTTCGGGCTGAGAGCCATCGCGTCGCCGACATTCAGGAGCGGCGGAGCATCGACGATGACGAAGTCGGCTCGATCGCGAAGGCGCTGGATGATCGACGCGACGGCGTGGGTTCCTACGAACTCACCCGCGTCCGGCGGAATCGGTCCGGACGGCAGCACCTCGAGGATTCCGGACACGCGCGCGTGTCCATTCGTTCCGTTGGCCGCCGCGGCCTCGGCTCCGCCGTGTGAGTTCTCGCTCGGGTCGGTGATCGCAATCGTGGCGAGCGCTTCCTCGAGACCCACGTGTCCGAGGGCAACCTGGGTCAGGCCCGGCCTGTCCTTCAAATCGAAGAACCGGTCTAGATACGGGCGCCGGAGATCCAGGTCTGCGAGCGCGACGTGACGGCCGGAGCGTGCGAGCGCGAGTGCAAGGTTGGAGGCGGTCGTGGACTTCCCCTCCGACTCGAGCGCGCTCGTGACCATGATCACCCGTGCGCCGTGCTCCAGGTTCGTGAACTCGAGGTTCGTCCGCAGCATGCGGAAAGCCTCGGACTCCTTGCTCCGCGGGGCTTCGAGCATGACGAGACTGTCCTTAGAAGTAAGCCGCTTCGGCGGAGTCGGCAGCCGCGCGAGCAGCGTCATGTCGAGAGCCTCGGAGACCTCCTCGGCCGTCCGCACTCGCGTGTCGAGCGCTTCGCGAACGAACGCGAGCCCAAGGCCGAGCACGAGCCCAACCAGGAGGCCGAGCAGACCTGACCGGAAGGGACGTGGCTGAACCTGTGACGCCCCCCGGGCCGGCTGGACGACGAACGAGTTCGAAGCCTGGAGGGCTTCGATCGTGCGGAGCTGCTGCTCCTTGTCCAGGAGACTGGCGTAGAGGGTCGAGTCCTTCTCTCCCAAATTCTCGAGGGTGCGCACCCGGCTTGAGACCTCCGCGAGGGCCTTGCGCACGGCGGCGGTGTCGAGCTGGTTCTTGTAGATCGTGAACTCGCGGGCGAAAGCCGTCGCGAGCTTCTCTGCGCGGGCCGGAATCGCGCTCGTGACTGTGAAATCCAGGAGGTCTGCGTCGGGCCGCGGCTGAACCGACACGGAGCCAAGCAGCTGGTAGGGGCTCATGTCATCGACGCCTGCGGTGGCAAGGGCGCGCCGGGCGACGGTAGGAGTCGTGGCGAGATCCGCCTGTGTCTGGGCGATGCGCTCCGACGTCTGAAAGACGCTGCTCCCGGAGACGCCGGTCAGGCCCGCGGAGATGTCCTTGTTCGTGAGAAGCACCTCCGCCGTCGACTGGTAGAGCGCCTGCTGGCGCATCGACAAGGCGACCGCTACCGCTGGAACCACGATCACCGCCGTCAGAATGATCCACTTGCGTCGCCGGAGCACCCGCAGGTAGTCATGGAGAGTCGCGCCGTCGCGACTCACTCCCTCGATCCCCATTCCGTCCTCCCTCGCACCGCAGTGTCCCTACCCGGGCGCCCGATCTACCTACTCCCTAACCACTCCGGTAGATCAACCGGGCCAATTCCTTCCCGCTTCGGATTCTGCTGAAGCTGGAGGAAAAGTCAAGATACCGACACGAGATAACCAAAGGGCGTGGTCCGAACGGAGTGAGCTTTCATGGAGCTAGTCCAACTCGAACCGGCGACCTCCACCAGCAGCGGCCCGGTGTTTGTCACGTCCATCCCGCAGAGCTTTACATTGGAACCCATGGCCAACCCGCGGAGTTTCTGAGCCGTGGACTTCTCGTCTGCCGACAGCCTCGTCCTCGTCGGAATCCTTGCGGCGGCCGCCGCGCTTCTCGCGATCGCCGAGCTGATTCGGATTCCCTACCCGATCCCGCTCGTGCTCGGGGGCCTCGCCCTCGGCTTTGTCCCCGGGATGCCGCGCATCGAGTTACCGCCGGACATCGTCCTGGTTGCGGTCCTTCCTCCGCTTCTCTACGGCGCGGCCTTCTTCAGCCCGCTACGCGAACTGCGTGCGAACGCTCGCCCGATCGGGCTCCTGGCAGTCGGGCTCGTCTTGACGACTACGGTCGCGGTCGCTGCCGTGGCGCACGCCGCGATCCCAGGCCTCGGCTGGCCGACCGCGTTCGTCCTCGGTGCACTCGTCTCCCCGACGGACCCGACCGCGGCGACCGCCATCGCGGAGCGACTCGGGCTTCCCCGCCGACTCGTCGCCCTCGTCGAAGGCGAGAGCCTCGTCAACGACGGCACTGCTCTGGTCGCCTATCGGTTCGCCGTCGCTGCCGTCGTCACGGGCAGCTTCTCGCTTGCCGCTGCCTCCGGCCGCTTCGTGCTCAGCATCGCAGGAGGCATCGCCGTGGGCCTTGCCGTGGGGTTCGTCATCCGCGAGGTCCGAAGACGGCTCGACAACCCACCTGTCGAGATCACGATCTCGATCTTGAGCGGGTACTTCGCCTACTTGCCGGCCGAAGCGATCGGGGTCTCCGGGGTTCTCTCTGCAGTCACGGTCGGGATCTACATGGGCTGGCACACGCCCGAGCTCACGACGGCGCAGACCCGTCTCCAAGGGGTCGCAGTCTGGGAGATTCTCTTCTTCCTCCTGAACGCGTTCCTGTTCACCATCATCGGCCTCCAGCTCCCGGTGATCCTGGACGGCCTCGCCGGCTACCCGACGGCGACGCTCGTCTGGTACGCGGTGCTCGTCGCGACGATTGTCGTCGCCGCGCGCTTCGCATGGATCTTCGCGACGGCGCAGCTGCCACGTCTGCTCGGCCGACGTCGCCGCGAGCCTTCGATGCCCTGGCAACCGAGCGTCGTCCTCGCCTGGTCGGGGATGCGCGGGGCGGTGTCGCTCGCGGCTGCACTCGCCCTGCCGCTGACGACCGACGCGGGCACGCACTTCCCCAACCGCGAGCTGATCGTATTCCTGACCTTCGCCGTGATTCTGGCAACGGTCGTAGTCCAGGGCTTGACGCTGCCGAAGCTCATCGGCTTGCTCGAGCTCGAGGACGACAGCAGGCTCGAGGCAAAGGAGGACACAAAGGCTCGTATTCACGCAGCCGACGCCGCCCTGGCACGCCTGGAGGAGCTCATCGACGAAGAGTGGGTTCGGGAAGACACAGCCGAGCGGCTACGGGGTCTGTATGGCTACCGGCGCTCCCGGTTCCAAGCCCGCTTCGATGAAGCTGACGATGGAGGAATCGAACAGCGCTCGACCGACTACCAGCGCCTCCTTCGCGAGCTGATCCAGGCAGAGCGTGCGGCGGTGCGCGCCCTGCGGCGCGAACGACGGATCAGCGACGAGGTCATGCGGCGGGTCGAACGCGACCTCGATCTCGAAGAAGCGCGCCTGGAATAGGCGCCTCCCTTACCTGATCAGTACCGGCGTGCCGATCGGCATCAGGCGCGCAAGCCGGCTGATCGCCGAGTTCTCCACGCGTATGCAGCCGTGCGAGGGCCGACCGGGGATTAGCTGCGGCTGGTTCGTGCCGTGGATGCCGATCACCCCGCCGCCGGGCCAATCGCTCAGGACCGAATAGGCGCTGGTGCCAAACGCCCAGGGCCCGTAACTCCCGCCCGAGTTCAACACCCTGATTCGCTCGCGGATCCAGAAGCGGCCCGCAGGTGTGGGGGTGCTCGGCGCACCGACTCCGATTCCGGACCGCCAGATTGGCCGGCCTGCTAGGTAGAGGGTGGCGCGCAGGGCCACTCGATCCACGACCAGGCGAGTCCGAACGAGGTGCAGGCGCCCGAGCGCGAAGTCCCGGACCCATCCCGCGCGTCCGTTCGGGCGCATCGGGATGCGAAGCTTGAGCCAGGTGCGCCCATCCGGATCAGTCCAGCGGCGCAGGACGAGATACACCTCCGGAAACCCGTCCTCAGTCAGATAATGGACCCGCGCGATCGGCCGCGAAGTCGGCGCCGGGAGCCGCAGGATCTGAGCCCTGAGCTTCGAATGTGCCCAGTACGTGTGAGTCTGCTCGTCGGACAGACGCGCCCCGGCGGCGACGCCGGGACTCGTCCCGGCCGTCGCCGACGCCGAGAGCGCGAGCGGCGCGAGGACGAGCAGGAGTGCGAAGGCCAGGCGCCGGAGGCGCCGCCGGGCGCTGACCCGCTGCGCGGATGCGCACCCGGGCAATCGGTCGAGAAGGGGCGAGCTGCAGATCACCACAGACCCCCCGCTTCATCCCGTGAAGGGCGGGGACACCGGGCGGTTGCAGCGTGTGAACCCTCTTGTCTGCACCGTCTGGTTCCCCTCACGGTCATGGGCCACTACCCGCAGCGTGTGGCGACCGGCGAGCAAACGCTCGGCCCTGATCCACACGTAGAACTGCCTCCGGGTGCTCCGCTCGACCAGCCTGCCGTCGAGGAAGACGTCGACCCTCCGGATTCCCGACGCGTCGCGGACCAGGATCCTCAATCTGAAGTCACCGGGGACACAACTGGCCCCCGGAGCGCCGTGGACGTTCACGATCGGCCCTGCTTCGTCGTTCGCGGTCCCTGAGCTCGTTGCCGCGGAGACGGGGACCGAGACGGGGAGGAAGACCGGAAGGACGGGGACGGACGCTGGGACGACGGGAACGGACGCCGGGACGACGGGGACGGACGGCGGGACGACGGGGA
>Ga0307287_10000265_pt1 | contig 19601 bp, 19 predicted proteins | sample ER_DNA_141_FD_194485 | JGI IMG/M metagenome (GOLD analysis project Ga0307287, IMG submission 194485) | Bulk soil microbial communities from the East River watershed near Crested Butte, Colorado, United States - ER_DNA_141 | ecosystem: Environmental > Terrestrial > Soil > Floodplain | place...
CGAGCGGGTAGCCTGCACGTATGCCGTTCGAGCCGCCGATCCGGATCCAGTGCGTCGTGATCGACTGCGCGGAGCCGCACGGGCTCGCGCGGTTCTGGGCCGCGGCGCTCGGGTGGCGCGTCACGTTCTCGAGCGACGCCGAATGCGCGCTGGAGCCGCCGGAAGGGAGCCCTGAGACCGACGTCTCACCCGACCTGGTGTTCGTCCGAGTGCCCGACGAGAAAGTCGTAAAGAACCGGCTGCATCTCGATCTGCGTCCGGACGATCAGGACGCGCACGTCGAGCGGTTGCTCGCCCTGGGCGCGACGCGGGCGGAGATCGGGCAGACGGGGGAGGAGCCGTGGGTCGTCCTCGCCGATCCCGAGGGCAACGAGTTCTGCGTGCTGGCGCCCCGCCCGGCCGACGGGTAGCGCGGGCTCACATCACCAACGGCGGGAACCGCAGTCCGTGCTCCTGGCACAGGTCCCGCACGCCATCCAGGTCGACTTCGAGCCCGTAGGTCGCCGCGTGCGCCGGTCGTCTGGCCGGATCCGTTGGGAACCCCTCGAAGTAGTGCTCGAACGCCGCCGGCGAGATGATCTCGAGGATCCGGCACTCGGTGTCGCCGGCGTTCCAGAAGGTGTGCCACTGGTCGCGAGGCTTGAACGCGAGGTCGCCGGGTCCGGCGTAGACCACGTCGTCCCCGAGCAGTGCCCCCAGCCGGCCCTCGAGGACATAGCTGTACTCGTCCTCGCGCGAATGCCGATGGATCGGCGCCGCAAGCGTGCGCGCCGGGATCGGATGCTCGACGAGCGAGAATCCGCCGCCCGACTCCTCGCCCCACACGATGAATCGGGCCGAGATCGCTCCCAAGTCCACGGACGCGCCGTCGCGCGGACCGACGATCCGGGGACCCTTCGTCGCGTCGAACCGTCCGACTTCATCCATCAGTGCCCGAGGGTAATGCCAGTTGTCCTCAAACGAGAACCGCGTCGGCGGCTGCGAGTATCTTCGTCGCCATGGCCAAGCTCAGCGCTCGTGAGCGGGCGAGCCTCCCCGACAGGGCGTTCGCCTACATCGACTCCGATGGTCGGCGACGGCTGCCGATCAACGACGAGGCGCACGTGCGGAACGCGCTGGGCCGGTTCGAGCGGATCAGGTTCGAGGATGATGCGGCGAGGGAGAAGGCTCGCCGCCGGTTACTGATCGCCGCGAAGAAGTACGGCATCGTTCCCGTCGGGTTCATCACTGGGCAGCTCCGATCGGAGCGCAGCGACCGGTCGCCCGACTTCTCGACGCTCCCGACCGGCGCGGTGACCTTCCTTCTCACCGACATCGAGGGTTCCACGCTCCTGCTCGCACGTCTGGGCGAGGGCTACGCGCCCCTGCTGAAGGACGTCCGGGGCATCATCCGCAACGCGGTACGTCGGTGCGGCGGTCACAAGGTCGACGCCCACGGGGATGAGTACTTCTCTGTCTTCGAGCATGCCGCCCCGGCGATCGAGACCGCCGTTGACATCCAGCGCTCACTGAGGGAACGGGTCTGGCCTGGCGATGTCGATGTCCGGGTGCGCGCCGGTATCCACAGCGGCCGCCCGACGCTCACCGACACCGGGTACGTCGGGTTGTCCGTCCACACCGTGGCGCGCCTGTGCTCGGTCGCCCACGGCGGGCAGATCGTCGTCTCGGGCAAGACGAAGGCTTCGCTGACGGACTCGATGCCGAATGGCATCCGACTCCGGAGCCTCGGTCGCCGTCCTTTGGCAGGCTTGAGCCAGACCGAGGCGCTGTTCCAGGTCCACGCGAAAGGACTTCTCACCGGGTTCCCCCCGTTGCGGACCGGGTGAATCGATCTGCCCGCGGTCCGGTTGTGCGACACGGGTAGGCTGACTCGGCGGCAAGGAAGGAGGGAACGCATGACGTCGAAAGGAGCCTTCACCGACGAGGAATGGGAGCGCGTGCGCCGGGCTCCACTGGTGGCGGGGATGGCGATCACCATCGCCGACCCAGGCGGTCCGATCGAGATCTCGAAGGAAGGGATGGCGACGCTCCGCGCTGCCACCGTTCCACCGAGCCAGGAGGAGTTGCTCGCTGCGGTGGCTCTGGACATCCAGGCCATGATCCAACAGAGGCACAACCCGGCGAAGAGCTTCAAGCCCAAGACCTCGGCCGATGCCGGCACCCAGATCCTCGACGAACTCCGTGCCGTCGACGCGATCGTCGCCGCGAAGGCGACACCGGAAGAGACCGAGGCGTTCCGTGGATGGCTCGTCATGACTGCTCAGGCGGCGGCCGACGCCGCGAAGGAAGGCGGGTTCATGGGCTTCGGCGCTGAACAGGTCAGCGCCGGCGAGCAGGCGATGCTGGATCAGCTCCGAGGCGCTCTCGGCCAAGGCTGAGCGTCGGCTTGATCTGCCGGCTGATCGCTTTCATCTGGACGGGATCCGCTGCCAAGCGATCGGCGGACCTCCGAGCACCCACGAATGCGTCGAGCGTTCGCTCCAAGGCGGGCAGCATGGCGTTGACGTGCCGGGCACGGATGATGAGATCCCACAGCGGCTCGAACTTCCTCCAACCACCGGCGTAGGCGAGGTGACGCGCCCGCCCCTTGAGCGTGTCCTGCCCCGCGGCGCCCTTCCATATCGCTGACCACGTGTAGAAATCGCGGTATGCGCGCCAGTAGCCGGCTTCGAGCTGCTCCGGAGTCATCCGCTTCGGCTTGAAGACCACGTGGCGCGTGTCGTAGAGGTCCCAGTCGTCGGTGACGATACGGTCGTCGTCAGCGATCCGACGGTGCAGGGCCGTGCCGGGATACGGCGTCATGATGTGGTACGTCGAGGTCTCCAGGCTGCGCGAGATGCCCCATTCGACCGTCCGTTCGAACACGTCGGGTCCGTCATCGTCGAGGCCGAACACGAAGCTGCCGTTCACCATCACGCCGAGGTCGTGGCATCGCCGGATCGCTTCGTCGTAATCGCGGCCGAGGTTCTGGCGCTTGTCGTGCCGGCGCAGGTTCTCGGGGTTGAGGGTCTCGAACCCGACGAACACGCTGCGCATGCCCGCGGCGGCCGCCCGCTCGATCAGGTCACCGCGGAGGATCGCGTTCACGGTGCTTGCCCCCTGGAAGAGGCGTCCCATCCCGCGCATGCCGTCGAACAGTGCTCGGGCGAAGCGTTCGTTGCCGAGCAGATGGTCATCGAGGAAGTACAGGTGCCTGCCGGGGAGGCGGTCGATCTCCGCGAGCGCCTCGTCGACCGTCTGCGTGTAGAAGGAGCGGCCTCCCTCGTAGAAGGCGTCCTTGTAGCAGAAGTCGCAGTGGTGTGGGCAGCCACGTGAGACGACGATCGAGTTGGGGCACAGGTAGCGTCGACGTTCGATCAGGTCGCGACGCACGGGTGGGATCCCGACGAGGGTCCGCATGCTCGCGGGGGCCTCGTACCGAGGCCTGGGGCGTCCGGCGCGGAAGTCAACCAGGAACTCCTGCCAGGCACCTTCACCGGGACCGATGAAGACCGTGTCGGCATGCGAAGCCGCCTCATCGGGGAGCGACGTGGGATGCAGTCCGCCGACGCATACGTGTGTCCCGCGTGCGCGGTACAGGTCCGCGATCTCCCACGCGCGTCGCGCCGAGGTGATGTAGACGCTCATCACCAACAGGTCTGGCGCGTCGTCGAGCTCGAGCGGCGCTTGGACGTGTTCGTCGAGGAGTTCGACCTCGTCATCCGGATCGAGGTAACTGGCGAGGCTCGCGAGCCCGAGCGGTGGGAACAACGCGTACTTGATCGGGCGGTAGCCAGGCGAGTTGGCCTCGATCAGCGACGGGAGGATCATCTTCACGCGCAGTGGACGCCGTGCGTGCGTGGCCGGCACTGTCCCCTCCCTCTCGATCGGTGCGATCGCAGCATCGGTCGGTGCTACTCGGCGGCACAAGGCTCGCAACCGGACCGTCACGCAGGTGTCACAGAGGGACAACACACCCGGACGTAACCGGATCGATACACGGCGGTCCTCGCCTCGGCCCTCCTCTCCCCGTACAAACGTCCCGTTCGAGGAGGAAGGAGGCACCGTGCCGACGATCGACACCGGCGACACCGCCTGGGTGCTCGCCTCTGCAGCTCTGGTGATGTTCATGACGCCCGGCCTCGCGTTGTTCTACGGGGGGCTGGTGCGGTCGAAGAACGTGCTCGGCACCGTGATGGAGTCGTTCATCGCGCTCGGCGTCGTCGCCGTCGTGTGGTTCGTGGCCGGGTACGGTATCGCGTTCGGCCGTGATGTCGGGCTGGTGATCGGCATACCCGCCGGGCTGGGCGGCGCCGGCGCAGACCCGGTCGCGTTCGCACCGACGATCCCGGGTTCGGCGTTCGCCGCCTTCCAGATGATGTTCGCCGTCATCACCCCGGCGCTGATCGCCGGGGCGTTCGCGGAGCGTATGCGGTTCGGCGCCTACGTGATGTTCATCGCGCTCTGGTCGCTGCTGGTGTACTCGCCGATCGCGCACTGGGTATGGGGCGGCGGCTTCCTGGGCGCGAACGGGATCGGTGCCCTGGACTTCGCGGGCGGGACGGTCGTCCACATCAGCGCCGGCGCGGCGGCGCTCGCGGCGGTGCTGTTCATCGGCAGGCGCACGGGCTACCCGCGTCGGGCATCCATCCCGCACAACGTGCCGCTCGTCCTGCTCGGCGCGGGGATCCTGTGGTTCGGGTGGTTCGGGTTCAACGCCGGCAGCGCGCTCGGGGCGAACGCCCTGGCGGCGTCGGCGTTCGTGACCACGCATCTCGGCGCCGCGGGTGCCCTGATCGGCTGGCTGACCGCGGAGCGCATCCGCCACGGGAAAGCCACGACGGTCGGCGCCGCCACCGGGGCGGTCGCCGGGCTCGTCGCCATCACGCCCGCCGCGGGATTCGTCGAGCCGCTGCCGGCGCTCCTCATCGGGATGGCTGCCGGCGTGGTCTGCTTCTTCGCGGTCGGGTTGAAGGGTCGGCTGGGGTACGACGACTCCCTCGATGTGGTCGGCGTGCACCTCGTCGGGGGAGTGACGGGTGCATTGCTGACCGGCGTGTTCGCCACGCTCGCGGTCAACCCCGCTGGGGCCGACGGCAGCCTGGCCCAGGTCGGGCGACAGGCGATCGCGGTGGGCGTCACGTTCGGGTTCTCGTTCGTCGCCACGCTCGCGATCCTCAAAGTCGTCGATCTCGTGATGCGCATCAGGGTCACGCCCGAGGAGGAAGAGGAGGGGCTGGACGTCTCGGAGCACGGCGAGGTCGCGTACACGTTCCGCGAACGGTCGCCGCGCCGAGGCCGGATCCCGGCTGAGATGACGGAGGCGGAGCTCCAGGTGCTCCGCGAGGAGTTGGTGCTCGAGGCGGCAGCGCGGGTCATGGCGGAGGTCCGCGCCGGAGATCTGATCGAGGCAGAAGCGAAGCCTGTTCGAAGGGTCTACCGCCAGGCCTAAGCTCGCACCGTGACCGGCGTCGTCCAGATCACGACAGGGCGTCGAACTCGGCGTCGGTGAGCTCGATCTCGAGCGCCGCCAGGTTCTCCTTCAGGTGCTCGATCGACAGCGTGCCCGGGATCGGCAGCGTCGCCGGCGACCGCCGCAGGAGCCATGCCAGGCGGATCTGCGCGGCCGTGGCTCCGTGGTGCTCGGCGATCTCGTCGACCGCGTGACCGCCGCCCCCTTTGAGCGGGAAGTAGGGAACGAACACGATGCCCTCGAGGGCGCAGTGGTCGACGACGTCGTCCCATCCGCGTTCGGAGAGGTTGTAATGGTTCTGCACCGCTGTGATCGTCACGATCTCGCGGGCCTGCTCGATCTGGTCGACCCCGACCTGCGAGAGACCGACATGGCGGATCTTGCCCGCGTCGTGGTACGCCGCGATCGTCCCGACGCTGTCCTGGAGCATCGTGTCCTCGTGCACGCGATGCAGGTAGTACAGGTCGATCTCATCCGTCTTCAGGCGACGCAGGCTCTCGTCGATCTGCGTCCGCAGGACCTCGGGACGGCCGGTGCCGGGCGCGTACCCGCCCTTGGTCGCCACGATGCAGCTCTCCGGGATGGGCGACAGGGCTTCGCCGATCGTCTGCTCGCTCTGGCCGCCGGTGTAGGTGTAGGCGGTGTCGATCATGCCGACGCCCAGCTCGACCGCCTCCCGGATGAACGCGACGTTCTCGGGGGTGTTCGTGAGCCGGTTCGTCCCGAGCCCGATCCGGGCAACATCCGTGTCACCGATCCTCAGCGTCGTGTTGTTCATCGCTCTCCGTCGTCCATGACATCAGATCCGAGTTCGGGTTGCCCACGAGGGTAGCGGGGTCGGAACCGACATCAGAACTGGGTTCAGGAGGGCGACGCCTGCGGTCAGTCGGGGAGCAGCGGCACCCGGAGACCCTCCGGGCGGCCGAGGAGCACGGCGCGCGTGACGCCGGACGAGCCGAACCGGTCGTGCAGGCCGTCGAGCGTCGCGTCGATCGCCGACGAGGCGACCCCGTGGAACGGCAGCGCCAGCTGGACCGCGTCGTCGGCGAAGAGGTTGGTGAAGGAGAGCCCGATCAGGGTGATCCCGCGCTGCTCGATGAGCGGCATGGCATCGTCCAGCAGGATCCTCGCCGCATCGAGCAGCATCGCCGTCTCCGCCGTCGCCTGGGGGAGGGTGTGGGAGCGCGTCGCTCGCGCGAAGTCGTCGAACCGCAGCCGCAGGGTCACCGTCCGGCAGACGCGACGCGCGCCGCGGAGTCGCCGGGACAGCCGGTCGACCAGTGCGAGCAGATCGGTCTCGAGCGCGCCGGGCGAGCGCGCCCGTCGTCCGAGCGCTCGCTGCGTCCCGATCGAACGGCGGCGGCGGCCGACCACCACCGGGCGGGGGTCGCGGTTGTGCGCGAGCGCGTGGAGATGGCGTCCGACGGCGCGCCCGAGGATCCCCTCCAGGGCCGCCTCGTCGAGCTGCCCGACATCCGCGACCGTGACGATCGAGCGCTCGCGCAGCTTCCGTCCTGTGACCGGCCCGACGCCCCACAACCGCTCCACCGGGAGCGCGTGGAGGAACGTGAGCTCGCCGTCGACCGGCACGACCAGCAGGCCGTCGGGCTTCGCGACGCCGCTCGCGACCTTCGCCAAGAACTTCGTTCGGGCTACACCGACCGTCACGGGGATCTCGACGCGCTCGCGCACGTCGTGCCGCAGACGCTCCGCGATCTGCGACGGCGTGCCGGCGATCCGGCGCAGACCGCCGACGTCCAGGAACGCCTCGTCGATCGAGAGCCCCTCCACCAGTGGCGTCGTGTCGCGGAAGACCTCGAACATCGCCGTGCTGGCCGCCGAGTACGCCTCCATCCGAGGCCGCACCACGATCGCCTCCGGGCAGAGGCGACGCGCCTGCCGCTCGCCCATCGGCGTGCGCACCCCGTAGGCCTTCGCCTCGTAGCTGGCTGCGAGCACCACGCCGCCACCCACGATCACCGGCCGGCCGCGGAGCGCCGGGTCGTCCCGCTGCTCCACCGACGCGTAGAACGAGTCGGCGTCCGCGTGCAGGATCGTGCCCTCCTCGGCCATCGGCCGATGGTGACACCGGCCACCGACACCGGATCGGCGACATCAGATCTGAGTTCGGGCGGACGCTGAGGGTGCCGCCTTCGAAGCCGGCACCAGAACTGAGTTCAGGGAAGGCTGGGCCCTACGCGTCCTTCCGTGGCCGCGCGAAGTACCGCAGTGCCGTGGCCGTCTTCGTCTGCTGTTTGCTCGAGAGATCGATCCCGATCGACCCGAGATGCGCGCTCGCCTCCGCGGCGACCTGGACCGCTTCTCCAGGGCGGCACTTCGTCGAGAGCTCGAGGATCCGCGATCCGTCCGGGTACTGCCAGAGCTCGACGGCGAGCTTGCGCCCGAATCCCACCGGCGTGAGCTTCAGCTTGAGGACGGGGATCGGCCCCAGGACGACGAGGTCGTCCAAGCCGATCCCGTCGGGGGCATGCTCCGAGTAGAACGCGCGTTGGATCTTCGAGTACAGGTTGCGGATGGGTCGCTTGCCGGCCGTCGCCTCTCTCACGGCGTCGTTCGTCGTCCGGCCCTTGAGGGATGCTGAACATACGAACCCTCCCGGCATCGCGTCGACCTCGACGCCGAACGACGGATCCTTCCGCAGCTTCTTCGGGAGATCGTCCGGGACGACCGGGCGCAACTTCACCACCGTGTCGGCCGCCGCATCCTGGATCCGTCGCGCGCGCACGACCACGCCGGCCGCGTTCAACGCGAGGTCCGGCGTATCGAAGAAGAAGATCTGACGCATCCGTGCATCGAGCGGATCGATCTGGAGCGCGCGGAGCGACTGGTAGTGATCGCTCTCCGGAACGGTCAGCTTGAGTTCGGCACTGTCCGCGCCGCGCAGCAGTCCGAGAACCTCGTCGAGCTGTTCCGTCGTGAGTCGTGGAGGCGTCTTCATTGGCTCGGACGGTAGCATCCGCGCGTGGCGACGATCATCCCTCGCTGGGAGTGGCGAACGTTCGGGTCAAGTTTCGGAGCGGCCGACGTTGCCGTCTCAGAGCTCGCCTCGGGCAGTGATCCCGTCGTGAGCGAGGAGCTCTACCTGCTCTCGACCGATGACGCGAACGTCAAGATCCGTGACGGCCTGATGGACATCAAGGTCCTGCGCGAGGTCGACGGAGCCGGCCTGGAACGGTGGGAGCCGGTGATGAAGCAAGGGTTCCCGCTGTCCGCCGAGGACGCGGTCCGGGTGCTCGAGGCGCTCGGCATCCCAGCGTCCCCTCAGATGCGACCGGCGTACGAGCTCGACGGGTTCCTCGAACAGCTCGTCCGGCCGAGCGGCGCCGTCCGGGAAGCGAAGATCGAGAAGCGGCGAACCCGGTTCCAGGTGAACGGTTGCATGGCCGAGCTCACGGAGGTGATCGCGGGCGGCCGATCCACGCGCTCCGTCGCCGTCGAGTCCGAGGATGCGTCCGCGGTCGTCGAGGCGGTCGGGGGTCTCGGCCTCGACGGGTACGTGAACACGAGCTACCCACGCGGGCTCAGAGCGCTCCTGGATGATGTCCCTCCTCGGTACGCGGTGATCGACATGGGAACGAACTCGGTGAAGTTCCACGTGGGAGAGCGCGGCTCCGACGGGTCGTGGGGGACGGTCGTCGACCGCTCGGAGATGACGCGGCTGGGCGAGAACCTCCACGAGACCGGTGAGATCTCCGAAACGGCGATCGCAAGGACGGCGGACGCGATCGCCGGCATGGTCGACGAAGCTCGTCGGCTGGGCGTGCGGGCGATCGCCGCGGTCGGAACGGCTGGGATGCGGATCGCTCGGAACAGCGACGACGTCATCGGGACGATCCACGAGCGGACCGGGATCACGATCGAGGTGATCCCGGGCGACGAGGAAGGGAGGCTCGCCTACATCGCCGTCCAGACGGGTCTGGGGGAGCAGCACGGCCGCCTCGTGGTCTTCGATACGGGCGGCGGGAGCTCGCAGTTCACCTTCGGCGAGGGTTCGCAGGTGCTCGAGCGGTTCAGCGTCGACGTGGGCGCCGTGCGGTACACCGAGCGCTTCGGGCTCGATCACGAGATCTCGGCCGACGTGTTGCGCGAGGCCCTCGCGGCGATCTCGGAGGATCTCTCCCGGCTGGACGACCATCCGCCAGCGGACGTGCTCGTGGGGATGGGCGGCGCCGTGACGAACATGACCGCGGTGATGCTCGAGCTCGCGACGTACGACGCCAGCCGGGTCCAGGGTGCGACCCTGGACCGGGCCGAGGTCGACCGGCAGATCGAGCTCTACCGATCGCGCGACGCGGATGCGCGTCGCGCGATCGTCGGCCTCCAGCCGAAGCGTGCCGAGGTGATCCTCGCGGGCGCGTGCATCGTTCGCACGGTGATGGAGAAGCTGGGGATGACCCGGCTGACCGTCAGCGACCGGGGCGTTCGCCACGGGCTCCTTGTCGATCGGTTCGGCGCGTAAGGACGAGCTTGGCGGCACAAGGGTCAACGGCGGGAGGCACTGTGGGCTACTCGGCGAGAGCTCGAGTCCGCCGAGAGATGTAGGAGGGCGGGCCGGGCGGGCGACCGGAGAGGGAAGTATTCGCCCGTCGTTCGCGTCCCCCCGTGACGCTAGGCCCGCCCTCTCTCAGGCTACGGAGCGGCTTGAGAGGTGCCATCGGCGACTGGTGTCACGCTCATCGCGGTAGCCCTTACGGCTGACGTGACTCCCATCCTGCTCGGCAAGATGATGCCCGCGCTTCCCCCGGGAGGTGCCTGAACCTTCCCGTTTCCCCGCGAAGATGGCCCACTCTCCGGGCCTCTTCGCGCCAGGCGGCACGTCTCTGTCCTGACCGAGGACCGTCGGCCGCTCCACACCTGCGACAACGTACGATGCGGGGATGGCGGCGGTCGTCCTGTCCGATGCGGCTCGTCAGCTCCTCGAGAGCGACGCGGTCGCGCATGTGGTCACGATCGACGCGGACGGGAGGCCACACGTCACCGCCGCCTGGGTCGGTCTCGACAGAGACGAGATCGTCATCGCGACGCTGCCGGATCAGCGCAAGCTCAAGAACCTGCGCCGCGACCCGCGGATCGCGCTGTCGGTGGAGTCCACCACTCGGAACGACTGGGGCTTGCTCGAGTACCTCGTGGTGTACGGCCGGGCTCGAGTCACGGAGGGCGGTGCCCCGGAGCTCCTGCAGCGACTCGCGCACACGTACCTCGGCCCCGACGTCGTGTTCCCCAACATGCCCGATCCGCCGCAGGGGTTCGTCACGAGGATCACCCCCGAACGTCTCGGCGGCGTCGGACCGTGGAACCCGCCGACCCAGTGAGCTGGGGGTCGTAGCCGGCCGAGCGGATCGGTTCACTGGCTATGCGTCATGGCGACATCAGATCTGAGTTCGGGCGGCAAGTGGGCGAACGGATCGAAGCCGACACCGGGACTGAGTTCAGTCGGCACCCGACCCCTGAAGCGGCCCAGATCTCGCGCGCCATAATGACGCGGAAGCTCGTGGGAGGAGCCGATGGAGCGCGCCCGGTTCGGCCGGCAGGCCGAGCTCGCCCGTATCTCGTCGTTCCTCGATGCCGTCCCCACCGGGCCTGAGGCCCTGATCCTCGGGGGCGAAGCGGGCATCGGCAAGAGCGCTCTGTGGCTCGACAGCCTGGCACAGGCCCGAGCCCTCTCCTATCGCGCACTGTCGTCTCGGCCCACCGAGTCCGAGGCGAGGCTCTCCTTCGCGGCCCTCGGAGATCTCCTCGACGGGGTCGTCGACGAGGCGCTCGACGCCCTCCCTCCGCCGCAACGATCCGCCCTCGAGGTGGCGCTGCTCCGGGCGGAGGCCACCTCCACCCCGCCGGATCGCCGGACCCTTTCGGCCGCGTTCCATGGTGCGCTCATGGCCCTTGCCGCGGCGGGCCCCCTGGTGCTGGCGATCGACGACGCGCAATGGCTCGACCTTCCGTCGGCCCGGGTTCTGGAGTTCGCGATCCGGCGGCTGCACGACGTGCCGATCGGGATCCTCGTCACGGCGCGTGGCGTCGAGCACGACCCCCTCCCGCTCGGTCTGGATCGAGCGCTTCCGGACGAGCGGATCCATCGACTGCTCGTCGGTCCGATCACGAAGGAAGCGACCCGCGACCTGTTGCATTCAGAGCTCTCGACGCGGCTCCCTCGCTCCGTGCTCCTCCAGATCCATGGAACGGCCGCCGGGAATCCCTTCCTCGCGCTGGAGCTCGGGCGTGCGCTCCTTCGGAGGGGGATCGACCGAGAGCCCGGCAGCTCGCTTCCGGTGCCGTCGACGCTCGTCGACCTGGTCGCCGACCGGTTGTCTGGGCTTTCCGATCCGGTCAGGCACGTGCTCCTGGTCACGGCGGCCGCGTCGCAGCCCACCGGTTCGCTGGTCGCGCAGGCGATCGGAGGCACGGACGCCGAACAGGACATCGAGGCTGCCCTCGACGACGGTGTGATCGAGGCGAGCGCCGGGCGCATCAGGCCGGCCCACCCGCTGCTCGCGACCGTTCAGTACTCCGTGTCGTCGGGGCACGAACGGAGGGAGGCTCATCGGAGGCTCGCCGCGGTGGTGATCGACCAGGAGGAGCGGGCGCGACACCTCGCGCTCTCCACCGAGCAGCCGGACGAGCGTGTCGCCGCTGAGCTGGAGGCGGCGTCCCGGCAGGCGAGCGGCCGGGGCGCCCCGGACGCCGCCGCCCAGTTGGCGGATCTGGCTCGCGAGCTGACCCCGGCCGACCACCCCGAGGCGCGCATCCATCGGACGATCCACGCCGGCCAGTTCGCCTTCGAGGCCGGGCAGCTCGGTAAGGCCGCGGCGTGTCTGGAAGAGGCCGTCGCGGCGACGTCAGCGGGTCCGCTGCGCGCCGAGGCGCTGCTGTTCCTTGCACGGGTTCGGTATCACAGCCATGACGCTGGCTCGGCGCTCGCGCTCGCCGAGCAAGCCCTCGACGAGGTGGGTGATGACGAGGAGCTGAAGCCGCACATCCAGCTCGAGCTCGCGGCGGCCGCCGAAGCGGTCGGCGACCGCGCCCGCGCGAGAGCCCATGCCCGCGAAGCGGTCGGCCTGGCGGAGGCCGAGGGCGACGACGCGATCCTGGCCGAAGCGCTCGCGCTGGTCGGCTTCCATGACTTCCTCGCGGGGGAGCCCGACGCTCGGAGCACGATGAACCGCGCGGTGGAGCTCGAAGATGCGACGACGTCCCTCCGGCCGGTGCGGAGCCCGACGTTCCGCCGAGCGGGTGTGGCGATGTGGACGGACGAGCTCGATGTCGCCCGATCGACCTTCGTGGAGCTGGCGAAGCGTTGCCGGGAGGGGGGCGACGAAGGATCGCTCGCCGTGATGCTCTTCATGCTCGCCGAGGTTGAGTGCTCGGCCGGCAACTGGTCGGAGGGCGGCGCATACGCGGACGAGAGTTGCGAGATCACCTCGTGGTCCGGCCACCTGCCGTACCGCTCGTTGGCTCTATCCGCGAAGGCGCTGATCGACGCACACCTCGGACGAGCGGACGCAGCGCGAGCGACCGCCGCGGAAGCGCTGGAGCTCGCACAGCGATCCGGGTTGGTGCAAGCGAGCCAGTTCGGCCTCGCGGCATTGGGGTTCCTCGAGCTGTCGCTCGACAACCCCAAGGAGACGAACGAACTCCTCTGGCCCCTCGCCGAGGCCGTGCTCGCCTCCGGGTTGAGAGAGCCCGGCGTGCTGCGGTTCATGCCGGACGAGATCGAGGCGCTCATCGCGATCGGCGAGGCGGACACGGCGCGCTCGCTCCTCGAGCCGTTCGCGGCGCAAGCGGGGATGCTCGGCCGAACCTGGGCGCTCGCGACCTCGGATCGAGGCTGGGGCCTGCTCAACGCGTCGATCGGCAACCTTCCGGACGCGCTCTCGGCGTTCGACCGGGCCCTCGAGCACCACTCGATGCTCGACGAGCCATTCGAGCTCGGTCGGACGCTCCTGGCACAGGGTCAAGCGTTCCGCCGCGTGAAGAAGTGGCGGCTCGCGAGGGGATCGCTCGGTCGGTCGCTCGAGATCTTCGAGCGGCTCGGCGCGGCTCTGTGGGCCGACAAGGCCAGGACCGAGATGGCCCGGATCGGAGGACGGTCTCCCGGCCCGGACGACCTGACGCCGACCGAACAGGAGGTCGCCGAGCTGGTGGGGAGCGGACTCACGAACCGAGAGGTCGCACACGCGTTGTTCCTGAGCGTGAGCACGGTCGAGGCGAACCTGCGCCGGATCTACCGGAAGGTCGGGGTCAGGTCGCGGACGGAGCTGTCCCGGAGGCTCGCGGAGCGATAGCCGCCGGTCCGCTGGGCCCAGTCCATGGTCTTTGGTCCAGGATTTGGACCAATTAATCGTACGGATTCCATCGATTGCGAACGGCCCCTTCCCCCCTAGCGTCCATGCCAACGAAGGACGTCGGCAGCAGGAAGGGGACGACGATGGCACCTCCGACCGAAGGCGACGCGGCCCTGATGGCCGCCTACGTGCGGAAGGAGCCTGATGCGACCCGCCAGCTCTACGATCGGTTCGCATCGCGCATCTACGGCCTGGGTCTGTCCCTCCTCCGGAACAACACGGACGCCGAAGACCTGGTGCAGGACACCTTCCTCAAGATCTGGCGTATCGGTCCGGCCTTCGATCCCCTCCGGGGGTCACTCGACGGATGGATCCTGCTCAGCGCTCGCAGCCTCGCGATCGACCTCCTCCGCCATCGGTCCGTCGAGGCGCGGAAGCTGTCCTCCCAGCCGAGGGTTTCCGAAGCGTCTGACGAGACGGGACCCGAGTGGCACGCGGAGGTGGCTGACCTCTTCCAGCGAGCCACCGAAGCGTTGGCGCACCTCCCACAACGTCAGCGCTCCGTGCTCGAGCTCACCTACCTCGGCCAGCGCTCGACCAAGGAAGCGGCGGAGCTCCTGGGGATCCCTCGCGGAACGGTCAAGAGCCGCGCCCACACCGGTATCGCAGTCCTTCAGAAGGCGTTCCGGGGGGATGACGATGCCGCCTAGAAGGACATCACCGCGCAGCGAGCGTGACGAACGACACATGATCTGACCGCGCACGCCGCCCGTAGTACCCCGTTGGTGGGCGGAAGGCACCGCCCCGATGACACAGGAGGTGTACGACGATGCAGAAGCGCACCGGGTACAGCCGAACGAGTTGGAAGAAGTGGTTGGCGATCTACGCGATCGCTGGTGCGATCGTCTACGTGATCGTGTACGTCGTGTTCTTCGCTCACAGCGGAGGCGGAGTCGGCCCGTACTGATCGCAGCCTCGCTAAGACGATGCCGATATACAAACGGATGCTCGTGCTCCCTAGAGACCGATCCGCAGCACCTCGCCTCCGCCGGGGCAGATCCCACAGTTCGTCACGAGTGCGTCTCCGCCCGAGGTGAACGCGAGGCTCGTGGGGAAGAACAGGTCCTTGAACAGCACCGTCTTCGAACCGTCACGGTTCAGCCGCAGGAGCGCTCCGAAAGGCGTCGAAGTGGTCGCGAGGCTGTTGTGGGCGATCTCGAGGACGTAGAGCTTCCCGTTGTGGAACGCCATGTCGATGATGTTCGTGAATCCCCGTGCCCACACCGTGGGCTTCTCGCCCGGCACCACGCGAAACACGCGGGCTCCGTGCAGGGGGAACGGGAAACCCGTCAGCTGACCGACGTAATAGGCACCGTCGGGACCCCGGACGACGGTCGTCGGGACGGCATCCATGGGAACCTCGCCGCCCTGGAAGTCGACCATCCGCGATGGGAACACGGCGAGGGTCGAGATCCGGCCGCGGTCGGTGACCTTCAGCAGGTCGTTCGCCCCCGCATCGGTGACGATGCTGCTGTCTCCTCGGCGCAGGATCCCGTAGGGATCGCTCTCCTCGACGCCGCCGGCGGGATCGTGAGCCTCTTCGTAGGCGAGGAGGTCGGCAACGACGCGCATCTGGCCGCTCCGGGTGATCCGCACGAGCGTGGCCAGGTCATCACCCGCCGGGCCGAACCCGGCCCGGTACGCGGGGTCTCCGCCGAGCCCGACCGTGGCGAACAGGGCGCCTTCGTCGCCGATCGCGACGTCGTGCGGTCCGAACGCGAGCGAGCCGTCCGGCGATGCGATCGAAGGGAGGTTCACCAGGCGGTCGAGGGTCCCGTTCTGGACGTGCGTCACGGCACCCGTCAGCCCGACGCAGATCGGGCCGAACGGCCCGGGCTGGCACGGGCCCGAGCCACCGATCCCGCCTTCGGCGACGAAGTACGAGCGGCCGGTGACGAGGAAGATCCCCCGCGGGTTGTTCAGGCCCGAGGCAACGGTCCTCGCCCTGACGTCGCCGCTCGCTGAGGCAGGTGGCAGAAGCAGCGCGATGGACAACGTTCCGGCCACCGCGAGCAGCAGCGGTCGGAATCTCGTGCGGCGTACGGTCATGGCGAACGAACTCCCTCCCCGATCTCTTCTTGGAACGTCCTACTGCGGAACCGCGTGCCGGTCAAATCGGCTACGTCGAAAAGCTGAGTCACGGGCGAGTGACGACGCGCCGGATGCATCCACATCGGCGTATGGTTCGTCCCCAGCGAGCAGCCGGGCCAAGGAGGGACGGATGACCAGCGGTGAAGTCACCGTGACGATCGATGCACCACCGGAACGTGTCTGGCCGTGGGTCGCCGATCTCGGCAAACACGCCGCATTTTCCCCGAAGCCGTACTCGGTCGAGTGGATCGAGGGCGAGCCGAACGCCGTCGGCAGCCGATACCGTTCCGTCGGTGAGATCCCCACCGACAAGCACCACGTCAACGAGGGAGAGATCGTCGAGAACCACCCCAACGAACGGTTCGTGCTCCACGCGCACGACAAGGAAGGGGATTACGCGAACACCTTCACCCTCAGGCCGGCGGGGAGCTCCACGGAGGTCACCATCCGCCTCGAATTCGTGAAGGTGCGCGGCATGGCCGCGATGATGGTTCCCATCATCTTCCCGCTCGTCGGCAAGAAGGACATGCGTGCCCGGATGGCGCTTCTGAAGCAGAAGGTCGAAGCCGGGTCGAGTGGCTAGCGCCCGTACCCGTCGCGGACGCGTATCGCATGGGCCTCCAGGCCTCCGTATCATCGAGTCCTGAGCGCCGTCCAGGAACTCGTTCACGTCCTCGAGGACGCCTTCGCGGCGAAGGGGATCGAGGAGACCGGCGAGAGCCAATCGATGCTCGGCAACCTCGCGACGGTCCCTGAGGATCTCTGGCACGCGACGCCGCCCGGCGGCGAGCGGACGATCGCGTCCATCGTGCTCCACGTCGGCGGGTGCATCGTGATGTACGACGAGTACGCGTTCGGTCCGGGCCGGAAGCGATGGGACGATCCGGATCTCGTCCCGTGGAGCCGTGAGGGAGCGCCGATGGGGGAGGCGATCGAGTGGATGAGCGCTGCACATCGTCGATTCGTCAGCCACGTCACCGCCCTCCGCGACGACGACCTCGGAAAGCCGCGGCGAGCGAACTGGGGCGAGGACGTCCCGACGCGTTGGCTGATCTCGGCGATCGCCACCCACTCCGCGTATCACGCCGGAGAGATCAACCACATCCGGAGCCTCTTGCAGCGAGATGACGCCTGGATGTGGGGGTGACGTTCGCCTTGGATCGTCGCGACCGAGATCGGTCAGCTACCCCACCCGTGGAGGGTCGATTCGCAGGATACGTCGCTGATCTCCCAATCAAGACAGACATCGAAGTTCGGGCCGCCGTTGATGCGATCGGACTGCTCGACGCCGAAGAGGACGTCGCGGCCCAAGCCGCCGAAGATCACGTCCCCCTGGAACCCCCCGCCGAGGACGTCTCTGCCGGGGCCGCCTCGGATCACGTCGGGCCCATCGTCCCCGTAGACGGCGTCATCGCCGAACTCGCCTCGGATGACGTCTGCGTCATATCCGCCGTGCAGGGCGTCGCGTCCCGGTCCCCCCCTCATGACGTTGTGACCCGGATACCCTTCCAGGAGGTCCGTCCCCTGCCCTCCCAGGAGGACGTCGTTCCCGTCCCATCCGATCAGGATGTCGCTTCCCCGGCCGCCGCAGATCACATCGTTCCCGTTGCCGCCGATCACCACGTCGTCGCCACCAAGCGCCGCGATCACATCGCGTCCCGGTGACCCGACGATCGCGTCCCGACCGGGCGTCCCCACGATCGTCGGCCGGGCGCCCTGACAACTGGTGACGCGCTGTCGTTGACGTGTACCCGGCTCACACCGGAGCATCGACTCAGCCTGGAAACACGTGTCGCGCCCGGTTCCACCGTCGACGATGTCTCGGTCGGTGTCGGCCGCCCCCAGACCGGTGCTACTACCACCGTCGATCATGTCCGGGCCTGCGTTCCCCAACAGGCGATCGCTTCCGGTGCTGCCCACCAACGCGTCGGCGCCAGGCCCTCCCCGAAGGAGGTCGTTCCCGGGACCTGCGTTGAGCAGCGCGTCCATCCCGGGGCCCCCGACGAGGACATCGGCTCCCGCATCCCCTCCTCCCGAGGTCATGAGGTCGTTTCCTCTGCCCCCCACCTCGATGTCGTTCCCGCCGACGCCGAAGAGGCCGTCTTCCCCGGGTCCCCCCGAGAGTCGGTCGTTGCCGGCGAGGCCGACCAGTTCGTCGTTCCCGTAGCCACCGCAGAGCACGTCGTTCCCCTGCTCACCTCGGATCACGTCGTCGCCGCCTCGTCCGACGATCACGTCCGGACCGGGACTGCCCTTGATCCGATCGTTCCGATCGGTGCCCACGATCGTGGCCGTGCGTCCCCGGCACGACGGGACGGCGGCGTCCTCGGCGGCGGATGCCTCGTGGGGACCTGTTCCGAGCGATGCGGTCGTGACGATGAGGGTCGCTACCCCGGTGAGCATCGAAACGACGAACGACGTGCCCATGCTGGACGGAAGCATCGGTGAAAAGGACGCAGACCGAGCCTAAGCACCCTACTATTCACCACCGTAACCTTGGGCTCGATGGATCCGCTGCTCGACAGGCTCGATCCCGACGACCGGAAGCGGCTTCGGCGAGCCGCCATGCCTGCGTTCATACCGCCGATGCTCGCCACGCTCACGAAACAGGTCTTCTCCGATCCGGCGTGGCTGTATGAGGCGAAGCTCGACGGGCAACGGTCGCTCTTGTGGAGGCGGGGCTCGACCGTTCGGTTGATCACACGGAACGAGAAGGATCGCACGTCGCACTATCCCGACCTGACCGAAGCGATCCTGCGCGACGAGACGCCACCGCTCATAGCCGACGGCGAGATCGTCGCGTTCGATGGCGATGTGACGTCGTTCTCCCGTCTGCAGGCACGGATGCAGAACGCGAGGCCGAGCACCGTTCAGGTCGCCGCGGTGCCTGTGTACTTCTACCTCTTCGATCTGGTCTGGTTCGATGGCTACGACCTATCCGCCCTGCCGCTTCACGCCCGCAAGTCGCTCCTCCGCGAGGCTTTCGCCTTCGACGATCCCATCCGCTTCTCGGAGCATCTCGACCAGGACGGGGAGTCGGCGTTCCGCGCCGCGTGCCAGAAGGGGTGGGAGGGCCTCGTCGCGAAGCGAGCTGCGTCTCCCTACGCGCACGCTCGGTCCAAGGACTGGCTCAAGTTCAAGTGCAGCAACGAGCAGGAGTTCATCGTGATCGGGTGGACCGAACCCCGTGGGGCACGCTCGGGGTTGGGGGCGCTGCTCGTCGGCTACCACGAGGATGGTGATCTCCGGTTCGGCGGGAAGGTGGGCACCGGGTTCGGAGAGCAGGAGCTGACGATGCTCAGCGCTCGTCTCCGCCGTCTGGAGCGATCGACGTCGCCGCTGCGCGACACCAAGGGCATCGCGGTGAAGGATGTGCACTGGGTGCGACCGCAGCTCGTGGCACAGGTGGGGTTCGCGGAGTGGACGCCGGATGGCAAGCTTCGACACCCTCGCTACCTCGGCCTTCGGGACGACAAGTCGCCGGCGCAGGTCGTTCGCGAGCGAGGGTGACCCCGTGACGAGACCCGTCGAGGTGACGCGTCCGGACAAGCTGCTCTGGCCCGCCCTGAAGATCACGAAGCGGCGCTACGTCGACTACCTGGACGCGGTGGGCGACCGGATGCTTCCGTGGCTCCGCGAGCGACCCCTGTCGTTGGTGCGAGCGCCCGACGGCGTCGGGGGCGAGCGATATTTCC
>Ga0307287_10000267_pt1 | contig 19440 bp, 17 predicted proteins | sample ER_DNA_141_FD_194485 | JGI IMG/M metagenome (GOLD analysis project Ga0307287, IMG submission 194485) | Bulk soil microbial communities from the East River watershed near Crested Butte, Colorado, United States - ER_DNA_141 | ecosystem: Environmental > Terrestrial > Soil > Floodplain | place...
TCCGCCGGAGGATCGGCCATGTCTCGCACGCGGTCGCCGACCGGATCCGTCCGGCCCTCGCCGTCGAAGACGTCGTGCTGACCGGGAAGGCGTCGGTGCTGGAGACGTGGTGGCAAGACCTCACGGACGCCGACCGGAGGCGCGCCCGGGCGTCGCTAGAGGAGGTGGGATGCCTCGGGCTCGCCGACCGGTCGATCGGGTCGTGCTCGTCGGGAGAGCGGCAGCGGGTGCTCATCGCGCGCGCGCTCTTCGGCGCGCACCCGCTGTCGCTGTTCGACGAGCCGGCCGCCGGGCTCGACCTGCCGGCGCGCGGCTGGCTCCTCTCCGCGATGACGTCGGCTGCCACCGGGCCGGACGCACCGACGACCGTGCTCGCGACGCATCACCTGGAAGAGGTCCCCTCCACCGTCACCCACGCCGCGCTGCTCACCGCGGCGCGTGTGGTCGATCAGGGACCGGTCGAGGCGGTCCTCACCGAGAGCGCGTTGTCACGCTGCTACGGGCTGGACATCGTGCTCGAGCGGCGGGCCGGGCGATGGTGGGCGCGGGCCCGCTGATCCTCACGACCGCCGCTTGCGTCGCTTGGGGGTCATCGCTCGCCCCAGGAGCGAGACCGCCACGCTGATCGCGAGCGTGAAGAACGTGACGACCGCGACGATCGCGATGAGGAGCGCGGCGGGATCGGCCTGCTCCGGCGCCGACCCGATGGCCTTCACGATCGCGTACACGAAGATCACGAGCCAGATGGTGCTCGGGATGGTGAACGGGAGCGTGACGAGGAACGCCAGCGACGTGATGGCGATCGCCGCAGCGAGCCCTCGGTTCTCCCGCATCGGCCGAGACTAGCAGCGGAGCGACTGGGAAGATGGGCCATGCTCGACCGCGCGACCAGGACCGCTCGATCGGCGCGGCGACTCGGCATCGTCGCCGTCTGGGCTGCCACCTTCGCCTGGGCATGGGGCTACATCCTCGTGAAATGGAGCAGCCTCGACGGGTTGCACTTCGCGATGTTCCGGTTGTGGACCGGCGCCGTGATCTCCTGCATCGTCCTCGTCGGCACGGGACGCCGCTTGTCACGCGAGGCCTTCCGCGCCTGTGCGCTTGGCGGTGTGTTCTTCGCCGCGGATATCGGGCTCGGGTTCACCGCGATCAAGCACACGACGATCGCCGACGTCGCGGTGATCGGCGCGCTCGCCCCGGTCGCGATCGCCATCATCTCGGCCCGTCGTCTGCACGAGCACATCGAGGGACGGGACTGGGTGTTGGTCGGCATATCGTTCGTCGGGGTCGCGGTGGTCGCGATCGCGTCCTCCGGATTGCCGTCGTGGAGTCCCTTCGGCGATCTGCTGGCCGCGTGTGGGATCGCGACGTGGAGCGCGTACTGGTTCTTCTCGCGGCACGTGCGGGAACGCGCCGACCCGATCGTCTACTTCGCTTGCGTGATGCTCGCGGCGGCGCTGGTGATGACACCGACCGCGTTCCTGCTGGCGGGTGTGCCATCGTGGCCGAGCGCGCGCGACTGGTTCGCGATCGCCGGCGTCGCGCTCGTCCCGGGGTTCGTCGGACACACGTTGGTGATCTGGTCGCATCGGCACGTGGAATCGTGGCTGTCGGCGCTCATCACGCAGTGCACGCCCGTGATCACCGTGACGCTCGCCTGGGTCCTCCTCGGTGAGACGCTGCCACCCCTCGCGATCGTCGGTGGAGCGATCGTGATCGTCGCGACGGGCCTCGTGCTGGTCGCGGCGGCTCGGCGGGACGGTCGCGCGGACCTGGACGAGGCTGCCGAGCGCGTCAGTTGAATCCCGCGACGGATCCGTCCGGCCGCGGGGGAGGGACGCTCGTTCGGGCAGACGGCATCTTCGCGCCGCTGATGGTCAGGATCACGCCGGCGGCCAGGATGACGAGACCCGCGATGAGCAGGCCGATGCCGATGGGGCCGAGCGCCGGGAGCGTGATGGACCCCGATGCAACGACCGACACCGGAGCGGTGCCGCTCGCGTTCATGATCACCAGCGTCCAATCGCCGGCGTCGACGGGCCACGTCAAGGTCGCCGGGGACCCGTGCGCCTTGGCGACCCAGAACGGTCGTGTCTCAGGTGGTGCCGGCCGCCTCGTTCCGGGCTCGGGGTCCGTTTTCATCCCCCCCGGCCAATTCACCTGAACGATCCGATCGACCTGGACATGATCGAGGTATCGCGCCACGTCGGCGGCCCGACCGATCCCGACGAAGACGTCGCCGTCCGCGCCGTTCCCCGTGACCGTGACACCCACGGTCGCGGCGAAGCTGCCGCTGGAAGGGAGCGCTTCGCTCAGGTCGAGGGTCTCGAACACGAGTGCATGCCCGCTGCTGTCGCCCTGCGCTTGCGGCAACGTGAACGAGCCGTCCGTCCCCACGAGCACCACGACGGCGATGCCACCGATCGTCATGAACAGACCGAGCAGGACCAGAGGGATCCCGAACCCGAGCTTCAACCCGCGCTTCATGCGAGCCATCCTCCCATGGGGAGGATGGCTCGCATGTTGACCCGGGTATCCCATCGGAGTAGGTGGAGCCCTGGTGGGTGAGACAGGTGGGTGAGGCGGTCCGGCTCGACGACATCGTCGCCGGCACGCCGGCGACCCGGGACCGCGTCGTCGACTTCCTCCGGGCCGCGAGCATCGTCGCCGTGGTCTTCGGCCACTGGATGATCGGGATCGTCTGGTGGCAGGACGGGGTGCTGCGAACGACGAGTGCGGTCGGCGTGACCACCGGGCTCTGGTTGGCGACGTGGTTCTTCCAGGTGATGCCGATCTTCTTCTTCGTCGGTGGGTTCTCGAACCTCGTCTCCCTCGAGGCGTCGCGACGACGAGGCGATCCCGACGGGCGCTTCGTGAAGACCAGGGTGATGCGGCTGCTGGGGCCCTCGCTCGTGTTCTTCGCGGTCTGGAGCGCGGTGATCATCGGGATGCACCTGTTCGACGTCGGAGCGCCCACGGGTCCGAGGATCTGGGACGGAACGACGCTCCTTCGCTCGTTCCTCCCGCCCGGGGCCACCCTGCCGTTCGGGCCGCTCTGGTTCCTTGCCGTCTACCTCGTGGTCGTCTGCATCGCGCCGTGGATGGTCGATCTGCATCGCCGGTTCCGTTGGTGGGTGCCGGCCGTCATGGTGGTCGGCGCGTGCGTCGCCGACGTGATCGGCTTCGCGGTCGGGATCTCGCCCGTTCGGTGGGCGAACGTTGCGTTCGTCCTGCTGTTGCCGCACCAGCTGGGGTTCTTCTACGCCGACGGGACGTTCGCTCGGCTCCCGAAGCGCTTCTTCTGGGCGATGGTTGCGGTCGGGCTCGGCGGGCTCGTGGTTCTCACGAACCCGCCGTTCTGGAGGCTGTTCGGAGACGTCCGGTTCGACTGGTTTCCCGGGATCGGCGCCTACCCGAAGAGCCTGCTCGGGACCGACGTCGAGCTGGTCTCGAACGCGTATCCGCCGACCGTCTGCTTCCTGCTCGGTGGGATCTGGTCGATCGGCGCAGTCATGCTGCTCCGGCCGTGGCTCGCGCGATGGCTCCAGCGGACGGGTCCCTGGAAGGTCACGATCGTCCTCAACAGCGTGATCATGACCTTGTTCCTGTGGCACATGACCGCGTACCTCTTCGCGGTGTTGACGCTCTGGCCGCTCGGGCTCGGCCATCAGCACGACAGCACGGCGGGCTGGTGGCTGGAACGGCCCCTCTGGATCGGGCTCTCCGCCCTCTATCTCGTGGGGCTCGTCGCCGTGTTCGGCCGGTTCGAGCGACCGAAGCGACACGAACGGGTCTCCGCCGTCGCCTGATCATCGCGATCGCGTCGCAGCCGGTCTGCGACCCACACGATGCGGGTCCGCGATGCTACCTTCGGGCATCGTGGATGTCGCCGAAGGAGGGCACGGCAGCTCAGCGATGGGCTCGCGAGCGCTCCTGCTCGCCGGCCTCGGCATCCTGTTCATGGCGATCGTCGCGGCGACCCCGGGCTCCCCGTACCAACCGCCGCTCCCGGCGGGCGGACAGCCCCACGGGATCCTCCGCGACGTCGCCGTGGCGCTCCACCTCGATCGTCTCCAAGGCGATCCATTGCTCGCGATCGGCGTCCTGGCCACCCTGCTGGCGACCGCCTCGTTCCTCCTGCTGTTGCGCGAGGCCTTCCGCGGAAGGGTGTCGGTCGGGGCGGTCGCGGTCGTCGTGGTCGGCGCGCACGCGTTGCTGCTGCTGGTGCCGTTGCTCTTCTCGCGCGACGTCTACTCCTACGCGTTCTACGGTCGGATCGCCGGGGTCTACGGGGGCAATCCGTACGTTCAGACGCCGCTCGATCACTCCGGTGACATGCTGTGGAACTTCGTCGGCTGGCAGTGGGTCAACACCCCGGCGTATTACGGGCCCGCATGGACGTCCCTCTCGGCCGTCCTGTCGAAGATCCTCCCGAGGCCGATCGACGACGTACAGGCGTACCGGTTCATCTCGATCGGGGCGAGCCTCCTAACGTGCGGCGTGATCGTCTGGGTTGTCCACCGAGTCTGGCCGCAGCGGACCGCTTTCGCGCTGGCGGCGTTCGGCGCCAACCCCGTGGTCCTGTTCCACTCGGTGGCGAGTGGACACAACGACCTCCTCGTGGCACTCGGGATCGTGAGCGCCTACGCGTTGCTCCTCTCGAAGCGCGAAGCGGCGGCGGTTGCCGTCCTCACGCTCGCGGCGCTCATCAAGGTGACCGCGCTCTTGCCGCTCATCATGCTGCTGGTCTGGTGCGTGGCGCGCCGAGCACCCGAAGAGCGTCGCGCCGCGTTCGTGTCCCGGGTCGGCCTCTCCGCCGGGATCGGTCTGCTCCTCGCCGTGCCGTACTTCCAACTGCACGACCCGACGCTCGGGATGGTGGGGTTGGCGAGTCGGAGCGGCTGGTTCGCGCCCACCAGGGCGATCGCCCGCGTGGTCGACGGCGTGACCTTCCATACGTTGGGGTGGGTGGTGAGCCTCGGAGCGCTGTGCCTGTTGGCGTGGGGCGTCTGGTCGCTCGCCCGAGCCGTCTGGCGCCGCACGTCGATCGGGAGCATGTCGGGGAAGGAGCTGGGGGCGGTGTGGGGGTGGGCATTGGTGCTCCTCCTGCTCCTCGGTCCGGTCCTCCTCCCGTGGTACATCGTGTGGGGGTTGCCCTTGGTGTGGGCGCTCCCCAGGGTGCCGCGGATCACGATGCTCGCGGCGAGCGCGATGCTCGGCGTCACGCTCTGGTCGGAGGAGCCGCTGCGCTACCCGGGCGCGTTCGACCTGAACCTGCTGGTGGGATATCTCGTCGTCGTCCCCGTGCTCCTCGTGATGCTCGTGCTCGTGATCCAAGACCTCCGGTCACGGATCGAGTACGGTCGCCCGTTCGACGACGGGGTTCCGTCGACCGCGCCCACGATGCTCGCCGGCCAGACGGAGGGCAAGGAGCGCATACCCGGTCCCGCCGGCGAGGGCGCAGGCCACGCTGGCGACCCATCCTCGACGGGGGTCGGCGCCTAGGAGCTCGAACCCGAGCGCGACGAGCGTCAAGGTCGCCGATCCGAGCGCGGGCGAGACGGCGAGCGCTGCGGCGGCGTCACGCGAGGATCCGCCGAACGCCCACCACGCCCACCCCGCGCCGATCACGATCAGCAGGAGGAACGTTCGGATCGTCGAGCGGACGATCGTCGACGGGTCGGACGGGGCGAGCTCGCCGGGATCGGCTGGGGGCGATCCGGTCACGGGGACGTTCGTCGCGATCGTCCCGTCCCACGTCGTGAGACCGGGCGTCGTCATCGCGGATGGATCGCGGTCGAGCTCGGGTGCGACGAAGACCGCGCGCGGACCCGGCGGGATCTGGGCGAGGGAGTCGGCAGACGCCCGGTCGAACACGGGATCGCCGCGCACCGTCGGCCGCCCCGCCAGCAGGTCCTCCGCGCGTCCGAGGTAGATCGACACGTCTCCCGCGCGATCCGGGGGGATCGCTGCGCGGACCGTGTTGAGCCCGTGGGAGAGGTGGAACAGCGCGTAGTCGATGCCTGCGGGGTCATCGGCAACGAACACGAGCGGGGTCCCGGGCGGGGTCGTCGCCGCGATCCGGCCCGCGGTCGTCAGCTCGTTGAGCTCGTCCGGCGAGACGTAGGTCGGCTGCGCGCGCCAGTCCCGCATCGCCGGGTAGACGATCAGCGTGACGAGCACGATCGCGATCGGCCACGCGAGCGCCGGCCGGCGGAGCCGCTCGCCGATCCACACGAGACCGAAGCCCGCGAGGATCGGGAGGCAGAACGCGAAGGTGAGGATCCGGTCGGGCGGGAAGAGGCCGGTCAGCATGCCGACCGGCAACGCGAGCGCGCTGACGACGGCCCACGCGACGAGGAACCGCCGAGCGAATCCGCGGGCACGGAAGCTCCCGGCAACGGCGAGCGAGGTGGTCATGATCGGGGCGTATCGCCGCCAGTTCCGGACGAGGCGATCCAGGTACAGGCGGCGGAGCTCCGTCCATTGCCCGGTCCGTCGGAGCATCGCGTCGAGGGAGGTGTCCCCCGGGAGTCGAGCGGGGCCGATCAGGCACGCGAGGATCCCCCCGAGAACGATCGCGGCGCCACCTCCGAGCGAGGCGAGCACGCGGCCTGCGTCGGCTCGGGCGGCCGATGGATGCCCGCTCGGCGCCTCGCGGCCGGCCCACCACGACCACGCGGCGGTCGCGACGAGCACGGCGACCGCAACCAGGAAGAACTCCGGGTGCGCGAGGCCACCACCGCCGAGGAGCAATCCCGCTGCGATGGTTCCCCGCCGCGTGCGGCGGGCGAGGGCCGCCGCCGCGGCGAGGAACGCCGCGACGAGCGCGAGGTTCGCGAGGTAGCCGCCGCCAAGGAAGGTGGTCCACGCGGCTGCCAGCACCGCCCCGGCGAGCCACGCGAGCCGGGGTGTCTCGCCGCGGCCGCGCGCCAGCGCGGCTGCGGCGAGCGCGCTCGCCGGCATCAACGCGTACTGCACACCGGCGACGGCGGGCACCAACCCGATCCCGAGCGCGCTCGCGACGGTCGGGATCAACGCCGGTGTGCCCGGCCGCTCGCCGACCAGGGACAGCCCCTCGGCGGCACCGACCCGAGACCACCAGAGGTAGACGGGCATGTCGGGCCCGACCGCGAACGCGTACTGGTGGACCAGCGTGGGCCAGACCGCGACGCGAAGGAACACGGCTCCGAGCACGACGACGAGCAGCAGGTCGATCGTCGCGCGGGCGGACCCGGTCCGGATCTCGGTCGATGCGGTCGTCGCCGTTTCGGTCGTCGTCACGTCGCCGGGCGACCGTATCACCGCGGCTTAGTAGCATCGCCGCCATGCTCGACCGCGAGCTCGTCACCGAGGTCCTCGCCGCCGCGCGCCGCAAGGGTGGCGACTTCGCGGAGGTCTTCGTCGAGGAGCGCTCGTCCACCTCGATCCGTCTGGACGACGGGCGGGTGGAGGAGCTGACGACCGGCCTCGATCGTGGAGCGGGCGTCCGGGTGGCGCAGCGCACGAGCTACGGGTACGCCTACTCGAACAAGCTGGACCGCGACGCCCTGCTGGAAGCCGCCGCGGCGGCGAGTGCGGCGCTCCGCGGCGACGCCCCGGGCACGGTCGTCGACCTGACCGACCGGTTCGGGCCGGGGACCAACCGTGCGGGCCGCGCCGCCGATACCGTGGCCGCTTCGGACAAGGTTGGTTGGCTCCGCGAGGTCGACGAGGTCGCGCGTGGGCACAGCCCCGAGGTGACCCAGGTCACCGGCATCTACTTCGATTCGCTCCAGCGACGGCTGATCGCGGCCTCGGACGGCCGGTGGATCGACGAGGAGCGGCCGCGGATCCGGCTGGTCGCCCAGGTCGTCGCGAAGCGCGGTGACGTGATCCAGACCGGGTGGGACGGGCCGGCCGCCTGCGCGGGCGTCGAGTTCCTCGACGCCCATCCGCCGCGCGTCACCGCCGAACGGGCGGCGACGCGCGCCGTCACGATGCTGGAATCGATCCCCGCGCCGGCCGGCGAGATGGCGGTGGTCGTCGCGAACGGGTGCGGCGGGGTCCTGTTCCACGAGGCGGTCGGGCACCCGCTCGAAGCCGATGCCGTCGACAAGGAGGCGTCGGTGTACCGCGCGCTCGTCGGCGAGCGGTGCGCGAGCGAATTGATCGACGGTGTCGACGACGCCACGATCCCGAACGGCTGGGGTTCGTACGATTTCGACGACGAAGGCGAGCCCGCCCAACGGACCGAGCTGTTCCGCGACGGCGTCCTCCAAGGCTTCCTGCAGGACCGGCTCCGGGCCGCCAAGATAGGTGTCCAACCCACCGGGAACGGTCGGCGCGAGTCCTACGCCTCGCCGCCGATCGTGCGGATGACGAACACGAACATCCTCCCCGGCAAGGAGGATCCGGACCAGATCCTCCGTTCCACGGCGCACGGGATCTACGTCCGTGGGCTCGGCGGCGGGCATGTCAATCCCGCGACCGGCGACTTCGTCTTCGGGGTCTCGGAGGGCTACCTGATCGAGGACGGTCACGTCACGACGCCGGTCCGCGGCGCCAACCTGATCGGCCGGGCGATCGAGGTCATGAGCTCCGTCGACGTGGTCGGGAGCGACTTCGAGACCTGGGAAGGCGTCTGCGGCAAGGACGGCCAGAGCGCACCGGTGGGGAGCGGCTCGCCGACGCTCCGCATCGCCAAGATCACGGTCGGAGGCACGGGTGCCTGAGATCGGAGCGTTGGTGCGCGCCGCCGTGGAGGCGGCGGACGGAGACGAGCAGGTCGAGGCCTACGCCGAGGAGGGGCGCCAGACCGAGGTGAGCGCGCTCCGGAACGAGATCGAGGGCATGACTTTCGCGGAGTCACGCGGCCTCGGCGTCCGCGTGATCCGCGACGGGCAGCTCGGCTACGCGTGGGCGGCCGATCCCTCGGAGGACGAGGCGCGCGAGACGGTGTGGCGGGCGCGCGAGAACGCCGCGCTCTCCGAGTCGGACGAGCACAACGGCCTGCCCGCGGCGGAGTCGTTCGAGGCGATGCCGGAGATCTTCCGAGAGCAGAGCGCGACCGTCGCCGCCGACGACAAGGTGCGGATGGCGTTGGAGCTCGAGGCGTACAGCGTCTCCCGCGATCCGCGCGTGTCGAAGGTCGACTTGGCGCAGGTCGGGGACGCGGTCTCGCGCGTGGCGATCGCCTCGACGACCGGGGTCGACGTCGAGTACGCAAGGACGGACGCGTGGGCCGTCGTCGTCACGCTCGCCGTCGACGGCGACGAGACCCAGACCGGCTTCTCCTACGCCATCACGCGCGGGCTCGACGCGCTCACGTGGGAGCCCGTCGCCGACGAGGCGGTCGAGCGCGCGGTGAAGATGCTCGGCGCCGTCAAACCGCCGACCGCCAAGCTGCCGGTCGTGCTCGACCCGTTCGCCGCATCGAGCTTCCTCGGCGTGCTCGCCGGCGCGCTGAACGCGGAGGCAGTCTTGAAGGGCAGGTCGCTCTTCGCCGACATGGTTGGTCGAGCCGTCGGTTCCGACGCGTTCACGCTCGTCGACGACGGACGTCGACTCGACGGCCCCGGAGCGTGCCCGTTCGACGGGGAAGGGGTTCCGAGCGGCCGGACCGAGCTGTTCACGGACGGAACGCTGAACGGGTTCCTCCATGACTCGTACACGGCGCGCCGGGCCGGCGATGGCCAACGATCGACGGGCAACGCCAAGCGCGGTGGCTACCGGTCCACGCCGGGTGTCGGCACGTCGAACTTCTTCGTGGATCCCGGAGAGCTCTCGTACGACCAGCTCCTGACGAAGGCCGAGGGCGGCGTGCTGATCATGGACGTCTCGGGGGTGCACTCCGGCGCGAACCCGATCAGCGGCGAGTTCAGCGTCGGAGCGACCGGGTTGCGGTTCCAGGGCGGAGCCACGGGCGAGCCGCTGCGCGAGATGACGATCGCGTCGACCCTGCCCCAGATGCTCGCGGGCATCGCGGGGGTGGGGAGCGACCTCCGCTTCTTCTCGAGCGTCGGCACGCCGTCGATCCTGATCGGTGAGATGACGCTCGCCGGCGTCTGAGCCGGCTCGATCTCAGATCGTCGCGGACCGAACGCCGGTCGCGATCAGCAGGAAGACGAGCGCCGCCACCGCCAGCCGGTAGACCATGAAGATGAGGAAGTCGTGGCGCCGGAGGTACCGCAAGAGGAACCAGATCACCACGAAGCCGCTGATCGCGGAGGCGACGAACCCCCAGAAGAATTGAGCACCGTATCCCTGGAACCCGTCCTGCAGCACGCCGACACCCTTGTAGAGGCCGGCGCCCGCGATGATCGGGATCGCCAGCAGGAACGAGAAGCGAGCCGCGGCCTCACGTTCGATGCCGATGGCGCGCGCGGCGGTGATCGTCACGCCGGAGCGAGACACCCCGGGTTGCAACGCGAGCGCCTGGGCGAGCCCCAAGAACAGGCCGGTCTGGGGCCGGACAGAGTCCAGATCGCGATCGCTCCGGCAGATCCGGTCGACGACGTAGAGGACTACCCCGAAGACCGCGAGCATCACGGCGATCAGCCACGGCTCACCGAGCGTGTCCTCGATCGCGCTCTCGAACAGCGCTCCCGCTATCGCTCCGGGGATCGTGCCGACCACGAGCGCCCATGCGAGTCGTTCGTCCGCCGATCGGATCGAACGAGCTCGGACCGACGCGATCCAGGCTTTGAAGTAGCGCCAGAGATCGGTGCGGAAATAGATCACGGCCCCCAGCAGCGTCCCGACGTGAAGCGCGACGTCGAAGGTCTTGTTGAGCGCCGGATCCTGGACGATGGACCACCCGAACAGCCACGGGACCAGGATCAGATGTCCGCTGCTGGAGACCGGAGCGAACTCCGTGATGCCTTGGGTGATCCCCAAGATGATCGCCTGCAGGATGGTCACGCGCGCCCTTCCGGTCGGGAGGCGCGGCGAGTCTATCCCGAGGCGGGTTCGGTTCCGGACGAGGGTGATGGAGATGGTGTAGCGCCGGCGTCCGGACCGCGAGCGACGAGCGCGAGCGTGCCGGTCGCGTCCGCCTGGAGCAACTGACGCGCGGTCGCGGCGTCGACATCGAGGGTGACCATGGTTCCTTCATCGCCCAGCGGGTCCTTCGTGGGGTCGATGCGCAACACGCGAAGGTCCTCGCCGACGAGCACGGTGAACGGCCGAGCGCCACCGAACGTGGCGAAGACGTCGACCCGGTCCGCGGTCGTGAGTCCCAGGGGGACCGACGCGAACCCAGCGGTCACGACGAGGCGTCCGGGTCCTACGCTCCCCGCGAGCATGCTCCGGCCGAGCCGCGAAACGGACAGGGGTTCGCCTTCGGCGATCGAGGTCTGGGCGACCAGGCCGAGGGCCGCATCCACGGCGGGAACCGACCCCGGCGGGGCGAACGCTACGGGCATCTGCATCAGCGCGAGGTCGCCGGCCGAGAGCGTCGCCCCGGCGTCGATGTCGTGGGTAGCGATCGTGACGCCCACCTGTGGCCCGGGCAGCGCTGGTCCGTCCGAGGCCCGCGAAGCGTCCGCACGAACCAGGAGGAACGAGGCGATCGCACACGTCGCCGCAACGCTGAGGAAGATCTTGGAGGACAGCGGCAGCTTGCGTCGGAACGAAAACGCCGGGACGATGCGCATCCGCGGAACGTACGCGGCGCATGCCCAGCCGGCCGTGACCGAGGTCACATCAATCGACCGGTCGGAGGTGGTCCTTCCTCTTGTCGTCGAGCGGGAGCGCCCGAACGCGGAACTCCTCGAGCGCCTCGCGTCCCACGATCATGGCCACGGATTCGCGGACGCGCTCGCCGAGCTGCTCGCCGTCTTCTTCGGTCACGAACGCGAGCTCGACGCGGATCAGCTGTCGAGCCATCAGTCGTGCCCCGAGCCGCCGAGGGCATGCGCGCAGTCGCAGCCGCTCCGATCCTCCGGCACCCGGGGGATCGCCGCGAACAGCAGATCGCGCAGCTTGTCGATGTTCTCGCCGAAGACCTTCAGCACCTCGGCGTGCGAAACGGGCGCGATCCCGTCCACGCCGACGTCGTAGTCCGTGACGAGGGCGACGTTCGCGAAGCACAGCTCGAGCTCTTTCGCGAGCGCGGCCTCCGGGAACTGCGTCATCCCGATCACGTCGCCGCCGACCGTCGCGAACATCCTGGATTCGGCGCGCGTGGAGAACCGAGGTCCCTCGATCACGACCATGGTCCCGCCGACGCGGTGCTCGATCCCGCGCTCGACCGCGGCGTCGACCAAGCCCTGACGCATCACCGGGCAGTACGGATCGGCGAACGACACGTGCGTGGTGATCGGCCCGTCGAAGTAGGTGTTCTCGCGGGACTTCGTGAAGTCGATCGCTTGGTCGCACACGACGAAGGTGCGCGGAGGGATGTCGCGGCGGAGCGAACCAGCCGCCGAGGGTCCGAACAGCCGCGTGACGCCGAGCTCCTTCATCGCCCAGACGTTGGCGCGGTACGGGACCCGATGCGGCGGGAACTCGTGATCCTTGCCGTGCCGCGGGATGAACGCCACGCGCCGTTTCGCGATCGATCCCACCGTGACGGCGGCCGCCGGCTTCCCGTACGGCGTGTCGACGTCGATCTCCTCGGGATCGTTCAGGAACGCGTAGAACCCCGAACCGCCGAAGACCCCGATCTCGGCCGTCGTCACGACCCGGACCTTTCCTTCGACGGCGCCGCCGTGCCGGAGGACGACTCCTTCTTCGTGCTCGTGTCGCCGGTCTTCTTCTCCGACGAGCCGGCGTCCTTCTTCGTGTCCTTCGTGTCGGCTTTCGCTCCCGCCGGTGCGTCTTTCGTGTCGTCTCTCCCCTTCGACCCCTTGCCGTGGTCGGTGGCGTAGAAGCCAGAACCCTTGAACGCGATCGCCGGCGCCGCGAAGACCTTCCGAAGCCGCCCTCCGCAGCGCGGGCAGATCGTGAGCGTGTCGTCCGCCATCTTCTGGACGATGTCGAACGTGTGGCCGCAATCGCGACAGGTGTATTCGTAGGTGGGCATGGCGAGGCAAGTGTACCGACGCCCTCCCTGTCGGCCGACCACCCTATGCTGATGGGACGATTGGCGCGGCGCCGGAAGGGCGCGTATCGTTCGCGGTCCGCGGAGCGAGGGGGCTCATGAAGGTTCGCAAGGCGGTGATCCCTGCTGCCGGGCTGGGCACCCGGTTCCTTCCGGCCACCAAGGCGCAGCCGAAGGTCATGCTCCCCGTGATCGACGTCCCCGCGATTCAGCTCGTCGTCGAGGAGGCGGCTCGAGCGGGCATCGACGACGTCCTGATCATCACCGGGCGCGGCCAGCGCGCGATCGAGGACCACTTCGACCGGAACCTCGAGCTCGAGCGATTCCTCGAGGACAAGCAGAAGTTCGATGAGCTCAAGCGGATCCGGCAGATCTCGGACATGGCGGAGGTCCACTACATCCGTCAGAAGGAAGCCCTCGGCCTCGGACACGCGGTGTCGGTCGCACAAGCGCACGTCGGCGACGAACCCTTCGTGGTCATGCTCGGCGATGACCTGATCCACCCATCCGAACCGCTCCTGGGCGAGATGCTCCGAGCGCACGACACCTTCGGACGGAGCGTCATCGCGGCGATGGAGGTCAGCAAACAGGAGATCTCGATGTACGGGTGCATCGAGCCGGAGTCGTTCGAGGAGGATCTGGTTCGGATCCTGTCGATCATCGAGAAGCCGTCGCCGGAGGAGGCGCCGTCCAACCTCGCCGTGATCGGCCGATACGTGCTCACGCCGGAGATCTTCGACGCGCTACGACGGACCACCCCGGGTCGCGGTGGCGAGATCCAGCTCACGGATGCGATCAACCTGCTGGCGCAGGAGCAGGCGGTCTACGCCTACCGCTTCGAGGGCCGGCGCTTCGACGTGGGGAACCCCCTCGACTACGTGAAGGCGACGGTCGAGCTCGGTGCCGAGCGCGACGACCTCGGTCCCGAGTTCCGCGCGTGGCTCGCTCAGTACGTGCAACGCGAGAAGCTCATCTGATCCACGCTCGCCGCTCCATCGATGCCTTCCAGGTGCCTGGGTAGACTCCCGGCATGGCCGAGCGGCACGCGCACGATCACGACGCAGCGGAGGGCCTGGTCCCCCTCGACGAAGCGCGCGAGCGGGTCCTCTCGCGGATCGAGACGCTCCGGCCGCTGCAGCTGCCGCTGACCGATGCCTACGGGTGCGTGGCGGCCGAGGACATCTTCTCGGCGGTGGATCTTCCGGAGTTCGCCTCCTCGGCGATGGACGGCTTCGCGCTCCGCGCTTCGGACGTCGCCGAGGCGTCGGCGATCCACCCGGCCGAGCTCAAGGTCGTCGGCCACGCGATGATCGGGCAGCGGCCGGAGGCGACGGTCGGGATGGGCGAGGCGGTCGCGATCGCGACCGGCGCGCCGATCCCGGCCGGCGCCGACGCGGTCGTCCCGATCGAGAACGCCGAGACCCGCGACGGTGACCTCGTCCGGGTGTTCGACGCGGTCGAGGAGGGCCGCCACGTCCGTCCTCGCGGCGAGGACGTGCGCGCGGGCGAGGTCCTCGTCCCGCACGGGAAGCGACTGAGCGCCGGCGAGCTCGGCCTCCTCGCGAACGCCGGCGTCCCGCATCCGATGGTGCATCCCCGGCCGCGGATCGTCGTCCTGTCGACCGGCGATGAGCTGATCCCGCCGACCGACAGCCCGACGTTCGGCCAGGTGCGCGACTCCAACGCCTACACCTTGTTCGCTGCGCTCCGCGAGGCGGGCGCGATCCCGGTGCTCGCGGGGATCGTTCGTGACGAACCGGAGTCGCTCAAGGAAGCGGTCTTCAACTTCGAGATCCAAGCCGACGGGTTCGTGTCGTCCGGCGGCGTGTCGGTGGGGGAGCGGGACGTCGTGAAGGCGGCGTTCTTCCGCCGCGGAGACATCGATTTCTACCGCGTCGCGATGCAGCCGGGTATGCCGCAGGGGTTCGGGTTCATCGAAGGCAAGCCGTTCTTCGGTCTGCCCGGGAACCCGGTCAGCGTCTTCGTGAGCTTCGAGATGTTCGTGCGTCCGGCCATCCTCAAGATGATGGGCCGGGCGCAGCTCGAGCGACCCGAGATCACGGCGACCCTCACCGGCGAGATCAGCGGACCGAGGGACAAGAGCGTGCTCGCGCGGGTCGTCGTGGCGAGGGGTCCGGATGGTTGGACCGCCGATCCGACCGGGGGCCGAGGATCCAACCTGATCGCGACGGTGGCTCGGGCGAACGGTCTCGCCCTCCTGGCGCCCGGGGTGGAGCGCGCAGGGCCCGGGGAGCGCATCCGGGTCCGGCTGTTCCGCTCGTCGGAAGACTGACGTGGACGACCGATCCCGCAGCGACGGCACCACGCGGATCGTGGAGGTCGGCGCCAAACCCGAGACCGCCCGCGAGGCGACCGCGGAGGCATGGCTCGTGACCACGTCCGAGACCGTCGGCGCCTTGGTCGCCGGGACGACGAAGGGCTCCCCGATCGAGACCGCCAAGGTCGCTGGGATGATCGGCGTCAAGAAGACCCCCGATCTCCTGCCGCACTGCCATCCGATCCGGGTCACCGGTGCCGACATCGTCGTCGAGCCGAACGTCGCGGAAGGCCGGATCCACGTGATCACCACGGTTCGAGCCTTCGATCGCACCGGGGTCGAGATGGAGGCGCTCACGGCTGCCTCCGTCGCCGCCCTCTCGTTGTACGACACGGCGAAAGCGTTCGACCGCTCGGCCCGGATCGAAGGCGTCCGGTTGCTCGCGAAGTCGGGCGGGAAGTCCGGCGACTACCGCGCAGCCGGGTGACGCTCGGCCGAACGGCGAACCAACGCGCGACGGACGAATCACACCGATGTGCTTTCCGAGCACTAGATGTGGTGCTACGGTCCCGACCCAGCCCAGATGTTGTGTCACTTCCGGGGGGCGACAGGCAGGAGGCTGGGACGTGGAGTGGATGCTCCTCGCCGCGTTAGGCATCATGTGGGGCGCCTTCTTGGTCCCCCGAGGCCGGAAACGGTCCGAGGCCCGGTCGGTGATGGATTTCGAACAGAGGATGGAGCTTTTGGCGAACGCTGAGGTACACGGGACGACCGGACGCTGGATCGTGACCCCACGCAAGGGGGTTCGGTTCCTCGGCCCCGACGATCGTCGTCGCGCACGTGCCCGCGAACGCCGGAGGAAGGTCTTCGTCGTCCTGTTGGATTCGATCGTCCTGACATCCCTGATCGGGGTGGCACCGCCGCTGCGGCCGATGTGGTTCGTCGCGGCCGGACTGGGCGCCGTCCTGATCCTGTACGTCTGGGTGCTGCTCTCCCTCAAGGGGCGCGCCCACCAGCCCGGTCGTGTCCCCGCGACGGTGAACGGGCAGTCCTCGCGCACCATCGGCCTCGCGTCGTCCGAGGAGCGCAACGCCGCCCCGGCGAGACCTGCGTTCCACGATCTGGACATCTTCGGCGACGACGAGCCCGTCCACGTCGTCGTCCGCACGGCCTCGGCCGGCGTTTGAGAGCGTGGATCCCGACCACCTGTCGGACGCTCTCCACGAGCGATTCGACGCGAAGACCGCCGCACGCGAGAAGGCCCTGCCGGCGGCCAGACGCTCGATCCGGGCAGCAGCGAACGCGATCCGTGCCGTGCATCGCGCCGAGCTCGTAACGGCTCGCTCGCTGATCGCGGACTCGCGGGCGGCACTCGACGACGGCACGGATGGGGTCACCGCACATCCGGACGTGCGCTTCGCCGGGTACCTGCTGGATGCGGAGAAGGAGTACGCCGAGGCGAACCTCACCTACGCGCTGGTGTCCGGCGAGGACCTTCCCGCGCCGGACGTGCTCGGCGTGGGCGACGCTCCGTACCTGAACGGGATGGCCGAGACGATCGGCGAGGGTCGGCGACACATCCTCGACCTGCTGCGGATCGGCGACGTGGAGAAGGCCGAGCGCATCCTCGCAACGCTCGAGGACATGTACGGCCTGCTCGTCACGATGGACTATCCGGACGCGATCACGATGAACCTCCGTCGCTCGACCGACGTCGCCCGGAGCCTGATCGAGAAGACGCGGGGCGATCTGTCGATCGCGTTCGTCCAGCGCGATCTGCACGACGCGCTGGAACGCCACGCGCGGCTCGTCGAGGGCGACCAGTCCTGAAGGTCGGCGAGAGGCCCTCTGCTACGCTTGCCCGAACGGGGGTGTAGCTCAGCCCGGTAGAGCACTGCCTTCGCACGGCAGGGGTCAGGGGTTCAAATCCCCTCACCTCCACCAGACGGAAACCGCAGGTCGTGGCCGGTGTGCAGTCCTTCGCCGTGCCAGCCGAGACGACCGCAAGAGGGGCGGCAGGCAGCACATAGGCAGCAGTAGCTTCCTGAGCGAGATCATCGAGAGCATCGGCGAGTACGGATCAGGCTTCGGTCTCGGGCGTTTCGTGTTTCAGCCGACGGAGTAGGCGTTGCCACCAGGTTGGATGCACCTGATCGGCGATGTGTGCCTCCCTAGCGCGCTCTTGCTCGATCTGATGCTGTTCCTCCGCGATCTGTTGGTTCACTCGGGGGTCGCGTCCGGGCGTGCCGAGATAGCCCATGGGATCGAGGTTATCCCGAGCCATCTCGCCGAACAAGTGACCCAGTGCTCGACCCAATACCTCGACACTGCCACGCGCCCGCTCGTACGGCTCGGAACATAGCCCTGCCGTGCGATTCGGGGAGCTACGCGTCGTCTCTCAGCCCAGCAGTACGTAGAGCATGATGATTGCGATCGCAACGCCGAGTGCCATGGATCCAACGACCACCGGCGCGCGGCTCGTCGTGGCCGACGTGTGCGTTTCTACCACCTGCATCGAGCCCGGATCGGCGCCCGCACCGACTGCATCGTCGAACGCAACGTTGGCATCTCGCAGGCTGCCGTATCGGCCCACGACGGTCCAAGCCGTGCCGTCGTGATGTTCCAGGATCGCGACCCGTCTGAACCGCCCGAGCCGACCTTGGCCGATGTCGGCCAGGTTGGGACCCGGGATACCGGGAGGAGCGCCACCGCCGATGCCCCCACACGGAAGCTACGCCAAGCGCGGGCGGCTCGTCGGCGTGGTTGAGATCGGCCGTTCTCGCGCAGCGCACCTGTCCGCTGGAAGGGTCGGCGACGCGGTCCCTTGCGCGACCGCGAGGGTCTGCCGTCGCGCAGGTCAGGGCTTCAGACCCCTTCACCTCCACCAGACGGGAACCGCGCGTCGACACCGATGTCCGCCACGACCGCGGACCCTGCCGCGTTCGGCGCGCTCGCCCGGAACCAGACGATCAGCAACAGGACGAGCGCGACGTTGCGCGCGAGGATCGTCCATCGCTGCGCGAGGGCCGCCCACCCGAACGGCATCAGGTAGAAGAGCCCGAGGAGACCCGTGAGCACGATCGCGGTCGCGGCGATCCCCGCGACCTTCCGCTCGGCTCGGTCACCCTCGAAGGCCACCGCGGCCCAGGGGAGGAGCCAGGCCGCGTATTGCTCCGAGATCAGGGGCGAGAACACCAACACCGCGGTCACGGCGGCGAGGCATGCACCCCCTGCGGGGTCGCGTGCCTCGCCGCCTGCCCGACGCCACACCACGACCTCGTAGCCGAGCAAGCCGGCGAACAGCAGCGCCTTCGCCCACGCGGGCGCCGCGCCGATCCGCATGGCACCCTGCTCCAGGATCAGCGTGCCATGGCTCGCGAGCCACAGGAGGTTCCCCTCGATGCTCTCCGCCGACCACCCGCGCGCGCCGCGGAACGACAGCACCTGGACCGGCCCCTTCGGTCCGGCGGCAAGGAGCCACGCCAGGCCGACCACGAGGCAGACGGCAGCGGCGGCCGCAAGCGCCCGCCATCGCCGCCGCACGAGCAACACCGGCGCGACCGCCAGCGGCCAGAGCTTCAACATCACCGCCGACCCGAGGGCGATGCCGCCGCCCACGTCGTCCCGGCGTTCGACGAGCGCGACACCCCACGTCGCGAGCGCGACCGACACGAGGTCGAACCGCTGATACAGGAACGACAGCAGCGGCACGCCCAGCACCAGATAGACCGCAGCCGGTCGTCGACCCCATCCCCACCACACGGCCGCGGCCGCGGCCAGATCCGCGACGAACGCGATGAACACCAGCCGGATCGCCGTGGCCTCGGCGCCGCTCCCGCCGATCAATTGCATCGCGAGGTTCTCCGGGAACATGTATTCGACGGGGAAGTCGCGGTACGGCGTGCCGGGCGCGGAGGCGATCTGCTCGATCCTGAGCACGTAGACGTCGGTGACGGGTTTGCCGGTCACCTCCGCGATCGTGTGCCCGAGGATCGCGAGGCGGATCGCGACCAGGACGAGGAAGACGATCGTTGGAACCCGCACGAGGAGTCGAAGGCTCGAACCCCGGGTCGCATGGGTCATGACGGCCGCAACCGTATCGGCAGCCGCTGCCGATGACGAGGTGTTCGGATCCGAG
>Ga0307287_10000268_pt1 | contig 19371 bp, 23 predicted proteins | sample ER_DNA_141_FD_194485 | JGI IMG/M metagenome (GOLD analysis project Ga0307287, IMG submission 194485) | Bulk soil microbial communities from the East River watershed near Crested Butte, Colorado, United States - ER_DNA_141 | ecosystem: Environmental > Terrestrial > Soil > Floodplain | place...
ATCTCCTCACGAACCACGTACTTGATCGAGGTCGCGGCGGCCGAATCCGGATCCGCCACGCTCCACATCGCGTACTCGTACGGCGGGATCGTGCAGTGCTCAATCTCGATCGCCCACTGGAGATGGCGGCGAAGGTCCCCGACGTCGCTGATCGCATCGATCATGGCCCGGTTCCGGCGGATGTTTGTCGCTCCTCGACTCGGCCGAACGTCAGCGCACTCACGGCGTCGGGGTGCCCCGATCTTGCTCGAGGGCGCGCGTCATGACGGTGAGGTCCTGGTCGCCGAGCCCGCCATCGACGGCCTTCTGCCACTCGTCGGCGAGCGATGCAAGCGCGGCGAAGCGGCCGTCGTCGGCCGCCTGCAGCGCGAGATGGACGTCCTTCAGCGCGAGCGACAACCCGAATTGCGTCGAGTAGTCGTCCTTGGCGATGCGTTGCAGCTTGGCCGCTTGCCAGGGACACACGAGCGTGCTGCCGTCGAGGGCACCCACCACCGTCTCGGTCCCGAGTCCCAATCGACGAGCGAGCGCGATCGACGAAGCCACCGCCTCCGAGGTGAACGCGAGCCACGTGTTGTTCACGAGCTTCAACCGCGATCCGGCCCCCACCGCGCCGACCCAGATCGTCCGTTGGCCGAGCGCCTCGAAGAGCGGGTCGACGCGCGAGCGGACCCCCTCAGGCCCCGACGCGAAGATCGTCAGCTGGCCCTGCTCCGCGGGCACCTTGCTGCCCGAGACCGGCGCGTCGAGGAGGATCACGTCGGGACGCTCGGCGTCCACGATGGTCGCGACCCGCTCGATCCCCTCAACGCCGATCGTGCTCATCTGCACCCAGATCGTGCCCGGAGCGAGCGCGGCGAGCATGCCTGGTCGCGAGCGATCGAGATGACCGCATCCGCGTCGGTCACCATCGTGACGACGATCTCGGCTCGCCGCGCGGCGTCGGCCGCGGTCTCAGCGACGTCCGCGCCGAGCTCGGCGAGGTCTCGGGTCGCCCGCGGCTCACGGTTCCAGACGATCGTCGGGATGCCGGCGCGCAGCGCGCTCGTCGCCATCCCGTGACCCATCGCTCCGACCCCGAGGAACGCCGTCGCGGTCACCCCCCACCTCCCGACTGCGGCGGCATCCCCTCGGGGTGTGGTCCCCAGACGGGGATCGCATCGGCGAGGGCCGTCTCGATGGCCGCAAGATCGTCCGGTGCGAGGACGATATCGGCCGCGGCGGCCGACTCATCCAGGTGAGCCGGTCGACGCGCCCCGACGATCGTCACGTGGACGGCCGGCTGCGCGAGGGTCCACGCGACCGCGAGCTGCGGGAGTGTGATGCCGCGCTGCGTGGCGATCTCCTTCAGCCGCTCGACGACCGCGAGGTTGCGACGGAAGGTCTCGCCCGTGAAGTCCGGACTGCTCGCCCGCCAGTCGTCCGGCGCGAACGTGGTCTCCGGCGTCATGGTTCCGGTCAGCAACCCGTGCGCCATCGCCCCGTAGACGAGCACGCCGATGTCGTGATCCATGGCGTAGGGCACGGTCTCGTCCTCGATCTCGCGACGGAACACGTGGTATGGGGGCTGCAGGGTCTCGACCCTGCCGAAGCGAGCGAGCTCCTCGATCTGCTTCACGTCGTAGTTCGAAACGCCGACGTGGCGGATCTTGCCCGCTCACACCAGCTCCTCGAGCGCCCCGGCGGTCTCCTCGGGAGGCGTGTGCTCGTCAGGCCAGTGGATCTGGTACAGGTCGATGTAGTCCGTCCCGAGGTTCCGCAGGCTGGCATCGACACCTTCTCGCAGCCAGCTGGCGCTCGCATCGCGGAGGAGCTGGTCCCTATCCATCCGGAGTCCGCCCTTCGTTGCGACGAACACGTCTTCCCGTCGCGCTCGGGACCAGAGGGCGTCACCGAGGAATCGTTCGGCAACCCCGAAGCCGTAGCCCTGTGCGGTGTCGAACAGCGTGATCCCGAGCTCGAGCGCACGGCCGACGGTTGCCTTGGCCTCGTCCGTGTCGAACCGGCCCCAGTCCCCGCCGAACGACCACGTCCCGAAGGCGATCGGTGAGACCTCGAGTTCGCTCTTGCCCAGACGCACCCGTTCCATCGTCGTCTCTCCTCCCGCGCGAACGGTCCCTACACGCTCTCCGTGTTCGTTCTACCCCCATCGCCCGCCTCGCGCTCGGCTGCGCGCCGCCTTCCGCGCCACTCCCGCTCGAGGACGAACAGCGATCGGCGTCCTCACTCATCGATCGTGATGACGACCTTCCCGACAGCTCGTCCCGACTCCAGGTAGCGCATCGCCTCGGGAACCTGGCTCAGCGGGAACGTCCGGTCGATGACCGGCCTCACCTTCCCTGCTTCGATCAGCTCCTTCATGACGATGAGGCGATCTCCCGGGTCCTTCGCGCCGCGGAAGGGATGCAGCTGGCTCACGAACGGCGACATCACGAGCAGCTTGCCGAAGCGACCCAGGCTCCCGAACCAGCGGTGACCCGACGCTCCGTAGTGATCGTGTCCGATCAGGACGAAGGTGCCTTCAGGGGTGATCGCGCGTCTGATGTCCGGCCACGGATGGTTCCCCGCGATGTCCAGGATCACGTCGTAATGCTCGCCGCTCCGCGTGAAGTCTTCCTTCGTGTAGTCCACAACCCGATCCGTCCCGATCGACCGGAGCATGTCGAGCTTCCCGGGAGCGTCCACGCCGATCACTTCTGCTCCGTAGGCCTTCGCGAGCTGCACCGCGAAGGTCCCCACCGCTCCCCCGCCGCCGTTGATCAAGACCCGCTGACCCGCCTGGACACGGCCCTCATCGCGAACGCCCTGGACCGCGAGCGATCCGGACGTCGGGACCGCCGCGGCCTGCTCGAAGGTGAGGCCGGCAGGCTTCGACTCGAACCGGGAAGGCGGAACGGCTGCGTACTCGGCGAAGGAGCCCCCGTGACGCCACAGGTTTGCGGAGAGGCTCTGACCGAAGACCTCGTCGCCGGGCCGGAAGCGCGTCACGTTCCTGCCGACCGACTCAACCTCGCCTGCCAGATCCGTACCCGGAACGAGGTCCTTCGGCCGGCGCACCCCCGCGCCCATGAACCTGAGCGCGTAGGGAAGACCTCGCATCACGTGCCAGACGTCGGCGTGGATCGACGCTGCCCGAACCCGAACGAGCATCTCGTCGTCCTCGGCGCTCGGTCGCTCGATCTCCCGGAGCTCGAGGACGTCCGCCGTGCCGTACCGGTTCTGGACGATCGCCTTCATCGCGCTCCTCACACGGTGACGACGATCTTCCCTCGAGCGTGTCCTTCTTCGAGATACCGAATCGCGTCGGCAGCCTCGATCAGCGGATAGGTCCGGTCGACCACCGGCGTGACCGACCCGGCCTCGATCAGCTCCGTGAGGGTGACGAGGTCTTCTCGCTTGATCTTGGTGGCCAGCCCGCGAAGCCGCTGACCCACGAACAGAGACACGAGCGGTGCGCGCAGCATCCCGCGGAAGAACCCTCCCGTCCAACGGCCGCCGCCGTCGCCGCCCACGATCACGAGCGTCCCCTTCGGGGTGAGGGCGCGGCGCAGCTTCGAGAGCGGGCGACGGCCGGCAGTGTCGACGATCACGTCCCACTTCCGCGATCCGTCCGCGAAGTCCTCGCGCGTATAGTCGATCACGCCGTCTGCCCCCAGCGACCGGACCAGATCCGACTTCGACGCGCTGCTCACGCCCGTGACGTGCGCGCCGAACGCCTTCGCGATCTGGACCGCGAGCGACCCGACGCCTCCGGAAGCACCGATCACCAGGACCTGCTGCCCCGGCTGCACGTTCCCCTCGTCACGGACGGCCCGAAGGGCGGTGACACCCGACACGGGAACCGCCGCCGCCTGCGGGAAGCTGAGGTTGGCAGGCTTCGGGACCAGCTTGTCGGGGCCGGTCACCGCGAGCTCGGCGAACGAGCCTTCGGCCGTGCCCATCACCTCGTCGCCCGGACGGAGGTCCGTGACGTTCGCGCCGACCGCTTCCACGGTTCCCGCGACGTCCCAGCCTCGAACGCGGATCTTCGGTCGACGGAACCCGACCGCGAGCCGCGCCATGTACGGCATCCCCGTCATCAGGTGCCACACGTCCGGGCCACAGCCGGCGGCGTGAACGCGGACGAGCACGTCGTTCTCGCCGACCATCGGTTCCTCGCTGTCTCGGAACTCGAGCACGTCCGCAGAGCCGTACCGATCTTGCTCGATCGCCTTCATCGCGATGCTCCTTCCCCTCCGATCGGGGCCGTCGCCCTTGAACGTCGGCCACGATGCTGGACCTTGACAGGTGTACGCCGTACACTGTGCAGGCTGATGCTAGGTGTACGGCGTACACCTGTCAAGCGGGATGAGAGGGGTTGGTGGGCATGGCAACCCAGATCGAGCAGGATGAGCGGACCCGTGCTCCTCTCAGTAGAGATCGGATCCTCCGCACCGCCGTCGCGCTCGCCGACGAGGGCGGCGTCGAGGCCGTCAGCATGCGCAAGATCGCGCAGGAGCTCGACGTCGTTCCGATGGCGCTGTACAAGCACGTGGCCGGCAAGGACGAGCTGCTCGACGGGATGATCGACGTCGTCGTCGGAGAGATCGATCCCCCGGCTGCCGACGGCGTCGACTGGAAGGCCGCCGTCCGTCAGCGGATCCTGTTGGCTCGGCAGGCGCTGCTCCGCCATCCGTGGGCATCCCGAGTGATGGAGTCCAGAACGGAGCCGACCCCGACGGTCCTCGCCTACATGGACTCGATGATCGGGATGTTCCGAGCCGGTGGCTTCTCGATGGACCTCACCCACCACGCGATGCACGCGATGGGAAGCCGGCTGATGGGCTTCACCCAGGAGCTCTTCAACGACACCAGCGACGTCGACCCGGAGGTGGAGGCGGAGATGTGGGGACAGATGGCTAACGTGTACCCCTCCATCTACGAGCTCTTCCGGACGGTCAGCCACGAGGACGCGTCGGTCGTCGGTCCCGGTTGCGACGATCAGTTCGAGTTCGAGTTCGCACTGGACCTGTTGCTGGACGGGCTCGAGAAGCTCAAAGACCGATCGTGACGACGATCTACATAGCGGATGTGCTCCCCCCTCCTAGAAGGTGCATCGGGGGTGTGACTCGAACCCACAACCTACTCAGACGTTCGTGGGCGGACGGGTTAGGGTCGATCCCGCACCCGAGGGAGGGATCGCATGGAGACCAGCGCGAGGAACCAGCTAGCGGGAACCGTCGTGTCCGTTTCGCTTGGCGCGGTGATGGCGGAAGTCACGATCGACGTCAACGGAGCGACGGTCGTCGCCGCCATCACGAAGGAGTCGGCTGAGCGTCTCGGACTGGCGGAAGGCAAGTCCGTCGTCGCGATCGTCAAGGCGACCGACGTGATGATCGGCATCGCGCCCGTTTGAGCGAAGACTCGGGTATTCGCGCGCCCGCTAGAGCGATTTACGCCGGTGGCATTTCGCGGCTCGCGGTGGTCGCGACTGCGAGTCTCGGTGCGCCGGGGTGGGACTCGAACCCACAACCTACGGATCAGCAGTCCGCGCCGAGGTGTGCGCTGACGCACATCCGAGTGATGTCCTGCGCGGCGACATTTCGAATGTCCCGTGGCCAGTGTCTGAGTCCTCGGAAGTTGGCGATCGAGCACAGCGCTTAACAGGAACGATCATGCCGGTGACGACGACAAGCCGAGCTTCTCTACGACTTCATCCGCCGAGACCGCTCGAGCCGATCGAACGACCTTGTACGCCAGAGGGCGCAACGCCCTTCCAATACCGTCGCGCGTTTGGTCGGGATCGAACCTAGCTGGCCCACTCCCCGCGGGCCGCAGATACGTGAGCACCTGAAACCGCACAAGTGAGGGAAGCCACCAGGGATGCCGCCAGTGTCGGCGGACGTGCCGCCAGACGAGGACTCGCAAGGGCGGATCGAGCCAGATGACGTGGTCGGCCGCAGCAATAAGCACGTCGGTCCATCCCAGAAAGCCACCTTCTGTGACAGCGCTGGGCTCCTCCAGGATCCGCGAGAGCATGGCATCCCGTTCGGGAACCGGCCTCAAGGTCCAGCGTTCGTCCACGAAGGCCAGCGAATCGAGGCCGTGATGAGGCCATGCAGTTTGGACGACAGACCACGAGCGAGGGTGGTCTTCCCGGAACTCGGAATGCCGATGATGTGGAGTCGCACAACGCATCAGTCGGTCGGCACTACTCGCGGAGCCTACCGGGCCAGGGGACGCTGGTGTGCCTGAGCGTTCGCGAATGCACCTTGGACCGTACGAATCAGGGGACGCCGGGTCGGCGAGGCGCGTCGACGACGGGCTCGGGCGCATGCCACACGGCCTCGACGTTGTTCTGATGCAAGTCGTTGACGAATGCCGCGTAATACCGCTCGGAGTACTGTGTCCAGACCCCGGGCTCGCCGCGGACGGTCGCGCCGTTTGCGACGGCGGCCGCGAAGAATGCATCCACGGCGTCCCGACCCTCGGCGGAGAACGCAACATGCGCCGCTGTGGTCACGGGCTCCCCACGGCAGATCGTGAAGTCGTCCAGCTCCTTGGCCCCGTAGGAGACACAGTCGTCCTGAACGTAAAGTTCCTCATAGCCGAGTGGGGAGAGGGCGGCTGTATAGAGCCCCCGGCTCGCGTCCAGGTCTGCCACGACGAAGAGCACGTGATCGACGACGACGCGGCGAACCGTCATCGGTTCACGCTATCAGCGGCGGGCCCGGGGTCGCTCCTGCCGGGAAGCCGCGCGCTTACTGGACGGCCCCCCGGGCCGGGGTTGCAAGGGAGCATCGAATGGGGCGACGCCTCGCCATGATGGGCGAGCGTTCGGGAATGTACTTCGAAGCGAGGCGCCCCTAGGACGTCGTCATCGGGCGCGACGCGATCGCGGTCAGGTCGGCGACGATGTCGGCGAGCGGTCGGCTGGCATCTAGCTCATGCGTGCAGCCCTCCCTGAGGAGCGGCTCGACCCTGGCGAGGTCATCCAAGATCATCGCTCGTTCCAATGGGGTCTTCCCGTAGTCGTTCGTCGTTCTGCGTGCGACCCGGTCAAGGATCACGTCAGCAGGGGCGCTGAGCAGGACGACCGCGTTGAAACGGTCGTAGAACTTCCACTGGTTCCTCACGCACCCTTCAACGAAGAGCGAGCGACCATCATCGGAGTCCAGCAGCCCGGTGATCCTTTCCTCGACCCAGAGCCACTCCCCGCGGTGCAACTCGTCGGAGGACTCAACATACTCGCGATACTCGCTCCAGCCCGGATCACCTGTGTCTACGACGCGATAACCGCGTCGGCCAAGGTCGGCGAGAGCCGACGACTTGCCGGTTCCCGACATCCCAGTCACCAAGACCCTCGACATCGGGACAACCTTCCGGTGTCAAGCGACGACGTGCTCATGTGCGCGAGGGTGGTCACTCGATGTCCCCGGAGCAGAATCGTGGCCGGTCCCGTTCAGGCGCAGGCTCCTGGCTATGCACCTCGCACGCGTGCGCCGGGGCGCGGACACAGTCACGGAGCGTGCGGCCGGTGGTCGTTAGCTCCGGTCGCCCGTTCTTCACCACCGGCAGGTCTGCCTCATCCCTTCTCGGCTGGACGCGGTTGAAGACCTCCCTTCCCATTGGGCCGGGGCGTGTCTTCGGCCCATGGACCCTCATTTCCAACCCGGCGCGCGGCCCGCTTGTTCGATCCACTTGTGCATCTCCGGTCCCCGCGCCTCCTCCGGGGTGGTCAGCTTGACGTAGCGGCTCCGATCCGTGGTTCCAAGCGGCGGAGGAGGGTCGAAGTCCGCGCCTCCGAAGAAGGAGACATTCACGGAGACGGCGTAGGCGGCCAGCTCGATGATCCACCCGAGTTCTGGCACCCCGTAGTACGCCCTCTTCCACTTGATGGCGTACTGGAGCCCCGGGATCGTCTCGCGGATCGATCCGTCCAGCCGCTCGACGATGGGATGCATGTCCGGCATCACGAGCCTGATCATCCAGTCCTCGATCTCGGCGTGGCTGTCCGTCGGCACGGGCGGCTCTTTGGTCGTGATCGGCTTGCGTGCCTTCTTCCCCATCGCGCGTTCTCCCTCCGCAGAACTCGTCGATCCGCTCTGCAGCGTCGGACTCCGGTATCGACAGCCTAGGGTCGAACACGCCGGGAGGGAAAGGCTCGCATGCCCGAGGATTCGCGGATGTACCTAGAGCTGGGATGTAGTTAGAAATGGGAGCGTGGAACGTCTACAAGCGCCGCTGCACGTCCACGACGAACCTACGAGTAGCGTCCTGTGTCGTCAGGCCGGGATCCACAGACCCGTCTTCGCGCCGCCCTCTCCACGCCACGGCATCCGCAATGAGCGCAGCGTGCTCGGGCATGACCTCAGACGCCCACCGCGCCGCTTCTCGCTTGGAGACGTACTCGCCGGTTCGGAGTGTTCGAAGGCCACGGCACATGGTGAGGATCGCGTATGAGCGATCCCGGGCAGTGACGGTCGCGTCGAGCCATCCGGGGTCCAACAGGTGTTGGCGCACGGCGTCGACGTACTCGTCCTGCGTGATGGGCGGTGCTACCTGAGTCACCGGCGGGCCGTACAGCGCGGTCCCAACCGTGCGCAGCTGATACCAGTCCATCAGCCACCGGTGGTCTACCTCGATCGGATGGAAGGGTTCGCCGGGAGATATCCGCGCCGCGGGCGATGTTCTCCTGAAGTCCGAGAGGGCGGAGGTCGACAGGTACACGGCCTCGATCCGGTCGTCCCATTCGGGCATTTCGCGGACGATGCCTGCGTGGAGTTCCTCCAGGCCCTCCAGGTGCGTCTCCGTCGGGTCCGATCGGAGTACGGCGACCGTATCTACGTCGCTCGATCCCGGCTCGAACGTCCCCGTCGCGGCCGATCCGAACAGGTATGAACCCACGAGGTCGACTCCGAGGACTCTGCGTAGACCATCCAGAAGTAGCGAGAGCACGGCGTCCGCGTCGGCATCGATCATCCCCATGAGCACATTCAAGCCACGTTCCGGGAAGAGCGCCTGGGTGCCCGAGGAGTTCGCCGATGTGCCCAGAGAGCCGCTTCAGATCGGCGTCGGTGCCTTGCGGCTCTCCGACTCCAGCCCAGTGATGCACACCGAAATCCGCCTCGGGTCGGACCAGTACACGAGGCGTCCGCTGGCGTCCCCACTCGACCGCTGCGACCACGGATCGTTCTCAGGGCATCTCTTCGAGCGGGATCCCTGGCTTGCCTTCGGGCGATGAGTCCCAATGGCCGAAGTAGCACTCGTCGTCGGGATGCCAGGCGATCCAGACCGTCCCCGTCTCGCGGAACTGCCGAGGATTCGGATGCCACGCGACTGTCATCGGGAGTGAGCGTAGTGAGTGAAGGGCTCACTCGCGTGACCTATACGTCGTCCCTCATCTTCGTCAGCCGGTTCGTCGGGCGCGAAGGGGCGGAGCGTGTCGCGGGCCGGGGGCGACGCGATCCAGGACGTTGAACCCATCCGATCTACCCCCGCGAGCCAACGAGCATCGCGACAACCAGGACGAGGACGACGAGTCCGAGGACCAGCAAGCGCAGGTTCGTGGTCTTGAATTGAGAGCCGGTCCGAGCGACAGGCGGAGGCGTCCGGGAGTCGACCGGTGTCCCGCGGCCGTCGCGCACACCGCCGGGATCCGGTATCGGTCCGGCCGGGGTGTTCGGATCGTCGGGCCCGTGATGAACGCTCACATGAGTTCCTTTCCGGTTCTTCCTACTGTTTTACGTCCCCGCAGGTCAAGGCAACCGAGAGGATGGGCGACCGTGACCGTTTACGAGGCTTCGATCTCCCCGAGTAGGCGAACCACTCTCCGCCGCGCCTCCGGATACATCGTCAGCATGTTGATGATGTCGGCCCGGTCGTCGCCATGTCCGTCGCGGTAGCGAAGCAGTTGCGAAGAGATCGCATCGCGGCCGGTCTGGTCGAGGATCAGGACGCGACGGAGCGTGTCGCGGGCGTGAGGATCGAGTGCCAAGAGCATCTCCCGGAGTTCATCGTCGTGCGAGTCAACTCGACCCGGCATCGTCAAGTAACCTTTGCATCACGGCAATCTTGCGTCGCAATTGCGCTTCGACCTGCGGGGTGAGGGGGTCAGGTTCGAACCGTGTTCGGAGAAGTTCGAGGGCAAGTTCGTGCGTGCTAAGGAGCGATGACCATGCTTCCGGGTCGCCCGCAAGGTCGTCGCGCAACTCTTCATCCGTTCGTGGGCTGTTGCTCTTCACTTGCTGTGCGGCTATCGAGACCATCATTTTGGGCCGTCGTCTCCATGTCGCCTTGAATGATTGGAGCAATCTCGGGGGTTAGTGGCTCGACCGTTTTGCTCCTTCGCCCGCGCCTTCGAACTTCCTGACCAAAACATCGTAGAACTCCTCGTGCTCCCGGACTGCGACCGGGTCGACCTTCGCCAGCCCGACTGCGTCGATACGGCCGACCCGGAAGTCGAGACGAGATCCGCGAGCAGCACGCGACCCGACACTGCCCCTTACGGCATCCCGAGCGACGCGAAGAGCCTTCGCGCGGCCGACTGCGCCGCCTCCGCCTCGTCGGTTCGGCCACGTGCGAACAAGCACCGCTTCGCCCCCTCCAACGCGTGCGCTCGTTCGAACGGATCGCCGTAGCTCTCCCATGCAGTGGCGGCCTCCCGGAACAGCTGCAGCGCGCCCTCGACATCGCCGCGCTCCTCGGTCAGGAGCGCTCGCCCCGTCAGGATCGCGTCCTTCGCCCTCGTCACGAAGACCGGCCGGTCGCCAAGGATCCGTGTTGCCAACTCGACCTCGCCGTTCGATAAGCAGATGCGGAGCATCTCAGGCGATTGGAGCTCTCGGTACTCGGTGGGACCGTCTTTGGTGGCGTCGTCGAACTCCTTGACGTATCCCAACGCATCGGCTGCGTTGCCCCGCGCCTGCTCGCCGACCGCCGCGGCAACGAACGCCGGCGCCTGCACTTGGAGATCCCCGATCTGACGGGCAACGGGCAATGCGCGTTCGAGGAGCTCGTTGACCCCGGACTCCTCGCCGCGATGGGCGAGCACGCGAGTGCGATAACTCAGGCTCACGGATCCGGCGATCGTGTCGCCGTGTTCCTGCGCCCACGGCAGGGTTTCCGCCGTCCGCGCGAGGAGGACGTCCCATCGTCCCGCGTCGTAGAGCAGCCACAGCGATTCGGCTCGCGCCCACATGCCCTGCCCCTGGATCCCTCGACGGTCGCACACGTCGATCGACGCCTGATTCAGCTCGAGCCCTCGCCCACACCCCTCGGTCACGCCAACCCATTCGCTCAGGTACGAATAGGACTGTGCGAGGTGAAGGCCGTCCCCCGTGGCCTCCGCCCGGCGCAGCGCTTCCTCGAGATCCTCCAGCCCGTTGAGGTCGCCGAGCTCGCAACGGCCGTTCCCCCGGATGTGGAGGGTCATGATCGCGACCGCGTCGTTGTGGGGGAGCGAGAGGGCGTGGTCGGCCCATCGCAGCGACGACGCGGAGTGGCCTGAAAACATCTCGTCCTCCGCTCTACACGCATACAGCTCAGCGAGCACCGGCGTCGGCTCGTCCCCCTCCAGGAGCTCGATCCCGCGGTCGATGTTCGCCCGGGCGGCGTCTCCGTCACCGCGGAAGCCGAGCTGGAAGTAGAGCCTCCGCATCCCGATTGCGGCCTCCTGGCGGTCGCCCGCCGCGAGCGCCAGCTCGACTGCCTCTTCGTAGGTGCGCACGGCCCCATCGACGTCGAGCTGGCCGGACCGCCAGCCGAGCTCCCCGGCTCTCCGCAGGACCCGCGGCCGCTCCGGTCGGCCTGCCGAGGTCAGCTCGAGCGCACGGCGGAAGTACGTCGCGGCCTTAGCCGCGTCGAGCGGCGTCTGGCGTTCGCCGGCCAGCAGCAGGAACCGCCGGGCATCGTCCTCGAGCGCGGACAGGTCTTCGGGCAGATCCGCGGCGCGAGCGAGTGACAGCGCCTCCGTCGTGTGGTGGGCGAGCAACTCGGCGCGGTCCTCAAGACGGTCGCCGGCGGTCGACTCCGGCTCGATCCACCGGGCGGTCGCCGCATGCATCCGGGCCCGCTCGGCTCGGGTGAGCTCGGCGTAGGCGACGTCTCGAACGAGCGCGTGCCAGAAGCCGAACTCGGTGTCGCCTTCCATCGTGGAGGGTGACACCGGGCGACAGAATTCCCTCCGCACGAGCTCGGCCAAGGTGGCCTCCAGGTTGTGGTGCTCCCCGAGGGAGGCGATCGCACCCGCCCAGAACGTCTTGCCGACGACGGAGGCCTCCATCAGCACCCGTTTGGGCTCAGGGGGGAGGGCGTCGATCCGCGCAGCGATCAGCGCCTGGACGCTCGGAGGGATCAGGGTCTCGTCCAAGGCCCCACCGGCGATCGGAAGGGGATGTTCGCGGAGCATCGCGGCGACCTGCTCAGCGTAGAGGGGGGATCCTCCGGCGCGCTCGAGCACGACCTTGACCAGCTGGGGGTCGGCCTCCGGGAGGGTCTCTTGGATCAAGGTCTTCAGTTCGGCGTCGGTTAGCGGTGAGAGCGAGAGCACCGTGGAGCGCCGCCCAGGGGGCCAGGACGGGTGGCGCTCCTCGACCTCGGGACGCGCCGTCACGACGACGAGCAGCGGCAGCCCTGCGGTGCGTTCGCTCAGTTGCTCGAGGAAGGTGACGAAGGCCTCATCGGCCCAGTGCAGGTCCTCGATGACGAGCACCGTCGGTCCGGCTGCGGCGATCTGCTCCAGGAAGCGTCGCCAGGCGGTGAAGGCCTCCTCGTGCTGGGGCGGCTCGGTGGTGGTCTCGAGGCCGACGAGGGGCGCGAGGCGGTCCTTGATCCAGGCCCGGTTGTGGGGGTCGGGCTCGGAGAGCGTCCGGTCGAGCTTTCCAGATACCGTGACTTGATCGTCGGTCTCCAAGATCCCTGACTGAGCCTTCACGATCTCGCCTAATGCCCAGAAGCTGATCCCGTCCCCGTAGGGCAGGCACCTCCCCTCCCGCCAGGTGACTAGCTCGGGGAGATGATCGACGTGACGGGCAAGCTCGCGGACCAGACGCGACTTCCCGAGGCCCGGTTCGGCGACGATCGTGACGAACTCGGTCGAAGGGCGGGACCGGGACCGCTCGAAGAGCTGTATGAGCACCTCGAGCTCGAGGTCGCGTCCGACGAAGGGGGTGCGATCCCGCTCCTCCGTGCCGATGCGCGCGACCGGATGCAATGCGCGCCAGGCCTCGACCAGGTTCGCCTTACCTTTGGCCGAGATCGGGGGGAGCTCCTCGTAGACGATCGCGCCCGAGCTCGCCCGATGGGTCGCGGCACCGACGGCCACCCCCATCACGGGCGCCGCCGCCTCCAGACGCGCGGCGGTGTTCATCGTGTCCCCGGTTGCGAAGCCCTCCCCCGAGCGAGGATCGACATCTAAGCGAACCAGGGCCTCTCCAGTGTTCACCCCTATCCGGACCTCGATCTTGAGGTCAGAGGCTGAGACGTCTTCGGTGATCCGGAAGGCCGCTCTGACCGCGCGCTCGGGGTCGTCCTCGTGCGCGAGGGGGACCCCGAAGACTCCGACGACGGCGTCCCCGATGAACTTCTCCACGATCCCGCCGTGGGACTCAATCCTCTTCCGGCAGATCGCCTGGTAGTTGCGCAGGAGGCGGGAGACGTCTTCTGCGTCCAGGCGCTCGCCCAAGGCGGTGGAGCCGACGAGGTCGCAGAAGAGGGCGGTGATGAACTTGCGCTCCTCTCGGACTGGAGTGGCCTCGAGCTGCGTGGCGCAATTCCCACAGAAGTTGAACCCTTCCGGGTTCTCGGTGCCGCAGGAGGGGCAGGTGGGCATGGCGCGAGCCTATGTCGGGTGCCTGAAGCGACTCAAGGGCGTCACTCGAGGACGTCACGGGCTGTGCCGCAGCGTTCGCGGTTGCTTCGGAGCATGTCGGGCAACGCTGCCACAAACGAACGCCTAGCTTGCGCGAGCTAGGTTATCGGACGCGTAGCCTAGTTGCTGCACTCAAAGTACGCCGAAGGTCGCATGTCCGTACTCCCGACCCGTTCATACCCTGGAACCAAACCCGCACCCATTGGGAGGCGATATGCGTAGGTTTTCGGCGCTCGTTGCGATCGTGTCCATCCTCCTGCTTGCCGCGCCCGCATCGGCGATCACCAACGGCCAGCCCGATAACGGAGAGCATCCGTACGTCGGTGAGCTCATCTTCTTCGACGCCGATTTCATCGACTCCCGCTTCGACGATCCGGGCGGCTGGTTCAGCTGCTCGGCCACGCTGCTGAGTCCGTCGGTCGTCCTCACGGCTGGGCATTGCACGTTCGGCGTCGGACGGAACGGTGAGTCGACGACCACCGAGGGCGGGGACGGCTCCGGAGGCAACGACATCTGGTTCGACGTCAGCGAGGAGGCACACTTCGAGGGGTTCCCGGACAGCGCCGATTACGGGCGCGACGAGAACGCGCAGCGCTACCAAGACCGGGCCGCGTTCCTGAACGCGAGCCCGTTCTGGGTCCGTGGAACGTCTCACCCCCATCCCGAGTTCGCGGACGCGCCCTTCTTCATCCACGACGCCGGCGTGGTCGTGCTGAACGCCCCGATCTCGGTCGGCACCTACGGCGATACGCCCACGCTCGACTACCTGGACCAGTACCAGGGTCAGCCGCATCACTTGTTCGAGGTTGTCGGATACGGCTTGACGAAGAGCGGGCCGTTCACGGAGGAAGGCGGCGACGTGCGGCTGAAGGGCGACGTGAAGCTGAACACGCTGCGCAGCTCTCCGCCCGACACGTTCGTCCTACTGTCGAACAACCCAGGCAAACCGCATAGAGGCGGAACGTGCTTCGGCGACTCGGGCGGACCGACGTTCGACGATACGAACTCCAACCTCGTCGTGGCGGTGACTTCGTTTGGCTTCAGTTCGACGTGCTCCGGCGTCGGCGGTGCGTATCGCATCGATCAGCCGGACGACATCGCGTTCCTCGCGGAGTTCGGGATCACGCCCTAACAACCCGGCGCCGAGCCTCCGGATACATCGTAGGGAGGTCGATGATGTCAGCCCGGTCATCGCCTCGCTCGTCGCGGTAGCGGAGCACTTGCGAGGAGATCGCGTCGCGGTCGACCTGGTCGTGGATCAGGATGCAGCGGAGCGTGTCGCGGGCCTTCGTGTCGAGCGTCTCGAGTAAGGCGCGGAGGTCGGCGTCTCCGTCGCTCACATCCGCGGTCGTTTCAACGCATCCAGGGCTTCGTCGGTTGAGCCATAGTCTCTGACACGCACGACCCGCCCGCCTTCAACCGTGAAGACGCTCACGAAGCGATCCAGTTCCACGTGGCCGGCAAGCAATACATGGGACCCCACGCTGAGGATCTGGTCGAAGCTTGCTTGTCCGCCGGAGCTCATGCGCGCTCGGAACATGCGGAACACATCCTCCCGGTTCTGGCAGTCCCGCTGTCCCGGCTCGGCTCCGGTCCACGTGACATCTTCGGCGTAGAGCTCCGCTAGTCGGTCGAAGTCCTCGTCTTCGTAGGCGTCGAAGGTCGCGATCAACGTCCTTACCGATTCGACCGTCGCCATCACAGTGGGAAACTAGTCCCGCGTCCAGCGCGTCAACCCGGAGAGCCCGCCACGAACGTCTGCGGCCACTCGTATAGCTTGCAGATCCGATCCCTCATGTCTCGAACGTCGGCGAGCGCGTGCCGGCCTCGAGCTCCCGTTAATCCCGGACGGTCACCCGGAAGCGCCACATGGCTAGCACACCCCCTCAGCCCCAAGCGTTCGCGCCAGCAGAGGCTGAGGCGCTCTCTGGCCCGGAAGATGCAACCTCCGCAACGATGCACGTCAAATTGTCCTGAGATCCCTTATCTAGCGCGAGAGCAACCAGTCGCTCCGCACAGGTATCGAGATCCGAACCGCCGAGCCCAGCTCTGAGCGTGTCATCCGTCAGGTAGTCCGAGATCCCATCCGAACAAAGAAGGAGCCGGTCACCCTCGACCACCTCGAAGTTGGCCAGGCTGAACCTTGTAGTTCCCCCCATGAGCGCCCGCAGCACAACGTTCCGATAGGGAGCCGATCTCGCGTCGGCAGCTGACAAAAGTCCTTGATCGACCTCCGACTGCACGAGCGTGTCGTCGTGACTGAGTTGGTAAAGGACGCCCTCCCGGAGAAGGTATGCGCGTGAATCGCCAACGTGGAGCAGGCCGAGCCTGTCCCTGTCCAACAACACAGCGGTCAACGTTGTACCCATCCCACTCAGGTTGGGGTTCGCGGCGACGTGTTCTGCGATCGCGACGTCTCCGCCCAATGCGGCAGTTCGCAGGTGGTCGACTACGTCCCCAGCCTGTGTGCTCGCTTCGAGGGAAACGAACGGTCGGATCACGAGCGACGCGGCCACGTCACCGGCCGGATGTCCTCCCATCCCATCAGCGAGAGCAAGAACCCGGCTGTCCGCATAAGCGGCGTCTTGATTGTCGCTGCGAAGGCCGCGATCGCTGCGGACCGCAAAGCGGAAGTGGGTGGACGCGGGAGTCATCGCATGGCGAGATTGTCGGGATCGAGGTTCGTCCTCATGCCGCCGATGCTAATCGGCGCGAAGACGGATGACGTGTCAGGCTGGACATGTGCTCTGTGCGATCGCGTCTGGAGAAGAGCCTTCACGGCCCGTGATGGAAAGCAACCGCGCAACAGCTTTCCTCGACATCAACCCAGCGGTGCCTGGGGCCACACCCCTGTCATCCCAAGATCACACGCCTCCAACATCTGGGAACTCACCGGCGAGGACGCGGATGAGGTTTGGCACCTGACGAGGCGCGTCGCTCTCCGACTCAAGCAGGCGATTGAGCCGGAGGGACTAACGCTCTTCCAGGCGAATGGTGAGGGGGGGCTGGCAAGACCTATCCAATTTCACATTCACTTGGTACCCAGATGGGTGGGCGACGCGCTCATCAGGCCCTGGGACGTGACGCCAGGCGCTCCGGCGCGCCTTGACGAGATAGCGGCGCTGCTTTTCGAGGCCGACGTCTGCGCGCAGTCCGGTCCACGTAAACGGCCATGCCCGAAGGAGCGCCTACCCACCTGGCTGGTCCGTCCCGCGCATGAGCGTCTCGAGCGCAGCGAGTTGCGACCGTTGCCCAAGCTCAAGCTTCTCGGGCTGCGCGAGCGTCGGTGTATGACGCGTCCACTACGATCTAGCGACCAAGATGCACCGACGCATGGCGGAGAAGACCCGATTGAAGTGGTCGACTGGGACCCGAGTTGGCCGAAGGACTTTGAACGTATGCGGGATCGTGCCGCGGGCGTCTTGGGAAGTCTGGCCATCGGTATCGAGCATGTGGGAAGCACCGCAGTACCTGGACTGGCGGCGAAGCCCGTTATCGAACTCGACGTCATCGTTCGTTCAAGCGCCGAAGTCCCCGTCGCCGTACACCGTCTTCGCTCGATCGGCTACATCCACGAAGGAGACCTGGGCATCCCGGGTCGGGAGGCCTTCGTCTGGCCGAGGGGTGAACCGCGCCACCATCTGTACGTCTGTCCCGTTGACAGTGAGCCCCTTCACAACCACCTACTCTTCCGTGACTACCTTCGAAACCATCCCGGAGACGCGCGTCGCTATGCTGACGCCAAGAGGAAGGCCGCTCATGACTTCCCTCACGACCGCAGGGGATATGCGGAAGCGAAGCGCGAGGTCGGGGAGGAGATCCTTCGCCTCGCCTTGGCGGCGCAGGTGACTGGCTGAGAGCCTCCCCGCGCAAGACTGCTCGCGACCAGGGCTCGGCTCGCCGAGTCCACGTAACGCCCACGCCCGGGGAGCGCCCGACCCAGCCAGCGACGAATGCTCCTAACCTAGGTTTCGTCACCATGGACGAACAGGACATCGATCGATGGGCTTCGTGGCTGCTTCACCGTCGCGACGGAGACGATCCAGAGCAGCGTGCGAAAGCACTCGAGTACCTCCTTCCGATCCGGAACCGTGTGCTGGACAACGCGCAGATCCGTTCCGGGGATGTCCTGCTCGACGTTGGCGCCGGCGACGGACTAATGGCGTTCGGAGCCTTGGAGCGGGTCGGCACTGAAGGCCACGTGATCGCCTCCGACGTGTCTTCCGATCTGCTCGAAATCTCGAGAGAGATCGCGGCCGATGCCGCTGACCTCGATCGGATGTCCTTCGTAGCCGCTGGGGCAGCTGATCTGGAGCCGATCGCCACCGAGTCGGTCGACGTCGTGACGACCCGGTCGGTGCTCATCTACGTCGATGACAAGGAGGCCGCCTTCCGTGCTTTTCACCGCGTGTTGCGCCCTGGAGGCCGCGTGTCAATCTTCGAACCGATCAACAGCTACTTCCCCGACGATCCGTCCGAGTTCTGGGGGTTCGATGCAACGGCCGTACGTGATCTCGTCGAGAAAATCTGGGCGGCGGAGGGCTGGACCGACGACTTCAATCGGACCGATCCGATGATGAACTTTACGGAGAAAGACCTCGTGCGGATGGCTGAGCAGGCCGGATTCGAAGAGATCCATGCCGAACTCCGAGTCGACGTCGCACCAGGCAGTTGGGTCGTCGATTGGGATCGGTTGATGGGAACATCGCCAAACCCGAACGCCCACACCGTCGGTGAGTCGATCGCCGAGGCGCTGAGCTCATCCGAGGCCGCTCGCTTCGAGGGACATCTCCGGCCCCTCGTGGACACTGGGCGAGCCATTCGGCGGGACGCGTCCACATACCTGATGGCTGTCAAACTGGAGTGATCTCGTGACAAAGGCGGGCCTAGCCTGGCTGAACGTCAACTATTTCCTCCCCGTCCACGTAACGCCCACGGGAGCGGGAGCGCCCACCCAGCAAGTCAACGGCCCTGACCGCACAACCGAACGAAATCACGCACAGGCTCTCCGATCGCACACGAACGCTTGTGGCCCCAGGGTTGGGGAATGTCCAACCCGGCCGCTCTCGTTCAGCGTCGGGCGACGAACACGTATTCGCTGCTGTCGTCGCCGACCGGCTCTCGATCGAAGCCACCGAATAGGGCCTCAAGCTCAAGCCCAGAGGTATCAAGCAGCCCGAGCCATTCGTTCTTGGTAGCCCACCACAGCGAGCTCGTCGCGCCGTCGTCGAGCATCATGTCAATCCGGTTGTCGCCGATCGCGTAGCGGATCGTGTGGGGCACCCGCGCGTCTTGGTGCTGTCCGTCCACCCGAGCCGCGAGCTGATGATCAAATGCGAAGGCGTTCCATGCGAACCGTCCGCCGGGACGTAGCGACGCTGCCACGCGTTCGAAGGTGCGGCGTCGGTCAGCCCAGGTCGGTAGGTGCAGAAGCGAACGGAACGGGCAATAGATCAGCGACGCCTGTTCCTCGAGTGTGAGCTCGCGCATGTCGCCTTCGCGCAGATCGAGCTCCACACCCG
>Ga0307287_10000270_pt1 | contig 19307 bp, 21 predicted proteins | sample ER_DNA_141_FD_194485 | JGI IMG/M metagenome (GOLD analysis project Ga0307287, IMG submission 194485) | Bulk soil microbial communities from the East River watershed near Crested Butte, Colorado, United States - ER_DNA_141 | ecosystem: Environmental > Terrestrial > Soil > Floodplain | place...
TGTTGCTGCGACCGACAAAGCGCTCTCCGGATTGCGGCCGCTCATCGACCGCGTTGACTGCAACCAGGGAGCCGATGGTGTCAAGATCCCATCGCTCCCAGGCGGCGAAGAGCTTCTCAGCGGTCTCCCGCGACTGATCGGCATCGGTCATGGGCGCCGACTTCACTTCTTGGCTTTGGCGCGCAAGGCGGCAATGTCCAGATACGCCGCTGCCGGCTCTTCGTCGGCCTGGGACTCGGCGGCTTCGTCTTCCCAGGGGTCGTACGGCTTGTCCTGCTCGTCGTCGGCGAAGCCTTGTGATGGGTCAAACGGGTTGGTAAGCGGTCGCTCCGACTCCACTGCCGAGACAGCAACCGCCTCATCCGGCAGTCCGCGCAGCACGGTGTTCACGTAGGACTCTGCCGCCTCCTCCATGGAGACCTCGGCGCCAGCGCGCTCGCTGAGAAACCAGCGATGCTCCAGCATCTCGTGGTAGAGCTCAGCGGGCTCCAGCTTCGCCCGCAGATCCATCGGCACTGACTGCACGATCGGCTCGAACCGATCAGTCAGCCACTCGTGCGCCACGATTGCTTCGTCAGCACCCTGCTGGTCGGTGAACGCGCGGTAGTAATCAAGATCGTTCAGCAGCCGCCTAGCCTGGTTCTCTTCGGTATCCATCCCGGTGAGCCGAATCAGCCTGCGCGAGTGGTGACCAGCGTCAACGACCTTCGGCTGGATTCGTACGGTCGAGCCCGCGAAGTCGGTGGTGATGTCCAGTTCAGCGACGTCGAAGCCGAGGGCGTTCAGCCGCCGGACCCGGCTCTCGATGCGATGCATCTCACCGGTGTTGAACTCCTCAACACCCGTGAGCTCGTCCCACAGCTCCCGGTATCGGCCCTCGATGGTCTCCACCAGTACCAGCGGATCCAACGCCATATCCAAGAGACCACCAGCCTCCAGGTCGCTGAACTCTCCGTACAGATTGGTCCGTGCGATGGTCAGATCATGTTCGCGCTGACCGTTGGTCAGCCTGTCGTGGAGCTCGCTAGTCTCAGCGTCTACCAGGTAGGCCGCGAACGCTCCGGCGTCGCGCCGGAACAACGTGTTGGAGAGCGATACGTCACCCCACAAGAAGCCGCTCAGATGCAGCCGCGCCAACAACACGACCATGGCATCGACCAGCCGGTTGACGGTGTCCTGCCGTACGCCGCGGTTGAAGAGTGATCGATACGGCAGCGAGAATTGCAGGTGCCGGGTGATGAGGATTGGGTCGAGTGCGCCACCCTGGTTGTCGACACGTGCGGTGACCACTCCCACGGCTTCGACTGATGGGGTGTCGAGCCGCGCGAGGTCACGCAATAGCTCGTATTCATGCAGTGCGAGGTGCTCCATCACCTCCTTGAGCGCGTAGATCTCGTTGCCCACGCGGACGAAACGCACGACGTGGCGGGAGATGCCGCGGGGGAGAGCGACCAGGTTCTCCTCGGGCCACTCGGCAAGCGGGGTGTTCCAGGGAAGGGTGATCAACCTGGTGTCACGCTGTGCCGCGAGGAACCTGGGCATGGTCCGATCCTGTCATCACTGGACTCGTGCCGCCGTGCGGACGGATTAGCGAAGCTCGAACAAACTGCCGGCCTCCCGCGCGATTTGGGGGAGGCCGGCAGTTCTGATCAGTCGGTGAAGACGCTTTCTGTTGCAGGAGAGATGCGGTCGCCGGTCACCTTGGAGAACACGTGCACGTGTGTCGGATCGATCAGCAACCGAACGCTCTCGCCCCGGTGCGGCGGCTTCCGGCCCCCGTGGATCCGGCCGACGATCTGCTGAGCAGTGATCAACTCGTCCTCAGGGATACCCGACAAAGTGCCGTAGATGAACGCATCGGCGCCCAACTCCTCCACGACGCCAACATCGATCGGGATGCCCTCGCGGCTCTCGGGGTCCTCGTTCAGCTCGAAATTCTCCGGACGGATTCCCAGCACGAGGTTCTTCTCGTCTGGTGCCTTGGCGAGGGTCTCGCGAGGCACCGGAACGGTGTAGTCACCCAAGTGCACGCCGTCCGGCTGTACGTTGCCCTCGATCAGGTTCATGGCAGGCGAGCCGATGAAGCCAGCGACGAACAGGTTGCGTGGCGCGTCGTACAACTGCAGCGGGCTGTCGCATTGCTGCAGAATGCCGTCCTTCATCACCGCTACGCGGTCGCCCATGGTCATGGCCTCGACCTGGTCGTGGGTCACATAGACAGTGGTAACGCCGAGGCGGGTCTGCAGCGCCGCAATCTGGGTGCGGGTGGAGACGCGGAGCTTGGCGTCGAGGTTGGACAGCGGCTCGTCCATCAAGAACACCTGCGGTGAACGCACGATGGCACGACCCATGGCGACGCGCTGCCGCTGACCGCCGGACAGCGCCTTCGGCTTGCGGTTGAGGAAGTCCTCCAAACCCAGCAGGTGCGCGGCTTCCTGGACTCGTTGCTGACGCTCCGTCTTGGGAACCCCAGCCATCTTCAGAGCAAAGCCCATGTTGTCGCCCACGGTCATGTGGGGGTACAGGGCGTAGTTCTGGAAGACCATGGCGATGTCGCGGTCCTTGGGCGGGAGGTCGGTGACGTCGCGTTCACCGATCCAGATCGCTCCCTGGTTGATTTCCTCCAGGCCTGCGAGCATCCGGAGCGAGGTGGACTTGCCGCAACCGGATGGTCCGACCAGGACCATGAATTCACCGTCGCCGATCTCCAGATTGAGTTTGTCGACGGAGGGGTGGTCTGCACCCGGGTAGACGCGAGTCGCGTCCTTGAACGAAACAGTGGCCACGCCACACTTCCTTTCCACGGGCAGGTACGTGCCCGACGATCCGTAGTGGAAATTCGCTGCCCGGGGACAGGGACCCCGGCGCTGGTCAGAACACTAGCGCAGCGGCGCCCTCCTGGGCAGAGGATGCGCCGACCCATGTGCGCGCGTCATGTGAGCGTCCCGAAGGCGATAGACCCTCAGCACTCAACGATGTTGACCGCTAGGCCGCCGCGCGCGGTCTCCTTGTACTTGATCTTCATGTCCGCGCCCGTCTGCATCATTGTCTTGATCACCTTGTCGAGGCTGACGGTGTGCCGGCCGTCGCCATGAAGTGCCAGCCGCGCCGCGGTGATCGCTTGCACGGAGCCGACGGCATTCCGCTCGATGCAAGGTATCTGCACCAGTCCGCCCACGGGATCGCAGGTCAGGCCCAGGTTGTGCTCCATGCCGATCTCCGCCGCGTTCTCTGCTTGCTCCGGAGTGCCACCGAGAATCTCAGCCAGCGCACCGGCCGCCATCGAGCATGCGGTGCCGACCTCGCCCTGGCAGCCGACTTCTGCGCCGGAGATCGAGGCGGTCTGTTGATAGATCGCGCCTAAGGCCCCGGCAACGAGGAGGAAGTTGACGATGGCGTCGTCGTCGGTGTGGGGCACGAACGTGACCGCGTAGTGCAGGACAGCAGGAATGATGCCGGCAGCTCCATTCGTCGGCGCCGTCACGACGCGCCCGCCGGAGGCGTTCTCCTCGTTGACCGCCAGCGCCCATAGCGTCACCCAGTCCATAGCGGCCAGTGGGTCGTTTTTGCTCTGGCCGGGATCCTCGATGAGCCGCTGGTAGAGCTCTGCCGAGCGGCGCCGTACCTTGAGGCCACCGGGAAGCACTCCTGGGGTGGAGCAGCCACGACGGATGCACTCCTGCATGACCGACCAGATCTTGAGCAGGCCCGCGCGGACCTCAACCTCGGGCCGCCGTACGCACTCATTGGCGAGCATCACCTGGCTGATGCTCAAGTTCTGGTCGTTGCAAAAGCCCAACAGCTCAGTGCCGGTGCGGAACGGATACGGCACTGGGGTCGGGTCGGGCAGTAGCTGGGGATGTCCCGATTCGTCGTCATCCAGAACGAACCCGCCGCCGATCGAGTAGTAGGTCCGTTCGGACAGCACCTTGCCGTCACAGTACGCGGTGAAGGTCATGCCGTTGGGGTGGAAGGGCAGCGAACGGCGTCGATACAGAATCAGGTCGTCTTCAGGATCGAAGGTGACCGTCTGTGTGCCATAGAGCCGCAACTTGCCGGTTCGCCTGACCTCATCAGCGCGCAGCGCGCCACTGTCGGTGTCGACGGTTTCTGGATCTTCACCCTCCAAACCCCACAACACCGCGTTGTAGCTGCCGTGGCCATGGCCGGTTGCGCCGAGGGAGCCGAACAGCTCTGAACGAACCCGAGTGGTACGGGGGAGAAGGCCTTCATGGTCCAACCGAGCGACGAAACGGCCCGCCGCACGCATCGGCCCAACTGTGTGGGAACTTGATGGTCCGATGCCGATGCTGAACAAATCGAAAACACTGACCGGCACCGTTCCAGTCTGCCTCAATGGTGGGAACGCATGAGCCCTGCCGGCTCATACCCGGCAGGGCCCTGGAAGGGCACTCTCAGTCTCCTGCCTGGGCCTGGTTGAACCTTGCAGCGACACGCCCCCGGGACCCTTACCTGCTCTTCAATCATCGCGACACGCGGTTAATTCCGGGTGACACGCCGATGACGGAAAAAAGACGACCCAGCCTCTTGCCAAGGGTTCCCAGCAGGCATATAACTGATCTACGCCACACATTGAGCTTCGGCTCAAGACGTGGCTACGAAGCTCCGGTCAACTCATACTTGACCGGAGCTTCACCCATTTTTTTGGGGTTGCGCTCGCGCACGGGGCGCTGGAGGCCGCCTCGTTCGTCGCGCGCGAAACCCACGCTCGTCTTCGGATCTAACTGCTGGTCTGGAGGTGTGTTTCGCGCATCACTCCTGCACTCGTCGGCGGCGCCCCTCCGACGCTCGCGCAACTGGTGCTCACGGCTCGCGCAACGGTCGCTAAAAGCTGAGTCGTTCGTCGCTCTTCGCGCAACGGCTAAACAGTCTCGACGGTTCTGTTGGTAGCGAAGCCGTTGCGCTCATCGTTCCCCACTCCTGAGCGGCGCCCTCCGACGCTCGCGCAACGGGCCTTCACGGCTCGCGCACGGGGCGCTGGAGGCCGCCTCGTTCGTCGCGCGCGCGAAACACACTCTCGGCTTCGGATCTGACTGCTGGTCTGGAGGTGTGTTCCGCGCATCGCTCCTGCACTCGTCGGCGGCGCCCCTCCGACGCTCGCGAAACGGGCCTTCACGGCTCGCGCAACGGGCCTGTGTTTGCTTGCTCGCTCCGCTCTCTGCGATGTTCGTTGGTCGCCGCCCTCTTCGTCAGACCTGGTCGAACTTCTATGCTCAGCCACCTGGGTCGTGGAGCGGTGCCGGGTCTACAGAGCAAGGCTCGGAGTGACCACTAAGGGCAACGTCCTGGGCCCACCTCAGCTGCGCGCACTGTGGCAGTGTGGGGATGTGGGAGGCAGCTAGTGAAGGCCCTTGTCAAGACGCGACCGGGGCCGGGGCTGGAGCTGATCGAGGTGCCGGTGCCAGGGGTCGGGGCTGGCGATGTGTTGGTCAAGGTCAAGGCGACGGGCATTTGTGGAACCGATCTGCATATCGAGTCTTGGGACGCGTGGGCGCAGAAGACTCTTCAGCCCCCGGTGACGGTGGGTCATGAGTTCTCCGGTGAGGTGGTCAAGATCGGATCCGGCGTTACCGACGTTGCGGTTGGCGACCTGGTGAGCGGCGAGGGGCACCTGGTCTGCGGCCGATGTCGTAACTGCCGCGCTGGCCGCCGACATCTCTGCATCCATACTCGAGCCATCGGCGTTCACCTCGACGGCGCCTTCGCCGAATACGTCGCGCTGCCCTCAGGTAATGCCTGGGTGCACCGCGACCCGATCGATCCAGGAGTCGCGGCGATCTTCGACCCGTTCGGTAATGCGGTGCACACCGCGCTCGCATTTCCGATGCTTGGCGAGGATGTCTTGGTCACCGGAGCCGGACCGATCGGCATCATGGCGGCCATGGTGAGCAAACACGCCGGAGCACGGCACGTGGTGATCACCGACCGCAGCGACGAGCGGCTGGCCTTGGCGCGCTCACTCGGTGTCACGCGAGCGGTGAATATCGACCGCGACAACGTGGCTGACGCGCAGCGTGAACTCGGAATGCGTGAGGGATTCGATGTCGGGCTCGAAATGTCCGGCAGCTCGGCGGCGCTGCGCGACATGATCGCGCAGATGACCCATGGCGGCAGAATCGCTGTGCTTGGCATACCGTCGGCAGAGATCAGTGTTGATTTCGCCGCTGTCGTCTTGAAGATGCTGACCATCAAGGGCATCTATGGCCGTGAGATGTTTGAGACCTGGTACGAAATGTCGGTGCTCTTGGAGAGCGGACTCGACATCTCCGGAGTGATCACTGATCGTTTCCACTACACCGACTATGAGCAGGCCTTTGCGGCGGCGCGTTCGGGTCATGGTGGAAAGGTGATCATGAACTGGGAAGGATAGGAGGGATCATGTACGGCACTCTCAAGGATAAACTCGCTGATGATCTTGCGACGCTGCAGGCTGAGGGTCTCTTCAAAGCCGAGGCAGTGATCCGTACGCCACAGTCCGCTCGGATAGCTGTCGGTGATCAGACGTTGATCAATTTCTGCGCCAACAACTATCTCGGCCTTGCTGATCACCCAGCTATGGTCGCCGCCGCGCAGCAGGCTCTTGATCGCTGGGGGTTCGGCATGGCGTCAGTACGCTTCATCTGCGGTACCGCCGAGATTCACAAGGAGCTCGAGCGTCGCGTCGCGCATTTCCTCGGGGCTGAAGACGCGATCTTGTACAGCTCCTGCTTCGACGCGAACGGTGGTCTCTTTGAGACGCTGCTCGGTCCTGAGGACGTCGTCATCTCCGATGAGCTGAATCATGCGAGCATCATCGACGGCGTACGACTGTGCAAGGCCACCCGCATGCGCTACGCCAACAGGGACATGGCCGACCTCGAGGCGAAGCTGCGCGAGGCGCAAGGTGCGCGCCATCGGCTGATCGCAACCGATGGGGTGTTTTCCATGGATGGCTACGTCGCGCCCCTTGGCGCCATCGTCGAGCTGGCCGAGCGCTATCGCGCGCTGGTCATGGTGGACGACTCTCACGCCGTGGGATTCCTTGGTCCGACCGGCGCCGGGACGCCCGAGTTGTTCGGTGTGCAAGATCGCGTCGACATCGTCACCGGGACACTGGGGAAGGCGCTGGGCGGTGCGAGTGGCGGCTACACCGCCGCCCACAAAGAGATCGTCGAGATGCTGCGCCAGCGGTCCCGGCCCTATCTCTTCTCCAATTCCCTGGCACCTTCAATTGCGGCTGCGGGCATCGCCACGCTGGATCTGCTCGAGACATCCGGCGAGCTGTTGCAGCGGCTACGTGAGAATACGGCGTATTTCCGCTCGGAAATGGTCGCGCGTGGCTTCGAAATTCCCGAATCCGATCATCCGATTGTGCCGATCATGATCGGGGACGCAGTCGAGGCGGCGGCGATGGCGGACCGGCTGCTGGCCGAGGGAATCTACGTACGGGCGTTCTCCTACCCCGTGGTACCGCGAGGTAAGGCCCGAATCAGAACTCAGATGTCCGCCGCACACTCCCGCGATGATCTTGATCAGGCGATTACGGCATTTGAGAAGGTCCGCCGGTAGCTGTTGGGCGCTCGACCGGTACCTGCATCGGTCGTGAGGGCTTGCTGACGATCTGCTTGCCCAAGGGCATCAAGGAGACCTCAATCAGCTTGAAGTTCGCGACCGCCAGCGGAATTCCGATGATCGTGAGGCAGAGCAAGATTCCCGTCGCGATGTGAGTCAGCGCAAGCCACCAGCCGGCGACAATGACCCAGATGACATTGCCGAGGAAGGAAAAGATGCCGGCGTTTGGCTTGTCAACCAGCTCACGGCCGAAGGGCCATGCCGCGTAGTTCGCCATTCGGAATGACGCAATGCCCCAAGGGATAGTGATGATCAACAAACAGCAGATGACCCCGGCCAGCATGTAGGCGAGCCAGAGCCAAAAGCCGCTGAAGACGAACCAGATGATGTTCAGCAAAGTACGCACAAGTCCAGGGTCCTACGGCCGCCTGATGCAGGCAATAGGGCGGTTCCCGGGGCTATCCCTCGCTCGGTGATGCCTGAGCTGTGAACGCGTCGTACGCGCGCTGGTCGAAAAGCACGAACCTCACCTCGTCCACGTGCGTGTCGCTGGCCTGCACTGTTTCCAGCGCGATCCGGGCTGCATCATCGACCGGCCAGCGATAGATGCCAGTCGAGATGGCTGGGAATGCCACGGTGGCTGCGCCAAGCTCGTCGGCAACTCTCAGGGAGTTGCGGAAGCAGTCCGCGAGCAACTGCGACTTGTTCTTGGACTTGGCGTACGTCGGCCCGACGGTGTGGATCACCCAGCCCGCCTTGAGTCGACCAGCCGTCGTCGCCACCGCCTGGCCGGTCGGCAACCCGTCGGGATATTTGTCCTCCCGGAGCTTTTGGCACTCAGCCAGAATCTCGGGCCCGCCCCGACGATGGATCGCTCCGTCAACCCCGCCGCCGCCCAGCAGTGAGTGATTGGCTGCGTTGACGATGGCATCGACCTCTTGTTCGGTGATGTCCCCCTGCGCGAAGGTGATCTTCATTCCCTCAACCTAATGCCGCGACTTGAGTGGCAGCATCTGCGATGAATCTGGACCGCTCGTCGAGTCCAACTTTGGCAGAGGCGATGCTGGTCGTCTGAAGCTTCAAGCGACGAAGGAGTAAGGGATGGACGCGTTCACAACATGTCTATGGTTCGACACTCAGGGTGAGGAGGCGGCGAGGTTCTACGCGGGAATTTTCCCGGACTCGAGCGTGGGCAAGGTGACGCCGTACCCCGCCGGCGAGCGGGCTGGTCAAACCATGACCGTCGACTTCGTGTTGAACGGAAGCAAGTTCGTCGCCCTGAACGGCGGCCCGGAGTTCACCTTCAACGAGTCGATCTCCTTCCAGGTGCCATGCGACAACCAGGCTGAAGTGGATCGCTACTGGTCCGCGCTTACCGAAGGTGGCGGCGAGGAGTCCATGTGTGGCTGGTTGAAGGACAAGTACGGCGTTTCGTGGCAGGTTGTGCCAGACCGGCTCGAGGAGCTGCTGTCGAGCAGCGATCCCGAGCAGGCAGAGCGCGTCACCCAGGCACTGTTCCAGATGAGGAAGATCGTGATTGCTGATCTCGAGGTTGCCGCGACGGCTTAGCCGCGAGTCGGGTGGTCGCCCGCAGGACTATTTGGCGTGCCCTGCTGGGAAACTGCTGACAGGTTGCAGCCTGCGCGCGCAGCGAGCAATCTGCCAGCACTTACCTGAAGGAGTCCCATGGATCACGCCGATTCTGGACCGACCACCTCCACCTTGGTTGCCACCCGACACCAACTGCATGGGATCGCCGAGTGTCTGCTCGCCGGGCCCTGAGTATGAGGCGACCGGTGAGATTGCGCTGCGGGTGACCCCAGGCGGGTTCGGCACGACCACCGGGCCGGAGCGCCGGTTGGATGGACTGGAGCTGGTAGCGGGGGATCGGAGGGTGCCCGCGGCAGGGTCGTTCCGCGATCTTGCTGACCGGCTTGGTGTCGAGTTCGGAGCGCCGGATATCGGCTGTCGCGAGGGCAGCGGCGCGCAGCCGGATGATGTTGTTGATCTTGACTCGGCGGCCGTTCGGGTCATCGTTGACTGGTTCGTACTCAGCGATGCTGCGTTGCGTGTGCTGGATCCGGGCCAGCAGCCGATTCTGTGGCCTGAGCACTTTGACTTGGCGATCTTGTTGGACGATCGCTCATATGGGTCCTCGCCCGGAGAGGACTTTCATCCCACGCCGTACGCGTACGTCAGTGCGCATGATCATGATGGCGGCCCCTTCTGGAATGCGCCGTTCGGCGGGCTGCGGGATGCAGCGGATTTCGACTCGATCGAGGATCTGGCGGCCTTCTGGCGCGAGGGCAGGGGATTGCTGCGCGGAGCTTAGCCGGCGCCCGATCGGAACCGCAGGGTTACAGTGAGAATGCCGAAAGGATCCACGGTGACCATCGATCTCGAGAGCATCAGTTCGCCCGCCCGAGTTGCAAGTCCCGAGGAGGGCATCTCGGCCGACGAGCTACGGCTGGCCGCCCGCAACCACGGCATGCCGTTGGAGTCCTTGCATTGGGACATCACCCCGGCCGGATTGCACTACCTGTTGATCCACTACGACATCCCCGCCATCGATCCGACTACCTTCGAGCTGGTGATCGACGGCGTTGTCGGGAGCCCGCTGTCGCTGGATCTTGACGCTATTCGCAGCCGGCCCAAGGTCACAGCAGTCGTGACGCTCGAGTGCGCAGGAAACGGCCGGGCTCGGCTGCTCCCGCGTCCGGTAAGTCAACCGTGGCTGACCGAGGCCGTCGGTACCGCCCGCTGGAGCGGGACGCCTCTGTTGGGCCTGTTGCAGGAGGCAGGAATTGCTGAGGAGGCGGTCGATGTGGTCTTTACTGGTGCGGACCATGGCATCGAGCGCGGCCTCGAGCAAGATTACCAACGGGCGCTGCCGGTCACGGAAGCGCTGCGCGAGGACGTCTTGCTGGCGTACGAGATGAACGGCGCGCCGCTGCCGCCGCAGCACGGGGCTCCGCTGCGGTTGGTCGTTCCGGGCTGGTACGGCATGGCGCACGTGAAGTGGCTGCGCCGGATCACCCTCGTTGCCCAGCCGTTCGATGGGTTCCAGATGCGGGCGTACCGATTGCGCGACACCCCTGACGAACCTGGCGTTCCGGTGACCCGGATCGAGCCGCGAGCGCTACTCGTGCCACCTGGGTTCCCAGACTTCATGTCACGCAGACGTGTTGTGAGGTCTGGTCCGGTGAGGATCGAGGGACGGGCCTGGTCAGGTTGGGCGCCAGTCAGCAAGGTCGAGGTCAGTATCGACGGCGGGGACACCTGGGAACCTGCTGACCTCGAGCGAGCGCAGGCGTCCCATGGCTGGGCACGTTGGACATGGACGTGGCAGTCCGAGCTGGGCAGCTACGTGTTGGCCTGCCGCGCAACGGACGCCAGCGGTCGGACTCAGCCGCTTGGGCAACGGTGGAGTCGCGGTGGGTTCGCCAACAACACCATCCAACGCGTCCCGGTCATCGTGATCAGTTCCGAAATGTGACTGACCGTCTCGGCAGCTGCGAGACGAACCCCCGGTCATCCTGGTCGCCCGTGTCAGCCTCTGGCTGGGGCGTCGAGACAGCTCCCCTCTCAAATTTCCGACCAGTGCGGCGTAGTCGCTATCCGAACTGCCTCCGCACAACCAAAAAGCCGCCAACGGTCGGAATTTTGAGAAGCGATAGGTGCGCAAAGTTGGTGTTCACATTCCTCGAGGTGGGTAAGGAATCTGATGACCCGGACGATCCTGCCCGGGGATGTTGCCGCAATGAGAACAGGGAGGCTCTTATGGGTTTCGCGGACAAGGCAAAGGACAAGGCCGAGGAGCTGGCTGGCAAGGCGAAGGCAGCGACGGGCGATGCAACTGACAACCCCGATCTCGAGGCCGAAGGGCGTATGCAGGAGTCCAAGGCCGACGTCAAGCAGGCTGGCGAGAATGTCAAGGACACCGGTGATGACGTTGCCGACGCCCTGCGTTCAGCAAGCGGTGCCACGAAGGGTGACGAGAGAGACACCATGCGGTAACCAAACACCACGCACAGGGACCCGAACATCTCTGACTCGTCCAAGAGTTGGGGCTTTCGGGTCCCTTTGTTGTGTGCCGCCGGGGCCGACCAGCGGACTCCCGGCCATCGGGGTCAGCCCGCCTAGTATCGGCTGCTTGAGATTCGAGACACCGGGATGTGCTAGAACCCTGCGTGTGGAGCTAATTCGTCAAGGCAAGGTCCGTGATGTGTACGCCGATGGGGACAACCTGATCCTGGTGGCGTCGGATCGGGTGTCGGTGTATGACGTGGTGTTGCCGACCCCGATCCCGGACAAGGGCGCGATCCTGACGCAGTTGTCCCTGTGGTGGTTCGGTCAAGTGGACGATCTGGTGCCCAATCACGTGCTCACCGAGGACGTACCACCGGAATGGAAGGGTCGGGCGATTCGGTGCCGCCGACTCGACATGGTGCCCGTCGAGTGCATTGCCCGCGGCTACCTGACTGGGCTCGGTCTTGAGAGCTACCGAGCGACGGGCGCCATTTCGGGTGTCCAGCTCGCATCCGGTCTTGTTGAGGCGGACCGGCTACCGAAACCGATCTTCACGCCGACTACCAAGGCCGAGGTTGGGCATGACGAGTTCATCACCATGGATGAGGTAGGCGATGCCGTCGGCCAGACAACTGCAAATGATCTTGAGCGGCTGACGCTGGCGGTCTACTCCCGAGGCGCCGAGATTGCACGAGAGCGCGGGGTGATCATCGCGGACACCAAGCTCGAGTTCGGACGGGACGCTTCAAGGAAGTTGATCTTGGCTGATGAAGTGCTGACCCCCGACTCGTCGAGATTTTGGAAGGTGTCGGAGTACGAGCCGGGCCGGCCGCAGTGGTCGTACGACAAGCAGTATCTGCGGGACTGGTCCTCATCATTGGGTGATTGGGGCCGTACGTATCCGGGGCCGGCGGTTCCGCCGGAGGTGGTGTCGGAGACCCGCGCTCGCTATGTGGAGATCTTTGAGAGGCTCACGGGCGAGAAGTGGAGTTCCTGAGATGGTGCCGACGTCCTTGAGTCGACGTTTACCTGATCTTCGTGAACTTCCCGATCAGCGTGGCAGTGGCGAGCGAGTTCTGTTCGGCAGCCTGCCTGAATTGCTGCAGCGTGACACCTGGCCCGACGCCGAGCCTGTCGGTCCGCAGGGCGTACAGCGTGAATTCGTAATCGTGTGTCCCAGACGGCGGGAAGGGGCCGACGTACGGCTTGACCTCGATCAGGTCTGAATTCCTGTTGCCCCCCGCCCCTTCTGGCAGCGAGTTGAGCTGCGTGCTGATGTCGGCGACCAACCAATGCACGTAGTCTCTGGCGACCGGATGAATGTCGACGAAGGCGAGCGCGAAGGACTTGGTCTCCTCCGGTGCGCCGTCCCACTCCAATGGAGGCGAGACGTTCTGCGCCTTGTTTCCATACTTCTGAGGCATCTCCTGGCCGCTTTCAAACGCGGTTGACTGCACTATGAACACGCCGAGATCCTCCTCTGCTTGAAAGTGATTCTCTCCTTCGTATACCGGTGCCGCGTAAGGCAACCAAAGCCGACACGTCCACGCCTGATCCCGTTGTAGGCATGCCAGAGGCCTCACCCGGGGGCCTGCCAAGTCGGAGCCTCGTTAGCCCTGGTTCATGAAGGGGAACCCAACGGTGAAGTTGATCACCACGCCGAGCACCAGGGATACGATGCCGATGATGATCCCTGCGAGCGCGAAGTTGTTCTGGTATCCGGCTTTCTTCGACTTGTTGTATGCGATCGCGCTCACAATCAAGCCGATCAGACTGCAGAAAATCGCCAGTATCAGGCCGACGATCCCCATCGTCCGCCCCGGATCCTGAGCCGGTGGTCCTGCGGGCGGCGTCTGGTAGGCGCTCATGACGTACTCCTTTTCGTCGAAGTGGCACACAACGGAGGCAATGAGTACGCATGCTATCGGCGCCAGCTGCCCGCCGTCCGGGGTAGCTCGGGCGCGTGTCCCAATCCGGATCTGGGCATGTGCCTACTTGCCGCTGGCGTGGGGGTGGATCAGTTGTTGAGCCGGGCGGTTGCGATTGCTGGGGCCATGAATGCGCTGTCTGAGCTTCGGAAGTAGTCGATTGTGCGCAGGAGGCCCTCCCGCAGCTGAACGGTGGGCTGCCAGCCGACGACCTTCTTGGCCAAAGTGATGTCCGGCCGACGGCGGACTGGGTCGTCGGCCGGCAGTGGCAACCGCTCTATGGGAGAACTGGTTCCAGTCAGCTCGATAACGAGATCCGCCAACTCCGCGATCGTGAACTCGCCAGGGTTGCCGAGGTTGATCGGACCCGTGACAGCGTGCTGCGTACCCATCATCCGCAGCAGACCCTCAACGAGGTCATCGACGTAACAGAAGGACCGACTCTGGCTGCCGTCTCCATAAATAGTGAGAGGCTCACCCAGCAGTGCGGACATCACGAAGTTTGACACCACCCGGCCATCTCGAGGATGCATTCGCGGACCGTAGGTATTGAACAGACGGACAACTTTGATGCTGAGGTCATGCTGGCGCCAGTAGTCGAAAAACAGCGTCTCTGCGGCTCGCTTGCCCTCGTCGTAGCAGGCACGCGGGCCGATCGGGTTGACGTGACCCCAATAGTCCTCTCGTTGCGGGTGGACCTCTGGGTCGCCGTAAACCTCCGAAGTGGAGGTCAGCAGGATCCGTGCCTTAGTTCGCTTGGCCAGCCCAAGCATATTGATCGACCCATGCACGGCAGTCTTCGTGGTCTGGACTGGGTCGCGCTGGTAATGCACTGGCGACGCTGGGCAGGCCAGATGGTAGATCTCATCGACCTCGACGTAAAGCGGAAATGTCACGTCGTGCCGCATCAACTCGAATCGAGGATGCTTGAGCAGGTGCTCAACGTTGGACTTCGTGGAGGAATAGAAGTTATCGATGCACAGGACCTCGTGCCCGGCCTGCAGTAGTCGGTCGCAGAGGTGCGATCCAATGAACCCCGCTCCTCCCGTCACGAGCACCCGTTGACCGTCAAACATCCCAACCCCCGATCAGAGTTTCTTTCTAGACAGGAACCTACATGGAGAGCGGCTCGCTGGTGCTTCCTTCGAATCAGGCCACCAGACGGGCGCCAGATAAGCAGAGGCCGCGACCGCGATCTGCGGTCAACCAAGCAAAGCGCGAGACTTGCTGTCTGCCGAAAAGGCCGCATGGACCCAGAGCGTGCACTAGAGTCCACTCCGGATGACTCAGATCATCGGAGGTCCGAACTGACCGCCACAGCAGAACCCTTGAGGGCTCTCCGTCTTTGAGAGAGATGATCATGCTGATGCTTCCGCCGGGATCAACTCGTCGCACAGCGCGCACGGCGAGGTGATCGATATGCACCAGGTCGAACGCTCCATGGGTGATGCTGTGGATGTGGTGATCGCCTGGGTCGATGGGAGCGATCCAAGACACCGCGCCAAGCGCAAGCGGTATCTTGGCGATCCGGGCGGGGATGACAAGCCCGAGCGGGTGGCCAACGATGAGCGGCGCTTTTCCGACAATGATGAGATCCGCTTCTGCCTGCGCTCGATCCGCAACTATGCCCCGTGGGTCGGCACGATCTGGCTGGTGACAGATGATCAGGTTCCGGCTGCGATCGATCGCGGGAGGGCTGAGCAGGAAAACATCCGCATTGTCGATCACCGCGAGATCTTCCGCGGACATGAGCAACTGCTGCCCACCTTCAACTCATTCGCCATCGAAAGCATGCTGTGGCGCATCGAGGGTCTGGCCGATCGCTTCCTGTACTTCAACGACGACATGATGTTGGTCGGCCCGGTGGAGTCCACGCATTTCTTCTCAAACGACGGCAAGGTCAAGCTGCGCGGCCGCTGGAACAACTTGAATGGGAAGCGCGCGGAGGAGATTAGCTTTTTCGATAGCACCAAGCTGCAGGGCGCCGAAATGCTGGGCTACACGCCGGAGCGTTTCTTCTCGCCCGACCACGCGATCTATCCGATGCTGCGACCGGCCATGGAGGAGCTGTTCGAGGAATTCCAGCCTGCCTTCCTCGCCAATGCCGCGTACCGCTTCCGCAGCCGAAAACAGTTCTGGCCGATTTCTGCCCACAACCATCTCTTGCTCAAGACGGGCCAGGCACGGGCAGTGAAGCCCCAAAGATCGGCACATTTCTCCAACCGCTACTGCCTGACGGCGAGCCCGGACGCCCTCGAAGCGCGCCTGAAGCAGCTCTCGGACGGCACGCTGCGTATGGTCTGCATCAATCACCTCGAGGTCATCCTCGACAAGGTGCCAGATGCAATGCACTACCTGTCGGAGGCGACCGGGCCGGCTGCGTCGTTCGAACAGCCGCGTCGCGAACCGTACGTTTCACGTCGGCGAAAGCGGCCATTCGCCAGGCTCGGGTCGACGCTGTTGCAGCGGTTGCGCGATATGTCCGGGAAATCGCGTGACCACCATGATGCGAAAGCAGTTTCAAGGTCGGTTCGTTAGGCGAGGCGCATTCTGCTCTGGGCTCGCGGACTCCAGTTTGGCGGCGGGTTATCGCGCTGCAAGGTTATGCAGCGCGGCGCGGCAATGAGCGCTCGTGACGAAGTGTCAAGGATCGACCGAAGTAGATGCCAGCAACGAGTGCGTGCACGCCGGGTGATCGCTCCATCGCTCACCGGCAAGGTAGGACGCCAACTCCATGAAACACGCGCCCTTACGGGGGTTGCGGTGCTTTCCTCGGGAGAGCACCGGCAGCATGTCGGGCAAGTGTGGCTGGGCCTTCGACATGGCGAATCTCCCGGGACGGTCAGACGTCACACGACCAGTCTGCGCCGATACAGCCCTGGCCACCAGCACGCACCCGACCCCGGCGCCTGAGCGCGGTCCCTCGAGGGCAGCCGCGGAGAGGTGCCCATTCCAGGGTCGGCTTGCGACTTAGGGTCTGGTGAGTCTCGACGCGTCCCGGCGGAGCTTCTCCACGACCGGCAGATGACCCGTCCTGCCGCTAGAGAGTGGTCGCGGGGCCCGCGCTGTCTGGGTCGTTCGTGCACCTGTCATGAGTCCGCCGTCGACGAGGGAACGTCTGTGTTCGGTGATCCAGGCAGCAATGCTGGAAGCAAGGAAGGCAACCGCGGCAACGTCCTCGGGTTCCCCGACGCGTCCCAGCGGATAGAGGTGCAGGAAGCGATCGGTACCGCCCCCTGTCCCTCCCAGTTTCGGGTCTGATTGTGGCCGGCGCGACAGTGATACCCGAATGCCATCAACTTGGTCATACAACGGCGGGTGCGGCTCTGCCTGTCTTCTAGATCCTGCGCTTGGTTAGGCTGTATCGATGGCCCGGAGCGACAAGCGGAGGAGCGAAAATGGCCGAAGAGCAAGGCAGAGGCGTCGGGGCAGGCCGGCCGGCGCTGAACATCGAGCGGATCTATAGCACCACCGTCCCGGCGGACGAGCTCGCCCGGACGCTGGCGGACCACTTCCGCGCGCAGGAGTTTGAGGCACAGGTCTACCGCACTAGCGGGGACCGTACGGTGATGCAGGCGCGCAAGGAGAGCCTGTGGCGCCAGCTGCTGGGAGTCACCTACGCGCTGACGGTGGTTATCACCCCCGGAGAGGGTCAGCTGAGCATTGGCCTGGGGGGTCACGAGTGGGTCGATGCGGCGGTGAGCGGGGCGATCGGGCTGGTGGCGGTACCGCCGGTGCTGCTGGGGACCGCGTACGGCATCTGGAAGGAGAACCGGCTGGACCAGGAGGTCTGGCAGGTGATCGACAAGGCGGTCAGCGGCAGCGAGCCTGAGAAGACGCACGTGTCGGAGTCTCAGTAAGGACGCGGTGTCTTGAGCACGCCAGGCCGTCGTGGCCCGCTTTTGGGCCTAAGGGCCCTTTGCTGTCTCGGTCGTGTAATGCAGCCAGCGCGACATCCTCATCGAGGATGGCCGGGTGCGGCAACGGAAGAAGGAGCCTTCTGTCGGCTGAGGAGCTCCCGTGGCGCGGAGGCCGGCTAATCATCGGCGCCGGTGGGTACGGCTCGCTACCGATCATGCCCGGTCCTCGCGGAGGCTCGTCGTCGGGGCATACACCTCGCAGCCATCCGCAGCTCGTCGGCGAGCGGGACCGGCTCATGGCGAGTCCGCACGTCAGCGGCTGACAGTCGGCGGTGGTCGATGAAAATGGGCAGCTCAACCGGTCTGAAGCCACAACGTCCTACCGAGAGGAGAAGCCGACGGCGTCGGGCTGCTCTGGCATGTCCGAGCAAGCCAAGTGCTTGGGATCACCTGCGAGGAGGCAATGGGTCGCAGAGCGACTTATCTCACCGTGACGGCTGAGGGATCTGAGCTGTTGATGCTCGACCCGTCAGGGTCATCTTTCCGTCACAGTACCTGTGGTGTATGTGTGGACTGTGCGCCCGGTGCTGTGTGCGCATGGCAGGAGTGTCCGAATCGTAATCGCCTGGAGGAGCCCGCTAGTAGATCTCCTTTGCAGGTTGTGGAGCATGAGCCCGTTTCCGTACGGGTCGTGGAGCCTGTTGAGGCTCCGCTGCCGGCCGTTGAACAGCCCACACAGGACCGTCCAGAACCTGACGCGCAGCGGCCCCGTCTTGAGCGTCCCAGCGCCACGCCGGTCTTCACTCGCAAGGTTCCGGACTGGAGAGGCCCGAGCCCTCGGGCATGTGGGAACCGATGTTCCAGGGGCAGTGGTGAAATTCTCTGTGAACCGCAAGCTCTATTCGCCCGTTCCGTAGCCCCATTCAAACGTCCTCGCCCTAGTCAAGTCCCGGTCCCCAATCGGCCAACCTTCTGATCATGTGTGAGGTGGTTCCGCAGAGGATCGTTCGTGCTTAGGACGAAGTAATCGGCGAACACCGGTAGCATCGCGCCGGTTGACAATTCGTTACCAATCTGCCCTAGACTGCTGCGGCAGATAACGCTTTGGTTACGATGCTCGGGGGAAGTGATTACACGTGGCTGGACCCTGTCCGCGTCCGGCGATGCAGCCGCTTCTTGCGGTGCGGGTAGCACGAATGGCGCTTTTTCGCGGCACTGCTAATCGGAGCTCGGCGGGCCTGGCGCCCCATGTCAAGCATCGTTCACCGACCGCCAAACGCATGGACCACGTTCACGTCTGGGTCTACGGCAATACCGGTGCCGACGAGTCGGGCATTCCGGACAGCCTTTGCCCAACAGATTTCTGACACGGAGGATGGACATGGTTCCACGTGAGCCTCGGTTGGCAGTGCGCCGCCATCGCAAGGTAGTTGTCGTCCTCGCGGTCAGCATCGCCCTAGCACTGAGCGGCCTCGGCCTAGAGTCCGCCTCGGCTTCGACGAGGTCAAGACTGGCAGTGAGCTTGAACACGGATCGGTCGAGTGCGGCGCGGCTCGACGGTTCGATGGTCAACGGGAAGATCTACGTCTTCGTGAGGAACTCGAAGACTCTCGACAAAGTCGACTTCTACATTGACAGCCCGCGGTGGACGGATAGGCCACCCGTTCGAACCGACAAGAAGGCACCTTTTGACCTCGCAGGCACTAAGACCGACGGTACGGCACGCCCGTACAACACGGCGAAGCTCGCAGATGGAACCCACACGATCAGGGTCGTAATGACGTGGGCGGATGGCACAACATCGACCCGGCGGGGGCGCTTCAAGGTCCACAACGGGGGCGTAAAACCGACACCCACCCCAACCACCACCGCGTCGCCCACTACAGCGTCGCCCACTACAGCGTCGCCCACTACAGCA
>Ga0307287_10000272_pt1 | contig 19219 bp, 17 predicted proteins | sample ER_DNA_141_FD_194485 | JGI IMG/M metagenome (GOLD analysis project Ga0307287, IMG submission 194485) | Bulk soil microbial communities from the East River watershed near Crested Butte, Colorado, United States - ER_DNA_141 | ecosystem: Environmental > Terrestrial > Soil > Floodplain | place...
CGATCTGCACATCGAACGGATGCTGCGGTAGATCCTCCTCCAAGCCTCCCAGCAGTGGAAAGGAGTTGAGGGTCTCATAGAGGCCGCTCAGAGGCGCCACCTGAGTATCCGGCGTCGCGACCAGAGTCACCTGCGTGGGCAGCCCGGCCATGCCGGCGCCTAGGACCACCGCGTGATCACCGATCTGCCGCATCTCGCAACCCTCCAGAGGAACTGCAACGACGCTAGAACGGCAACTGGTGTGGCGGCTTCGGTGAAATCACGTAGTACCGGCGGAGGCGATGGGTAATTCCAGGTATTGCTTCGGTGGGTCACGCCGCCTGTGAGTGAGCTAGCTGATCAGCTCTCGCCAGACTCCCGAACAAGATATTGCTGTAGCAGAGTCATCAGGTCGCCCTCGGTTTCGCTACTCGCCCGAACCCGTTCAATCTCGTAGTGGATTGCGGCAGGGTCGCACTGTATCAGGAAGCGGGCATCTTCGGGATGCAGCTCCACCTACTCGACGTCCTCGCCGGCACTCGGTGGGACAGTCCTGCTGCCGGGCACGCTCGCCGACCCCATTCAATTCAGGCTGATCAACGCCGCCGCCGTGGCCATCCTTACGATCGCGGCCTTGCTACCGATCGCGATGCTGGCCCCTGTGGCGAAGACAAAGGGCACGGCCGGTACTGCTTGCGGTCTGTTGGCTGGTCGCGGTGGGCTGCGCCATGCATGCCCTGATCGACAGCATCGAACGAGTTCTCAGCCTTGCCGGGCTGCTTCGTATCGAGTACCCCACCATGTGGGCCTCAATCGACCGCCGAGCCGCCGATCTGCAGGACCTGTTCTTCAACGAGCCGTGGTTTTTGCTTGAGGGGCTCGGCTTCGGGGCGATCGGATGGATCGCCCTGGGCCCGGGTAGCCGGCGGCGATGGTCGGTCGGCAGCTCGATTGCCGCGACCTCGGTGCTGACCGTGATCGGAATGCTCTCGGCGACTGGCGTCATCGGGAAAGTGATCATCGGTTGACGCGCCACACGCGCCATCCGCGGAATCTCCACGGCCGGTCACACAGCTAGACTGGGCCCTAGCTCGTAGCAGTCTGGATCGCCGCTCGACGCATCGCCGCAGCCGAAGCCGCCTGACTCCTAGCGCCGACTCCCTCAAAGCCGACTTGTCAGAATCTCAGCGAGCTATGACGCGCTGAGATTCTGACAACTCGGTGTTGAGAAAGGAACGAACGGCCCTTATTCGGGCTGGTTGTCGGCTGGTCCGGCGATCCGGTACGGGGTGTCGAATCCTTCGTACATCAGGTGGGCGATCATGCCCTGGGCGGCGTGTTTGAGGTTGTGGCAGTGGTCCATCCAGATGCCCGGATTATTGGCAACAAAGGCGATGTCGTAGCTCTCCTTCGGCAGCACGTTGAGCGAGTCGACCCACCACGGACTTCCGCTGGCCGGTACGCCATTGCGGGCCAGTACGACCACGTGGTGGCCGTGCAGGTGCATTGGATGCACCTCGCCGCTGTGGTTTGCGATGTGCATTGCCACCACGTCGCCTTCGCGCACCACGTACATGGGTACGTGCGGAAACAGGCGGCCATTGATTGACCACCACAAGCCCGGCCGGCCTTTCACGAACCCGGGCCGGCGACCGATCCGGTACTCGAACCGGCGCGTGGGATGGGCCGGGTCGAAGCCCACCGGCGCCGGGGTGCCGTACGTCAGCAGGTCGAGCTCGTCGGCAGGCTGCGCAGGCACCGGCACATCGACACCTGACGGGCTAATGATTACAGCGGTGGCCTTGGACAGTTGCACCCTGAACGCCGTGCCATCACGGGGCGCCGTCACTTCCAGATCGGCCCGGCCGCCAGCGGTCAGGGTCACCGAGCGGCCGGAGACCACGGTGGGTTGATGCACCTCGGTGCCGTCTGTAGCGAGCAGCCGGTAGGAGCCGGTGGTCCAGGCCTTCATCGGCCCGTTGTCGGTGTTGGTGACGCGTATGCGGACCCGCTGCCCGGGCTTAGCGGGCACGCGTAGATCCTCAGCCTTGCCGTTGATGGTCCGCACACCCCCGTAGGTGTGCGCGACCGCAGAAACGTCGACCTGCTGGGCGATCCCCGCCTTCGGCGCCACCACCAATGACCCGAGCAGTCCCCCGGCAACCTGCGGATTGGAGACCTGGTGCGAGTGATACCAATACGTGCCAGCCTGGTCCGCGCCGAAACGATAGGTGAACTCACCACCCACCGGCACCGCGTCCTGAGTCACCCCGGCGACCCCATCCATGGCGTTGGGAACGTCGACGCCGTGCCAGTGCAGCGTGACACCATCCGCGACCGACTCGTTGCGCAGGTGCACTTCGATCAGCTGACCCTGCGTAGCGCGGATCTCCGGGCCAGGTGAAGTGCCGTTGACGGTGAATCCGGAGATGGACCGGCCACCGACGCTCAGCATCTGTTGCCGGGTCACTAGATCGACCCGTACGTCTGCTGGTCGTGGCGGGTCGGCCACCATATCGGTGACCAGGCGCGGTGTCGCCATCTCGTGACCAGGCACGTGGCCGGGCATGTCGCCCTGCATATGGCCGCCGTGCCCGCCACCGCTGGTATCAGCCATGACTCCTACGCCGTAATCCAGATACCCCATGTCCATCACCGAATACACGGACGGCACCCGGCTGTCCTGCCACAGCCACGCCAACGGGGCAACAATCGACAGGGTTGCCACGACCGGTAGGGCCACCCGCAACACCCACCGGCTGTCATTGGTCACGCCGGCCTTAGTTGGGCGGCGTGAGGAATGACCGGTCATCACACCGGGGCGGCGGTCCGCGCCTCGGGCCGCTCAACGGCAGCCGCCGTCGCAGCCCGGACCCGACGTGCGGCGTAGAGAGCCGTGGCGAACAGCGCCAATGCGTTCAGCCCGTGCAGCGCACCCGCCAGCGTAAAGTCATGGCCCAGGCCCCCGAGGAGGCCCTGTATGATCACCAGCACGAACACGATGACGGCCCACTTGATCCCACCGCGCGCCTTGGTGAAGAACGACACGATCAGCAGCAGTAGCGCGAGGGCCGGAATCACGAAGAACCCGTTGAAGACGTGCACCATGATGCCGGCAACCTCTGGAAATGGCGGCGACCCCTCGCTCTCCATGACGCCCTTGTCGAATACCCCGCCACCAGCGACCCACTTGCCGAGCCCGGCAATCGCCCAGACCATAACCATCGCCTGGACAGCCACCTCGGCGGCCACCAGATATGCCAGCACCTTGTACGCGGTTCTCATGACATTTCCTCCTCATCACGCGCCGGGCGACCCTCGTCCCAACGTTGTCTCCATACGCCCTCAGAGGGAATGAGGTAGACCGCAGATACTATGGAGGCTGACCTCGGGTAGTAGGGGTGGGCCAACCCCGTGTTAGCCGAGCAGCATTCGGCGGATCATAGACGTGTGACCATGGCGCGCCTTCGGTTGTACGCGCTGACGACAGTGGGCGGGCTCTCGTTGGTGTACGAGTTCGTCACTGAGGCGATCTCCCCCCAAGGCTTGTCACTTTCCGACTCCGTTTGGATCCTGATCGTCATCCCCATGTACGCCGTGGGCGCGTGGCTGACGTGGCGGCTGCCGACACATCTACAGCCGGTTCGGTTACTCGTCAGCGGGACCGCATTCGTGGCGACCGGGGCGTTCGGGTCGCTCCTCTACAGCCAGCCGCAGATGATCAACTCCCCGTGGGCTCCGGTGCTCAGCATGCTCAGCCTCGAGGCGCAAGCAGTGGGGTCGCTGGCGGTGATGCTTCTCATTGGCAGCTATCCAGACGGCTTCGTCGAACGTCGCTGGCAGCGGCTGGCTCTACGCTGCTCGTGGGTCGTTCTCATCGCTCCGCCGCTGGCTTTGCTCGCCTTACCTGTCGTGCCGGTGTCACAGTTTGACGACGTGGGCCTTGCCATCCCCAACCCGTACGCGGTCAGCTGGCTCGCCTGGCTGGCCGAGCCGGCTGCCTGGCTGGCACTGAATAGCTGGTGGGTCGTTCTCGTCAGCGTGCTTGTCTTGTGTGCCCGCTTTGTCGCAGCCGATGCCGCGGGCCGGGCTCAGATGCGAGTCTTCTTCGTTGTCGTCCTCGGGCTGCTGCTCTATTTCGCAGGTAGTGTGGCGCTCGCACTCGGCGCACCCGAAGACTCGGCCTTGGTCATCACCCTGATGACCTTCGGGTCGCTGACGGCGATTCTCCTTCCGGGGGCGATCATCTACGGGATTCTGCGCCACCGGCTCTTCGACCTGGACCTCGTCGTCCGCAAGTCCGTCGCGTACGGTGCTGCATCATTGCTCATCGCGGCGGCGTACGCGGTCATCGCAGCCACACCCGGCCTGATGCTGGGCAATCGGGTACCAGTAACCCTGGCTGTCATCATCACCATCGCTGCAGCCCTGGCCTTCCAGCCCCTCCGTCGTCGACTCGAATCCGCGGTCAGCAGAAGGCTGTTCGGCGATCGCGTACAGCAGTACCGGCTGCTCAAGAACCTCGGCACGACCATGGAGCAGACGGCCGGACTCGACGAGCTGCTGCCGCGACTCGCAAACGCCATCCGCGACGGAATCGGCGCGAGCTGGGTGCAAGTCCGACTGCGCGACGCGGATGGTAGCTGGCTCGACGAGCCGGTCGGCGTCACCGGCGAGGTGAATGGCAATAGCGCTGCCGGCGTGGATCTGGTACGCGCGGGCGAGCTGCTCGGACGAGTCGATCTTGGCCCCAAGCCGGGTGGTTATGCCGACTCTGATCTCGAGCTCCTGGCCACCGTGGCCACGCAGGCCACGACAGCAGTCGCAAACGTTCGGCTCGCGAGTCAGCTCAAGGAGGGACTTGAGGAGCTGTCCACCTCTCGCGTCCGCCTCATTGCGGCGCAGGAAACGGAGCGTCGTCGGATCGAGCGCGATCTGCATGACGGGATCCAGCAGGAGGTCGTGGCGCTGATCGCGGGGCTTCGGCTCGCTCGCAACCGGCTCAGCCGTGATCAGCTCACCGCCAGCGAGCTCACCGATCTGCAAGATCAGGCGCGCGAGATGCTTCGAGACCTCAGGGAGCTCGCCCACGGCATCCACCCGCCTGTGCTCAGCGACAACGGGCTGGTCGCGGCGCTGGAGTCCCGGGTCACGAGGTTCCCCATCTCGGTGCAAATCCTTGCCGACGATGAGCTACGCGCCGAGCGGTTCTCCGAGGATGTGGAGGGCACGGCCTACTTCGTGGCCTGCGAATCCCTCACCAACGTCGCCAAGCACGCTGGCACTGACGCCGCCCGCGTCCGGCTATCGCATTCGGGCAGCCGGCTCTCCATGATCGTCGAGGACGACGGCCGGGGGTTCGAGTCGAACGGCGCGCGTTCCGGAGGGTTGGCCAACATTCGCGACCGCGTCGAGGCGCTGCACGGCAAGCTCACGATCGAGAGCCAGCTGGGTGCCGGAACCAGCGTCAGCGCTGAACTCCCACTGGTAACGAGCGGGTCAGGATGACCAACACGCTCAGGGTAGTCATCGCGGAGGACAACTATCTCGTACGCGAAGGTGTACGTCGTCTGCTGGAAGACTCCGGGCAGATCGAGGTCGTCGCTTGCGTCGGTGATGCGCGCGAGCTGCTCGACGCGGTCCGGCGACTCGCGCCGAACGCGGTTCTTACGGATATCCGCATGCCGCCCAGCCACCATATGGAAGGCATCGAGGCCGCCCGCGCGATCCGAGCTGAGCACCCTGAGATCGGCGTTGTCGTGCTGTCGCAACACACCGACGAGAGCTACGCCCGGGCCCTTTTCAATGACGGCTCGGCAGGCTTGGCGTACCTGCTCAAGGATCGAGTCGGTGATCTTGAGGACCTAGTCCGGGCGCTCCAGGAGGTGGCATCCGGGGGATCGGTGGTCGATCCGCTGATCATCGACACCCTGGTCGCCCGGCAGCAGACGCGCGCCTCCAGCCCGCTGAGCTCCTTGACTCCGCGTGAGCTGGACGTCCTCCGGGAAATGGCCCAGGGCAAGACCAATGCAGGCATCGAGAAGGCCCTGTTCCTTTCCGAGTCCACCGTGGAAAAACACGTCAACGCGATCTTCACCAAGCTGGGTATCTCAGCTGCGCCCGTCCACCGCCGCGTGGTCGCCGTACTGGCCTTCCTCGAGAACGCTCCGGCACTCCCTTAAGCCGACTTGTCAGAAACTCAAAAGGCTATAGCGCGCTGAGATTCTGACAACTCCTTCACAGGGAGATACTGACGGTCAGAATACCGATAGTATTTAAATACTCTCAGTATGTGGATGTGATGGTATGCCAGTGCGGCTCTCCCGGATAGAGCGACGTAAGCAGACCCGCCAGGAGCTTCTAAACGCGGCGGAGACATGCTTCGTCACCCGCGGTTTCCATGCCACGTCGGTGGACGAGGTCGCCGAGCGGGCGGGCTACACGAAGGGCGCGGTCTACTCCAACTTCGCCTCCAAGGAGGACCTATTTTTCGGGGTCTACCAGCGGCGAGTTGATCACGTGATCACCGAGGTGGTACCAGGCCTACGCCAAGCCGGGCCAGAACGCGGGTTCGACTGGTTGGCCACGGCCACGATCCAGCGGCGCAACAGTGACGACGGCTGGCTGGCTGTCTTCTTCGAGTTTTGGGCGCACGTGCTGCGACATCCCGAGCTTCGGAGCCGCTTTGCCGAAAGCCACACCCGCTTCCTGGAACCGCTGACCGACGGGGTGCGGCAGCTCGCAGCAGACCGCGGGCGCACCCTACCCAGCGACTTGACCGCCTTTCAGGTGGTCCTGGCCTGGAACGCGATGGAGGTTGGGCTGGGCTTGGAGCGGCTGACCCAGCCCGAGGACGTGGACGTGGAACTCGCTCGCCGGATGGGCTCACTGCTACTGGACGCGGTCCTGGGAGCCGCGCCGGCGGCTGCCAGCAGCGCCGGTGCACTATGACGGGCGGCCCGCTTCGCCGGCTCCAGGAGCTCGCGGCTGGACCGCGTGGGAGATCACGCTCGTGTTCGCGAGCGACGAAGGAGGCGAATCTGGCGCGCTGCCTGTCAGAGTGCAATGGACACGGCAAAGAGCAGGATCGGACTACCCGATGAACACCACCCAGGTTCGCTACCAGCGGCGCCGCGTCGCCGATCTGGCAGCAGCCCTTCGGCTGGCACGCGCTCAGATCAGGCGCGACCGCGGGCCGCGCGCGGAACTCGTACGCCACCAGCAGCAGCGTCTTGAGGTCGTCGTACGCCACGCCGCCACCCACTCGCCGTTCTACCGTCGACAGTTCGCGGAGACCGGCGTGTTCGCTGAGGGCCCAATACAACTGACGCGCCTGCCCGTACTCGACAAGTCTCTGGTGATGGAGCACTTCGACGAGCTGGTCTGCGACCCTCGCCTGCGTCGCGATGAGCTGCTGGACTGGGTAGGGCGGACTACCCGCGACCAGCTCTACCTGGACCGCTACCGGGTGATGCTGACCAGCGGGTCCTCCGGCCGGCCGGGACTGTTCGTCTACGACGCCGCCGGCTGGCGGTCAATCGGATCCGGACTCATACAGAGCGCCACCTGGAAGGGTCTGCGGCCCACCCTGCCGCGCCAGCGCATGGCCTTCGTCGGCGCCGCCGGCCCCGCCCACATAAGCCGCCAGGCAGCCCTCCTGGCGACCGGCCTGCACCGCGTCCTGGTTCTACCCATCACGCTGCCGCTCCCTCGGCTGGTGGAGGCGCTCAACAAGTTCCAGCCCACCTATCTCCAGGCCTACCCATCCGCGGCCATGTGGCTGGCCGATGAGCAGCACGCCGGCCGGCTGCGAGTATCACCACGGATCCTGGTCACTGTCGCGGAGTTGCGCACCCCCGAGATGACCCAGCGGCTCCAGGAAGCATTTGGGATCAACCCCTTCGACTTGTACGGCTCCAGCGAAGGGCTGTTCGGGTCTGAGTGCGAACACCACCAGGGCATCCACCTGTTGGAGGACACCACCCTGGTTGAGAACGTCGACGCCGACGGGCAGCCGGTGCCGCCCGGTCAGCCCGGCGCCCGCCTGCTGGTCACCAACTTGTACAACCTGGTCCAGCCTCTGCTCCGGCTGGAGGTGACCGATGTCGTCACCATCGACCCCAACCCCTGCCCCTGCGGACGCATTCTCGCCCGAATGAAGACCATCTACGGCCGCAGCGACGACGTCCTCTCCCTCTCGGCCCGCGACGGCGGTCAGGTCGCCATCCACCCCCTACACTTCGCGCTGTTGACCCGCGACCCCCAGGTCGGCGAATTCCAGGTCATCCAAGACGGCCCGCTGTTGCGCGTACTCATCGTTCCTCGCCATCCATCCACCCCATCTCGGGTAGGCAACGACGACGGACTCGAGACGGGTCTTGAACGTGCCATCGCCCAGCAACTCCGCGATCTCGGCGTCCAAGACCCGCAGGTCACGGTCGAGCGCCGTAGCGAGCTGGCCCGTACGTCCAGCGGGAAGCTCAAGCTCGTGATCGCCGACCCCACTTACCCCGACTTGTCAGCGTGGGTGGTCGCCAGGGCAACCACTCACGCTGACAAGTCGGGGTAAGAAATTGAACGCATTCGCCCGTCAAGGATGAGTCGCGAACAGCGCATTTCCCCTACCCTCATCACATGAGCTCGCAGATCGACGTCAGCTACCGTCCGGTGTTCCCCCGCGGGCTGATCATCCTCCTCGGAACCGCCGCCGCGCTCGTCGTGGCCCTCGGTATGAGGCAGTTCGCCAACATCCTCGGCCCGGTGTTTATGGCGCTGGTGCTCTCAATCGCCGTCCACCCGATACACCGCCTGGCCGCCCGTTACCACTTACCGGCCTGGCTGGGCATGATCCTCAGCCTTATCGCGGTCTACCTGATCGTTTTCGGTCTCTTTGCGATTCTGGTCATCGCCGGCATCCAGTTCGCGTCCCTGCTGCAGAGCTATGGCCCACAATTCCAGGCCTTCTTGCAGGACGCCAGTCAAGCCCTCCAGTCAGTCGGTATCAGCCAGGAGAAGCTCCAAGACTTTGTGAACGAGCTCAGCCCAAGCAGACTGGTTGGGGTTGCGAGCAGCCTGCTCGGTGGGCTCGCAGGCGTATTGAGCGATATCTTCTTTCTCATCGTGCTGCTGTTCTTCACAGTTGTCGACGCGGGAGACTTCGCCTCCAAGCTGAAACGCGTCCCAGTGCACGGTCAGCGGCTCGCCGAGGTATTTGACCGGTTCGCTGTTGGCTCCCGCCAATATCTCGCGGTAGCAACGGTCTTCGGCGCGATTGTCGCATTCTGCGACTTAATAGCACTCTGGATTCTCGACATCCGTTATGCCTGGCTCTGGGCACTGTTGGCATTTATTACCAACTATATCCCCAACATCGGTTTCGTCATCGGGTTGGTGCCACCCACAATAATCGCCCTGCTCGATAAGGACGTCCTGACCGCGATTATCGTGGTCGCGGTCTACTGCGTATTGAACTTTGTCATCCAAACCATCATTCAACCTCGGGTGGTCGGCGTAACAGTTGGACTCTCGGCCACCCTCAGCTTCTTGTCCTTGATCGTCTGGGCCACGATTCTCGGCGCTCCAGGGGCATTTCTTGCCATTCCGCTGAGCCTGTTGGTTAAGGCCTTGCTTGTCGATGTCGATCCTGAACAGACATGGGTGTCACCCCTCTTGTCCAGCGAAAAACCTGGCAAGGAATCAGACGGTGCTCAAAGCAAGGAATCTGACGCCGTCGAGCCGACATTGGAACGCGACGCTAAAGCTCCAGGCGCCTAAAGAATTCCGAGCCGTTCCGCCTGGAGAACGGCCTCGCGACGTGTCTGCACGCCAAGCTTGCGATACGTCGAGCGCAGGTGGGTCTTTAGCGTGTTCCTAGAGATGAACAGAGCGGAGCAGAGCTCGCGCTGGTCCAGCGGAGTCGGCAAATACTGCAGGATCTCCAGTTCCCGTTCCGAGAGCGGATCAGTTAACCGAACTCCAGAAATCGGCTGTCGCCGGAGGTAGGCCAGTAGCTCGACTACCTGCTCTCCGTACGCGGTCATCCGACGCCGCTCGGCCTCCAGCACTGGCATGATCGCCGCAGCAATCTCACCGTACGGGCGCCGCCAGCCGTGGATTTCGGTGCTGTGCAAAGCGAACCGAAGATAGTGCGAGGCCCGATCGGGCATCTTCGCACGCAGAGCCAGGCTCGCCGCGCCTAATAGCACTCGGACGCGCAGCGCCTCGGATCGGCGCTGAAGCAATGCCGATTCAACTGGCAGATTGCTCAGCAATCGATCCAAATCTGAGTTGAGCCGACCCGTTCCAGAATCCAAGGCTGCACGTTCCAGGACCCATGTTCGCAAATACGACTGATTGTGGGTTCCGTCGTCGAAGTCGTTGGCCGGCGACAAATTCAGAGTCAGATCGAGCGCCTTTGAGAATTCGCCTGCCGCAAGGTAAGCGTCGATCCGGGCAATTGCCCACAGGCATCCGGTTGTCCACCATTTCTGAGCATGCGGATTTGTCACGAGCAGCTCATCCAGCATCAAGGCACAGCCCAATGCGTCGTTATTTCGGATCAGGCGCATTCGCGCATCCGTAATGGTTTCCAGCGCTTGGCTGATCGGGTGGGGAAACGCAGATCGAGCCGGGCTGGCCTCCAGATGATCAGGTGAGGCCGCAGTTTCGGTGCCTAGCTCCATCTCAACCCAGTGCCGCGCCGACCGAATTGTGGCTCCTTGATTGAGGGCGCTCCGATCGCTCTCACGATCAATAAGTGCATCGGCCCGATCGAGCTGTTGTCGGGCAGAGCGAAGATCCCCGGCAACGAGGGCTTCCCATGCTCGGATCTCGAGTGCTCCAAGTTGTACGGCCGTGTACGTCACTGCACTTGAGGCATTGGACTCGTTGAGCATGGCCAGCGCTGTGCTTGATGGTCCTTCAAGGAGAAGGCAAGCGGCGTGCAATTCATGCCATTTGGACTTCAATGCGTGCGAGGCAGCTGTTGAAGCCGCTGTCGGATCGTGGTGAGGATCGACCTCGAGGATCCGTACCGCCAATTCTGGCTGACCTCGCTCGGCGAACCACCAGGCTCTCAAGAACCGGAGCACGTCGGCCTGCTGCCGCGTCTGAGGATGCGGCCTGCCATCCAAGATCCCCGATAGCGACGCCATTGCTTCCATCCGTGCACCGGTGCCGAGGCTGATCAGGACCGATGACAGCAACATGCTGAGATCGCCATCGCGGCGGGAAGGGGGCGGCCGGCCGAATTCTGTCCGCACCCAGGTCCAGTCCCCAGTCCCGAGCGCCACGCAGGATCCGGCCAGGATAGCCTCGCCGAGGGCATCCCACGACTGACCTTGTACGGCCAGGGGAGCTGCGCGGATGTGCTCACCCTGTTTGGAGAACCATGCCGCCGCCCGCGCAGACAATCGCCGAAGCTCCTCAGGCGAGGAGCGCATGAGTTCAGCGAGCAGCAGCGCACGAAACATGGGGTGGTAGCGATAGGGCCACCGGCCTTCAGTGAGCTGATGGAGAAAGCCCGGCTGGTAACGCACTCGCTCAAGCAGCAACGCGGCATCGGAGCGGCCTGTGAGCTCCTGAGCAAGCTCGACGTCGAGGAACTCGCTCACCGCGGTTTGGAGCAGAAACGTACGAACATCGTCGGCCGTATAGGCAAGTGCTTGGCCCATCAGGTAGCTGCCTACCGCGGTATCGCCGTGCAGCAAGGTAGAGAAGGCGGGGTCGGAATGCGCCCCATGCGACAAGGGCGTTGTGGACAACCTGAGCCCAGCCGGCCAGCCCTCGGTGTGCGACCAGAGCGCATGTGCCTGCTCCGGACTGACGGCAATGTCGTTCGCACTCAGGAACAGCCGAGTCTCGTCCTCGTCGAATGCTAAGTCGTCAGCTCTGATTTCCCGTACCTTGCCTGCGAGCCTGGCCTCATGGAGCGCAAGGATCGGATCACGACGTGTTGCGATGACGATATGTCGCATGTCATCGGCCAGATGCAGCGCATCCTTCAACAACCGGGTGCTGCGGTTGCCCTCGAGGAGATGCACGTCGTCGATGATCAACGTGACCGCCTCGAGACTCAGGGCATCTGTGATCCGGCGCCACAGCTCCCAGCCATCCGTGGTCTCCACCGGGTCCAGCCGAACTACCGGGCCGGTGTCTGGAGCCCATTGCTGGAGCAGCGTGGTCTTGCCATAGCCCGTAGGGGCGGAAACGAGCGTAATGGGCTCCGAAGCGCTCCTAGCGAACTGCAGAAGCCTTCGACGAGTGATCACGCCGTCTCGAGAGATCGCCATCCTTCCGCCGGAAGGCCATTCGCTTGAGCTGTTAGGGCCTCTCGTTCCCTGATTCGCCGCGGCGATGATCGGCTGCGTCAGTCCCCCGAAGACGCACCATTCCTCATGCTAGGTGGGTCGCCATCTCTCGTCCAACTTGATCTTTGCCGCACTTCCACCAGCTCAACGCCAAGATCTTGCATCGCCTGCAGGGCACCGTGAAGTTCTGCCTGGTCGCGGAAGACACCAACCAGGATCGTGCCGCTCGTTGTCTGTTCGATGTGCAAGTTCAAAGCCTGCAGCGCAGCGACGAGTGCATCAGTCAACTCACCGCGTACGCGGATCTCATAGGTGAGGCGCCCAGCGCCTCTGGTCATGACCGTGAGGTGGCCGCTTGGCCGCAGCTGGCCAGGGCCCAAATAGCAAAGACCGCAATGCAGACCGCCCACGGGTTTGCTCGGGAACTGCTTATGGACATGCCGCCCCTCCACACGTTGACTCGTGACGCGATGGTCCGATAACTGCACAGTGCTCTCAATCAGCTGGGTGAGGCATCACTCTTTAGGGGTGATCTTTAGTGCGAGGTAGCGTCCTCCTCGTGGGCACATTGTCGGACCTGATCGAGCTGACCGGGGGAGTCTTCCGGATGGGCTCACAGCAGTTCTATCCCGACGAGGGACCGGTCCATGACGAGCATGTCGAGCCGTTCGCGATCGAGCAGCATTCCGTCACCAGCGCGCAGTTCTCAGAGTTCGTTTCCGACACGGGATACGTAACGGTTGCAGAGAGACCACTTGATCAGGCGCTGTTCCCGGACCTTTCACCTGCGGAGCTGGAACCAGGCTCGCTGGCGTTTGCTGCTACACCCGGACCGGTCGACCTGAGTAACTGGCGGCAGTGGTGGTACTGGTCGGTCGGTGCCGACTGGCGGCATCCGTTTGGGCCCGAATCCAGCATCGAGGAGAAGTCCCAGCACCCTGTGGTTCAGGTCGCCTATGCGGACGCCGAGGCGTACGCGAATTGGGCGGGTCGTCGCCTCCCGAGCGAGGCCGAGTGGGAGTACGCCGCACGAGCGGGCAGCACGTCGACCTACACCTGGGGCGAGGAGGTCAGGCCATCCGGTCAGTTGATGGCGAACACCTGGCAGGGGCGGTTCCCGTACCAGAACACGGGCGCTCGCGGCTGGGTCGGCACATCTCCGGTGGGGTCGTTTCCGCCCAACAGGTACGGGCTGGTCGACATGATCGGCAATGTCTGGGAGTGGACGACCACCACCTATCAGGCGAGGCATGACGTGACATCGCCGTGCTGTGGACCATCGCATGTGATTGCCGAACCGCCCGGTCAGCCCGTCCGCAAGGCACTGAAGGGTGGATCACATCTGTGCGCGCCTGAGTACTGCCTGCGCTACCGCCCGGCGGCGCGGTCGCCTCAGACGTTGGACACCTCAACCACGCACATCGGTTTCCGGTGCGTCGTGAGCCTGTGAGCTGGTGAGCGCAGGTTCGGCAGCCGGGGCAGCGTCGATACCGGCAGGACTCTCAGTCGTCTCCGGGGCAACGACAGGGCTCTCAGCCTCGGCCACCTCTGGGGCAGCTGGGCTGGGGGGTCGTCCAAGGAACTCGATGATCGCGAGGACAACCAGCACGCAAAGCGCGATTACGATGATCACTTTCCCGGTTGGGCGGTCCCAGAAGACCAGCACCAGCGCTGCCACTGCGATCACAGCGATCCGCAGCACTCGCTTGTAGGTGTAGACCCAAGCCCCCACAGGACCGGTGCGGAAGCCGGCCCTCTCAGCACCGCCGCGGAGCCACGCGATGCCTGCCTTCAGCCCTGCACGAGCCCGCACTGCGGTGACCGAGCGGCCCATGAAGAACCCGGCCAGGGCGATGACCAGGCCAAACACCAACACCGTCCGCAGCCCCAGCCGCAGGAACCGCACCAGCGTGTCGTAGAAAGCGGCCGCGGCGTCATAGGTCAGTACTCCGGCAGGACGGTTATCGAGGTAGAGCGCTCGGAGCACCAAGATCCCGACTCCGAGCGCCAGCATGCCGGCAGCCAGTCCCAAGCCAGCCCCGATCAGTGCGCGGCGATGGTCCTTGGCCACGTACACCCCGAGCGCCAGCACTACCAGTACCACCACAGGCGCCCAGTTTCCGATCGTGGTGAGCAGACTGAAGGCACCTTGAGCTTTGGTGATCGCATCCGATTGCAAGACCGTGAACGAGGGATTGATGTCAGGGATACGACTCGCAAGGTCGAATCCTCTATCAACCAGCCGCTGTTTGACCACGTCAATGAACGGGCCCAGGTTGATACTCACGGTGCCGTTCGCGATCGTGATACCTTCACCGGTCTGGCCAGTCAGCGCGGCGACCAACGCGGTATGAGCCGACCGGTTAGCAGTCACCCACGCGTCTGCGAACGCGTCGCTGGCCACCACTTTGCCGACTTCGGTGCGTACGAAGCTCTGGACTCCATCGGACAACGGCCCGGACAACGCATGCAGCTGAGTTGCGACGAGGGGTGGTAATCCGCGCTCGGCGAGCGCGTCCACGGCCTGATTCGTGATTCCTGATACGTCGAGACGCGCGAAGATCTCTGCGGTGATCTTGTCCGAGACTGCGCTCTGGATCGCGGGATCGCGGGCCAGCGGTGCCACGGTCGTTACGTAACGATCAGTATTAGTGATCAAGTTCTTGGACCAAACGGCCACCCCAGCAAGCGGCGCGAGTATGCAGGCGATCACGATCAGCAAGGTGGCCACCACTGAGCGCCACCGCTGCCGCCGCGCTCGCGGAGGTAAGACGACGACCTGCTCGGCCGCTGCAGGCGCGGTGGAGGCTTGCGAGCGAAGGTCAGCCACCTCAGCACGAAGCCGCTCCAGCTCGGCCCGCTCGTCCACGCTCAGCGCAGCATCATCCGTCACTGCGCTACCGTCCTGCTTGCCGCCACGTTGGCAACATCTCCCATCTAGATAGCTGCAGTCATCACCCTTGACGGGTGACCTTGAACATGGCCGTCGAACTCACAGAAAGCGGTCAGCTTCCCAAGAAAGTGGTCAGACTCGGCAGCCTTTGATCGATCAGTGTGTCGTATTCGACCACTTTCGGGAGGTAGACACGGCGAATGAAGGCAGGCCGACGGCGTCACCCCTTGCGGGCGACGGCTGGGAGTGATCAGTCTTCGCGTTCGGCGGTGGTCAGTCTTCGCCCTCGGTCTCCGCCGCTGTGGGCGCGGCACCGGCGGACTTGGCGTCCTTCTCGATCTCCTCGGTATCGGCCTTCAGCTCCCTGGTCTCGACCTTCTCGGCCCTGTCCATCGACCGCTTGATGTCGTCTTCCATCTCCTCTACGCCGACGACTACGAGCCCTGCCTCGCCCTCATCGAGGTACTCGCCAAGCTCCTTGAGGTCATTACGGCTCATCCCAGCCGCCGCATGTCCGCTCACCGCACCCAGCACGGCCCCACCGGCTGTGGTCGCGGCGAGCAAGCCGCCGCCGATTGCGGCGAACGGAAACAGTGCCAGGACCAGTCCAGTAGCCAGACCAACACCGCCGCCGAGCACTCCGCCAACCCGCGTCGGTGTCTCGTGCTTCTTGGTGATCCGCACCTTGCCGTCGGCTCGTTTTTCGATCACCGCGGCGTCGTACGCGTCGAGCATGCCGGCCTTGGTGTGCAGATCTTTGACCAGTTGGTAGTCCGCCTCCGCATCCTCAACGTTGGGGTACACACCGACGTACGCCACGAACGTATCGACCGCCATCTCATCTCCTTGATCTCTCGGCTGCGTTACTGTCCTCAAAGCTGGTCAGCAGTATGGCCCCGCCAGAGATGGGAGGGCATCACCCTGCTCGGGTGAGTTGTCGGATCGCCTCGGTGGAAGGATCAGAGATGGCTGACGATGACAACGACCTGGTGGTCCGCGTTTCCCGAATGGAGGCCTTCAGCGACGGTGTCTTCGCCATCGCCATCACCCTGCTGGTGCTGGAGCTTTCAGTTCCGGAGGGTTCCGAAGGGCATCTGCTCAGGGCGGTACTCGACCTGTGGCCCTCCTATCTCGCCTACATCGTCAGCTTTGCGACAATCGGTGCGACGTGGCTGGGCCACAACTCCATCACCCACTATCTGCATGGCGCCAACACCACTTTTCTCAGGGTGAACCTTGCCCTGCTGCTGGTGGTCTCGTTTTTGCCGTTTCCCACCAAATTGGTGGCGGAATACCTCGGATCTCGCGAAGACGAGAAAGTCGCTGCAACAATTCTCGGAGTCACCCTGCTGGCCGTGACGTCACTGTTGTCGGTGTTGTGGGGGCTAGCCCTGCGTCATCAGCTCGTGCATCCGGCTACTGGCGATGAGGAGATTACATTGCTGTCCAGGCGGCTCAGGCCAAGCCTCGCGCTCTATATCGTGCTGATCGTGGTCGGCTGGTTTACTCCGCTCATTGCAGTGATCGGCTATTTAGTGATCGCTTTCTTCCTCATCTTCCCGTTCAAGCTCGGCCGACGGCAGAAGGCCGAGCCTGCCGTCAGCTGATCCCGCTGAGCGGAGCGAAGCAATCGAACACCGTGCTTGGCTGCGGGTGCGCCTACGATGCTGGTCGTGTTGAGATCCACTCTGGGGCGGCGGGGATCGACTTCCGTCTGAAACACCTCTTTGAGCGGGGTCAGGCCTGGGCCGGCGCGTCCTGAACGGCCGCATGCACGGTGGGGTAGACGTGCTCTTCACCGACGAGATCAAGGACTCCGGCCTCTGCGAGGTCGTCGCGGATAGGGCTGTGCAGACGCGCAAAGACAAACGTGATTGATTCCTTACGCAGCGACTCGATCATCTCCGTCAGCATGCGGACGCCGGTCGCATCAACATGGTTAAGCGCCTCAGCGTCGAAAACCAGCCACTGTACGGAAGCGGGTGCGCCCGAGATGGCCTCGCGGATGCGACCTTCGACATAGTTGGCGTTGGCGAAGAAGAGCCGGTCATCGAGCCGGTAGACCAGCACTCCAGGGACGATTCGCGCCGAGGGATGGACGCGCACATCGGCGTAGCGGTCCAAGCGCTCCACATAACCGAGGACGGCGTCGTGCGGATCGGCGCTGCGGCGTACCGCGTCCACGACCGAGAGGGCGACGGCCAGCAACAACGCCTGTAGGACACCAACAGCGATGACCCCAACCATGGTGATGGCTGCGATCGCAACCTCCACCCGGCTGACACGTGCAATTCCGCGCCACGCGTCAGGTTCAACAAGCCCGAGAGCGGCGGCCACGATGACAGCGCCGAGGGTTGCTTTCGGCAGATATTGGATCGGTCCAGTAAGGAACAGCAGAACCAGCGCAATGACGGCTGCCGCCAAGAGTCCCGAGATCTGAGTGCGGGCGCCCATCTGATCGTTGACGGCCGTGCGTGAATCGCTCGCGGCGATTGGCATTCCCTGGCTAATCCCGGCGACCAGATTCGCCGCGCCCATGGCGACCAATTCCGTGTTTGCGTGGATGTGCTGCCCATGGCGGCCGGCGAAGGATCGGGCGGCGAGGATCTGGCTGGAGAAACCGACGAAAAAGATGCCAAGTGCTGCCGGAAGCAGGGAGAAAATGTCTCTCGGCCGCAGATCAGGCAGTTCGATACTGGGAAGGCCGGAGGGAATATGGCCGACTACGGCCACTCCCTTGTCGGCTAGGCCTACAACAGCCGATACCACAATGGCCAAGATGACGACGATAAGTGCGCCTGGAAGCTTCGGCGAGAGCCAGCGGGCCAACAGCAATGCGGCCAGGGACACCAACCCAACTGCGAGAGTTGCCCAGCTGAGATCGGTGATCTCGCGGATCACTTCGATGAGTTGACCGGGTGGAGTCTCCGCGTTGATGCTCAGGCCCAGCATCTTCCCGAGCTGGCCGACGATCAGCACCACAGCGACACCATGGAGGTAGCCGATGAGCACGGGTCGCGAGAAGTAGTCCGCGATCCAGCCCAACCGTGCCAGCCAAGCCCCAAAGAATACGCCCCCCACAAGTAGCGCGAGCAGTGCGGCGAGCGAGGCCCGTTGCTCCGGATCGGCGACCAGCGGAATCAGGGCTGCTCCGACGAGAGCGGAAATAGCCCCCTCTGGCCCGACGATCAACTGCCGCGAAGAACCGAACAGGGTGTAGGCAACCGCCGGCAGCAGCAGTGAATAGAGCCCGATGACAGGTGACAAGCCAGCGATCTCTGAGTACGCCAGCGCGGCTGGCACTGCCAGGGCGGCTACAGTCGCGCCGGCCAAAAGGTCCCGGCGCAGGGTCCCGCCTCGGTAGCTGGGTACGTGTTCGCTAACCGGGACTAGCCGCTGCAGGAGGGGACGACGGGCTGAGCGCTGGAAGGGTGACGCGTCACCTTCAGAGGTCTTGCCGGCGCCCCCGGCGTCCCCCTCGTTCATCCTGCGAACATGTCGGCGGCTGAGATCACTCTTCGGTGAAGACCTCGCGCAGCTTGGCCTCTTGCTCAGCGGAGAGGTTGCTGGCGATCAGCTCAGCGTGGGTGTCTTTGAAGGTGTCCTTGATGCGATCTACGACGGCATCGGAGCTCAGTACGAAGAGCGCCGACGTGCCTGGCGTGACCCGTTGCTTCACACTGTTGATGAAGTCATCGCTGATACCGACGTCGGTCATCGAGCCGGCCAGGGCACCAATGCCGGCACCGATTGCGGCTCCCAGCAGCGGTACGAAGAAGATCAAGCCAAACAGCATGCCCCAGAACGTGCCACCGAGTGCGCCGGTTGCCGTCATGTTGCTCAGCTGACGGGTTTTCGGCTTCTTCTTGCCCGGTTCCCAGGAGACGACAGCTGCGTCTTGGAGCTTGATCAACTCCTGGGTCTGGAGCGCCTGTAACCTCTGAGATGCCTGCTCGGCACCGTCGACGTTGTCAAAAGCCCATGCGGTCAATGTCGCCATGCGGACTACATCCTCTCTCTGTCGTGAACCGCCGGCTAG